>ERZ779791.200-NODE-200-length-24363-cov-8.71754_pt1 | contig 24363 bp, 17 predicted proteins | sample MGYA00511351_ERZ779791 | MGnify/ENA primary metagenome ERZ779791 (study PRJEB29588, sample SAMEA2143745) | human gut metagenome | biome: human gut; feature: human-associated habitat; material: faeces | place: Denmark | collected 2008/2010 ...
CAAGGTTAGTTAACTATAAAGAGCAAAAGAAAAATGCTCAATTCAGTTGTTTGCTTCCCTAATTAAGTTTTCGGACGGCCTCCCCCTCGAATAGCCACCTCATACTATTTTCGAAGCATCATGGTCACGCTCTCAGATTTCTCCTATCAGCCATCCGTCAACAAGATCTTGGAGTCATTCCGGAAAAGTTGTCTGTATGTTATTTTCCCAATATTTTTTTTATCTTCCCTTCTACCTTTCCTACAAGTTTCGTCCATAGGGCGGTTTTGGCACGCAATTGGTGCAGACTGAATGTAGCGGAGATCATAAACAAGACCACTCCCACACTGATGGCCCACAAAGATGCACTATAAAGCAGTACGAGGACCGCCGCCACACCAAGTGGCATCTGCCCAAGCAGGCAGATCAACACATCACGCGACATCCGATAGTGGTAACGCCAACGGGTATAAGTCAATACCATAACAACATTTATCACCGCCACTGCAAGCAGGCCCCAGCCTGTACCTGTAAGACCGAAGAAGCGATAACCTAAGATCACCGCCACGATCAACAACACTGCATAGGCCCCTTCCTGAAAGAGATAGGTCGACGAGTCACCACGCGAGAGGGCGATATATTCAACAGGCATAGACACAGCCCGGAAATACATAGCCACCGTCGTGATGCGCATCATATCGACGACAGGCAAAAACTTGCCGCTGAAGAGCAGGGGCATAAGAACTGGCAAAACAAGAATGAACAGAACCAGCAGCGGCGACACGATCAACAGGCACACTTCTATCTGGCGGTTAACGGTCAAGTTAAGTTCACTGCCCAAATGGCTAATGCCGGAAAGACGAGGAAAGTAATCTGTCTCCATTGCAGAGAATACAAGTCCCGCATAAGTGACTGTCATCACATAGCCAGCATTGTAGAGACCTACAACGGCCAAATCACCCGTATGGTTAAGATATCCCCGGATCACAAAGTCCGCTCCACTGGCCATAATACCGGCAAGAACAAAAGCAACACCCAAGCGGATCATGCCGCCGCCTTCGTGCCACAAGCTGCGGACCATGGCCTTACTATAGCCTTGTTCTGTACCGCAGGCTGTCTCTATTCCCTTCTCATCTCCTCTGCCTATCTGACGCAGACGTAAAGGATAGAGTTTATAAGAATATCCCACCGTCAGCACGCATTGGATCAATCCCACTATAAATAAAGACGGGATGATGGCTGCCTGTCCCCATACATAATAGAGGGGGACAGAACTGAGAAGCGAGCCGATCATTCCATAGAGTGAGATGACAGCCAGACGGCGCAACTGACGCACGCCTTTCAACACGGCCGTCTCACCACCGGTGATGGCAGCAAGGGCAATGACCGGAGAGAGAAACAGGAAATGAAGAGTATGATTACCCCAATCAAAAGTCCATCGACTGAGCAGGGGCGACAAAGCTGCACAGAGCACAAGCCCCAGAAAAGCGGCAAGAAAGCTCCAAAAGCGGATAAGCAATACTGTGTGTTCTATCCGTTTTCTGTCACCGCTCTCGTAAGCCTCTGACAACGAACGGACAGCGCTCATTGGAATACCAAAATCCGTTGTGTTGCTCAGCAGCGTTATCGTCGAATTAAACAACGACACCAGACCCATACCCTCAGGACCGAGAATGAGCGCAACAAATTTGCTGCGCACCACCCCGATGAGGATATTCAGTCCTTGTACGCCTCCGAAAAGGCCGGTATATTTTAGGATATGATCGTAAGAGTCTTTCTGTTTTTCCACTATGGTAGAAACGCAGACCGCCCCGATTTATTGTGATCGGGATATTTTGTCTGTTATCATAAAGCCACATGAGACACTGACGGCATTCTCTTTCTTACAAAGCTACCGCCACTGACTTGGCCGACATCTGTAACAGCCATCACAGTTTTACCTGTCATTCCAAATTCCATAAAAAAGCATTTTCTCATGTCACGTTTTCCCGACTCATACGTTACCTTTGTGTAACAATGATGACACCGGAAGATTTTAACCGCATAATCATCCCGATGCGCGACGAGCTGAAAGGCCTTGCACGCAAGCTGACGGGAGATGACTACAGCGCTGAGGACCTGGTACAAGAGGTCATGCTCAAGCTCTGGAGCATGCGGTCTGTACTCGACCGGTACGACAACAAGAAAGCACTGGCCATGACCATGTTGCGGAATAAGTTCAATGACCAATGGCGACACCGCCAACTGGAAAACAGAACCATCATGGCAAACGGTATCACCGACGACTGGCACAGGACAGAGGCTAAAGACGAAGCCGATCTGGTCAGAATCATTGTCGAACATCTGCCGGAGCTACAAAAGCAGATATTCAAGATGAAAGAGATTGACGGCTACGACAACTCTGAGATAATGCAAATCACAGGATGCACGGCCGAGAGTCTACGACAAAACCTGTCAAGGGCACGGCGCAGAATCCGTGAAGACTTTATCAAGCTTACAGCTGTAAGAACTAAGAGGAACGACATTTTGACGCTTTAAAAGAGGATCTTGAGTAATGAAAAAGGAAGAATATATACAACAGCTTCTTGACAAATATCTCGACGGCGACACCTCTACCGCCGAAGAAGAGGCACTGCGTGGATATTTCATCCATAGCGGCGACGATATTCCGGAAGAATGGAGGCCCTACAAGGCATTGTTCACGTATATTGTCGAAGAGCGTGCCGGCAAGACTGTCACCAAGAGGACTGTCACCAGCAGTCATGTCAATTTCAAGGCCCTACTCCGCTACCGCCGGGTATATGCAGCCATGACGGCAGCGGCGGCACTGATTGCGGTAATGATGATTTCGTTGCCCCACACTGAGAAAAACTATGCTGTGATAGACGGCAAAGTGTACACCGACAAGAAAATTGTTGAAGATGAGGCATTAAAAGCGCTCGACATGGTGTCTTCCGACCAAGACGCCGATTTCAGCGCACTTGAGATGATGCGTCAATGACTCATCTAGAGGATAGCCCGAAAGGGCACACCCCCGCCTCTCACTACATTATTTATATATAACACCAAAATCACTAGTCTGTAATATGAACGTACAATATTATACTCCGCAATTACCGGCTGCACATCTGGACACCCTCCAGACTGTGTACGCAAAAATACGGATTGTCTTCATGCGCCTCACCGCGACAGACGCCCCGGCAGGCCACAATAGTATAGCCCACCATCAGTCCGCTGTTTCCCACCATTTCGTATGGCATGGGCTGTGGCGTATCCTCCTTGTGATCGCCTTCGCTCTCACATCCGCAGCACCTGCCATGGCACAGGAGGGACTCAATATCAACAAGGTTTTTCAACGGTTCGGACACGCCAAAGGCTGTAAGATGGTCGAGATGCACAACGCCAAACTCAAGGGGTATGAGCTGAAGGTGTACAAAAGTCTTACTTATAAGAACATAGGAGCAAGTATCGATCCCTATCTTAAGGCCGACAAGAAGAATGCCAAGAAGATACGTGAGGTAATTGAAAACGGTCAGGTCGTAAGCGGGTACTACATGATGCCTCCCAAAGGCGACGGCATCAACCGGTATATTCTGTTCAGTAAGGTAAGGCCCAACCGAGGGACGGTGATCTACATTGAAGGCGCACTCTCCCCCGATGATATCATGAAACTGTGCTACGCATAATAATAAATAAAATAAATGAAAGATATGAGAAAGACACTTTTACTCCTGGCAGCACTGCTGCCACTGACAGGCATGGCCGCTGAGACAGGCGATACCACTTTCGTTGTAAACAGTAAGAAAATTGTTGTGGCCGATTCTGCAGGCATCACCAAGATATCGGTCTACGGCCATGACGGCAAGGCTCTTAACCGCACATATGAAACGGCCTTCGTCGACGGGCAGGAAATAGAGCGTGTTTATGTAACGTCCCCCTTCATTCCACAAAGCCTTAACCGCAAAAAGTGCCAGCCAAGAAGCCATTATCCCCTGTTCTTCATGGGATTCAGTCAGTTGGGCGGAAGCGTGATGGGCATGGGAGGCAACACCGCCATGCACACACGCGACTCCAAGTCGTGGGAATACGGATTCTCTCTTACCAGTCTGGCTTTCAGAATCACTAATCCGTTGGCAATCACCTCCGCATTTCAAATCGGACAAGTACACCATCACTTTCAGGACAACTATGTGCTGTCAACTATCGACGGCATAACTTCCATGCGGAAAATTGAGGGCGAGAAACTCAAAAAGAGCTATATCAGCTACACTTTCATACGCATACCGGTGATGCTGGAGTGGCAGAAGCGTACCGGTGGAGCTGATGTCTTTGCCGCCATCGGTCCATCGCTGGAACTGCGCTGGAACGACCACTCTCGTTACTTCATAGGTAAACATAAAACCACTGAGACAGGCGACATCAACATGAATCCCGTAGGTGTCAACCTCGATGTCCGTGCAGGCTATGGCTCTCTGTTAGTTTATGCACGCATGGCCCTCACTCCCCTGCTCAAGACCAAGGTAGCTCCCGAATGCTATCCTGTGTCCTTCGGACTGGGAATACGTATCTAACAAGCAATCATTCTCTAAAACCCATCTGTCATGAAACTGCTCTTTTTATTTACAGCACTCCTGTTTGCTGCCACGGCACACAGCGAAGAGGTCAACGACACTGCATTCAACGTGAAAGACAAGAAAATTGTCGTCGATGTCCAAAACCGCAAAACTATCGTAACGGTGTACAACCGCGACGGCTATAAGCTCTCCAAAACCCGAGAGATGGAGTACGTTGACGGTCAGGAGGTGGAACAGGTATATGTAGGCTCACCTCTAATCCCTATTGAAAATCTGCAGAATCTGAAATTCAAGTCTTTCCTGCCGACAATATGGTATGGTTTCAACTACATCGGCGACCGGATATGCTCAGCAAGGAATAATGGCATTTACGGCCGGAGACACAATTCCTTTGAAATAGGAATAACCCCGTGGTCGTTTGCCGTTCCCTTCAACAAAAGCAATACTTTGGGATTGGTTGGAGGCGTCCAACTCACATGGGTACACATGTGCTTCGACAAAAATTATGCGGCAGGAATGCAAAAAAGACAGCCCAACCGCCTCGCATTCACACAGCTTGACATGAAAGCAGTGGGGAACAACATGAATTATGGTACGCTACGCATACCAGTGATGTTTTCTATGCAACAAAACTATTCGGACTATTGTTGTAATATAGGCTTCTCCGTCGAAATGCGCACCAACGGCTCCTACCGGTTCTCACCCGCTGCCGGCAGTGCGGCTCCTACCGTACCCGACGCACTGAAACTCAACCGATTCGGTCTGAACTTCGACTTTTCTTTTTGCATATCCAGTGTCTATTGCGGAGTATCCATGGGACTTACACCATTATACCAGACTACAACAGGTGCCAAAGCATACTACACTGTCGCACATATAGGCATCAACCTGCCCGAACTGATCCGCTTATGCAAAAGTGACAAAAAGAAAAAATGATATAACAATATGGCATCCGCGCGTGAGCTGCATGTCTATGACCTTCTGAGGACGAATGACAGCTACAGCAGACTGCACACGGGTCCGATGTTAGAGACCTACTACAATGAGCTCTCCATCAGCATGGTGACACTGTCTGTGAGATACAAGTTCAATGCCTTGAAAAACAAACATAAAGGCACGGAAGCCGGGCAAAGGCAGAAAAGCAGAATGCAAACCGGAAATATCCGGTTGAACAATTTTGATTTGAAAATACCGGAAATACGAAAGGGATCGCTTATCAATGTGAGCGATCCCTTTTGTATATACTCTCCTCATCAACTGTTTTGCTTGAGAAAAGCCTCGGCACGGTCAAGATCGGCAGGAGTGTCTATACCCACCGTCTCCATATCGGTAATACCTACACGGATGCGGTATCCATTGTAAAGCCACCGCAACTGCTCGAGCGACTCCGCCTTCTCGATAGGTGCTTGCGGTAAGGCGGTCACCTCACGGAGTACTTCACGACGGTAGGCATAGATACCAAGATGCTTCAGATAAGGATACCGGCCGAGCCAGTCGGTACGGTCAACGCCACGCACGAACGGAATGACCGAACGCGAGAAATACAATGCGAAGCCACGGGCGTCGCAAACAATCTTCGGAGAATTTGGATTCTCCACCTCCTGCATCGTGGCAAAAGGCTTGCCGAGAGTGGCGATCTGCGTCGTCGCATCGTCAAACTGGGCACATACCGTCTCGATCTGCGATGGCTGGATGAACGGTTCATCACCCTGTACATTGACAATCACATCAGCCTTTGTTCCTGTCTTTTCCACAGCTTCCTCGATACGGTCAGTACCACTCTTATGGTCGGCCCGTGTCATCACAGCCTGTCCGCCAAAGCCGGTCACCGTGTCGAAAATACGCTGGTCATCCGTTGCCACATAAGCCTCCGGAATGATCTTTGTCACTTGCTCATAAACCCGCTGAATGACGGGCTTGCCTCCCAGCATAGCCAACGGCTTGCCGGGAAATCGCGTCGACGCATAGCGCGCCGGTATCATTGCACAAAATTTCATGATGATTGTTTTTGTATCATTTTTCTTCTTCACGCAGGCACTACAGCTGGGAAACGTCTCATTGCTGTATCCACCGGCCGTGGCAACAACTCTCTAAGCCAAGCCGGAAGAGCCTGCCTCAATGCAAAGATAGAGTATTTTCGCTGCCGCTGCAAGAAAACAAGGCAAGAATTTCAGAGATGACAAGACCTTGGAGAAAACGGCAAGGCCATATCGACAGAGACGGCAATAGTCTAGCGCAAAAACAGTATGGAAATACAACTAAAAAAGCCCGGCCTAGACGAACTAGCACCGGGCGGAATGAAAGGAGGAAGTGGTACCTCTTGGAGTTGAACCAAGGACACATGGATTTTCAGTCCATTGCTCTACCACCTGAGCTAAGGCACCTTGATGAGTTATTTCTCATTTGCGGTTGCAAAGGTAATAAAAAAAATACTACCGAACAAACATTTTCCATAAAAAATGCTCGTGTTTCAGAAAAAAGATGTAACTTTGCACTCGGCTTAAGAAAAGAAGTTCTTTTCACTACGGCTATCGGGATTTAGCGCAGTTGGTAGCGCACTACGTTCGGGACGTAGGGGTCGGGCGTTCGAGTCGCCTAATCCCGACAAAGAGACTTGCAGAATTGCAAGTCTTTTTTGTTTTTATACCTAATCTTCATACGCCCTTGCAACACTCTAACGAGAGCAAGCGCTGTATGACGGCACTTTTGCACCCTCCTCCCTGCTCTTCACGACATTCCTTTACCGACACTGTCCCACCCCAACCACAGGGTACCTTCGACCTTTAAACCCAAATCAAGTAAACTGCAAACACTTATTTTATTGGCTCATCCGCTCCCTTCCGCTCTCTTGCTGGTAATCGTCAATAACACACTATCTGCAAAAACATCCTATCTACCATACCTTATTATATAATAAGGACTATCGCAAGACATCGGGCGATTTTCTAATAGGTTATTGCCTGCGTGAGCTATCTCACATGATAGCTTCTAACTTTTATCCAGCATCCTCCGGGTGCAGTAGTCAAATCAGGGAAATTTACGGTTGCTGTCAAGGGAGACGATACAATTCTTATCCGACTGTCTACTTTTCTAGAAAGGCTTTCTGCAAGGAGCCTACTATTTCAGTTTATAAAGAGAAAAAGTGTCTAGTAAAATCTAAAAAAGTCAATGTGTATTCAAGGGACAAAGAATATATTTTCAAGGACAAAGTAGCACATAGACTCTTGAAAAGATATCCTTGCATTGCCTACAGGCCTACAATATCCCCTCATGTGATCACCCACACTTCTAACATGCTCTATGTGAGAGGGAGACCATTCGGACGCAAAATGTGTGAAAAGGATATTGGAATAAGAATAATAGAAGGGATAGAGAACTAAAGGATCTCTGTCGTATTTTTATTTAACACGCAATAAATCCGAATAAGCAGAACCCTATATGCACCATCGAATATGACAGGGAACGTCCCTGAAGATACCCGACTTTTGCAGGATAAAAGAGCCCGATCCGTATTTTTAGTAAAATCTGCTGTAAAATCCCCCAAAAGTACTATTTAGGGCCAATAATTACTTGATTTTGGAAGCAATGCTTACTTGCCCGTCGAACCAATGGAAACTTTCTCTAAATCCAATGGTAACTTGCCTTTCGAACCACTGCTTACTTTTTCGAGCACCTATAAGCCCCGTCACATCCTATCCGGCTGGAGGCCCACGAGAGGAGAAAGGAAGGCGACAGACAAATGGATGAAAGCATCCTGAGAGGTAGGCAACAAAGAATAGCAGCTAATTTTTATTTACACACGACGACTCCCACTTCGCGAGAGGTCATGCTGATCATCCGATAAAAACAGAGCAGTCCGATGGGGATCATTCCAAATATACTGCTGTGCGCCCCATGACCTCTCCAAATCAATAATAAGAGACTCAAATGTAGCCTGACAAGAATACGGAAACTGTCGGACAAGCCATTAAAATAATATTAATGTCCGCAACTCATGACAGATCAGGATTATTTATTCCTCGATATGCAATTTCACCAGCTCTATCTTCGTCATAGTGTTCTTGACGATCTTAAACTGATATTTGCCTATGGTGATAACCTCATTGAGCTTGGGGAAACTCTGATAATCATGAAGGATAAGGCCGCCGACCGTCTTATACTCATCACTCTCCGGCAGATCGAGCCCGAACAACTCATTCACATGATCGATTTCCAGACGCGCGGAGAGGAGATAGTCACCATCCTGGAGATGCTTGGCCACATAATGCTCATTGTCGTGCTCGTCCTGAATGTCTCCGAAGATCTCCTCGACAATATCCTCGAGGGCTACAATGCCACTTGTACCGCCAAACTCATCGATCACCACACCCAACGACCTGTTCTGCTGCAGGAATATACGCATGAGCTTCTGTGCCGTCATCGTCTCAGGCACGAAAGGCATCGTGCGGACATGATCCTGCCAGCGGTCCGGATTGCGGAACATCTCCGAGCTGTGGATATATCCTTCTATATGATCGATGTCACCTTTATAGACAATGATCTTTGAATTGCCACTTTCTATAAACTTCTGTTTCAGTTCCTCCAGCGAGCAGTCATAGTCTACGGCATTGATCTCCGTGCGGGGCACCATACAATCGCGTACCTTAATATCAGGGAACTCCAATGCGTTTTGAAAGATCTTCACCTCATCGCCATAGGGTTGCTGCTCTGTTCCGTTGTCGACAGCCGACTGGACAAGATAATCAAGATCAACCTTCGTAAATCCTTCATCATTGTTCTCTTCTGAGAGATGAATGCCGAAAAGCCTGAGGATTCCCCGTGAAAGGAATGTTGCCAGTCGGCTGATAGGCCACAGGATGACATAGAAGAGGGCTGCAAGAGGAGCAAAGAACGTCAGCAGCGTATTGGGCGCCGACTTGAAGAACAGCTTGGGAAGGAACTCACCCGTAAAGAGGACAATAAGTGTCGATACCAGGGTGTCGGCGATGACACGTGCTGCCGGCTCAAGGGGTTCAAACACTGTATTGTCGAACAGCTGGGCAAACAGAATACCATAAATCACAAGTACGATATTATTGCCCACCAGCATCGTCGACACGAAACCGTTGGGATGCCGGTAGAAGAAAGTGATGAGATGCTGGGCAAGCCCATTCTTCTCCTTGTCCATCTCAGCCAAGAGACGGTTACTGGAAACAAAGGCGATCTCCATGCCTGAGAAGAAGGCACTGAAGACCATCGTGATAAAGATCTCTATTATAAGAGGAATATACATGCTATTATTGATTGCGCACCGGTGCAGCGGGCTGTCTGATCGCCTTTCTGAGCGAATCGGCATTCTGACTCTTCGCCGTATCAGCAGGAGTCGTACTCTCCCCGAAGTCAGCCGCTGTAAACGAGCCGCGGGAGTTGGATACGTAGTATTTGGTCATCCGCTCGTCCGAACGGAAATAGCTTCCCTGCAATGTCCGCTCAGGGGTGATGAGTTTGGAATATACATGACTATAGAGCACGTGCTCTGCCTCGTTCCAAAAGAGTTGCTCGCTCCGGAAGCGCAGGCCGTCCTTAGTAAGGACCCGCACCCGTGAGCGAAGCTCCCACAGCTTCTGCTGGTCGTAGTAGTAGGCTGTGTCACACTGGATATATCCCTGCACATGGAACTTCTCATCAAACTGTTCAAGGAACAGTCCTTTGTCAAAAGTCCAACGCGAAGGGCGCTTAGCCTGGTTCACCTCCCAACGTTCTGTCACGATGCGATACTTAATCACTCCCGAGTCGGAGATCAGCGTATTCACACCCCACGACACCATGACGGGCACAGAGTCGCGGTCGTTGATGGCCGGGGCAGTGTGTTCCACCTGCTCCTGACAGGCCACAAAGCCCGTAAGCAACAGGACAAGAACTATGATCGACAAAGCAAGTCTGCGCATGCTCTTATTTTCTTTCTCTGACAAGATATTACTTTTATTCCACCTTCCACTTAGCGAACCAACGCTCGTTAAACGTCAGACCGATATTGATGCGGAACACATTCTCGGTGATGTAATTCTCTGCAGAACGGTGGATCCACTGACCGCTGATATTGAGGAAAGAACGGTTATTGTAGCCGTTCATGATGGGAATGCCGAAGCCAATGGAAGCCCCCAGTTCCTTGGGTCCATCAGCACCGTTAATATAATAATAAGGTGTAGTGTAGCTGAAGCCTGCACGGTAGCGGATACGCTTCAGCAGAGAACGGCCACGCTCATCAGGGCAGAACTCCACACCTCCCGTCCACTTTTGACGATCCTTGAAATAGTTGGAAGACATCACATAAGTGGATGCGTTAGTAGTATTGGCTACATAGACAGGATATTCCACATCACTCCACTTCTCCAATTCATAGTCCAAGCCAACCGTCCACTGACTGCCATGGGTATAAGCCAAGCCACCGGCGTACTTCGTAGGAATGGCAAGCTCATAATGTCCTGACGTGGGGAAAGAAGCCGTATCTGACACTGACGTCTGCGAATTGGTGGAGATAACCTGCAAAGACGGATCTCCACCGATCTTATGACCATAAGTATAACTCAAGCCAATGGTCAGTGCATCTTGCTTAGACAGCTTGGCCTGATACTGCAAGCCACCCTGAAGAGTATAACTGTGGATGTGGGCCGTATAGGTCTTTGCCAACGAATTGGCATACGCGTCGCTATAACTGTTCACCACCGACTTTGTATAATCACCAAAGAGATACCCTCCATTAAAACCGATTGACAACCCCTTAAATGGTTCCCAACCCATGCCAACGAATACCTGATGCACGCCACCCGTACCGCTATAAGTAGCTGTTGAGGTGGTAGAGTACTTATCATTCACCTCCTGAGTGGACATATAATTATATCCCACATTGGAGTAAGGCAACAGTCCGAAGCCAAAGCCTAAATGACGGGCCAGTCGAAAGCCACCTACTATATACTCCAAATCGGCATTGTTGGCATTCTTCTTGACATTGCCTTCTTTGAACGAGGTGATCTGTCCGCTCATGCCTATATCGAAAATAAAGGTGAGAGAATCAATCGATGAATATGACGCAGGGTTCAGATAATTCACCTGATTATGCTGACGAAGACCCATTGACAGGCCACTCATCGCACGGTTATAGCCGGAACCCTGATTAGTCAGTTCACCCAAACCAAACTGGCTGTAAGGAGAGTTAGTGCCACTTTGGGCTGTTGCCATCTGGACACTACACAGCGCCAGCAAGGCAGAAAAGAGGTATTTTCTCATCTGTTTTTTGATGTTCGTTATCACGATATGACGAGACTATAAGTATCCTATGAATATCTCGCATACAAAGTCAACTGCAAAAGTATTGAAAAAATACGAGAGAAAAGCACGATAAGTGCAAAATATAATCTATTTTTGCATCGTGAAACGTTTCAAGATATTTTTCAGAATACTCGCTGCCCTCGTTTTGACTTTCTTAACGGTCAATGTGAAGGCTGTCCCATGGGCCACGCCTGCCTTCCCCGGAGATGGCCTCAACATGCCCGAGACAACGGCAACCAGCAGGACAACAGCCCATTTCCAACGCGAAGATCCTATGGCCGCTGTAACCATATCGCTGCTTACCTGCTCACCGGGCACAGAGATCTGGAGTCTCTACGGACATACTGCCCTGCGTGTGAAGGATGAGAAGCGCGGACTCGACGTAGCCGTCAACTGGGGGTTGTTTTCCTATAGTCAGCCTTACTTCATTCCCCGTTTCGTCTTCGGCCGCTGCGACTATCAGATGGGCATGGAGCCGATGGATATCTTTCTTGCCGAATACCGTGAAGAAGGCCGCGGCGTCATCGAACAGGAACTGAATCTCAGCTCCGCGGAAAAGCAGCAGATCATCAATGCACTCGGTATGGCCTATCAACCGGAGAACCGTACCTACCGATACAATTTCTTCTACGACAACTGTACGACACGGGCACGCGACATGGTGCTCAAGCATATAACAGCGGCCATCGACTGGCATGAGCCCAAAGGCGTGGAGGTCAGTTGGCGTGACATGGTGCACGATTGGAACGGCAGTCACCGATGGGCTCGCTTCGGTAAGGATCTGCTGCTCGGTGTCAAAGCCGACTCAAAAGCTGACTTCCGCCAACGCGAATTCCTGCCCGATACGCTCCGCGCCCATTTCGCCAAAGCACAGATCAAACGTGACGGACACCTGCTACCCCTCGTTCTCAAGACCAACACACTGCTGGAGGCCGGTCCTGAGATTACAGACAGTAGCATATGGCACACGCTGACACCGACATCCATCGCCGTAATCCTCTTCGTCATCGTCGTGTTCCTTGAGATCATGGAGTGGAAACGAAGAAAGAACTTTATCGCCATCGACATCCTACTCTTCGGTCTGAGTGGCATTACCGGTCTGATCCTGTTGGCCATGGTATTCTCACTCCACCCCACCGTACAAGTCAACCTGCAGATTCTCATCCTCAATCCTCTTTGGCTCGTGCTCCTGGGCTGGGCCTTACGCCATCACGGAGAGGGATTTCATACACGATTCTTCAGAAATGCCGTCAGCATATTCTTCATTTTGTTCCTTATAGGCTATTTTATTCAAGATTATGCTGAAGGAATTACCATTTTGGCATGTATTTTGATGTCAAGAACCATACGGTACGCTCCCAAGCAACAAGAAAAGTAACAGCATGAGATATTTAGCACTGATTCTCGCAGCCCTTACCTCCGCCGAGATGCAAGCGTTCGGACTTGCTCCCCGGCTAGTAGTCAGCGTGTCCATTGACCAGCTGCGCACTGACTATATGGAAGCATTCGCTCCCCTCTATGGAAGTGACGGCTTCCGCCGGCTGATGGACCAGGGACGAGTGTACGACTGTGCCTCTTATCCCTACACACCTGTCGACCGCGCTTCGGCTGCCGCCACGCTGTCGACAGGCTCAACACCCTTCTATAACGGTATCATCAGCGAAGGATGGCTCAACCGCGAGACGCTACAACTCTCCAACTGTACGCTCGATGACAAGAACATGCCATCGCCCGTCCGCCTGCTCACCTCTACGCTTGGCGACGAGATGAAGCTGAGCTCTGACGGCGCGGCTATCGTCTACAGTTTTGCCGCCGACCGCGAATCGGCCATTCTGTCAGCCGGTCATGCCGCCAACGGCGCCTATTGGCTTGACAACGACGGACAGTGGTGCACCTCATCATGGTATGCCGGCAAGCAGGCCAAATGGATCGATGCCTACAACGTGATCAGCGCTCCTGCAGAGACGCCTAAGACTGGAAAACGCAAGAAGAAAGGCAAAGCGAATCCCACCAACGACCGTGTGGTGGACGCTTCCCTCCAGGCTATCACAGCCAACGCCATGGGCCGCGATGATGTCAGCGACCTGCTCTGCATCACCCTCTCGGCAACGAAACCCGACGGCACGCCGGTCACCCGCTGGCAGACAGATATGGAGAGCGTCTACCGCTCCCTCGACCAATCGCTGGCCAAGTTGATCAACGGCATAGAAAAACAGGTACCCCTCGACCGGGTGCTCTTCGTTTTCACTTCGACTGGTTATACTGATGACCAGCCCGACAACCTCGAACGTTATCATATTCCTACCGGAACCTTCTACATCAACCGTACGGCCTCATTACTCAATGTCTATCTTGGGGCCATCTACGGACAAGGACGCTATGTAGAAGCCTGTTTCAACAATGAGATGTACCTTGACCACCGCCTCATCGAACAGAAGCGCGTGGCCATCTCAGAGGTGCTCACCCACTGCTCCGAATTCCTCATACAATGCGCCGGCGTAGCCGATGTCTATACCAGCGACCGCCTGATGGCCGGCAATTCTGATATCAGGAAAGTACGGGCCGGCTTCAACCCCTCCCTCTCCGGCGATATCATCGTCGATGTGGCACCAGGCTGGAAACTGCTCAACGAAGATAATCATCAAACATACATTCCCCGTGCAGGCTTCATACCTTTTCCCATCGTCTTTATGGGCAACGGTATGAAAGCGCAGCACATCACCACACCTGTCACGGTAGACCACATTGCGCCTACTGTGGCTAAAGCTATCCGCATACGCGCACCTAATGCGTGTACGGTAGAACCGTTGTTCTAACAAGCTGTCACTTCCGCAGATGGCTATCGCAGACACAATGTCACAGGAAAAGAATTGGCATACCTGTCTCAAGTCATACAGCCCATTACGCACAGCTTCTTAGAACCAATCCATCATTGGAAGTCCGAAGGATTTAGTACCATTACCGGTCTGATACCCTTGTTAGAGGTATCACAGGTTGCCGGTACAAAATGACGGACGAGAGGCACCAGGTAAGCCAATAAAGCGACATCGTTTGCGGCCTTATGCCCTCGTTGGGGTTAAATCCGCCCTCCCCTTAAAGGCGGGAAATGGCAAGAATGATGGACCATAAATTATTCAAAGTCTCTGTAATTCAAATAAATTTCACAAATAGAGCTATTTATCGGCTGAAAAGTCGTAAATTTGCACATTAGAATAAAATACAAACCAAGATATGAATTTCAACAAGATTCTTAAGTCACTGTTCGGTGACAAATCCAGTCGAGACATGAAGCTGATCCAGCCCCTCGTGGAAAAGGTGAAAGCTGCCTACCCTGAGATTGAGAAGCTGAGCAATGACGAGCTCCGCGCCAAGTCAAAAGAGATCCAGAAGCAGGTGCAGGATGCTGCCAAGCCCTTCCAGGAGAAGATCGATGCCATCAAGGCAAAAATCGAAGAGACTCCTATCGACGAGCGCGAACCGATGTTCAACGAGATCGACAAGCTCGACAAAGAGATGCTCGACGCTCTGGAAAAAGAGCTCAACGACGTGATGCCCATCGCATTCAGCATCGTAAAGGATACCGCGCGCCGTTTCGCCCAGAATGAGGAGACCGTGGTAACCGCCACCGACTTTGACCGCGAGCTGGCTGCCAATCCGAAGAACGACTTCATCACGATCGATGGCGACAAGGCCATCTACCATAATGAGTGGACTGCCGGAGGTAATAAGATCAAGTGGGATATGGTACACTACGACGTACAGATCTTCGGTGGCATCGCTCTTCATCAGGGCAAGATCGCTGAGATGGCCACCGGTGAAGGCAAGACCCTTGTAGCTACCCTCCCCGTATTCCTCAACGCCCTGACAGGTAATGGCGTCCACATGGTGACCGTCAACGACTATCTGGCCAAGCGTGACTCTGAGTGGATGGGCCCTCTTTACGAGTTCCACGGACTCTCTGTCGATTGCATCGACAAGCACCAGCCCAACTCCGCCGCCCGTCGCAAAGCCTATCAGGCCGACATCACCTTCGGTACGAACAACGAGTTCGGTTTCGACTACCTGCGTGACAACATGGCACTCTCACCTTCCGACCTCGTACAGCGCCGCCACAACTTCGCCATTGTCGATGAGGTCGACTCTGTGCTGATCGACGATGCCCGTACCCCGTTGATCATCTCCGGTCCAATCCCCAAGGGTGACGACCAGATGTATGAGGAGTACCAGCCGCTCGTAGAACGTCTCTATCAGGTGCAGCGCAAGCAGGCCACCGATCTGCTCGCCGAAGCACGTAAGAAGATTTCCGAAGGCCGTGAGACAAAGAACCAGCAGATGATCGATGAAGGATTCCTCGCCCTCTACCGCAGCTATAAGGCGCTGCCTAAGAACAAGGCACTCATCAAATATCTCTCTGAGGAAGGTATCAAGAGCGGACTGCAGAAGACCGAGGAGATCTACATGGAGAATAACAACCGACGCATGCCCGAGGCCGTCAAGCCTCTCTACTTCGTTGTAGACGAGAAGCTCAACTCTGCCGATCTCACTGATAAGGGTCAGGACTGGATGTCGGATCAAGTAAAGGATAAAGACCTCTTCCGTCTGCCCGATATTGCTACCCAACTGTCAGACCTGGAGTCGGAGACCAACCTTTCTGACCAGGAGCGTCTCGACAAGAAAGATGCCCTGCTAAACCACTATGCCGTACAGAGCGACCGTGTACACACCCTGCAGCAACTGCTCAAGGCATACACTATGTTCAACAAGGACGATGAATATGTCGTGATGGACGGTGAGGTAAAGATCGTCGACGAGCAGACCGGCCGTATCATGGAAGGTCGCCGCTGGAGCGACGGACTGCACCAGGCTATCGAGGCCAAGGAGCATGTAAAAGTAGAGGCTGCCACACAGACCTATGCCACTATCACCCTGCAGAACTACTTCCGTATGTACCATAAGCTGGCCGGTATGACCGGTACTGCTTCGACAGAGGCCGGTGAGTTCTGGGATATCTATAAGCTCGACGTCGTTGAGATCCCGACCAACCGACCGGTGATCCGTGACGATATGGACGACCGTGTGTACAAGACCAACCGCGAGAAATACCGTGCCGTGATCGAAGAGATCGACAACATGCGCGTCTCGGGTCGTCCCTGCCTTGTGGGTACCACATCGGTGGAGATCTCTGAGTTGCTCGGCAAGATGCTCGACATGCGTAAGATCCCCCATCAGGTGCTTAATGCCAAGCTCCATCAGAAGGAGGCACAGATCGTGGCCGAAGCCGGCCGCTCCACCATGGGCACTTGCTATGTTGCCAGCGACGGCAAGGCTTTCTGTGAGAAAACATCAGCAGAACGCTATCAGAAGATGCTGAACGAGTCGAAAGACGGACAACCGGGACAAGAGGTGAAAAGCGAGCAACGTCTCCTTGGCGCCGTGACCATCGCTACGAACATGGCCGGCCGTGGTACCGATATCAAGCTGACACCTGAGGTGAAGGAAAAAGGCGGTCTTGCCATCATCGGCACCACCCGTCATGAGAGCCGTCGTGTAGACCGCCAGCTGCGTGGTCGTGCCGGTCGTCAGGGTGACCCCGGATCAAGTGTGTTCTATGTATCACTCGAGGATGATCTGATGCGTAAGTTCGGTTCTGAGCGTATCGCCAAGATCATGGACCGTCTCGGCTTCGAGGAGGGTGAGCGTATCGAGGCTCCGATGATCTCGAAGAGCATTGAGCGTGCACAGAAGAAGGTTGAGGAGAACAACTTCGGTATCCGCAAGCATCTGCTCGAATACGACGACGTGATGAACAAGCAGCGTACCGTGATCTACGAGAAGCGCCGTCACGCCCTTATGGGTGAGCGTCTGGGCATGGACATTTCCAATATCATCTGGGACCGGGTTGTAAGCATCATAGAAAGAAACGACTATGAGGGCTGCAAGGAAGCCTTCTTACAGACATTGTCAATGGAAGTGCCGTTCACCGAGCAACAACTGGCCAACGACAATAAGAACGACCTGGCTGAGAAAGCCTTTGAAATCGCTATGGCAACCTTCAAGCGTAAGACCGAGCGCATTCAGGCTGATGCATGGCCGGTGATCAAGCAGGTGTACGAGACACAAGGCGAGATCTACCAGTTTATCGTTGTGCCCATCACCGACGGTCGCCACCTCATCCAGCTGCGTGTCAACCTGAAGGAAGCATACGAGACTGACTGTAAGAATATCGTAAAAGAATTTGAGAAGTTCGTGCTGCTCCATGTCATCGATGACGACTGGAAAGAAAACCTGCGCCAGCTCGACGAGCTGCGTCACAGCGTGCAGAACGCCAGCTACGAGCAGAAAGACCCGCTGCTGATCTTCAAGCTTGAGAGTGCCAAGCTGTGGGATACGATGATCGACGATCTCTACAACCGCGCCACCGCATTCCTCATGCGTGGACAGATCCCCATGCAAGCCGAGAACGCTCCTGTACAGGAAGCCGCTCCCGAAGAGCACGCACAGCGCTACAATGAGCAGAAGGTCAACCTCGATGAGGTTGATGACGCACAACGTGCTGCTGCCTCACAAGACACCCGCGAAGGCCAGCAGCAGCCAGTACGCCAGCCCATCGTACGCGAGCATATGCCACGTCCCAATGATCCCTGTCCCTGCGGCAGCGGAAAGAAATTCAAGAACTGTCACGGTCGTGGAATCCGATAAATCGGCATACGACTGATACCATAAAATAACAAGCACCGCCAGGAGAATGTTCCCGGCGGTGCTTTTTTCTGCCATGCCATCTCATAAAAGACCGACGACCGGCTCTCCTCATCTTAGGCTCTCTACCAACAGCCACAGATTGAGCACCGTGACGACCACACCAATGCCATAGAGCAGACACTTGTTAGGCAACCGGTTGGCATACTTACCCATTACCTTCTTCGACGAAGTGAGATACACCTGCGCAAAGACCGTAAAAGGAAGTTGGACAGAGAGAAACATCTGAGAGTAAATCAAGCCCTTGAACGGATCGCTGATCAGGAATATCAACAGCAACGCAACGACAAGAGAAATTAAAATGCCAACGGCTGAGTGGGTGTCCTTAGCATTATACGACTCCCCGAACAGCCCCGCAAAGATACTTCCTGCAGCCATGCCACTCGTGATGCAACTCGACAAGCCTGCCATCAGCAGGGCCAGCGCAAATATCACTGACGCATGACTGCCAAGTAATGGAGCCAGAAGGGCACCGGCCTGCGACAAATCGTCGATCGCCTCGCCTGATTGGAAGAAAGTGCACGCCGCCAATACGATCATCGCCGAATTGATAGCCCAGCCCACTATCATGGAGAAGAGCGTATCGAAAAACTCATACTTCAGACTGTGACGAATGCGCTCCTCGCCCTTGAGATGGATCTCACGGCTCTGGATCACCTCAGAATGCAGAAACAGATTGTGAGGCATCACGACCGCTCCAAGCACACTCATGATCACCAGCATTGACCCTTCGGGGACGCTCGGCACCCAGGCAGCCCGGAAAGCTGCCGGCCAGTCGACATCGACAAGGAACAGCTCATAGATGAACGATAGACCTATGACAGAGACAAAACCGATGATAGCCCGTTCCAGTTTCTTATACGAATTAGTGAAAATCATCAACAACACGGCAATGGTAACGATCAGCGAGCCTAAGACTATCGGGATCTTAAAAAGCATCTGCAAAGCAATGGCTGCACCAAGAATCTCGGCCAACGATGTGGAGATGGAGGCCAGTACCGCACTGATGATGATCGGACGACCCACCCACCGTGATGTGTATTTTACGGTAGCCTCACTCAGACAGAGTCCCGTCACAATGCCTAAATGAGCCACATTGTGTTGTAAGGCCACGAGCATCCACGTAGACAGCGTCACTACCCACAGTAAAGCATACCCATACGAACTGCCGGCAGCAAAGTTGGTAGCCCAGTTGCCCGGATCGATGAAACCAACGGTCACCAGCAGTCCGGGACCGATATAACGGAAAATATCAAGCGCACCCAGAACATGAGGATGCGACTTACTCTTTAATTCTTGAATGATGTTCTTCATATTCCTACCATTTATAAGTTGGGCCATCCGGTAAAAACCTATTTGAGACGACTCTGCCTGCAAAAATACGAAAAACTATCCATTATCCTTCTCTTCCACGATACCTAAAACCTATGATTTTATAATCATTCCAAATGATTCATCAGACAACAAACATATATTGGCCTGCCAGACATCTCCCGCCCTCTTGCCAGCACACCGATACACGGCTAGTCCTACCACGACAATTATCTGAAGATGTAGCAATGCCTATGGGCTTCAGAAAGAGGGAATCGCTCATCTGTCATACAAATGCATACATGCACACCTTTTTGATACAACTGACTTTCCTCCGTTCCCCCAGCAACTGTTCTCATTCACGCTCAAAGTTCTTATTACGACAGAAGATTGCAGACAACATCCGCTAAAGTCCGATTTTTAGCAATGAATATTTTTATATAAGTGATATTTATCGTATATTTGTTTCCATAAAAATGACATAATCCACAAAACCGTAATCTTTATGAAATATCAGCGACTCCCTCTGACAACCCTGTTGTTAGGAGCGGGCATGGCGGTCTGTCCGCCGCTTCATGCCGACAACCACCCTACACGCGGTATCGGTGTTTATCCGGGCAATCCTTCACAAACATTCCATCCCAAGAAAACAACAGCCAAGACAGCCGGCAATGTGGCTCTACTGTGTACGGCTACCGCCTCCTCCTCTTTTGACTACAACCTCACCGCACAGCTCGCCACCGACGGCATCCTGGCCAAGGGCATGCCGGCGCAGCTCACGGTAAGTACGAAAGAAGGACCGCTCAATCTGCGGGAGAAAGAGAAGACGCTTGACGAGAACTGGGTGACCTACAATCAGGTCATGGGAAACAACAACTACCTCCAGTACGACTGGACCGGCATGTCTGTCGCCCCGAAAGCCATCCACTTTGCCGGCAGCGTCATCTATCACCCCGACCGCCAGAAAGGCTATCACTACAGCGTCCAGGCATCGACGGACGGTACTACATGGCAGACGATCGGCGAGGTGAAAGGCGACAGCCTGCCCGGCACGCCCAGCAAGGAGCGCGCCAGCAGCGACCCCAACAAGCAGGAGGACACGGGCGTACTGCCTGTACGCAAGATCGACCAGACGATCAACATCACGGCCGGTACATATCAGCATCTGCGCCTCGTACTTGATGTCCCGTCGGCAGCCTACAGCCGTATCGAGACCGTCGATTTCGAAGGAGCCGACAAGCCATTGCCTTCCTGGCATTTCGATAGTGCATGGCGCTCTGCCATATCGAAGGATGATCAGTGGCTGATGGTCGACCTTGGAGCAGCCACCCCGATCGACTCTACCCTAATTGACTGGATAGGCTCACCCAAGACTTTCTACGTGGAGACCTCCAATGACGGACGCTCATGGACCGTTGCCAATGTCTATCATGAGCCAATGCTTCTCAGCACGGGCGCAACGACCGATGCGATTGTATCCACGCCGCTGATGACGAAAGGTACTTGTCGTTATGTCCGCGTATATATCCCTTCGATGGGGCGTGAGGCTGCCTACACGATCAGTGAGCTACGCGTCTTCGGTCAGAAACAGTTTGCCTATATGCCCTGTGAGGAAGAAGGCTTCCACGGACACAACTCGGCGGCAAGCACCCGAGACACGAAGGACAACTACAGCCTCAACGGAGGCAACTGGCAGCTACAGCGCGTCGGCGACACGCAATGGATACCGGCAACCGTACCGGCAACCGTACTCACCTCATACTATAACGTGGGAGCCGTGCCCGACAATACATTCGGTGACAACATGAAACAGATATCGGAGTCGTACTTCAACAGCGACTTCCGCTATCGCAAGACATTCGATCTGCCGAAGGAAATGGCCGGCCGCCATATCTTCCTGAATTTCGACGGTATCAACTGGAAAGCTGACGTGACACTCAACGGTCATAAGCTCGGACGCATCGACGGCGCTTTCCTCCGCGGGCAATACGACATCACTCCGTATGTGAAGGAGACCGGCAACGAGCTGGAAGTGTATATCCATCACAATGCCCATCCCGGTGTGATCAAAACCAAGAATGAAGAGACCACCGATTTTAACGGTGGCACATTAGGCGCTGACAATCCTACTTTCCATGCCACGATCGGCTGGGACTGGATCACGACCACTCCCGGACGCGACATCGGCATCTGGAACGACGTGTTCCTCACTGCCAACGAAGGCGTACTCGTAAAGGATCCCCTTGTGACAACAACGCTCTCGAAAGATCTCAAGGCATCCATGACACCTTCCGTGCTGCTGAAGAACACCACAGACAAGACGACAGACGTGATGGTGAAAGGTTGGATCGGAAAGATCACATTTAAGAAAAAGGTGAGCCTTCAGCCACAATCCGTCGAAGAAGTGAGCTTCACTCCTGACGAATACAAGCAGCTGAAGAACCAGACGATGCACCTGTGGTGGCCGAACGGTTACGGCGATCCTTATCTCTATGACGCAGGATTCGCCATTGAACAGAACGGCAAGACTACCGGAGAGGTGACCTATAAGGCCGGTATCCGGGAGATGAGCTACAAGGACAAGACTACAGATCTGAAGATCTATATCAACCATAAACGCTTCAACCCACTCGGCGGCAACTGGGGTTTCTCGGAAACGAACCTTAATTACCGCGACCGCGAATATGACATCGCTGTGCGCTATCACAGAGACATGCACTGCACGATGATCCGCGACTGGGTAGGCATGATCGGAGACGAGGAGTTCTATGAGGCCTGCGACCGTTACGGCCTGATGGTATGGCAGGACTTCTGGCTTGCCAATCCCTGGGACGGCCCCGATCCTGACGATGAGCAGATGTTCATGGAGAACGCACGCGACTATGTCTACCGCATCCGCCGCCATCCCTCCCTCGGTATCTATGTAGGACGCAACGAGGGCTATCCTCCCGCCACACTCAACAAGGCACTGCCTGAGATGCTCGCCACAGAGCATCCACAGCTCGAATACATCCCCTCTTCAGCCGATGACGGCGTGAGCGGACACGGACCGTACAACGCATTGCCGGCAAAGGAATATTTTGCCAATCAGACCGGAAAGCTTCATTCCGAGCGTGGCATGCCGGCAGTGATGAACCGGGAGAGCATGCTCCGTATGCTACCGGCCGACTCCGTGGACCATTACAACATCGGATGGGCACAGCACGATTTCACATTGAAGGGAGCCCAGAAAGGTGCCTCATTCATGCAGATGATCGCCGACCGCTTCGGCAACGATGACAAGAGCGGACGTACGACAGGATACGGCATGGACACGAAAGCCGGACGCTTCCACGATCTGGCCCAATGGATCAACTATGACGGATACCGGGCCATGTTCGAAGCCTCACAGCAGCAACGCAAAGGACTGCTCATCTGGATGAGTCACCCCTGCTGGCCCAGTCAGGTATGGCAGACCTACGACTACTATTTCGAGCCTACCGCTGCCCTCTTCGGCACACAGAAAGCCTGCGAGCCGATACACGTGCAGTACAATGCCGATAAGAACACCATTGAGTTGGTCAGCTACGTACGTCCATACAAGAAAGTGGAGGTGAAAGCCGCCGTGCTCGATTATCAAGGCAATACGCTCTCAGAGCAGACCCATCGTGTAAATATCTCCGGTGATGAGACATTGACCATCGGCAATCCACTCACTCTGCCCGGCGACAGCTGCTACTACATCAAACTGACAGCGACACAGGACGGGAAGACGCTCTCGGACAACTTCTACGTAGAACAGAGTGTAAAGCAAGGCATGCGCCAACTGCTCCAGCTCCCCAAGGTACACCTCATGAAGGTCGTAGAGAGCACCACACCGGCAGCCGGCAATGACCACAGTGCCGACGACCAGACCTTGCGCGTGACACTGGCTAACGACACCGATACTCCGGCATTGATGATCCGTCTCAACCTGAAGAACGACCATGGCGACCAGATCCTGCCGGCCTTCTACTCCGACAACTACTTCGCCCTCATGCCTCATGAAAGCAAGACGGTGACCGTAACCTGGCACAAAGCTGACATGCACGGATCTGAGGCTGTCATAAAGGTGAGCGGATTCAATGTAATAGAATAGCAAAATCCCACTTCCGTACAATACCAGAAGAGAAAAGCAACTTGCTCGACTCTTCTGGTATAAAAATGATGTCGCATAACACAAACAAGCTCCCAGACGAAGGCTAGATCAATCCCAATCTGAGAGAGACATAAAAAAGATGCTGCGAAAGAGCTCTCAACAGACCTATTGAGGCTCACCCGATGAATATAGGGGATTGTTTAGCTTGGGCCCGAAAAAGACATCCTATCCTTGCAAGACCGAACGACAAGTCTGGGATGACACTGAAGCCGTGCACATCCGCACAGCTTCAACGTGATCTAAAAATAAGAAATATTC
>ERZ779791.203-NODE-203-length-24225-cov-8.08118_pt1 | contig 24225 bp, 17 predicted proteins | sample MGYA00511351_ERZ779791 | MGnify/ENA primary metagenome ERZ779791 (study PRJEB29588, sample SAMEA2143745) | human gut metagenome | biome: human gut; feature: human-associated habitat; material: faeces | place: Denmark | collected 2008/2010 ...
CAGCAGGAAAGCCTTTCCCTGCTGCTGCGTCTTGCCGATCTGGCTGTACAGCGTTGGCAGATCATTGCCTAGCACCTTCGTAGCGATAGGCCATGTCACCTTGTCAGCGGGAACTTCTTTCTCCGCCAGCCCTTTTACTGTCACCTTACGGTCCTTGTTCGTAAAGTTATCAATTCCCATTTTCAGGGTCCAGCCCATGACAACCATGCCTATGGCTATGATTGCCGAAGAAAAAATCATCTTGTCCATATTCATACATTTTAGGGTTAAACATCTGCCACAAATATAGACCAAAAAAACATTGCCCACAAGGGAAAAATCCTATTTTAAATAGGGAAAGCATCTTTTTTACATTATTGGATTAAGATTCTTCTTAAAAGGAACAATCCACTTCCTGTCATTCCCTCTTCAAGACTCTATGAGGAATAAAACAAGTATGGGAATGCCCTATCTTCCCCCACTGAATACTAAGCGAGAAAGGTTCAGGACCTCCCAGTCCTGATCATCATCAAAATATAAACAATATTAATGACTATCGTAAAACATCGAATACTTCTTCTTAAATTGATCGCTTGGAAAAGTAGTATATGGTGACTTGGGCAAGTTACCATTGGATATTTCATGAGGCCGACCCAAAAGAGGATTTTTGAGGTCGGCTTCTTTTGTGTAATGCAGAATGATATTCGGTTGCAATATTTCAGGTTGCAGCCGATTTCTTTTTTTATTCGTCCGGAGTGTTGTTGATGATGATATTTAGGTCATTTCTGCCTCATATGGCAGCCCAAGCCGCCTATGCAGTAGCAGAGGCCGGACTCTGAGCCGCAGTCCTGCCGGAGAGCATTGCCGAGTATTTCCTGAGGTTGTGTGCGAGTGCGACGAGACCGAACTCGACTTTCACTTTCCTGTTCGACCTGAGACGGAACCGCTTGAAGCCGTGGTTGAACTTGATGTCCCCGAACACCGCTTCAGGTTCAACAGGGCGGGTACTCCTGTGCGCCAGACCCCCCTGTCAGGAGTTCTCTCGCCTGACGCTTGAATGAGTTGACCCTATGGTTTACTTCTATTGTCCGTCTGTCGGATTTGGATTTGTAGCATTCTCCACGCAGAGGGCATCCCGTGCAGTTGACGGCCCTATAGACGGAGAGCACCGATCTGTATCCGAGATCTGATACGGATGTCCTCGTCCCGCAACGCTCAAGATGCTGGCCCATAGGGCACACGTAGAAGTCCCGCTCAGCATTGTAATACATGTTCTGTGGTAGGAAGGCATTCTTGACGTACTTCCTCTTCATCTCCGCGTGGAACATCGGATACTTGACATACGCTTCCATACCCTCTCCCTCCATGTACGCGTAGTTCTGCTCATTGCCATACCCGGAGTCCGCCACAACCTCCTCACAACCTCCTCGCTCTGCTTCCCGTATTTTTCATAAACGCCCTGGATAGCTTTTGTCTGAACAAAAGGATTGAGGCAGACCCGGAGATGCTGATTGAAGCTGTAAGATACAAAACAAAAAGCCCTACTACTCTTCCAAACGGAATACTGCCACAAGAGGTAGATGATCACTGAATCCATCGAGCCAACGGGGACCGAGATAATTGCGACGGGGTTTCACACCGCCATATTTTGTATCCTCCTCAAGAAGGAAGGGTGCGTCATTGATATGACAGTCTACAAGAGCGGACGCGGTAGACGGATCAGAAAAGATATGATCGAGGTTGCCCCACTCACCATGATAACGATACGTCGCACGGGCGCCATGTGTGCCTTGCGCTCCTGCAGAGACCTCTACCAACCCGGCGGAAACCAACCGGCGGAGAGAGGCGTTAGTGGAATAATCATTGAAATCGCCGGCTATCAAGATACGCGCTTTGGCCGACAGCCGCCTCAAGGAATCGACCGACGAGCACAACCGCTCGGCTACTGCCATACGTGCAGGCCTCGATATCCTCTCTCCTCCCAAACGGCTGGGAGCATGCACGACAAAGACATGAAGCGTGTCGCCATTGCCGAGAAGGCCACCGGCATAAAGAATGTCACGCGTAGGACGATGATTATCCGGCATCTTCACCCGGATGCCGTACCAACGGAGAAGACGAAAAGAAAAAGGAGAATAAAGCAACGCCACGTCAATGCCTCGCTCATCAGGGCTGTCGGTCATCACATATTGATAACCCGCCCCTCGCAAAAGCGAGCGGCGGGTGAGATCGAAGAGCACACTGTCATTCTCTACCTCCGTGAGTGCCACCAAGTCAGGGATCTTCTTCTCACTGCAGGAAAGGATCTCCTGCCCGATTCTGTTCACCTTCCGCCAATAACGGTAAGGCGTCCAGTGATGACTTGATGCCGGCAAGAACTCTTCGTCCTGCTTCAACGAATCGTCACGCGTATCGAAGAGATTCTCACAATTAAGCTCCACAAAAGTGAGGAGTGAAGATAATAACAGCGCTAAGAACATAGGCTTATTTGTCAGGAAGGAACAGCGGGTCCTCAGGCATCACCTCGACAGGTTTCTGCTCGGCCAGCCGCAGCAGATGCTCCGAAGCATATTTCTTGTCGACCACCAGACGGAACATATAGTTCTCCCACCAGCTGTTGGTCATTATCAGGCAACCATTATGACCGTAAGATGGTCCCCAGGAGTTCTCCACCTCCCACTTGACCGGCAGGCCGTTGGCATCCAGGTCAACGGCTGTCAGTGTCATGGCATGGGTCGATCCGCTGTCGAAAGTCGCGATCCTGTCGGCCTTGTTCATCGGGAACGTCGTACCCAGCAATGAGCCGTAGTCATAGTTGTCCACATCGAGGTAACCGCGCTTACGGTCAAACTGCTTGCCTACGTCATAAGACGAGTACATCTTGTGACCATCCTTCAGTGAGGCGATGGCCAGCTGGGCGATGGAGTCAGCAGGCAGATTGAGATACACCCAGTTATGCCCGTCATAGGTGTGACGGTCCCACTGCACCTCGTATGTCTTGAAATACGGACGGCGGGGATCATTCATCACCATGAGGAACGTACCATTGAGCTTATGTCCCACCGTAGCCTGATAGAACTCCATAGGCGTATAGGTACGGGGCTGTCCGACAGCCTTGCCATTCTTGTTCTTGAAAGCGTAGCTGAACGACTTCACGGGCTCGCCGATGGTCAGTGTAAGCATGTGGTAAACGGTGGCCAGCATCTCTGTCTTACGCTTTGCGATGGCCTTCGTGCTCTTTCCGGCTGCTACCATCCGGCGCAACTCCAGTCCGTATTCGCGGAGCTTGGAAGAGAGCAGCGACTGCATCTTCGACGTGTTGTCCGTCGAGTACGTCTCAGGCATCACGCTCATAGGCACGAGTCCGTATTTCTCCGCCAGATCGGCCACGCCACAGAAAGTACCTCCGTCATTCAGGGGATTCTTGAAAAAGAACTGTACGCGGATATCGTCCATCGGCTTGTCGGCACAGTCAATGACACCCTGCAACATCAGATTAGCCTTCTCCAGCTGATCGTAGAAGAACAGATAAGCTTGCGAATATTCTACGTGAAGGGAATCGCCATGCTCCCGGGCAAAATCAGAACGCAGCACGTTAAGTCCTGAGAACAGCCAGCAGCGGCCACTCTGCTTCTGGTCGTGGATGCTTTGCTTGGGAGTAGTGATGCTGAAATAATCGTCTATCTGCCCTGCATTGGCACGGTTACGCGCCAACGCGTCTATGGAGTTGGAGGCAAGCGCATTGGCAAGGCCCCGATAAGCCGTAGCCCCCGGCTGTGCCTTTTCTATCTCGCCCAACATCTTCGAGGAGATGCCGCCGCCGGGCGTCTGGGCATGAACGCATGTGACCGTGGCCAAAGCCAGGCCAAGAAGAAGGAGTCTGTTGCTGTGTTTCATATTAATTTGAGTAAATTATAAGTTCATCGGCACAACCAACCGACTGATGATCAGCGGCTGGGGGGGGATATATGCAAAATTAATAAAAATATTCTTTATCCGCAAGATGCTAAGATTGAAAAAATCAGCATCGCTGACACAATTCATCCCTACAACATACTCTCATCTTAGCCACACACCGCATACCCTGCCATACCCCAATATCCCCTTCCATACAGAAGCAGGATAGTTTTGCAAGCTGCCAGCCTCGAGAAAATGTAAAATATATTCGATTAAAGTCAAATGACAACAGAGACTTGATGTATTTCACGTCACTGCCGGACGATCCTGTGAATGCCTTCGGTAAAAACATTCCGGGCTACAATACGATAAAGTGACGGACAGGCTATCAAGAAAGAGAGAAAAGCATCGGAAATGCCAAATAGAAAATATTAAAGGAATGCTTGCGGTCCAATGACAATTTAAGCTAAAGTTTTCATGTCTCAGCTGTCTGAGGACCGGAAACAAAACCATTAACCATGTACCCTCTTTACCAGGCTCTCTTTAAAAGAAAACAAACCGAAAATATCAGATTGCATCATTCTGTCAATATTATTTCATCATTTATCATATTATCACTTCCATGCCGTCATCTGTTCATCCATCAGTACCGCCGTTTTCACTTTCGTTCTGATCCCAACGTGTAGGATCTCCTCAAGATGTCCTTAATCATTCTGTCGTATTCATTTACCCTCGGCATAATCATAAATTAAGCCGCTTTTCCTTTGCCGATTGCCTAATTTAAAGTATCTTTGCACAGACAAATTGCACTAAACGACTCTATGACAAAGAGGAAATACGAGTACTTGGATGCCATCAATTCTCCCGCCGACCTTCGGAAGCTTTCCATCGACGAGCTGCCTAAGGTATGCCAGGAACTGCGCCAGGACATCATTGACGAGGTGTCGGTCAATCCCGGCCACTTCGCATCAAGTCTGGGCGTAGTAGAGATCACTGTGGCTCTGCACTACGTTTTTGATACCCCCGACGACCGCATTGTATGGGACGTCGGCCACCAGGCCTATGGACATAAGATTCTTACCGGCCGCCGCGACCGATTCTATACCAACCGTCAGTTGGGCGGCATACGTCCTTTCCCCACCCCATTGGAAAGTCCTTATGACACATTTACCTGCGGGCATGCCTCCAACTCCATCTCCGCGGCGCTCGGCATGGCTGTAGCCGCGAAGAAGACCGGCCATCCCGGGCGCCCTGTTGGTTGCCAAAAACAAACCCCCCCCCCCCCCCCCGCCATGTCGTTGCCGTCATCGGTGACGGAGCCATGAGCGGAGGACTGGCCTTTGAAGGCCTCAACAATGTGAGCTCCACTCCCAACGACATGCTCATCGTGCTCAACGACAATGACATGTCAATCGACCGCGCGGTAGGCGGTATGGAACAATACCTGCTCCACCTCGACACCAACGAGACCTACAACCGTCTTCGCTTCCGTCTGGCACAGTGGGCCCGCAACAAGGGACTGCTTCCCGACGACCGGCGCAAAGGCATCATACGGTTGAACAACGCATTGAAATCGGCTCTCTCCCATCAGCAGAACATGTTCGAAGGCATGAATATCCGCTACTTCGGACCTTTCGACGGACATGACGTGAAAGAGATCGTCCGCGTCCTGCAGCAACTGAAGAAGATGAAAGGGCCCAAGCTGCTTCATCTCCACACCGTAAAGGGCAAGGGCTATGAGCCGGCCGAAGAGAATCAGACCATCTGGCACGCGCCCGGAAAGTTTGATGCCGAGACTGGCGAGCGTATCCTGCCCGACACCTCCAATGAGCCGCCCAACTATCAGGAGGTGTTCGGACGTACTCTTCTCGAACTGGCCCAACAGAATCCAAAGATCGTGGGAGTGACCCCTGCCATGCCCACCGGCTGCTCCATGAACATCATGATGAAAGCGATGCCCGACCGCACATTCGACGTAGGCATCGCCGAGGGACACGCCGTGACCTTCTCCGGCGGCATGGCCAAGGACGGCCTGATACCCTTCTGCAATATCTACAGTGCCTTCGCACAGCGTGCATACGACAACATCATCCATGACCTGGCCATCCTCAACCTGCATGTCGTGCTCTGTCTCGACCGTGCGGGACTCGTAGGACAAGACGGACCGACACATCATGGGGCCTTCGACATGGCGGCACTGCGCGTGATACCCAACCTCACCATCGCCTCGCCGATGGATGAGCACGAGCTCAGATACCTGATGTACACGGCCCAGCAAGACGGCATGGGCACATTTGTCATCCGCTATCCACGCGGACGAAGCGTACACACCGACTGGCATTGTCCGCTCGAGGCGATCCCTGTCGGTAAGGGCCGCAAACTCAAAGAGGGCTCTAAATTAGCCGTGATCTCCATCGGTCCCATCGGAAACGAAGTGGAGCGCGTGGTTAAGGAGATGCCCGAGGTGGCTCACTACGACCTCCGCTTCCTCAAGCCTATCGACGAGGAGCTGCTCACAGAAGTGGGCGAACGCTTCCAGAAGATCATCACCATTGAGGACGGCGTACGCAACGGTGGCATGGGATCGGCCGTATTGGAATGGATGGACGACCACGGCTATCGGCCGGAAATCCTGCGCATGGGCCTGCCCGACCACTTCGTGGAGCATGGTAAGGTGGAAGAGGAATATAAGCTCTGCCATCTCGATGACGCATCCCTCAAAGAAAATATCTCTAAAATGCTATGAAGATCATTATCGTAGGCGCACATTCCATCGGCCGTCATTTGGCCCGGTTGCTCTCCCGCAATAAAGAGGATATCACCGTGATCGATGAAGATGAGGAACGACTCAACCGTATCGGTTCGGACTATGACCTGCTCACATTGCAGGGCGATCCCTCCAGCATGAAGATCCTGCGCGAGGCCGGCACGAAGGACGCCGATCTCTTCATCGCCGTCTCACCCGACCAGAGCCTCAACATCAACTGCTGCATCATCGCCCATGCCCTCGGATCGAAGAAGACCGTGGCCAAGATTGACTGTGAGGAATATATCGAGGAGGAGATCGCCGACTTTTACAAACAGCTCGGAGTCGACAACCTCATTTATCCCGAAATGCTTGCCGCCCGCAACATCAACAACGGTCTGAAGATGTCGTGGGTGCGCGAGCGGTGGGACGTACACAATGGCGCACTCGTCATGCTCGGCATCAAGCTGCGTGAGACATGCACCATCCTTAACCGTCCCCTACGCGACCTCTGCGGACCGGAAGACCCCTATCACGTCGTGGCTGTAAAACGCGGCAACGACACCATCATCCCGGGCGGAAACGACGAACTGAAGCTCTATGACCTGGCCTACTTCATGACCACGAAGCAATATATTCCCTACATCCGTAAGATCGTGGGAAAGGAACATTATGTCGACGTGAAGGACGTGATGGTGATGGGAGGCGGAAGAACCGCCGTACGCGCCGTCAACACCATGCCCGCCTACATGAAGCCGAAGGTAATTGAAATCAATCATACCCGTTGTGAAGAACTCGACCAGTTGCTCAAGGACGATGCCCTTGTGATCAATGGCGACGGTCGCGATGTCAGCCTCCTCATGGATGAAGGCATACGCAACACACAGGCCTTCGTGGCTCTCACAAGCAATGCCGAGACCAACATCCTCGCCTGCCTCACAGCCAAACGGCAGGGCGTGCGTAAGACCGTGGCCATGGTCGAAAGCATGGACTATGCCAATATGGCCGAGAGTCTCGACATTGGCACGATCATCAACAAGCGCGTCATCGCCGCCAGCCGTATCTATCAGCTCATGCTCGACGCCGATGTGATGAACGTCACCTTCCTCGTCTCTGCCAATGCTGATGTGGTGGAGCTTATTCCGAAGGACGGGTCGAAAGTGACACGCAAGCCTGTTAGGGATCTTGGTCTGCCACAGGGAATGACCATCGGAGGCCTGGTACGCGATGACAAAGGCATGCTGGTGTCCGGCAACACACAGATTATGCCGGGTGACAGCGTCGTCGTGTTCTGCCACAACCTCAACATGAAAAAGATTGAGAAGTTCTTTAATTAGTTTCCTGGTTATAAGCGAAAGCGCAAAGCATAAAGCTCAGAAGAATGATAAACCATAAGATCGTCTATAAGATCATCGGATCACTGCTTTTCATCGAGGCCGCCTTGATGAGCGGAAGCCTTCTGGTATCGCTGATCTACAAAGAGGACGATATCTTCGCCTTCATCGTCTCCATCATCGTCACGACTTTCTTCGGTTTCATACTGAAGTTTATGGGACGCAATGCCGAGAACCGACTCTCCCGCCGCGACTCCTTTCTGGTGGTGACTTTGTCCTGGGCGCTTTTCTCACTTTTCGGTACGATACCCTTCCTCACCGGAGGATATCTCCACAGCTTCACCGATGCTTATTTCGAGACGATGTCCGGCTTCACTACGACAGGCGCCACCATCATCGACAATGTAGAAGTCATGCCGCACGGCATTCTCTTCTGGCGCTCGCTGACACATTGGATCGGAGGACTGGGTATCGTTTTCTTCACCATCGCCTTGCTGCCTTCCCTTGTCGACGGCAGCATCAAGGTGTTCTCGGCAGAGGCTACCGGACCCTTCAAATCGAAGTTGCATCCTAAGCTGTCCATGAGCGCAAAATGGATCTGGATCGTCTATCTTGCCATATCCGTCACCTGTATGGTTGCTTATAAGGTCTGCGGCATGGGCTGGTTCGACGCCATCAACTATTCCATGTCATCCGTGGCCACGGGCGGCTTCTCTACCCACAATCAGAGTACGGCCACCTTCCACTCGGCCGCCATCGACTATGTGACGATCTTTTTCTGCTTCCTCGCAGGCGCCAACTTCACGCTGCTCTATTTCTCCGTGGCCAAGCTGAAGATCCGGCAGCTATGGCACGACTCCGAGTTCAAGCTGTACACTATCGTCGTGCTGGCCTTCACGGCCTTCATCACGTACCAGCTGATGGCGCACAAAGGCTATGGCTTGGAGCATGCCTTCCGCTCATCACTCTTCCAGGTCATCGCATTCATCACCACGACCGGACTCTTCAACGAGGACGTGGGCCTGTGGCCTCACATCACGTGGGTGATCCTCTCCATCTGCATGTTCATTGGAGCATGCAGCGGATCGACCTCCGGAGGCTTCAAGTGCATCCGCGCCGTCATGGTGCTGAAAATTGTACGCAACGAACTGAGGCAACGCCTTCATCCCAATGCCGTGCTGTCCGTCAAAGTGAGCGGACAGAATGTGCCGGACCACAACCGTGTATCGCTGCTCGCATTCCTTGCAGCCTATATCCTGCTGGTCATCATCTTTTCCATCGTGATGATCTGTCTCGGATTGGACAGCACGAATGCCGTCACGCTTACCCTCAGCTCCATCGGCAACGTAGGCCCGACGATGGGGTCTCAGATAGGCCCGACGATGTCGTGGAGCGTTGTGCCTGATCTGGGCAAATGGTGTTGCTCACTGCTGATGCTCATCGGACGTCTTGAGATCTTCACCGTCCTCGTCATCTTCACCCCGGCCTATTGGCAGGAGAACTAAGGCTCAAAAGCATGTGCGGGCCATCACATCCATTTCTAACAAGACATATTTCGGGAGACCGTTAGGATCCCTTTCTCTAACCAAAAACATAAATACATGCAACCATTAAGATTCAATCCTCTGTTGAAACAGACATTGTGGGGCGGCGAACGCATCATCCCCTTCAAACACTTGGACAGTAATCTCACACAAGTGGGTGAGAGCTGGGAGATCTCCAGCGTGCCCGGCAATGAGACAACCGTAAAAGGCGGTCCCTACGATGGAAAGATCCTGAGTGAGGTCATCGCTGAGGAAAAGGAGAAACTGGTAGGAGCGACCTGCTACAAGCACTTCGGCAAGGAGCTGCCCCTGCTCATCAAGTTCATCGATGCTGCCCAGCCTCTCTCCATCCAGGTTCATCCCGATGACGAGACAGCACGCAAGCAAGGCCACGAGCGCGGTAAGAATGAGATGTGGTATATCATGGACAACACACCCGGCGCCTCTCTCATGGCTGGTCTGAAGACACAGATCACCCCTGCCGAGTATGAGCAGATGGTGGCCAATGACACGATCACCGATGCCATCAGCCACTACGATGTAAAGGAAGGCGACTGCTTCTATCTGCCTGCCGGACGTATCCATAGTATCGGCAAGGGCTGCTTCCTGGCCGAGATCCAGCAGACTAGCGATGTCACCTACCGCATCTACGACTTCAAGCGAAAGGACAAGAACGGCAACTACCGTGAGCTCCACACCCGCCTGGCTGCCGAGAGCATCGACTACCATGTGCAGGACAACTACCGCACACAGTATGTCATGACTCCTGACCAGGGCGTCTCATTGGTGCAGTGCCCCTATTTCCATACATTCGTCTACGACCTCACCAAGCCCATGACCATCGATCTGAAAGATCTCGACAACTTCGTTATCCTCATCGTCACACGCGGCGAAGGCACGCTGACCGACAATGAAGGCAACACGGAGCAGCTCCGTCAGGGCGACACACTGCTTGTGCCTGCCACAACAGAATCGCTGAAGGTAGACGGCCATGTGAAGTTCCTCTTCACCTACGCCGACTAACTGATTTGAGATATATAATTCTGGAGATCCTCGCGTATTTGCCTCACCTGCGGTGACAGCAAATACCCGAGGTTCTTTTTTAGCATGTTCGTGATGTCCGACACACTGCTCTCATAACACGACAGCTCATTGCGGCGCTGTGTTCCGTGAACACTCTGTACTGCAATCTCATTCTCCCGCTGGCGGACAAGCTTGTCGCACACGTTCTGCATGATCGGAAGCACCACGTTATTAAAGAGATGATGGCCCTGTATATATAAGTAGGTATTGTCTGGCGTTACTCCAAGACGTTCCAGGTCTTTTTTCAGTGTAGGGATCGATTCGACCCATTGGGGATATTTATGCTCTAACAAATGTACGCGCGTGGTGACCTTATGACGAAGATGGTTCAGCGCCTCGTCTATCCTGTTCATCCGCGGAGTACTCATATCAATGACATGAAGGAAGTCACTCAACGTAAACTCTCCATAACGCGACGTGCGGTAGAACATGATGCTCCACACGAAAAGCGGATAGACAGCACGGGAATAGAGCATCAGATAGGTCTTAAAATCAAACAGCTGACGGTCGTTCAACGTCACGGCCACGCAGACATCGCGCAGGGCAGGAGCATAACATTGCAGATTTTCTATGGCATAAGCATAAGTATGAAAGACGTAAGGATTGTTGCACACCTCTTTTGACGTCGCCGTGGCACCCTGCTCAAGATAATCATAATCGGCATCCACGCAAGCAATAAGGTTCTCACCCGTCTTTCCGGAGAGCATGCTCATCAATGCTGCTTTCTTTCCCCGGTTAAGATGCTGCATGCGCGAGGGAAGCATCACCTCAAAATAAAGACGGTCTGTCTCCATCCCACTAAGAACCGAGCGCCAGAAAAACACATCATCGTAGCTCTCCACATAAGCCACGATCTTCCGCCGCGCCGACTTGCTGTTGAGTCGGTTAGCCGCCTCGAAATAGGCTGATGAGATATTGTCACGCAGTCGTTTACTCATTTTTCTTCCATTTATGTCCACCATTGCGAATCACCACAGGATATGAAGCCTGGGAGCTCACAAATCATTTGTCTGTGATATCCGTCACCTCTGTCACACGGTCAATCCATCCGTTCATGATCACGGCTGGCGAGTGGGTGGTAAGGATAATCTGCACATGGGGATTGAGGCTCAGGATGAGGTCTATCAGCTGCTTTTGCCAGTCTACATGCAGGCTCACCTCAGGCTCGTCCATGAACAGGACATAAGGGAGCTGGTCTTCTACGAGTACTGTAAGGAGAATGGCCAGGATCTGCTTCTCGCCCGAAGAGAGCTGATAGGGCACCAGCTTCTCGCCCATCTGCAGGAAGCGGATCTCATTCTCCGCACGGATGATCGTCTTACCGGTCTCGGCAAAGAGCCGGTCGAGAATGTCCTGGAAGTCCTTCTTCGGCTGCGCCATCTGCTGCGCCTTCTTCGCCGCATCGGCATCACCCGACTGCAGCTCTTCTATGATACGGTTCCCGATATTCACCTGATAGTCAAGGTATTTGCGCTGCAACCGATAGAGCTGCCAGTCCAGTTCCGTAGCCAGGCTGGCATCCAGACGGGCCACGGCATCAGCATTGAGCAACGGACGGTCGAACGAACGGATGATGTCATATCTGATATGTGTCGCTTCCTTCGGCTCTACCCTCAGACGCACTCCCTTCAGCTGGTGGGTCGTAAAGTCACCTCCCTGCTGGAGCCCTTTCACCACCTTATTAATGATCGTACTCTTGCCCTGGCCGTTCGCACCACTGAGGATGTTCACATGCGGATCCAGCTCCCACAGGATGTGTTTCTGGCCACTCCAGAGAGAGTCAATCTCTATCTCGCGTATATAGTCAGCGTATTTTTGCATAATTATTTCATCTATTGTTTCCTGATAGCAAATATAATGAATATTTCCGTTCCCAGTATTCTTCCAACCCGAATATTTTGTAACTTTGCCCAAGAATCATATTTCGCTCCCTTCTACTATCGGAGAGGCGATTGTCTTGGCATCATCAACAGGCAAGAATTTAACCATATTTGAAAATGAGTTTAAAGAACAATATGCCCCTAAAGGCCCATCTGAGCATGCTGACCGCTTCTGTATGCTGGGGACTGATGTCCCCCATTACCAAGAGTGCCATCTATGGCGGAGTGGACAGCATCTCCATCGTCTTCTTCCGGGCCGTCGGTGCGGCTGTCCTCTTCTGGCTGGCATCATTCTTCGTCAAGTCGTCTCCCATTCCCCGGCGTGATATCTTCAAGCTTGCCGCGGCAGCCCTCTTGGCTATCGTCTGCAACCAGTGTCTCTTCACCATGGGCGTTGGCAACACATCGTCCATCAATGCCAGCATCGTCACCACCTCCATGCCCATCTTCGCGATGATCCTCTCCTTCCTCATTCTTCGAGAACCGATCACGTGGATGAAAGGCTGCGGCGTAGCCGTCGGATTCGCGGGAGCCGTCGTTCTTGTTCTCTCCAGCGCACAGGCCGGCAACGGACAGGTGGGCAACATCGTAGGAGACGTGATGTGCCTCGGTGCCCAGTTCTCCTTCGCCCTCTATCTGGCTCTCTTCAATCCGCTCATCCGAAAGTACGACGTCTATACGGTCAACAAATGGATGTTCACGTGGGCGGCCATCTTCATCACGCCGTTCACCATAGGTCATGTGACGTCTCTCCCGTTCGCCGCCATCAGTGGCCTCACCTGGCTCAAGGTGGCCTATGTAGTAGCCTTCGGCACGTTCCTCTGCTATCTGCTGAGCGTCGTAGCCCAGCGTGTGCTCCGCCCCACGGTGGTCAGCATCTACAACTATGTCCAGCCCATCGTCTCTGCCATCGCCAGCGTACTGGCCGGCATCGGCATCTTCACCGTCTGGCAGGCCCTAGCCATTCTTCTCGTCTTCTCAGGAGTATGGCTCGTGACAAAATCGAAGTCGAGACGCGAGATGGACAGATCCTCGTCAGCATCAACACAGTCAGCTTCTACAGGCAACAGCCGGACTGACACTCCCCATAACACATAACCCTCCAACATCGTGATACAATGACAAAGATTGCAAAGCAGATTACCGACCTTATCGGCCACACTCCTTTGGTGGAGCTTCAAAAATATTCCCAAAGTCAAGGACTCGACACGCCTCTCATCGCCAAAGTGGAAGCGTTCAATCCCGGCGGCAGCAGCAAGGACCGCATAGCCCTGGCCATGATCGAGGATGCCGAGCAGAAGGGACGGCTGCAACCGGGCGCCACGATCATCGAGCCAACCAGTGGCAATACCGGCGTAGGACTCGCCCTCGTCTCGGCTGTCCGCGGCTACCATCTTATCCTCACAATGCCTGAGACGATGAGCATCGAACGCCGCAACCTCGTGAAAGCCTACGGCGCAGAGGTACGGCTCACGGACGGCAAGGAAGGCATGGCAGGTGCCATCAAGGCTGCGGAACATCTCCGCGACACCATCCCCGGCAGCGTGATCCTCGGCCAGTTTGACAATCCGGCCAATCCCCAGAGACACTATCAGACCACCGGAAAGGAGATCTGGGAAGACACCGACGGACAAGTCGACATCTTCGTAGCCGGCGTAGGCACCGGCGGTACGGTCTCAGGTGTCGGCCGCCGCCTGAAGGAAATGAATCCCAACGTGACAATCATTGCTGCCGAGCCCGCCTCCTCCCCCGTCCTCAACGGCGGACAGCCGGGTGCCCACAAGATCCAAGGCATCGGAGCAGGCTTTATTCCCGACACCTACGATGCCTCTGTTGTCGACGAGGTGTACGACGTGGACAATGATGACGCCATACGGACAGCCCGCCTGCTGGCCCGGCAAGAGGGACTACTGGTAGGCATCTCGTCCGGTGCCGCCGCCTATGCCGCCGCACAGATCGCCCTACGGCCTGAAAACAAAGGGAAGAAGACCGTCGTCTTGCTGCCTGACACCGGCGAGCGTTATCTTTCCACCGTCCTGTATGCCTTCGAGGAATATCCTCTTTAGAAGAACGACGCATATATTGCCACCCACCATACACACCGACCCGGAGATATTCCTTACGGGCTTAACACAATAGTCCTTATCACCATAGGGGGCAAGAACGACAGAATCCTCTTCATCCTCTCTCCGGCAGAGCGCATGTCATATCCCGACATGCGCTCTATCTGCCTTGTGGCCATTCGGCCTGAGGCACCCAACTATATAGCAGACAGCCGTCTCAAGAACCTTTACCTTAAAAAATATAGAAATAAAAGGACAGCATATTCATTATCTCTACTCGAACATTAAAGTAACCCTAACGTCATGTCAGACCAAGAGCCTTCCTCTTCGAAAAAGTTTCTGACCCATCTCTTTACATATTGTCATCCACTTCCATCCCTTTAGGATAGAGCCTGATGAGCAGATTGAAGAACAGGCGTGGACAATGCACCCGCTTTGTAAGGATATTTTAACAAGAAGTATTTTACATCATCGCAAGGCATTTGCCTGCGCATATAAAGACCGTAACCTGAATGATCACAAAAACATGAAAATAGCACATCCTATGGCAAGGAAGTCCGAAAAGACAAGTCTACATGTTACCTGCTTTTTCTCCGGAGCGACCAAATAATCGCTTATTTGCTTGTAACATTGGAAAATACATCGTATCTTTGCAGAAATAAAAAGAGAGTAGCTTCTAGCTTTATTTTCAACAAGTCAGTTAGCAACTAAGGGATACAAATGGAAAATACTATTCATGAGGATTGTGGCGTAGCCATGGTGCGGCTGCTCAAGCCACTGAGCTATTATCAGCAGAAGTACGGCACATGGCGATACGGCCTTAACAAGCTCTATCTGATGATGGAGAAACAACACAACCGCGGACAGGAAGGAGCGGGCATTGCATCAGTGAAGCTGGACACACAGCCCGGCCGGGAATATATGTTCCGTGAACGCGCAGAAGGTCCGAATGCCATCACCGAAATCTTTGCCGCTGCCCATAAGCAGATGAATGACTCCCCGTGGTGCGAGAAGCTCTCCGATGACCCGACTGAGAGCACGCCCGCTTTCGCCGGAGAATTGTACATGGGTCACCTGCGCTACTCCACGACAGGTAAGAGCGGACTGAAATATGTACATCCTTTCCTTCGCCGCAATAACTGGCGTGCGAAGAACCTTTGCCTCTGCGGCAATTACAACATGACCAACGTAGAGGAAGTTTTCCAATTGCTCACCCGTCAGGGACAGTGTCCCCGCATCTATTCAGACAGCTATATCATGCTGGAGCTGATGGGACACCGTCTGGACCGTGAGGTGGAGCGCAACTTTGTCATCGCCCGCGAACAGGGGCTCGAGGATAAAGACATTACCCGCTATATCGACACCCACGTGAAAATGGAGAACGTGCTGAAGACGACCATGATACATTTTGACGGTGGCTATGTTGTCTGCGGCATCACCGGTAGCGGAGAGATGTTTGCCATGCGCGATCCTTGGGGCATCCGTCCAGCCTTCTTCTATCTCAATGACGAGGTAGTGGCTGTCGCCTCCGAGCGGCCCGTCCTTCAGACCACCTTCGACTCTGAGACAGAAGAGGTGCACGAGCTGCAGCCCGGTACGGCACTTATCATCCGCGCCGACGGCAGTTCCTCCATCGAACGCATCATGGACCAGAAAGACGATAAGGCCTGCTCCTTCGAGCGCATCTATTTCAGTAGAGGAAGCGACAGGGATATCTATCTCGAGCGAAAGAAACTGGGCGAGCAGCTCACCCAGCCGGTGCTGAAAGCCGTAGGCTACGACACCGACCACACGGTACTCTCCTTCATTCCCAATACGGCCGAGGTGGCTTTCTATGGCCTTCTCGACGGATTCAACAAATGGATAGCCGAAGAAAAGGCACAGCAGGTGGAGGCACTCGGTGCCAACCCCTCTCACGAAGAACTCATGAAGATCATGATGCGGCAGGCACGACAGGAAAAGGTGGCCTGGAAAGACATTAAGCTCCGCACCTTCATCACGGAGGGTAATGCCCGCAACGACCTGGCTGCCCACGTCTACGACATCACCTACGGCAGCCTGCAGCCCAATGTCGACAACCTGGTGATCATCGACGACAGTATCGTCAGAGGCACGACGCTCAAGGAGAGCATTCTCCACATCCTCGACCGTCTCCATCCCAGGAAGATCGTTGTCGTAAGCTCTGCGCCGCAGATCCGTTATCCCGACTACTACGGCATCGACATGCCCCGCCTGGAAGAGTTCTGTGTCTTCCACGCTACTATGGCCCTGGTGCTCGAGCGCAACATGGGCGAGCTGGTGGAGAAGACCTATCAGGCCTGTCTGGACGAGCTGAAGAAGCCGGCTGCCGAGCAGCGCAACTGTGTGCGCGACATCTATACACCGTTCACGGTAGAAGAGATCAATGCAAAGATCGTAGAGATGCTGCGGCCGGAAGGCATGACGATCCCCATCGACATCGTGTTCCAATCGCTCGAGGGACTCCACACGGCCATCCCCAACCACAAGGGCGACTGGTACTTCACTGGCCACTATCCCACACCGGGAGGTACACGCCTCTGCAACCAGGCTTTCGTCAACTACGTGGAGAACGTATATAGAAAGGTTGTGAAAGGCTGACAACACGATGCAGGAATGTCCTGTCCAAAGAAGACAATCATTATTGACGTATTTAATATAAAGATATACAGATGAAGAAAGTTACCTTGGTCTTATCCGACGGAACAAAGTTCCACGGCAAAAGCTTCGGATACGATGCTCCGGTAGCCGGCGAGGTGGTGTTCAACACGGCGATGATGGGCTATCCCGAATCGCTCACCGATCCCTCGTATGCCGGCCAGTTGATGACACTCACTTTCCCGTTGGTGGGCAACTATGGTGTACCCCCATTCACCTTCGAGGCCAACGGCCTGCCCACCTTTATGGAGAGCGACAAGATCTATGCCTCGGCCATCATCGTCAGCGACTACAGTGAGCAGTACTCCCACTGGAATGCAAAGGAGTCGTTGGCCGACTGGTTAAAGCGTGAGCACGTGCCCGGCATCACAGGCATCGACACGCGAGAACTTACCAAGGTGCTCCGTCAGCACGGTGTGATGATGGGTAAGATCATCTTCGATGACGAGCCGGACAACATCCCCGAGGCCGACTATGAGGGCGTAAACTTTGTAGACCGCGTATCAACGAAGGAGATCATCCGCTACAACGAGGGAGCCGGCAAGAAAGTCGTGCTCGTCGACTGTGGCGTGAAGGCCAACATCATCCGTTGCCTGATCAACCGGGGTGTGGAGGTGATCCGTGTACCCTGGAACTATGACTACACCGACATGGATGTCGACGGCCTCTTCCTGGCCAACGGTCCCGGCGATCCTGACACCTGTCAGGCTGCCGTTGATGTGATCCGTAAATATATGTCACAGAGCCGTAAGCCGATCTGCGGTATCTGCATGGGCAACCAGCTGCTCGGCAAGGCTGCCGGGGCCAGCATCTACAAGCTCAAATATGGTCACCGCTCACACAACCAGCCCGTGCGTCTGGTAGGCAGCGACCAGTGCTTCATCACCTCTCAGAACCACGGCTATGCCGTAGACGCCTCCACACTGGGCAAGGACTGGGAAGAGCTGTTCGTGAACATGAACGACGGATCCAACGAGGGCATACGCCATAAGAACCTGCCCTGGTTCTCCTCACAGTTCCATCCTGAGGCCTGCTCCGGTCCTACGGATACGGAATTTATGTTCGACCGCTTCGTGGCCGAGCTTGGGAAATAAAAGTCAAACAATGGGATTACCCGGCTTGACTCCGAACCCAAGGACGGCAAGCCGCGAAAAATCAAGAATAAGAAGATGAAAGATCAAAATATTAAGAAGGTGTTGCTCCTCGGCTCCGGTGCGTTGAAGATCGGTGAGGCCGGCGAGTTCGACTATTCCGGTTCACAGGCACTCAAGGCGCTGCGTGAGGAAGGCGTCTACACGGTGCTCATCAATCCTAATATCGCCACCGTGCAGACCTCCGAGGGCGTGGCCGATCAGATCTATTTCCTTCCCGTACAGCCTGCCTTCGTAGAGCGGGTGATCGAGAAAGAGCGTCCTGACGGCATTCTTCTCTCTTTTGGTGGACAGACGGCACTCAACTGTGGCGTGGAGCTCTACAAGAGCGGTGTGCTGGAGAAGTACGGAGTGCGCGTACTCGGTACGCCTGTACAGGCCATCATGGACACTGAGGACCGCGAGCTCTTCGTTGAGAAGCTCGACGAGATCAATGTCAAGACCATAAAGAGCGAGGCCTGCGAGACGATGGAGCAGGCCCGCAAGGCCGCTTCCGATCTGGGCTATCCCGTCATTGTCCGTGCTGCCTATGCGCTGGGTGGACTGGGCTCCGGCTTTGCCGACAATGACGAGGAGCTGGTGAAGATCTGCGAGAAGGCTTTCTCGTTCTCTCCCCAGGTGCTCGTAGAGAAGAGCCTCAAGGGTTGGAAGGAGATTGAGTATGAGGTGGTGCGCGACCGTTACGACAACTGCATCACCGTCTGCAACATGGAGAACTTCGACCCTCTGGGCATCCATACCGGTGAGTCGATCGTCATCGCTCCTTCACAGACGCTCTCCAATGCTGAATACCACAAGCTGCGCGCACTCTCCATCAAGATCGTACGCCACATCGGCATCGTCGGTGAGTGTAATGTGCAGTATGCCTTCGATCCCCATAGCGAGGACTATCGCGTCATTGAGGTGAACGCCCGTCTGTCGCGCTCCTCTGCCCTCGCCTCTAAGGCGACAGGATATCCCCTCGCCTTCGTAGCTGCAAAACTGGGTATGGGATACGGACTCTTCGATCTGAAGAACTCTGTCACCCGCACCACCTCGGCCTTCTTCGAGCCGGCCCTCGACTATGTGGTATGCAAGATCCCACGTTGGGACCTTTCCAAGTTCCACGGTGTAGACAAGGAGCTCGGATCGTCAATGAAGTCGGTCGGTGAGGTGATGGCCATCGGCCGCAACTTTGAGGAAGCCCTGCAGAAAGGTCTCCGTATGATCGGCCAGGGCATGCACGGCTTTGTGGAGAACAAGGAGCTTAACATCCCTGATATCGACGCTGCCCTGCGCGAGCCCACCGACAAGCGTGTGTTCGTCATCTCCAAGGCCATGCACCGCGGATACACCATCGATCAGATACACGACCTGACGAAGATCGACCGCTGGTTCCTCTATAAGCTCAAGCACATCATCGACATCGATGAGCAGCTGAAGAAGAAGAACGTCAACACGCTTGACGCCGATCTCCTGCACGAGGCAAAGGTGTACGGATTCACCGACTTCCAGATCGCCCGTGCCGTGGGACTGGAAGAGGAATACGGCAACATGCACAAGGCCATGCTGGTCGTGCGCAAGTTGCGCAAGAGCTACGGCATCCTGCCTGTCGTAAAACAGATCGACACGCTGGCCGCCGAGTATCCGGCACAGACCAATTACCTCTATGTCACCTACGCTGGCACAGCTTCTGACATCACATTCACCAATGACCACCGCAGCGTGATCGTGCTCGGTTCGGGTGCCTACCGCATCGGCTCGTCAGTAGAGTTCGACTGGTGCGGCGTACAGGCCTTGAACACCATCCGTCGCCAGGGCTACCGCTCCATCATGATCAACTACAACCCGGAGACCGTGTCGACCGACTACGACATGTGCGACCGTCTCTACTTCGATGAGCTGACCTTCGAGCGCGTGATGGACATCATCGAGATGGAGGCACCCCATGGTGTCATCGTCTCCACCGGTGGACAGATTCCTAACAACCTGGCCATGTATCTCGACCAGGAGAACGTGCCCATCCTCGGCACCTCAGCCAAGGATATCGACAATGCAGAGGACCGTGCGAAGTTCTCCGCCATGCTCACACGCAACCATATCAATCAGCCGGAATGGAGCGCACTGACCTCCATGGACGACATTGATAAGTTCGTCAATCGTGTCGGCTTCCCCGTCCTGGTACGTCCGAGCTACGTGCTCTCCGGTGCTGCCATGAACATCTGCTCCAATAAGGAGGAGCTGGAGCGCTTCCTCCAGCTGGCCGCCAACGTGAGCGAGGACCACCCTGTCGTAGTCTCCAAGTTCATCGAGCATGCCAAGGAGATCGAGTTCGACGCCGTGGCACGTCAGGGCGAGGTCCTGGCCTATGCCATCTCCGAGCACATCGAGTTTGCCGGTGTCCATTCGGGTGATGCCACGATCGAGTTCCCGCCGCAGAAGCTGTATGTGGAGACCGTTCGCCGTATCAAGCGCGTGAGCCGTCAGATCGCCAAGGAGCTGCATATCTCCGGACCTTTCAATATCCAATACATGGCACGCGAGAACGACATCCTCGTCATCGAGTGCAACCTCCGTGCATCACGCTCATTCCCCTTCGTGTCGAAAGTGCTGAAGCTCAACTTCATCGATCTGGCAACGAAGGTGATGCTGGGTGTACCTGTGGAGAAGCCCTCAAAGAATCTCTTCGATCTCGACTACGTGGGCATCAAGGCCAGCCAGTTCTCTTTCAACCGTCTGCAGAAGGCCGACCCCGTGCTCGGCGTAGACATGAGCTCTACGGGTGAGGTAGGCTGTCTGGGTGATGACACCAACCAGGCGCTCATCAAGAGCATGCTCTCCGTAGGCCAGCGTATCCCCGAGCACACCGTACTGCTCTCTACCGGCGGCGCCAAGCAGAAAGCCGATATGCTCGATGCAGCCAAGCAGCTCATCCAGCATGGCTATCAGATCTACGCCACCACCGGCACGGCACGCTACCTGACCGACAATGGCATAGAGAACACGCTCGTACACTGGCCCTCTGAGGAAGGTCAGGAGCCGCAGGCGCTCACCCTGCTCCATGAGCACAAGATCGATATGGTAGTGAACATTCCGAAGGATCTCACCGCTCATGAGCTGAGCAATGGCTACAAGATACGTCGTGCGGCCATCGACCTCAACATCCCCTTGATCACCAACTCCCGACTGGCTTCCGCCTTCATCAACGCCTTCTGCACGCTGAAGCCCGAGGACATCGACATCAAGGCTTGGGGTGAGTACTAAGCACTGATTAGACTTACAAATAAGACGGATGACAGATGGCCCATCACCAGGATGGGTAGTCTGTCATCTTTCTTCTTTATAAGGCACATACCAATCCCAACGTTTTCCCACCTTTTATTCATCTATGGATCGTTCACGTTCTATCGGTTTCGTAGAGGCGGCCGTGTCCTCTGCCTCCTTCGGTCTGATACCCCTTTTCACACTGCCCGTATTGTCAGCCGGCATGCCCATGCCGTCACTGCTCGTCTATCGCTATATCGTGGCGTGTGTCATCATGCTTGCCATCCTCGCCATGCAGCGTACACGGCTGCGCATCCGTTACGGTGAGATGCTCCGCATAGCCTGGCTCGCCCTCCTCTACGATGGTAGTGCCGTCTTCCTGTTCAGCGGCTATGCCTATCTGCCCAGCGGCGTGGCGACAGCCCTGCTGTTCACCTATCCCATCTGGACCAGCCTCGCAGAGACGCTCGTCTTCCATGAACGGGCATCGTGGGCCACTGCCGTAGCCATCATCCTTGCTGTCACGGGCGTCGGACTACTGTCGGGACTGTTCACCTATCTCTTTGGCGGAACGGCACACTCCCTCTCGCTATACAACATCCTGATGGGACTGTGCATGGAATTCATATCGGCCCTTTCCTACGCTTTCTACATGGTGAGCATGCACCACATGAAAGTAAGGAAGATGGGATCACTGAAGCTCACGTTCTGGGTGTTCTTCTTCGGCATGCTCATCCTCGCCCTTTGGTGCTACTTCACGGAGGGGCGCTTCCATCCCATCGTCTCGCAAGATCCTTCCGCACTTTCCACCGCCGGCATGCTGTTCAATATCTTCATGCTCGGACTGCTGCCCACGGCAATCAGCAACATATCCCTTACCATGGGCATCAAGCACATCGGAAGCACCCTATGCGCCATCTTAGGTGCCTTCGAGCCGCTCACGGCCATGACGATAGGCATACTCGTCTTCCATGAGCCGTTCACCCTGACGGTAGCTGTCGGCTTCCTGCTCATCGTCGCAGCCGTCGTCCTGCTCATCCTGAAAGGTACCCCCGCCGGAAACGGCGATAGATGACATCCATTCCATCACGTCATTCCCATGAGACCATTCCCTATGACACACCATCATATCTTCAGCCGTCGGCCGCTTCTTCCGGTTCTTATGGCCATAGCCCTGGCCCTCCTTCCCCGCTACGGCCAGGCACAGACCCAGGCTGTCGACAGCACAGCCAAGACGTCACCCATTGTCCGCATAGCCGGCATCGGCGTGCCTCTGATCGCCGAGGGACTCCTCGTCAAGGGCGAGGACAAGGGATTCCGGCAACTCCGCAATCATTATGCGTCGGATTTCCACTCGTCCTTCGACAACTACCTGCGCTATCTCCCGGCCGCCGTCCTGCTGGGAATGAAGGTCGGTGGAGTGGAAAGCCGGAGCTCCTGGGGACGGATGCTCACCAGCGACGCCTTCTCAACAGCCATCATGGGCGCGGCGGGTTTTTTTGGGGAGCACATCGTTCACAGGACACGCCCCGACGGATCCGACCGTGAGAGCTTTCCCTCCGGTCATACGGCAGCGGCTTTCATGACGGCCACCATGCTCAATAAGGAGTACGGACATCTCAGCCCGTGGGTGGGCATCGGAGCATATACCGTGGCGACAGGTACTGCCGTCATGCGCATGGCCAACAACAAGCATTGGTTCAGCGATGTCATCACGGGAGCCGGCATCGGCATCATCAGCACAGAGATGGGATATTATCTTGCCGACCTCATCTTCAAGGACCGGGGCCTTACCCGGCATCCTGACACTGATCTTTTCTACCGTGACGACCGCCCGTCCTTCGCCGGTGTCTACGTCGGATTCGGCTTGCCACTCTCTGACTATAGGATGAAGAACGGGGCTACCTATAACACCACCACAGGCAATACCATCGGCGCAGAGGCCGCATGGTTCTTCAATCCCTATCTCGGCATAGGTGGCCGCTTCCTGCTGTCCAACACCGGCCTCATGACCGGCGATGACACGGCGGAGAAAAGCTATCTCGACTATTACTCCATCACTGCAGGCCCTTACTTCTCCTATCCTCTCACCTCCCGATTGCTGCTGGGTAGCCATCTCGTGGCAGGACAGGCCCACTATGGCAGCCTCAGCGTCGAGGGCCTCACCCAACCGGCTGCCAACCGGTTCACCGCCGGCACAGGTTGCTCCATCGCCTTCCGCGCACATCGCCATTTCACCTTCCGGCTCTTCCTCGACTACAATCTCTACGCCCCCCAGGACCATGGCGGCCCGTGGCTCCACACACTCACGCCCGGTACGTCCTTCGCCGCCACGCTATGACAGCGGGACAGCCGTTGTGGCCCGACACACCGGCAACATCCACAAGGGTTACTGCAAGGACAGGCAAGCACGTCAAGCATACCAGCCACAACTTCCTGCCATGCAAGATTGGCTGTATCCCCACCCTTTAGTATTCATCCCATTTATACGCTACCCATGAACACCATCACCCTCCACCAGCTCCGATGCGAATATGCCACCGGCACGTCGCCCCGAGTAACCTATCTGCTGACTCCCATCGCCGTCGACGGTGCCACCATTGACCGGTGGGCAAAAGAGTACGACACC
>ERZ779791.207-NODE-207-length-24003-cov-7.15964_pt1 | contig 24003 bp, 17 predicted proteins | sample MGYA00511351_ERZ779791 | MGnify/ENA primary metagenome ERZ779791 (study PRJEB29588, sample SAMEA2143745) | human gut metagenome | biome: human gut; feature: human-associated habitat; material: faeces | place: Denmark | collected 2008/2010 ...
GGGACTTGCACCCGTTAGCTAATACTCATGCCGAGCGTACCAAAAAAAGGGACGGCCAGTCTCACCGACTGTTCCGTCCCTCGCTATTTGATTCTCTCCGTGATTCTTTCGTCCGGGAAGCGCGCTGCGACTAAAAGTGTAAAAGTTGAAAAATGAACACTGTCCGTCAGCGCACCTCCGGGCTCCATCCTCCCGGAAAGCTCATGTCTAAAATAATTGTCCTGTTGTGTAAGCGTACCGTTTCAGAAGCGGCGCCCTTACACCGGCGGCATTAGCCGATCTCAATGTGGCGGCTCACCTCAGGTGTCTTCTTCTGCAGCTTGGGCAGCTCTACATAGAGGATACCGTTCTCCACCTTGGCAGAGATGTGCTCATGGTCAACATCATCGGGCAGCGTGTAGCTCTGCTCATAGTTGGCATACGAGAACTCACGGCGCAGATAGCGCTCGCTGCGATTCTCATTCTTCTCCTCCTTGGCCTCGATCTTTACCTTCAGATAGCCGTCCTTGTCAATGCTTACATTGCACTGCTCCTTCTTCAGGCCGGGAGCGGCTACTTCCATTGTATATGCCTTGTCGCTTTCCTTCACGTTCACAGCAGGAGCCGTAGCGTTCATCTTCGGCATGCCTTCCGTGTTGAAGAAATCATCAAATGCGTTGCTCAACCAATTATTAGAACCTAATACAGGATACCACATAATTTATACCTCCAAATTTTATTTTTTGTTATTATTATTCAATGTTTATTTTCCAGTCCTTCCGATCCGTTTCCGAATCGGATGGCCTGCTTCCGTTACCCTTCCGGGGATCCGGTTGCACTTACTCCATAAGCAACTAACGTACCAAAATTTGATATAAGACAAATTGTCACAACACACTGCCAGAATGACAAAGAAATATCTTCTCAAGCGTATGTCCACGATGCAGCTTACATTATATATATAGTTGACCTGTTCCCTGTGCGTCAATGCCGGAATGCAGGTCGGGAAACGACGGGAAACATCCTGAGCGAACCCGCCGGCAAGGGGTCTGCAACCGGCACACCGGTTGGGATGTGTCCCGCAAGAAGACATTCTTCTCTTGGCGGTGGGCTCACCGGCGAGTTTCCCTTGCTTTCCGCCCTATCCTCCTCCCCGGCCTCCTGTAAGTCGGGACAGTCCAAAACATATCCGCGTCACCGACTTTTCCCCGTCCCTATCCTCTCCCCTCCAATATTTTTTCGTATATTTGCACAAAATGTAGAAACACAATATGATGACAGACGATCAGCGGCTGCACATGCAGCAACTCATACAGCGACTCAACGAAGCCTCCGACGCTTACTACAACGGGCGCGGGGAGCTGATGAGCGACTACGAATGGGATGCCGCCTTCGACGAGCTCAAGCAGTTGGAGGAGACCACAGGAGAAGTGCTCGACGGCTCTCCCACACACAAAGTGTCTGAAGACAGCATCGCCGGCCAGAAGGAGGCGCACGAATATCCCGCCCTCTCCCTGGCTAAGACCAAGAAGACCGAGGACATTGCCAAATGGGCCGAGGGACGTCCCATCTGGATCTCCTGGAAGCTCGACGGCCTCACCCTCGTGGTGACCTACGACAACGGACGACTCACGAAGGTCGTCACCCGTGGCAACGGACACATCGGTACCAACATCACCCATCTGGCCGGTGCCATCGGCGGCGTACTGCTCACGATCGGCTATCAGGGCCATCTGGTAGTGCGCGGTGAGTGTGTGATCAGCTATGCCGACTTTGAGCAGTTCAATATGGAAAGCGACGAGGAGTACGCCAACCCGCGCAACCTCGCCTCCGGTTCCCTCACGCTCAAGGATCCCCTTGAAGTCAAGGCGCGCCACCTGCAGTGGATTCCTTTCACGCTTGTCCATGCCGACGAGGAATTGCCGTCGTGGGGCGGCCGTATGGACTTCCTCCGCGAGCAGGGATTCCATCCCGTGGAGCATGAGCTGATCGCCGTGCCCACACGCGAGAACATCCAGGCCGTCATCGACCGGTGGACGCTCCGTGTGACGGGCGATCCGGCAGACAAGTCCCTTGTGCGCAACCCCTATCCCGTCGACGGCCTTGTCGTGGCCTACGACGACACGGCCTACGCACAGACCGGATCGGTCACCGGCCATCATGCCACACGTGCCGGCTATGCCTTCAAGTGGCAGGACGAGAGTGCGGCGACAGAGCTCGACCATATCGAGTGGAGCTGTGCCGCCTCGACGATCTCGCCCGTTGCCGTCTTCCGTCCCGTAGAGCTCGAGGGCACGACGGTGAAGCGTGCCTCTCTGTGCAACATCAGCGAATGTGAGCGCCTCGGCATCGGCGGCCAAGGCTCCAGGATCGAAGTGATCAAGGCCAACAAGATCATCCCCAAGGTGATCCGTGTCGTCGAGCCCGTCGGCGCGTTCGAGATCCCCCATGCCTGTCCCGTATGCCAGTCGCCTACGGAGGTCATAGGATCGGCCAGCGGCACACGCACGCTCCACTGCACCAACCCCGCCTGTCCTGCCAAGCAGCTGAAGAAGTTCGCCCGCTTCGTGTCGAAGGAGGGTGTCAACATCGACGGTATGTCGGAGCAGACCGTACAGAAGCTCATCAACCTCGGCTGGGTGCGCGAGTATGCCGACCTGTTCCGCCTTCGCGACCATGCCCATGACATGGAGCAGCTCGACGGCTTCGGCGAGAAGAGTGTCGGCAAGCTCCTCCAGAGCATCGAGAAGGCCTGCACCGTCGATGCCCGCCATCTGCTCTATGCCCTCACCATCCCGCTTTGCGGTCAGGATGTGTGCACCCGCCTGCTTGGCGCCTACCCCCTCGATGAGCTCGTAGCCATCGCCACGGGAGAGCGTCAGGCCAAGGACGGCGACTTGTTCGCCATGCAGCCCGCCGACCAGCTCGCCCTGATCCCGGGCATCGGACCGGAGAAGTCGGCCTCTTTCTGCAAATGGTTCCAGGACAATCACAACCAGGCCGTCTACCGGCACCTGAGGGAGGCGCTCACCGTGACAGCCGCCGACACGGCTCCTAAGGGCAAGCGCTGCGAAGGCCTCACGTTCGTCGTCACCGGCGATGTCCACCACTATAAGAACCGCAACGAGCTCAAGGCTTATATCGAGTCGCAGGGCGGCAAGGTGACGGGAAGCGTCTCGAAGTCGACCTCCTACCTTATTAATAATGATGTCACCTCCACAAGTGGCAAGAACCAGAAGGCGCACCAGCTCGGTACGCCTATCATCAGCGAAGACCAGTTCATCGATAAATTTGTAAACTAAGATATGCGAATAGACATTATCACCGTACTGCCCGAGATGCTCGAGGGCTTCGTACACGAGAGCATACTGGCACGGGCCGAGAAGAAAGGCCTGGCCGAAATCCATCTCCACAACCTGCGCGACTACACCAAGGACAAATGGCGCCGTGTGGACGACTATCCCTATGGCGGCTTCGCCGGCATGGTGATGCAGTGTGAGCCCATCGACAATGCCATCTCCGCCTTGAAGGCCGAGCGCGACTATGACGACGTGATCTACGTCACGCCCGATGGTGAGAAGTTCGACCAGAAGATCGCCAACGAGATGTCGTTGCAGCAGAATCTCATCATCCTCTGCGGACACTACAAGGGCATCGACTCGCGCATCCGCGAGCACCTCATCACGCGCGAGATCAGCGTGGGCGACTTCGTCCTGACCGGCGGCGAGCTCGCTGCCGCATGCATCGCCGATGCCGTGGTGCGTCTCGTGCCGGGTGTCGTGGGCGACGACCAGAGTGCCCTGAGCGACTGTTTCCAGGACGACCTGCTGGCCGCTCCCATCTATACGCGTCCCGCCGACTATAAGGGCTGGAAGGTGCCCGACATCCTCCTCTCCGGCAATGAGGCCAAGATCAAGCAGTGGGAGATGGACCAGGCCATCGAGCGTACCAAACGGCTGCGACCCGACCTCCTGAAATAAGACCGGTCTACCTAATTACGAATTAGTGTATTACATTCCAACCACTTAATCCTATATGAAATCAATCCGACTCTATGTGGTGGCGCTGTTCGCAAGCGTCATCAGCCTCGGTCCGGTACAGGCTGCTGAGCGGCCGTGCGCCATCGTTCCCCAGCCGCAGCATGTCAGCTGGCAGACCGGCTCTTTCTCTCTCAGCCAGGCCTCCATCTCGTATGGCAAGACCAGGAATGGCCGTGAGGCCGCTCTCTGGCTGCAGGACATGACCAGGCGCGTCACGGGCCGCACGCTGCCCATCGTCAAAGGCGACAAGGGCACCATCCGGCTCGCCATCCAGCCTGACGGAGACAGTGCTGCCGGCGGCGACAACCCCCGTGGCAGCTATACGCTCCACGTCACCGACCAGCTCGTCAGCGTCACCGGCACCGACTATCCCTCGCTGGTCAACGGTCTGGCCTCCCTCGTACAGCTGATGCAGGGCGGCAAAATCGACTGTGTGGAGATCACCGACGCTCCCCGCTTCGCCTGGCGCGGATTCCACCTCGACTGCTCCCGCCATTTCTACACCAAGGAGGAGGTAGAGGAAATTATCCGTCTGGCCTCCCTCTATAAGATGAACCGGTTCCACTGGCACCTCACCGACGACCAGGGCTGGCGCATCGAGATCAAGAGATATCCCGAGCTGACGGCGAAGAGTGCCTGGCGCCATTTCAACTATCAGGACTCCACCTGCATGCGTCAGGCCCGTCTGCAGGACAATCCCGACCTGCTCATCCCTGCCTCCAAGCTGAAGATCGAAGGCACCGACACCCTCTACGGAGGCTTCTATACCCAGAAGGACATCAAGGAGGTCGTGGCGTTCGCCAAGCGCTGCGGTGTGGAGGTCGTTCCCGAGATCGACATGCCCGGCCATGAGCTCGCCGCCATCGAGGCGGTGCCCGGCATCTCCTGCTTCCCCGAGATCGGATGGGGCAAGGTGTTCTCCTCTCCCCTCTGTCCCGGCAAGGAGACGACGCTGGAGTTCTGCCGCAACGTGTGGAAAGAAGTGTTCCCCCTCTTCCCCTATGGATATGTGCACATCGGTGGCGACGAGGTGGCCAAGGACAACTGGAAGAAATGTCCCGACTGCCAGAAGCGCATCGCCGACAACTCTCTGAAGAATGAGGAAGAGCTGCAGTCGTGGTTTATCCACGAGATGGAGAAATATATCAATGCCCACGGCAAGAAGATGATCGGTTGGGATGAGATCATCGAGGGCGGTCTGTCACAGACGAGCACCGTGATGTGGTGGCGCACATGGGCTCCCATGGCCGTAGCCGAGGCGACAGCCCATGGCAACGACGTGATCATGACTCCCGGAACGCCCCTCTATTTCTCCGACACGAGCAACCTCGGCAAGCTGAGCGACATCTACAACTACGAGCCCGTCGATTCCTCGCTGTCTGCCGCCCAGCAGCAGCACATCCTCGGCATCCAGGCCAACCTGTGGGGCGAGCACATCCCCACGCTGGCGCGTGCCCTCTACCTGCTCTATCCCAATATGCTCGCTGCCGCCGAGCTGGCATGGACCCAGCCCGGTGAGAAGGACTACCAGGCCTTCTACGGCAAGCTCAACTCACAGCTCACCCTGCTCCATCAGCTCGGCGTGCCCTACCACATCCCCTCCCTGACCGGCTTCTACAATGTGAACGCCTTCACCGACAAGGGCACCCTCACCGTCAACTGCGAGGATCCGTCGGCCGTCGTCCGCTACACCACCGACGGCACGTTCCCCACCACGCAGTCGCCCCGCTACGACGGTCCTATCACCGTCACGGAGACGACCCACTTCATCCTCCGCACCTTCAACGCCGACGGCAGGGCCGACGAGATGGCCAAGGCCGACTTTGTCAAGCAGGCACTGATGCCGGCCGTCATGCCCTGCGACTCGACAGCCTGCAAGAACGGCCATAAGGCCGGCGGCAAGTGTGCCAAGGCGTGCGCCCCGTCGCTCAAGCCCGGCCTGCAGACCGTATGGCATGACTTCGCCGGTGTCGACTGCGCGAAGATCGACGCCGCACCCGTCAACGCCACCTACACCACACCGACGGTAGAGATCCCCGACGGCGTGAAAGGCGACATCGGACTGATCATCACCGGCTACATCGACATCCCGGCCGACGGCATCTACACCTTCGGACTGAAGAGCGACGACGGCTCCTGGCTGAAGATCGACGGCCGGATGGTTGTCAACGGCAACTACGAGCAGTCGCCTACCGAGCGCACTGCCCAGCAGGCCCTCGCCAAGGGACTCCACCGCATCGAGGTGCGTTATTTCGACCACAACGGCGGCATGCTGCGCATGAATGTCCTCGACCCCGAAGGCAAGCTCATGCAGCCGGATACGCTCTATCGATATTAATTTGCTCATCAACAGGATTAAATTGCGCAAAAAGTGAAAGAAAATGCGCGTAATTAGCAGCAAAATCACTAACTTTGCAACGGTTTTAGGTTGAAAACTATAAAAATGTTCAGTAAACAGACATATATTTCTCGAAGAGCCGAGCTGAAGAAGCTGGTTAAGAGTGGCATTATCATCCTTTTTGGTAACAACGAGTCACCCGCCAATTTCCCCAACAACGGCTATCACCCCTTCCGTCAGGACTCCACCTTCCGTTATTATTTCGGTCAGAACCGTGACGGACTGGTAGGTGTCATCGACATCGACAACGACATTGAGACCCTCATCGGTGACGACATCGCCATCGATGACATTGTATGGTATGGAGCCGTCGACAGTGTGCACGACATGGCCAAGCAGGTTGGCGTAGACAACTCTGCCCCGATGAGCTCGCTGCGCACCATCACCAACGACGCCCTGCGCCAGAAGCGCACGGTCCATTTCCTGCCTCCCTACCGCTACGACATCAAGCTGCTGATCTTCGATCTGTTGGGCATCCATCCCAACCAGCAGAAGGAAGCCGCTTCCATGCCCCTCATCCAGGCAGTGGTGAAGATGCGTTCGACCAAGACAGCCGAGGAGATCGAAGAGCTCGAGCGTGCCGCAGTCATCGGCTACAAGATGCACACCACCGCCATGGCCGGCTGCAAGCCCGGTGTCATAGAGAAGGAGCTGGCCGGCCGCCTCGACGGCATTGCCAACGGTCTCGGTTCTATGGTCAGCTTCCCTACCATCCTCTCCCAGCACGGTGAGATCATGCATGGCGCACCCTCGGCCCAGCCCCTTGAGGCCGGCCGCCTGATGCTGTGCGATGCCGGAGCCGAGACGATGGAGGGCTATTGCTCCGACAACACGCGTACCACGCCTGTCAGCGGCAAGTTCACCCAGCGCCAGCTGGAGATCTATTCCATCGTCTGCGACGCCCACGACTATGCCTTGAAGGTGGCAAAGCCCGGCGTGAAGTGGTGGGATGTGCATTTCGGTGTGTGCCGTCTGATCACCGACCGTCTGAAAGAGCTCGGCCTGATGAAGGGCGATACTGAGGATGCCGTCAGGGAAGGAGCCCACGCCATGTTCCTCATGCACGGCCTCGGCCACATGATGGGCATGGACGTTCACGACATGGAGAGCTTCGACCAGATCAACGTCGGCTTCGACGATGAGGTGCGTCCCAACCTCGAACAGTTCGGCACCAACTGCCTGCGCATGGGCCGCCGTCTGCAAGAAGGCTTCGTCGTGACCGATGAGCCGGGCATCTACTTCATCCCCCAGCTCATTGACGAGTGGAAGGCCAAGGGGCTCTACAAGGACTTCATCAACTACGACAAGCTCGAGACCTATAAGGACTTCGGCGGCATCCGCATCGAGGACGACCTGCTGATCACGAAGGACGGCTGCCGCTTCATCGGCAAGGACCGCATCCCCTACCGTCCCGAGGACGTGGAAGCGTTCATGGCGGCCAGACAATAAAAAGAATTATCAATCAAACTTTCATCCAAATACCAAGACATGAGAAAAATCATCGTAATGGCTATGATGGCAGTGCTTGCCCTCAACGCCAATGCAGCTGACAAGAAAGAGAACCCCAACAAACCGGTGTTCACCGTTGTGAAGGAGAATCCCATCACCAGCATCAAGGACCAGAACCGTTCGGGTACCTGCTGGGATTACAGTACGCTGAGCTACTTTGAGGCCGAGATCCTCAAGGCTACTGGCAAGACCTACGATCTCTGCGAGAGCTTCGTAGCCAACAAGACCTATTTCGACCGTGCCGTACAGGTGGTACGTCTCCACGGCGATTGCCAGTTCTCTGAGGGTGGCAGCTGCTACGATCCTCTGTATTGCATCCAGCACTACGGCATCTGCCCCGAGGACGCCATGCCTTTCCCCGGCAGTCTCTATGGCGACTCACTCAACAACTTCAAGGAGTTCTTCGGCGTGCTCACTCCCTATGTGGAGAGCGTTGCCAAGAGCAAGAACGACAAGCTCTCTCCCGCATGGAAGAACGGTCTGCAGGGCATCCTCGACGCCTACCTCGGCAAGTGCCCCACCACGTTCACCTATGAGGGCAAGCAGTACACGCCGCAGTCGTTCGCTGCCAGCCTCGGTCTGGACTGGAACAACTACGTCACCTTCACCTCATACACCCATCATCCTTTCTGGACAGCCTTCCCCGTGGAGGTGCAGGACAACTGGCGCAACCCCAACTCCCACAATGTTCCTCTTGACGATATGATGCGCATTATCGACAATGCCATCATGAACGGATACACTGTAGCATGGGGCGGTGATGTATCGGAGGATGGTTTCACCCGCGACGGTCTGGCTTATATGTACGACACGAAGAAGATCCAGAGCCTCGACCACAGCGACATGGCACGCTGGCTCAAGCTCACCAAGACCGAGAAGAAGAACATCGTTGACTCTCTCGGCGTGAATGTACCTGAGATCACTCCCACCCAGAAGCAGCGTCAGGAGCGCTTCGACAACTGGGAGCTCACCGACGACCACGGCATGCTGATCTTCGGTATCGCAAAAGACCAGAACGGCAAGGAGTACTACATGGTGAAGAACTCATGGGGTGAGGCCGGTGCCTACAAGGGCATCTGGTACATGACCAAGAACTTCATCGCTGCCAACACCATGGACTTCATGGTCAACAAGAATGCTGTGCCCAAGGACATCCTGAAGAAGTGCAACATTCCTACGAAGTAAACAAAATCCTTTTCCATTAAATAATAAAGAGACCGGAGCAGAGCCACAGTTCTGCTTCGGTTTTTTCGTTTATGTCAGCCCCAGCTCCGCACAGGAAAGGCGGGAGGCGCGCGGCGCATACAGCGTCCCGGACCGGCAGGTCCCGGCACATGTCTGCTTCTCTGCGTCCCCGTTCCTTCTGCCGTCACAAGTCTCCCGTCGGCTCTACGGTCCTTTCCGCTGACCGCCGGTTTTATCGGCCTGCCCGCCCTCACACCCGCCGCCGGAGACAGAAACACCACCGGATACGTAACTTTATCCGTCTATCCGGCCCGTTTTCGTCTATTTTTTCCTAACTTTGCCTTGAAACACAATATCTACTCGATTATGAAACATCTTTTCGGACTACTGTTGGCACTCGGCACCTCCGTCACGGTGTCTGCCCAACGTGCTCTTCCCTCCTACGCCGTCGTAGGCAGGGATACCACCTGCCAGATCTTCCTCTACTCACCCGGCCCGAGCGACGGCCTGCATGTGGCCTATGTCACCGACGGTGAGAAATGGCAGGACATCGGCCAGCTCTGCAGCTCCGACTACGGTCAGTGGGGCAAGGACAAGCTCATGTATCATCCCTTCGTGCTCCATGCCGCCGACGGCACCTGGCGGCTGCTCTTCCAGGTCAACGACTATGCCCCCTGCTTCGCCGCCTCCTACAGTGAGGATCTCGTCACCTGGCGGCCACAGGACTATCCGCGCATGATGGAGAAAGGAGTCCTCAAGCCCGTCATGTTCCAGATGGACAACAACACGTTCGACATCTATTTCAAGTCGAAGGACGGCCGGCGCCATTATGTGTCCGCCTCCAAGGACTTCCGCCATTTCAAGGAAGACTCCGTCCCCAGCACCATCGACGACATCATCTGGGTGCGCGACACCGCCACCATCAACGGACGTCTCTGCGACGGCAATCTCTTCGAGGTGCCCAAGCTGCAGCTCGACTATCTCTTCGCCCATTTCGACGCCCTCGCCCACGATGCCCGCCTCTCCGCCGAACGCATGAAGGACGATCCCCAACGCTTCGCCTCCCTGCCCGCCACCCTTGAGGCCACGCTCACCGTCGACCCCGCCAAGAAGAAGGGCATCAGCGACCATCTCGTCGGCGCCTTCTTCGAAGACATCAGCTATGCCGCCGACGGCGGACTCTATGCCGAGCTGGTGCAGAACCGCGACTTCGAATATTCTGCCGCCGACCGGCAGGGGTGGACGCCGGCTACCGCCTGGACCGCCGGCCATCCCGTCAGGATCGCCACCGACAGCCCTCTGAGCAAGAACAATCCCCACTATGCCGTGATGGAACGCGACACCTTATATAATAGCGGGTGGGACGGCATCACCGACCGCGGCGGCCTCTACGATTTCTCCTTCTACGCCCGTCCTGCCGACGGCGGCAAGAACCAGGTAGAGGTAGCCCTCGTGGCCGGCGACGGCACTGTGCTCGCCTCCGAGAAGCTCAAGATCGACCAGCCCGGATGGGCACGCTACTCCGTACAGCTCAACACCGACTTCAAGAAGCGGGCCGGCGTATATAAGGACTGCCGGCTGCGTCTCGTCGCCAGGAAGGACGGCGCCCTCCACGTCGACATGATCTCCCTCTTCCCCCACGACACCTATAAGGGGCACGGCCTGCGCCGCGACCTTGCCGAGGCCATCGCTGCCCTCCATCCCAAGTTCCTCCGGTTCCCCGGAGGGTGCATGAGCCACGGTCAGGGACTGGGCAACATCTACCGCTGGACAGAGACGGTAGGACCCTGGCAGGACCGCAAGCCCGCCATGAACATCTGGGGCTACCACCAGACCCGCGGACTGGGCTTCTACGAGTATTTCCAGTTCTGTGAGGACATCGGCGCCGAGCCGCTCCCCGTGCTGGCGGCCGGCGTGCCCTGCCAGAACTCGGCAGCCGACAAGGATGGCTATGCCGGCCAGCAGGGCGGCATCCCCATGGCCGACATGCCCGCCTACTGCGACGAGATCCTCCATCTCATTGAGTGGGCCAACGGCGATCCCGCCACATCTCCCTGGGCGAAGATGCGCGCCGATGCCGGTCATCCCGCACCCTTCAACCTTAAATATATAGGTATAGGCAACGAGGATATCATCTCCACCGCCTTTGAAGAGCGCTACGAGATGATCCTCAAGGCCATCCATGCCAAGTATCCCGACATCAAGGTATGCGGAACGGCCGGCCCGTTCCACTATCCCTCCGCCGACTACATCGAAGGCTGGAAGTGGGCCCATGCTCATAAGGACCTCCTCCAGATGGTCGATGAGCACTACTACGAGTCGCCCGGATGGTTCCTCCATCACCAGGACTACTACGACCACTACCGGCGCGACGCACAGAAAGTCTATGTGGGCGAATATGCCTCCCGGGACCGCACTGTCGAGAACGCGCTCGCCGAGGCTATCCATCTCTGCTCGCTGGAGCGCAACGGCGATGTCGTCGCCATGGCCAGCTACGCTCCCCTGCTCTGCCGCGAGGGCCATCACAACTGGGATCCCGACCTGATCTATTTCGACAGCGACACCATCACGTCACTGACACCCAGCTATGAGACACAGCGTCTGTGGGGCACCAGCGGCGGCGACACCTACATCGCCTCCCGTCTCAGCCTTCCCGCCGACATCGCCTATCGGGTGGCCGCGTCGGTGGTGGCCGGCTCGAAGACAGGCACCACCTATCTGAAGATCGTCAACAGCCTCCCCGCATCGGTCCGTCTGCAGGTCAGCGGCCTCGCCGTCAATGCCGGTTCGGAGGTGGAAGGGTTCTCCGGCAAGCCTGCCGACCGGACCGTGACGCCCATCCGGTCGACCGTTTCGGGCAATGTCCTCACGCTCCCTCCTTATTCTGTACAGATTGTTACCTTGAGGTAAAAGAGACACCTGCCTTTCAGAAAACAGAATTGGCAGTACGCAGACGGGCCGTAGAGCAAGTTTTCATCAGCTCTGACGGCCCGTCCATGTCCAGGCATCTTTATAGGCCCTAGAGGCCCTTTCGTCTCTCAGATTAGCCGAAACGTCCTTTTCATAACTTAAAAATTGTCTGATTGTTCGGCAAGATTGACCCAAGATGCGTAAAAGTGCTAAAATATGATAATAAAATTTGCAAATTACAAAGTTTTTGCTTTACTTTGCATCCGCGAATTAACGCAAGACTATTGTAATCAGGAATAATAAACTATTAATAATTTTAGAGAGTATGAAAAAGTTCTTTACTTTGATTGCTGCCGCTTTACTGGCAGTATCTGCTTCTGCTCAGACCGTAGAGGAAAGCAAGACTTTCGACAACATTTATGTAGGTATCAATGGTGGTGTCGCTACCAAGATGACGGGACACAGCTGGTTGAAGGGGCTCGATCCTAACGCCGGTCTCCGCATAGGCCGCAACTTCACTCCGGTATTCGGTCTGGCCGTTGAGAGCAATGCCTATTTCAGCAATAAGCCTTGGCCTTCTCTGGGCACGGCCGTTCGCTTCCTCAACACCAGCCTCCTCGGTACGGTGAACCTGAGCAACTGGTTCGGCGGCTACAAGGGTGAGCCCCGTCTGTTTGAGGTAAGCGCTCTGTACGGCCTCGGCTGGGGACACTACTTCGGCAACAACGATTTCTACAATACCATCCAGGACAAGAATGTGCTGACCTCCAAGGCCGGTCTGGACTTCGCCTTCAACCTCGGTCAGAAGAAGGCTTGGCAGATCTACATCGAGCCGGCTGTGATCTGGGATCTCAACGATCATGGCACAGGCCGTTCCAACAAGATCAAATATGACGTCAACTCCGCTTTCGCACAGCTCAACGTAGGTGTCATCTATAAGTTCAAGACCTCTAACGGCACACACAACTTCAAGGTTGCCCAGCTGCGCGACCAGAGCGAGATCGACGCGCTCAACGCTCAGATCTCCGACCTCCGTGACGAGCTGGCCAAGAAGCCTAAGGAGGTGATCAAGGAAGTCGTTAAGGAGGCACCCGTTCAGACACAGGAGGTTCGCGTAGACAATCTGATCTTCGTCACCTTCGCACAGGGCAAGAGCACGCTGACCAGCGACGCCAAGAAGGCACTCGACAATGTTGCCGCCGGCAAGCACGTACAGATCGTAGGTACCGCTTCTCCCGAGGGCTCAAAGGAGATCAACGACAAGATCTCTCAGGCACGTGCCGATGTTGTGGCTGAATACCTCAGAGGCAAGGGTGTCATCATCGACGAGGCTACCGGTAAGGGTGTACAGGGTACAACCTCCAACCGTATCGCAGTCGTTTACGTAAAGTAAAACCCTAAGAAGGATCAGACATGATCCGCATATATTAACAAAATCTTTTACTCCCGGTGTTCATCCATTTTGAACACCGGGATTTTTTTATTCGGACAAAGACAGCATACGTCCGAGTGGGCCTACCTACCTGTCGTTGCCTTCCGGCCTTCCAGGCTCATTGCGGAGACCGACCATATATTGACCGCTGCCCCAGCCCTATCGTCCTCCCGACCTGCCTGGAGCCGTCCTGTGTAAATAACCGTCGATCCTTTTTCTTAACAGCCCTTCTGCCCGGATGCCTTGCATCCGGTTGCCTGCCGTCTCCTCTTTCGTCCTCTTGCCGCCATCTTACCGGATAGGACACATCCGACTTACCGGTGCCCGGAAAAGGAAGCATCAGTGCAAAGGGCTACGCACCTAAGTGCATGGAGCATGCCCCCTAGGTGACTCCAACATGCCATCTTTTCCCGGGATGTACGACAGATCTCCGGAAAAACCACGGATCGGGTACTCCCCCCACAAGAATCGGATATCGTCATCAGATGCCCACTGTCCCATCATAACGGCGCATATAATCTCCTGCCCATCCGAATCCGTTGCGTGTCAATATAAATACAGTCCATTTCCTTTCTCTTCCACTTCTCATGATGCTCTCGTTCCTCCTGTTCCCACCCTTCGTCCCACTTCGCAACAGGCTGACCTCGGAAAGGAATATATAAGAAAAGCCCAAGGAGCATAATACTCAATGACCAAGGAGCATAATACTCAACGGCCAAGGAGCATAATACTCAATGGCCATTGAGCATAATACTCAACGACCAAGTAGTATATGGCTCCTTGGCCGTATATTGCATGCTCATTAGAATACTCTGATTATCAGAATATTACAGCACGCATCCGGCAGAACCAAAAAAATCAAGCTTTTCTCTCCTGCAAAAGTCGGGCATCTCCATCGGACATTTCCTGTCCCATCACGATGTCACATGCAGCCCTCAACCCATCTATAACTATTACGTGTAAATAAAAATATAATAAATTCCCCTTTATCATCTTCCCTCTCCATGATGCATACTTATCAACACTCGTAACGATAGTATGGAGTAGTATTCTCCAAGTGTGTCTGAAGCAAGTCAGCCTTAGGAGTGATGATGCAAACCCAAAAATGAGGTAAACAAGTGGTAGGGACGCATCATGGTACGTCCCCATTTATAATAAGGTATAATGAATATGCATCCTACAACACCTGGATGGCATGTGACGACGACACCCTTCGGGCAATATGCATCCAATACCCTTCCCCGACTATCAATGCAAATAACAATATGGTCCAAGTCAATTATAATATCTTGAATAATAAAACCATACCTTATTGCTCAAAATATTACCCTATACAACTGAACTTCCTCCTTACATCTCCCCATATCAATCAAGTAAAGAAAGACGCATTGCCTTTGATACGTAATCCTAAAGAAAGCGACATCGGGGGCCAACGACTGTCTTGTAGAATTGGCAAAAATGGCAAGGATTGTATCATTAAGCCCGCCATCCGAATGGGATAAGCAAATAGTAGGAACGCATCACATGGCACGTCCCCATATAATAAAAGGTATCATATAATAAAGGTATAAGATATGTCCATCATGCGAGATCCGGACGGCGGACATACCTTACCTATATTGGTGATAGATATCCATCAGCGAGTCGTAAAATCCCCAACCGCAGTTTTCCACGCTCTGAATCAGACTCTCTATCCGCTCGTAATAGTTCAACAGCAGGTTGTTGACGACAATGAAGTGTACGGCCTTCTCAAAGTTGGTTTCCATCGTGGTATAGTATTGCTCCCACATATCCCCGAACATGACCGTGAACCGGCAGCCCTGTTCAATATAGAAGAGCATCAGATCGGCAACATCCTGCGGATTCGGTTTCAGCTTACGGAAGTCGGATATCACCTTTCTGCATTTGGCAAACGAGGGGTCCTTAGGACAACCTCGCTGAGGGAAAAACTCATTTCTGATGATGTCCTTGCATTTTTCCAATTCAATGCCATCATTGGGGGACAGGCGGAAATCCAAATATTCTTTAGCTTCTTTCCTGGCATCATATAGTTCCAACATGATATCGATCACCTGCTCCTTGGTATGGGCAGATAGGAATGTTCTTAATTCTCTTTTTGACATACTCCTAGAATTATATGGAACTTATCGTTCTACGATGATCAAAATCCGAATCCATGCAAGACGGAGCCGGGAGAGAACGGACGGATCAGCATCCGGTGCCGTCAATGCTGCACGACGGTGCCTGCTCTTCCTTTACCGGCGGCTGTAACCCGGCCTCGACAGGACGGAAGGTGACCGTGCCGTCTTCGAGCAGGAAACACGGAATGCCTACGGAGCCGACACGCTTCATCACATCGAAAGCGCGATTGTTGTCGCGCAGGCGCAAGAACTCCTTCAGGTTTCTTACGTGCTCGCCGATATCGATCACCTCGTATTTGTCGTTTCCCTTGACCTGCTCCTTAACGGCGGTGCAGTCAGGGCATGTACTCATTACATAAATCTTAATCATAATACAAATATTTTTAATACAACGAAAATAGGGAATGACGCATAACGTCAATGACAAAGTTACGCAAAAATTGCGGATATACATCTCGATAACGGCAAGAAAATGACCGGTGCGGAAGAGAAACCAGACTGCGCCGGCTATCGGACGACCTTCCATGCCAACGAATGATAGAAAAACGACAGACAATTACGGTATCTTCATTGCATGATGGCGAACCAAACCCCAACCGGTTAGGGGCTTGAAGAATTTCGTGTCCTTGCCGGACACTCAGACTGCCCTCTTTGTCGAAGGCGCAGCGGGCTGTGGCAGAAAGAAATGACAGACGGAATGCAGGCTGGAAGATGGAAGATCTGTCGGACAAGCCCATAAAATAATATTAAAATAGATACTTGCGGTCGAAGGACCGATTGGAGGTTTAGGTTAATTTTGTAACTTTGTGAATCGGGAGGCCCTCACCGCCAGACCTCCCATGACACGTTGACGCGCATGGCTGCCACCGCACCATGGAACGGCAGAAAGATCCGGCAGACAGAAAAATGAGTTGCACAATGACAAACAGAAAGATATTATTCCTTCATGGCTTCTTTGCCAGTGGGGCATGCGTGCCTGCACAGACACTGAAAGCGGCATTCATGGGAAGGGCTGACGTGATGACGCCCGACCTGCCCCTACACCCGAGGGAGGCCATGGACTTGATAGAGAATATATGTGACAGCGAGCGCCCTGATGTCCTGGTAGGCAACAGCTGCGGCTCGTTCTATGCACAGATGGCAGCCAACACCAAAGGGATACCGGCCCTGCTGGGCAATCCCTATTTCATGATGACGGAGTTCCTGAAGCCCCGGATCGGCCAGCATGAATATAAGTCACCGCGTGCGAACGGAAACCAGAAGATGGTGATCGACGGGCAGCTGATCGACGAGTTCGCCGAGATGGAAGCCCACCAGTTCGACGGCTGCAACCCCGACTACAAGGCACAGATATGGGGCCTGTTCGGCGAGAACGACACGCTGGCACATTTTGAGCCTCTGTTTCTGCAACACTACCCAAATGCCTACCACTTCCCCGGCGCCCACACGCCTACGGCAGACGAGGTGAGGCAATGGTATGTCCCGCTGGTAGAGCAACTGCTGGCATCAGGCGGACAACACACGACTTCAATTGACAAATAAGAAAGGATGAGAACAGAAAAGATAACGGCGGAGAATGCCGACAATGCAGAAGTGAGAGCACTGTACGAGAGCGCATTTCCCAAGGAGGAGCGCATACCGTACGATGATCTGAAACGCCTGCTGGGCGTGATGCCGATAGACTTCGTGACATATTATGACGGCGACCGTTTCGTCGGACTGACCATGGTGCTCAACCGCACGGACTTCAACTGGGGATGGTATTTCGCCGTAAAGGAAGAGTTGCGCGGCAGAGGATACGGACAGCAGATCCTTACGGCACTGATGGCCAAATATGCGGACCGGCAGCTGGTGATCGACATTGAATCGCCCGAACAGACAGACTGTGACAACATAGAGCAGCGCCGCAGAAGATATGCGTTCTATAAGCGCAACGGCTTCCGCGACACGCCGACGGCCAAACGCTTTGAAGGTATCGACTATACCATATTGCTGTCGGGCGAAGGAACGTTTACGCAAGAAGACTACGACAACATACTTAACGACTTAAGAAAATTCTGGAAGAATGTTCCAAAGGAGGACTGACGATGACCCTAAAGGAAGCAATAAAAGACAGACACAGCGTGAGGGCATATAAGACCATGCCCCTGACGGATGACATCATCCACTCGCTTGAGCTTGAGATCAAGGAGCTGAACGCTGCCGGCAACCTACACATGCAGCTGGTGACGAACGAGCCGAAGGCCTTCCAGGGCATGCTGGCTAAATATGGCAAGTTCAGAAATGTGGGCAACTATATCGTCATGGCCGGCAAGAAGGGCGACGACCTCGACGAGCGTATCGGATATTACGGTGAGCAGCTGGTGCTGTCGGCACAGACGCAAGGACTGAACACCTGCTGGGTAGGACTGAGCTATTCGAAAGTGCCCGGCACCTATGTCCTGGATAAGGACGAGACCATCGGGGCCTATATCTCAATAGGATATGGCGAGTCGAAAGGCGTGGCGCACAAGATCAAACGCCTCGATCAGGTAAGCAATGCCGACGCCACCACCCCGGAATGGTTTAAGGACGGAGTGGAGGCGGCCCTGCTCGCCCCTACGGCCATCAACCAGCAGAAGTTTTATTTTGAGTATATCAAGGCTGACGGGGACACCCGCGCCAAGGTCCGTGCCAAACGGGTATTCTCTCTGGTAGGATACACCAAGATGGACCTGGGCATAGCGAAGCTGCATTTTGAGATCGGCGCAGGCAAGGAGAACTTCACCTGGGCCGAATAGTATCTGCCGGAAGGTACGGGCAGCGGACCGGCTCTACCGCAACTTCAAGGAAACAGCATCCTGCACCCATAAAGACAGAAAGCCCCGACCGCTCACATCCATATCGGTCGGGGCTTCATCATGCCTGTATGCGAAAGCTGTCGGGGCACGGCCCTCCATGCTACGGACACACGGACAAGGGCGGAAGGGGAATAGGGCATAACGACTACGGGGCATCCCTTGCAACCATATGGAAGCATCACCTTTCTCCTTATGATTTTACATTTTATTATAATATAATATGCCAATTTGTTGGTCATTTACAATAATATTGTTAACTTTGCAACTTACATAGGGTCTAGAAATAACAAATGACACTTGGCGGAGCATCCGGCAGACCCATCTGCCGACGATCACTCCGCGCACAACCGACAACGATCATCTAATAAAGAAAAAGATTATGAAGCATCAGTTGAGAAGTGCAGTCTGCACTGAAGGAAGGAGGATGGCAGGCGCCCGCGCCCTGTGGGTCGCCACCGGTATGAAGCATGAACAGATGGGTAAGCCCATTATTGCCATTGTCAACTCATTCACGCAGTTTGTCCCCGGACATACCCATCTGCATGAGATCGGCCAACTGGTCAAGAAAGAAATAGAAGCCATGGGCTGCTATGCCGCCGAGTTCAACACCATCGCCATTGACGACGGCATCGCCATGGGCCATGACGGCATGCTCTACTCTCTTCCCTCGCGCGACATCATCGCCGACAGCGTAGAGTATATGGTGAATGCCCACAAGGCTGACGCCATGATCTGCATTTCCAACTGCGACAAGGTGACGCCGGGCATGCTCATGGCTGCCATGCGTCTGAACATTCCCACCGTGTTCTGCTCCGGCGGTCCTATGGAAGCGGGCCGCTGGCAAGGTGAGAATGCCGACCTCATCACGGCGATGGTGAAAGGAGCCGATCCTAGCGTGCCGGACGAGGAGATGAAGAAGATCGAGGAGTGTGCCTGCCCCGGATGCGGCTGCTGCTCGGGCATGTTCACCGCCAATTCCATGAACTCCCTCACCGAAGCCATCGGACTGGCACTCCCCGGAAACGGTACCATCCTGGCCACCCACGCCCAGCGCATCGAGCTCTTCAAGCGCGCCGCACGGCAGATCGTGAAGAACGCACTGGCCTACTATGAGGACGGTGACGACAGCGTGCTGCCCCGGCAGATCGCCACACGCGACGCCTTCCTCAATGCCATGACGCTCGACATCGCCATGGGCGGCTCGACGAATACCGTGCTCCACCTGCTGGCCGTGGCACAGGAGGGCGAGGTGGACTTCCGGATGGATGACATCGACCGGCTGTCGCGCCGGGTGCCCTGCATCTGCAAGCTCGCTCCTAACACACAGAAATACAGCGTACAGGAATGTAACCGCGCAGGAGGCATTCTCGGCATACTCAATGAGCTGAACAAGGGCGGACTGATCCACGGCGACGTGAGACGCGTGGACGGCCAGACCCTCGGTGAGGCCATGAAGAAATATGATATCACCACCAGTGCGGTGAAGGACGGTGATGCCGACGATCCCCGCACCATCTACTATGCCGCTCCAGGCCGCAAGTTCTCCACCGTCATGGGTTCGCAGAATACCTCGTGGGAGACCCTCGACACCGACCGTGTCAACGGCTGCATCCGCGACCTCGACCATGCCTACACCAAGGATGGCGGTCTGGCCGTCCTCTTCGGCAACATCGCCAAGGACGGCTGTGTCGTGAAGACCGCCGGCGTGGATCCTGCCCTCTGGCACTTCGAGGGACCGGCCGTCGTCTTCGACTCTCAGGAAGATGCCTGCGAGGGCATCCTCGGAGGCAAGGTGAAGAGCGGCGACTGCGTCGTCATCACTCATGAGGGTCCGAAGGGAGGACCGGGCATGCAGGAGATGCTCTACCCCACCTCATATATTAAGAGCATGCACCTGGGCAAGGAGTGCGCTCTGATCACCGACGGCCGCTTCTCGGGCGGCACGAGCGGACTGAGCATCGGACACATCTCGCCAGAGGCTGCTTCGGGCGGCAACATCGGAAAGATCAAGGACGGTGACATCATTGTCATCGACATTCCGTCACGCTCCATCAGCGTGAAACTCAGCGACGAGGAGCTCGCCGCCCGTCCCCAACAGCCGCTCCACCGTCAGCGCACCGTCAGCAAGGCCCTCCGGGCTTATGCCCAAAGCGTCAGCTCTGCCGACAAGGGCGGTGTACGCATCATCGAATAACTAAACAGAAACACTATGATTGAAAATGAGACAGCGCCCTGGGCGGGTGTTCATATAGGCGAGGAGTGCACGGGATCGGAAATCCTCATGCGCGCCCTCTATCAGGAAAACGTGCATACCATCTTCGGATACCCCGGTGGTGCCATCATGCCTGTATTCGACGCCCTCTATACATATACTCATAAGAAAGATCCCTGGTTTCAGCACATCCTCGTGCGTCACGAGCAGGGAGCGGCCCATGCCGCCGAAGGCTATGCACGTGTCAGCGGAGAAGTAGGCGTGGCCATCGTCACGTCCGGCCCCGGTGCCACCAACACGCTCACCGGCGTGGCCGACTGCATGATGGACTCGACACCCATCGTCGTCATTGCCGGTCAGGTGGGCGTCTCTGCCCTCGGCACCGATGCCTTCCAAGAGGTAGACCTTGTCGGAATGGCACAGCCCATCTCGAAATGGAGCTACCAGATCCGCCGGCCCGAGGATGTGGCATGGGCGGTCAACCGTGCCTTCTACATCGCCCGCAGCGGACGCCCCGGTCCTGTGGTGCTCGACTTCCCAAAGAACGCACAGGTGGGCAAAGCAAAATGGATGCCCGGAAAGACGGACAATGTCCGTTCGTATGTACCCTATCCCAAGATCAAGGATGAGGCTGTGAAGGCCGCCGCCGACCTGATCAATGCGGCCCACAAGCCCCTAGCCCTCGTCGGCCACGGCGTGGAGATCGCCGGTGCCTACAAAGAGCTCACCGACTTTCTCGAGAAGGCCGATATCCCTGCGGGACGCACCCTGCTCGGACTGTCGGCATTGCCGGACAACCACCGTCTGAACATCGGCATGCTCGGCATGCACGGCAACTATGCGCCCAACGTGAAACAACAAGAGTGCGACCTGATCATCGCCATCGGCATGCGCTTCGACGACCGCATCACCGGACGCCTCGACAACTATGCCAAGCAGGCAAAGGTGATCCACCTGGATATCGACCCTGTGGAAATCGACAAGAACGTGAAGACCACGGTAGCCGTCATCGGCGACTGCAAGAAGTCGCTGCCGGCCATCACCCAACTGCTCAAGCACGCTGACCACAGCGAATGGATAGCCTCGTTCCAGCCGCTGATACAGAAAGAAACGGAAGAGGTGATCAAGCCGGCCACCCACCCCACCAGCGGTCCGCTGCTCATGGGCGAGGTCGTGACGGAGGTGTCACGCCAAAGCGCCGACAATGCCATCATGGTCAACGATGTCGGCCTGCACCAGATGTTCTCCAGCCGTTACTTCCACTACCGTCACCCCCGCAGCATCGTCACGAGCGGCGGTCTGGGTACGATGGGCTTCGGACTGCCGGCCGCCATCGGAGCGACCTTCGGAGCACCCGACCGCATGGTGTGCTTCTTCACCGGCGACGGCAGCTTCCAGATGACCATCGAGGAGCTTGGCACTGTCATGGAGCAACAGGCACCCGTGAAGATCATCCTGCTGAACAACAACTATCTGGGCAATGTGCGCCAGTGGCAGGACCTGATGTTCAACCACCGCCACTCCTTCACCCACATGCTCAACCCACACTACGAGGAGCTAGCCACAGCCTACCACATCCCCTACGATGTGGTGACCGACCGCAAGGACCTGGCCGACAAGGTGGCGAAGATGCTGGCTACTGACGGCCCTTACCTGCTGGAATGCGCTGTCAAGGAAGAAGAAAATATCGAGCCGATGGTCGTTCCCGGAAGCTCCATCGATGAGATGCAGCTCCATCTGGATATCTGAAGACTCATCGCCAAATAAGAAAGGGCAGCCACTGGCCGCCCCTCACGTTCGTAAAATAAGGAAAGATGGATCAAACATTCTATACATTGCTGGTATACAGCGAGAATATCGCCGGCATCCTCAATCAGGTGACGGCCGTGTTCACGCGCCTGCAGGTGAACATCGAGAGCCTCAACGTGTCGGCATCCTCCCTCGGTGGCATCCACAAATACACCATCACCTGCTGGAGCAACAAAGAGCAGATCGTGAAGATCACCAAGATGATCGAAAAGAAGATCGACGTCATCAGAGCCGACTATTACACCGATGACCAGCTCTTCATCCACGAAGTGGGACTCTTCAAGATCTCTACACCCAAATTGCTGGAGAAGCCGGAGATCTCACGCTCCATCCGTAAGCACAACGCCCGTATGATGGAGGTGAACCCCACCTACAGCACCGTCCTGCTCACCGGCCTGACCGACGAGATCTCTGACCTGTACGACCAGCTCAACCAGTACAACTGCCTGCTGCAATACACGCGGTCGGGACGTATCGCCGTCACCCGCAGCTTCGAGGAACCTATCAGTGACTTCCTGGCTGAACAGGAGAATAATCTGAAATAGACTCTATATCTTGGCTTTGAGCCATGTACTCTCTGTCCGACGCACCGGACCGTCATGATGACGGACCATGCCGACAACAGGGTGCATGGTCCAAAGCTTTACTTTTTAATAATGACCTATGAATATTAACGGAAACATCAATGGCGGCAAGTCGGGAGCTTACGACTTCCGCGTCTATCCCTTCCACTGCGACTTCAGCAGCCGCATCATGCTAGGACATCTCGGCAACGACCTGCTCAATGCCGCTGACTTTCACAGCAATGACAACGGCTATGGCGTCACCACCCTGCAGAAGATGAACCGGACATGGGTGCTGTCGCGCCTGGCCATCGAGATGGACGAAATGCCGGAAGCCTATGCGCCCTTCCAGATAGAGACTTGGATCGACAGTGCCCTGCGCTATTTCACCAGCCGCGACTTCACCGTTACTGGCAAAGACGGCAAGGTGTACGGACACGCCCACAGTGTCTGGGCAATGATCGACACCGTGACACGACAGCCCTGTGACATCTTCACCATCGACGACGGCGCCATCCTCAACTTCGTCGATGCCGACCGCCAGCCACCCATCGCCAAGTGCGGACGCGTCGCCGTGGGTAAGAATGCCCCTTTCGCACGTACCATTGATACTTATTACAGCGATATTGACGTCAACGGCCATATGAACAGCATCCGCTACATTGAGCATGTGATGGATCTGTTTCCACTCGATTATCTACGCACACACCGCATCAAACGCTTTGAGGTGGCTTATGTGGCAGAGACCCATCAGGGCGACAAGCTCCATATATATAAGGAGGAGACCGCACCCGGCCACTTCGCCGTACGCCTGACACACAGCGCACCCGGCAGTGACGAACAGACCGAAGTGTGCCGCTGCAGCATCATGTTTGTAAAGACTGCAGAGCTATAAGGCACCGGACCGCAGACAGACATATCAACCGGCAAGAGGGTGTATCAAATTGCAATGTATTTGATGCACCCTCCTTTTCATTTTGTGAGG
>ERZ779791.216-NODE-216-length-23395-cov-8.16688_pt1 | contig 23395 bp, 18 predicted proteins | sample MGYA00511351_ERZ779791 | MGnify/ENA primary metagenome ERZ779791 (study PRJEB29588, sample SAMEA2143745) | human gut metagenome | biome: human gut; feature: human-associated habitat; material: faeces | place: Denmark | collected 2008/2010 ...
TATGATGTCTTTCTCGGGCCAAGCTAAACAATCCCCTAGGTTTATCGGGTGAGCCGAGGATCAATATTATTTGTTTAGGACAACAGACTGCTATTGCCCCCAATTGATTATTAGAGGTTCACGGGAGTTCATACCATTGTCGGGCAGCCTGTTTGTCACCGGAATAGACAAGCCTGTATTTGAAAGACTTTTTGAGCCTTAGGCTGACATTCTTAGTAAGAAGTTAGTCCTAAAGACCTTTATGGTCATGCTCTTTCTCCAGTATTTCCTTGATAAAGCGTGGGGTAAATCCTTGTGTGCTTTTTGCCACATCCTCAGGAGTTCCTGTCGTCAAGATACGTCCACCGTTACGCCCCCCTTCCGGTCCGACATCAATAATCCAATCTGCCATTTTGATCACATCAAGGTTATGCTCAATGATGATGACTGTATTGCCACGATCAACGAGCTTTTCCAAAACGTTCATGAGAATGCGGATATCTTCGAAGTGAAGGCCGGTTGTCGGTTCATCGAGGATATAGAGGGTCTTACCTGTATCTTTCTTGCTTAGTTCGGTGGCGAGCTTCACACGCTGACTTTCACCGCCAGAGAGCGTTGTCGAACTTTGTCCAACCTTTATATATCCTAATCCTACGTCTTGCAGAGCCTTGAGTTTAGGCAGGATGGTAGGTACGTTCTCGAAGAACTCTACTGCCTGGTTGATTGTCATGTCGAGCACATCAGCGATCGACTTGCCTTTGAATCTCACCTCGAGTGTTTCCCGGTTGTAGCGTTTGCCATGGCAGACCTCACAAGGTACCATCACGTCTGGCAGGAAGTTCATCTCAATGGTGCGATAGCCGTTGCCGCTGCAGGCCTCACAGCGTCCACCTTTTACATTGAAGGAAAAACGGCCTGGTTTATATCCACGGATCTTAGCCTCCGGCAGGCCGACGAAAAGCTGGCGTATATCAGAGAATACGCCTGTGTATGTAGCTGGATTGGAGCGAGGAGTGCGTCCGATAGGACTTTGGTCGACGCTGACTACCTTATCTATATATTCCAGTCCTTCAATGGATGTGTAGGGCATGGGCTTCTGCAGTGACCGATAAAAATGATGAGCAAGTATCGGTTGCAGCGTTGCGTTGATAAGAGTCGATTTTCCCGATCCTGATACACCGGTCACAACGATCAGCTTGCCTAAGGGGAACGTGACATCGATGTTCTTGAGGTTGTTGCCCCGGCAGCCATGTAGAACGAGAAACTTTCCGTTTCCGACACGTCGGCTGGGTATGGCCAGTCTCCGTTCCCCATTAAGGTATTGAGCTGTCAGGGTATGTGTCTGCAACATCTCTTCCGGAGTGCCTTGAAACATCACTTGGCCGCCCTTGCGTCCTGCACCGGGACCGATGTCGACGATCCAGTCGGCGGCCCGCATCATGTCTTCGTCATGCTCGACGACGAGCACTGTATTGCCAAGATCTCGTAGTGTCTTGAGGGAGTGGATAAGTCGTTCGTTGTCGCGCTGATGCAGACCGATCGAAGGCTCATCAAGGATATAGAGCACGTTTACCAGTTGACTGCCGATTTGTGTCGCCAGACGGATACGCTGGCTCTCGCCGCCGGAGAGTGTCCGTGACTGGCGATTGAGAGAAAGGTAGTCGAGGCCAACATCGAGCAGAAAGTGAACGCGCGAGAGTAATTCTTTCACGATCTCATGAGCAATCTTCTGCTGACGGGGAGCTAATTGTGTCTCTACGTGCTCCAACCAGTCACACAGCTCGTCGATATCCATGTCGGCCACTTCCGCAATGTTTTTTCCAGCGATGCGGTAGGAAAGCGATTCACGTTTTAGTCGTTTACCATGGCATACAGGACATTCTGTCTCGGCAAGGAATTGTGCTGCCCATTTGCGTGAGGCGGTAGTGTCGTCATCCTCCATAATTTGTTGCAGGTATTTCACCACGCCATCGAAGTCGGTGAAGTAGTCTGAACTGGTATGTACGATGCTTTTGTCGATACGTACGGGAGAAGGAGTTCCGTAAAGGATCTCGCTGACCGCTTCGTCGGGTATATCTTTGAAGGGTGTCTTGATGTCAAGGCCATAGCGTTCGAGAATGCTGCTGATCTGCCAGAAGATCATCTGATTCTTATATTTTCCTAGAGGAGCAATAGCACCGGCGTGTATGCTAATGTTTACATCGGGTATTACCTTTTTCATGTCAATTTCCTGTATTGTACCCAGTCCCTTGCAATGGGGACAGGCACCTTCGGGTGAATTGAATGAGAAAATATTGGGTGCCGGTTCGCCGTAGGAAAGACCACTGACAGGATCCATTAGCCGTTTGGAGAAGTTACGCACCTCGTCACTTCCACGTTCCATAATCATGACAGCACCGTCGCCTTGCCGCATGGCTGTAGCAACGCTGTGACGCAGACGGTCGTAGTCTTTCTGTTCAACTTTCAGTTTGTCGATTACTACTTCTATATTGTGGTTTTTATAGCGGTCGGTCTTCATGCCACGCGTGATCTCCTTGATCTCTCCGTCTATACGGATATATAGATAGCCTTTGCGTCGCATACTTTCGAAGAGCTCCCGATAATGACCTTTTCGCTGACGTACCAGTGGAGCAAGCAGATAGATAGCTTTGCCATCATAGTCGTGAAGAATCATGTCGATCACCTGCTCTTCGGTGTATTTCACCATCTTTTCGCCGGAAATGTAGCTATAGGCCGTTCCGGCACGTGCATAGAGAAGACGCAGATAGTCGTATATCTCTGTTGTCGTGCCGACCGTGGAACGGGGATTGTTGTTGGTCGTCTTTTGTTCGATGCTGATAACAGGACTCAACCCGGTAATCTTGTCGACATCGGGACGCTCCATGTTGCCGAGAAAGTTGCGGGCATAGGCTGAAAAAGTCTCAATATAGCGTCGCTGACCCTCAGCAAAGATCGTGTCAAAAGCCAGCGATGACTTTCCTGATCCAGACAGGCCGGTAATAACAGTGAGTGATCCTCGCGGGATCATCACATCGATATTCTTGAGATTGTGCACACGTGCACCCCAAACATTTATTCTTTCGTCTTCGCGTTGCATGTTGTTGTCTTGATACGTAGGATCCTTTTTGGATTTTTTGTTGCCACCGTTCGGTAAGCGGAATATAATATAGTAAGAACTGAAGGATGTTTATCTGATAGGAGTGGCTCTTTGTCATTCACCTGTGGTGGCGCCGGTTGATTCGGTATAGCCGCGCAGAAGGTTGACATCGCGTCGGATGTGGTATGTCTTACCATCGGCGCCTTTTGCTTTTACCAGCACAAAATATACGCCTTGTTTGACATCCTTTCCATGGAACTTGCCATCCCATCCTCCGGCTGGATCTGTCCAGCTATAGAGCTTTTGTCCCCAACGGTTAAAAATAGTCGCTTCAAATTCGACAATGCTCTGATAGCCTTCTTTAGCTTTATAAATATCGTTGATTCCGTCACCGTTAGGAGAGAACGCATTGGGCATCTCCAGTTTGCTTTCCGAGATGGATATGGTGATTGGTGTTCCCTCTGATGTATAGTAGTCATTGGTATAAGCTACTGTGTCATTGCCTTGTGTAAAAGTGGCCCATAGCTCAACATGATGTGTACCCGCTTCCGTGAAAGTATATGTGGTCTCTTCCTCGTAGCGTACAAGATAAGGGGATTGACGTTGCTCGTCTTTATAGAAGCGCCACTCATAATAGGTCGTCCATCCTTCTGTGTCCTCAGCATTTGGCTTGAAGGTGACGGTGAGCGGTGCTGATTCGGAGATGGAGGTCTCTTCCATTTCAGATCCTTCTGTATCGGTGTATGTCGCAGTGGGTGAAATGGTTTGGGCAAATGCCAGTGACGGCAACAGAGTCATCAAAAAGGAAATGATCTTTTTCATCGTTCGTTTATTTGCCGGTCTGTTAGTAGGACCTATCATGCAAAGTTACGTATTTTTATACAAAATCGAAAGAGGAAGGAGTAAAAAGATAAAAAGGTAATGGTTTTTAAACGATTATAATGTACTTTGTAGGGAATTATTTTGTAATTTTGCAAAATACAAACATCAATACAAAGAAATATGAACGGAAAATTAAGATATCTGTTTCTTATCATGATCCTTTTCTTCTCTTTGGGCAGTTATTCACAGGCTTCGAAAGAGGCTGTGTCCTATAAGGTGAAGAAGAAAGATACGATCTTCAGCATCGCCAAGAAGAACGGATTGACTGTGGTCGAACTGATGGATGCCAATCCCGTTATGAAGCAAGAGGGGTATGAGCTAAAAAAAGGTGATACGATATTCATTCCTGTCAAAGGTAAGGAGGCTCATGTCAAGACTGGGACTTCGACAAGTCAAAAAGCCGGTAGTACGCAGTCTTCCGTGATTCGGATCGGTGTCATGCTTCCCCTCCATAATGTCGATGGAGATGGCCGGCGTATGACGGAATATTATCGTGGCCTGCTGTTGGCTTGTGACAGTTTGCGCCGGGCAGGCATCTCTACAGACATCCATGCATGGAATGTAGATGCTGATGCCGATATCTCAGTGACGTTGCGTGATCCTGCTGCAGCCAAGTGTCAGATTATCTTTGGTCCGCTCTATAGTACGCAGGTCAGGGCTTTGGCAGAGTTTTGCAAGGCCCGTGACATTAAGCTTGTCATTCCTTTTTCTATCAGTGGTGATGATGTGTCACGCTATCAGCAGATATTCCAGGTATACGAGTCTCCTGACCAACTTAATAATGATGCCATTGACGCGTTCCTGAAACGTTTTGAGGGCTATCACACTGTGCTTATCGATTGTAATGATGCCACTTCGAAGAAGGGGATTTTTACTTTTGCGTTGCGCAACCGGTTGACCAATGTAGGCCGGAAATATTCCATAACGAATCTTCAAAACAGCGAGGAACAGTTTCAGAAGGCCTTTTCTACTACGCAACCGAATGTTGTCGTGCTGAACACCGGCCGGGCTCCCGAGTTGGCAGTGGCCGTGCAGAAGCTCCGCTCGCTCATTGCCTTACATCCTACGACGAAAGTGGCCCTTTTCGGATATACAGAATGGTTCCTCTATATACGCCAGCGTCTTGATGACTTTTTCGCTCTCGATACGTATATACCAGCCAACTTCTATTATAATTCGCTCGATCCTCGCACACAACAGTTGGAGAAGGCTTACCGGCAGTGGTTCCATAAGGACATGCTTTATGCCTTCCCGCGTTTTGCTTTGACGGGATATGATCATGGACAGTATTTCCTTCGTGGTTTTCATACTCAGGGGAAGAATTTCCGCGGGCTAGCCGGTCAGAGTGATTATAAGCCGTTACAGACACCCCTTATCTTCCGTCAAGTGGGCAGTAAGGGTGGCATGCAGAACATGTATTTCCATTTAATTCATTATACTCACGGCCAGTCGATAGAGGCTTTGGCGTACTAAAATCATTATGAAGAAATTTTTGATTCTTTTCTTCGTTCTTGCTCTGTCAACAGTAGCCTCCGCGCAGATCGGTGAGCATCGCAACACGTTGTCCATTGGTGTCAATGGAGGTTATAATCTTACGACAGTCCGCTTCACACCAAAGGTGGAGCAGAATATGAAAGGTGGTATTACGGGTGGTCTTTCCGTGCGCTACACCGTAGAGAAATATTTCAGCACCATAGCGTCTATTGCCGCTGAGCTTAATTATGGTCAGTTGGGCTGGAAAGAGAGTATTCTCGATGTCAATGACCAACCGGTCATCAATGCATCGACAGGCTTGGCAGAGGCTTATGAGCGTACGATCAATTACATTCAGTTGCCCATATTCGCCCATTTGGCATGGGGTAGAGAAAATAAAGGCTGTAACTTCTTTGTCAATCTGGGTCCACAGTTTGGCTATTATCTGAGTGAGTCAACCAAGACTAATTTCGACTTTGATTCGCGTAATACGGCAGATCGGGCCAGTCAGACTTGCGCACAGGATACGATGGCTGTAGAGAACAAGTTAGACTATGGTATCGCGGTTGGTCTTGGTATAGAATATACACTTCCACGTGTGGGCCGTTTCCTTTTGGAAGGCCGCTACTATTATGGCTTGGGTAATATCTATGGCGATTCTAAGCGCGACTATTTCGGCTCCAGCAACTTTGGTACAATTACTATAAAACTGGCGTATTTATTTGACATCACGCATTAGTCGCCGGTCGTTTCCAACTTCTTTTAAAAATAAATCACAAATCATTTAAGATTCCAATATTATGTTTGAAAACCAACCTAAAGGCCTGTATGCATTAGCATTGGCCAACACGGGCGAGCGCTTTGGCTACTATACAATGCTCGCTATCTTCGTGCTTTTCCTGAAAGCCAACTTTGGCTTTACTCCCGGTGTGGCGGGCAGTATTTATGGTGCTTTCCTCGCTTTGGTGTATTTCCTGCCTCTTATCGGTGGTATGCTTGCCGATAAGTTTGGCTTTAATAAGATGGTGACGCTTGGCATCGTGATTATGTTCTTCGGTTACATTTTCCTTGCTTTGCCTTTAGGCAGCAACACCGTTGCTATTGTGGGAATGGCTGCTGCGTTGTTGCTTGTCTCGTTTGGTACGGGACTTTTTAAAGGTAATCTGCAGGTGATGGTGGGCAATCTCTATGATGATCCCCGTTATGCCGATCGCCGTGACTCAGGCTTCTCTATTTTTTACATGGCTATCAATATCGGTGCAATGTTTGCTCCGGCCGCAGCTGTCGGTGTGATGCACTATGTGCAGACACGTTGGAATGTCTCGGTTAATGATTCCTATCATTACGCTTTTGGCGTGGCATGTCTCTCACTGATCGTATCAATGGCCATCTACTATGGCTTCCGTTCCTGGTACATGAAACCAGCGGTTGCTGAAACGGCCGCTGCAGCCAAGGATGGAAAAGAGCATGAGCAGAAATCTGTAGAGGAACTTACTCCGAAGCAGACGAAAGATCGTGTTGTGGCGCTGATATTGGTCTTTGCAGTTGTAATCTTCTTCTGGATGGCCTTCCATCAGAATGGCCTGACACTGACACTTTTTGCCGATGAGTTTACGGCCAAAAGTATTTCAGGTGTCGCTTCTATGCCTTTCGATGTGATTAATCTTGTGTTTTTTATCATCATTGTTTATGGTCTCTTCGGATTGTTCCAGTCTAATACAGGGCGTGGACGGTTGATCTCATTGGTAGTTATTGTGGTTTTTGCGGCTCTGTTAGGTTATCAGTACACCTCTCTGCCTGGCTCTACAATGATCGATGCACCGATCTTCCAGCAGTTCAATCCTTGCTTCGTAGTGCTTCTGACACCTGTCAGCGTGGCTATCTTCTCTGCGATGGCTAAGCGTCATTGCGAGCCGTCTGCTCCACGTAAGATCGCCATGGGTATGCTTGTGGCTGCTGTGGCTTACTGTTTGATGACCGTTGGCTCTATGGGTCTGGCTACGCCTGAGGCTCAGGAGGCTGCTGTGGCTAATAATACAGCTAGTTTTGTATCGCCCTATTGGCTGGTATTGACTTATCTGATTCTTACCTTCGGTGAACTCCTTCTTTCGCCTATCGGCATCTCTTTCGTATCAAAGGTGGCTCCTCCTAAATATAAAGGCGCCATGATGGGAGGATGGTTCGTCGCCACCGCCATCGGCAACTATCTGACCTCTATTCCTGCAATGCTATGGGGTAATGTACCTCTCTATGTTGTTTGGGGTGTACTTATTGCCCTTTGTCTTGTTGCTGCTATCTTTATGTTTGCTATTCTTAAGCGACTTGAGAAGGTGTGCAATGAATAATACCTTTGCGGTCTAAAACAGCTATATACTGCCGTACAGTTTCATGCATGATACATGTCTGATGCTGTACGGCATTTTTCGTTTGGTGCAGGCTGGCTGTAGGTGTTTTGTCATTGTGGCATTTTATCTCAATGTAGTCGCTATGCATTCAACAAAGAGTAGGGAAAGATTGTACAACAAGAGGTAGCTATTTCGGGGATTATTTAAGGTAAAAATTATGAAATTATCTTATGGGCAAGATGAATCGATTCCCGGATATGGCTTGGTTAAAAAGATACTGTATTTTACGTCTTGAATGAAATTCTTTCTGAAAGGTTGTGCACTGTTGTGTTGCAGAGTCATCTTACACATTCTGATGGTAGGAATATTATATAAATGTATGAATTATTTTTGATATTATCGGGGACGATCTGGTCTCTCTTATTGGTTTATAACGAATAGTCAAGAATCAGTCAAGGCCCAATGCAGTAGATTTCTTGGCGCAACAATCTGCTTTCACCGCCAAAAGTGATGCCTATCGTTTGTGTTGAGCATATATTACTTTTGGGACACATATCCGGTGATTTTTCTTGATTTAACTATATGTTTTTCCTTTTTATGAACTGGAAAAAAAAGTAGACATCTTGCAGAAAAATCATTAAAAGAAATCAACAGTTATGCGAGATTTATACTATTTTTCTTTATAGGATACGCTCCTGACAGGCAAGAGCCCGGACGTGTTGTCTTGCCCTTAAATGTGCTTGCCTTGAAGTGATTCCAGCTATCTGCTTTTGATATATCCAGGAAGGGTTGTATGGATCTGGATGGAAGTGGTCTCAGAATAGAAACCACAGATAAGCAATTGCTATTTCTGTTTACATAATTATAATCGCTTTGTCGGGTAAATGCCTACGGGAATAGATAAGTGCTGTCACAATATATTGATGTGAGAGACTGAGAGATAAGGCTGGCAGATAAGGAGGAAGGCACATATCGGTGTATTTACGGGATAATACTAAAGAGACAGTTACTTCACTTCATCGGATATTAAGGTTGTTATATAAAGTGTAAGTACTTGCAGGAGTAATTGATGGGAATTGTTACATTATTCAGGTTTTGTCGAACTTATGACCTAATAAGTAGTGAAGTAGCTCATGGATTATGGGTATGTTCTTGCTTTATAAGTTGTCAAAGGTCAATTGCTGTCATTAGACGACAGATTGCAGTATGTGATATTTTATTGTGTATAATGAATAATTGGATAGGAAGGTTAGTCGTTAGGTAGCCTGAGTATGAAAGGGGAAATTGTTGGATAAATGAGTTGAGTATATTTATAGTGTGAAAGTACTGACTATCGGATTTTATGGAGATAGGGGAAAAAGAAAATTTTGTTTGGCTGTAAAGATCTCATAGATGTGAAGAGTGATAGTATGTGGAATAGTTGTCGAAAAAAAATCGGTGGAGACAGATCATTTTTTATTTTTTCTGTGTTTTTTCATCTTTGATGATGCAACAAGGTTTTAGATGGTTTTAGGCTATTTGCATATAATTGAGTTTGGAAAATGGGGAAGTTCCCTATATTTAATAAGGTGGGAAAATAAAAAAAGAACTTTTCTTCAAAAAAAGTTGTGGAAATGTTTGCAGGAATGCCCAATAGTCCGTACCTTTGCAACCGCATTAAGAGAAATGCTTCTTACAACAACAAAACAAAAAGTTGAAGAATTTAAAACGCGGCAATAGCTCAGTTGGTAGAGCGCGACCTTGCCAAGGTCGAGGTCGCGGGTCCGAGTCCCGTTTGCCGCTCATTTTTTGAAACAGATGATCCTCTGAAAAGTTCTACTTTAAAAGAGGTGATACGAGGTCGGGAACCTCAATTGCCCAGGTGGCGGAATTGGTAGACGCGCACGTTTCAGGTGCGTGTGTTTCACGACGTGCAGGTTCGAGTCCTGTTCTGGGCACTATCTGTTTCAGAAATATTTTTCTGATTGCAAGCCGGAGAGGTGGCGGAATTGGTAGACGCGCTACTTTGAGGGGGTAGTGATAATTGTATCGTGGGAGTTCGAGTCTCCTCCTCTTCACTTGTAAATCTGTTTTATTGCGGCAATAGCTCAGTTGGTAGAGCGCAACCTTGCCAAGGTTGAGGTCGCGGGTCCGAGTCCCGTTTGCCGCTCTTTTATTTTTTTTCTATAGATTTTTGAGAAACAACCACCATGAATTTATATCTCAGATATTTTGATCACGAAACTTTAGTATCCAATGCTGACGAAGCAGTTGATTTCTTGCGTTCACTTCAGGAAATTAAAGTAACACCGGAACTTGTAGAGGATATCCATGCTTATGCAGCAAGCGATGTAGCCTTTCCTAAACGTTATAAAGTGCGCGCACATGTCTATTTTATTGTTATTAAGACATTGGCGAAGAATATGACAGAGTTCAAACAGAAGAAGGCTTTACGGAGCAATAATGGCGAGAGCAAACGTAGTCAGCAAGATTCAGTTCTCTCGCGTCTGATGGCTGAACGGTCTGGTTGGTACGAAGGTGATTTGACTTTTAAGCGCGTGGTCCTTGTCCCGGGTTCGAATAAGCATGAATATCGTGATACCCGTTTTGTGGCACGTTGCAAGGCATTGTCTGGAATGGATTGCTACAACCGCATAGTCGATCATTTGCGCACGCGTGTAGATGACCGTAGCCAGTTCTCGTCTGCAAAAGGCAAGAATTTCCGGTTTAGATATTTAGGCATGTGGAAATAAGACTGGACGTCGACCAGTAATCCGATTGTTTTTCAGAAGGGAGACGTAATCAATGAATAAGGTGATGCTGATAGGTAATGTGGGCATGGAGCCGGAGGTGAAGTACTATGATACGGATCAGTGCGTCGCTAAAGTTTCTTTGGCCACTACCGAGCGAGGTTATACGATGAAGAATGGTACGAAAGTACCAGATCGAACAGATTGGCATACCCTCATATTCTATCGTCAGATGGCGAAGATCGTAGAGCAATATGTGCATAAGGGCGACAAGATTTATGTGGATGGCCGCCTTCATTACAACAGCTATGACGATCGACAGGGACGTCGCCATAATGTCGTTGAAATAGTGGTGGAGAATATGGAATTGCTTACACCGAAGCCAAAGACTGCAGTCTCTGCTTCTGCCGTCAATCCCCAACAAGAGAAATGAGAGGGAGGATACGGAATTATATAATTTATCATTGTGACAGATTTGTTATCTACAGGTGATTTGATCACCTTTCATCCTCTTTCAGTAGATGTTATCATCGCTATTGTTCTGACGGTGGGTCTACTGTTACTCTCCGGCTTTGCTAGTGGGTCGGAAATAGCCTTTTTCTCGCTTTCTCCTCAGGATCTGGACGAGCTTCAGCCTGAAAGGAATGCAGCTGATGCCGGCATTGGTGACTTGCGCGAGGATTCGGAACGCACATTGGCTACGATTCTCATTCTCAATAATCTGGTGAATGTGACGGTGATTATGCTATGCAACTACATATTCTCCTCTTTGGTGACGTTTCGTGCGGCATGGCTTGAATTTCTTGTTATTACAGTTCTCCTGACATTCCTTTTGTTACTTTTCGGTGAGATTATGCCGAAGGTGTACAGTCGTGACAATCCTTTGAAGTTCTGTCGTCGTGCTGTGAATGGCATTCGCTTCTTCCGTAAGCTTTTCTGGCCGTTGGAGACGGTGCTGATGAAGAGTGGGACATTGGCGGAGAAGGCTGTTCCTAAGGAGAATAGACAATTGAGCATAGACGATTTGGAACAGGCTCTCGAATTGACAAATAAGGATGAGATCAAGGAGGAACAGTCAATGCTTCGTGGTATTATCCGTTTTGGTGATGAGACAGCCAAGGAGGTCATGACCTCTCGTCAGGATATTGTCGATATGGAGATCCATAGCAGTTTTGGAGATGTATTGAAGTGTATTGTCGAGAACAATTATAGCCGCATACCCATTTATCAGGGCGATGAGGATCATATCCGTGGTGTGCTCTATATCAAAGATCTGCTGCCTCATCTTTCCAAACCAGCCTCTTTTCGTTGGCAAAGTCTTATCCGGCCTCCTTATTTTGTACCGGAGACAAAGAAGATTGATGATCTGCTGCGTGAATTTCAGGAAAATAAGATACATATAGCAATTGTTGTGGATGAGTTTGGCGGTACAAGCGGACTGGTGACCTTGGAGGATATCCTTGAGGAGATAGTCGGTGAGATCAATGATGAGTATGATGAAGATGAGAAGACGTACTCCAAGCTCAACTATAATACTTATCTCTTTGAGGGAAAGACATTGCTAAGTGATTTCTGCAAGATATTGCAGATTGATGGAGAAGAGTTTGACGATGTTGCCGGCGATGCCGATACACTAGCTGGCCTGTTGCTTGAACTGAAAGGAGATTTCTTGGGCAGACATGAGAAGATAGACTATAAGAACTATACTTTCGAAGTGACAGATGTAGAGGAGCGACGTATCAGTCGTGTGAAAGTGACAGTACACGAGAAAAAGGCAGACGATGGCGCTGAGAAGAATTGACCGTATGGCAGATGGCAGTATGCTCGGTATTTGGCAAATGACAGAATGCGAGGACGATCTGCCTTGTCCTATAGGATTGAATTTGTCGGCTTGGAAAAATGCTACACGCCGGTTGGAAAAATTGTGTACTCATGCATTGCTGCATGCAATGACGGGTAGCGATCTTATAATACGTACCCTTCCCAGCGGTCGGCCGGTGACGGACGGATGGGAGATAAGCGTCTCTCATACACGAGGATGGGTCGCAGTGTATCTAGCGAAAAACAAAAAGGTAGGTGTGGATATTGAGTATCAATCTGATCGTGTCAATCGTATAGCTGGCCGTTTTATGCGGGCAGATGAAAAACAGGAGAGTCGGATCGGACGATTGATCTGTTGGTGTGCCAAGGAAACTGTCTACAAGTTGCTTTCAGAAGAAGATCTTCAATATGCTCAGATGCGGTTGGAGTCATTCGTACCTGCTGAGCGTGGTGTTGTCTTTGTAGAGGATCTGATGACAGATGCACGAATCAAGGTCGCTTATGAAGTAACTGAAGATTTTGTGCTCACATGGACGGATATGAGCAAATAAGATGCTTTAGTTTTCTTAATACATCTTTCTTTTGCACTAAATTTTTATTTTCTTTTCACTTTTTTACCTTTTTATTTGGAGATAATAGGATTTTTCATTATTTTTGCATCGTATAGGTAGTTGAGAAGTCCTATAAGTTCACACATTTTGTTGATACAGGCAGAAGAGCTTGTAAGGATACAGAACGCCAGTGATATAATGTTTTGTAAGTAGAAAAGATAGCATTGAAGCAAAAGCTGATATACATATTACTAGGCATCGTCGTTCTTTGCTCGGGATGTGAGTGGAAGCTCCGTCCTAATGAAGACGCAGATGAAAGCGGTCATATCACCATTCAACGATATGACCGTTTGGAAAGCCGTTATCTTACTACAGGTGATTTTTCTGCCTTGCAACAGATGAACACCGAATATCCGATAGAAACACGTACGTTGGTAGAAAAGATGTTGCAGATCGGCGATGTAAGTGATCATGACATCGCAGAACGTTTCCTTCGCTTCTATCAGGATTCATTATTGCAGACGCTCGTGGTTGATGCAGAGTCGGAATATGCAAATATGGATGATATAAACCGACAGTTTAATAAGGCTTTTGAGCAGCTTCGCGAGTGGATACCCAATCTTCCTATTCCTAAAGTATATGCTCAGATTGGAGCGCTTGATCAGAGTATCGTGATTGGAGAGAATTCTATCGGTATCTCATTAGATAAATATATGGGTGCAAAATATCCGCTTTATGCCCGTTTCGGCTTTTCCCAGGAGCAGTTGCAAACGATGAGTCGGTCTTATATTGTGCCCGATGCTGTGAGTTTTTATCTGTTGAGTCTTCATCCGCTTGAGAATTATGATCAGCACTCACAATTTGATAAAGATATTCATGTGGGTAAGGTGATGTGGATAGTCAATAAGGTTATGAAGCATCCTTATTTCGAGTCTGATGCTATTAACTATGTAGATCGGTTTATGAAAATACATCCTAATGTCACAGTCCAGCAATTGTTGGAAACGGAAGATATTAGGAAATTGAAATAGATTAATAAGGGCGGAACTCATATCAGTCCCGCCCTTTCCATTATGACCAGTTAGACCAGTTAGTTTCTAATCACTATCTATAGTCAAGTTTGCATTCGGCTATTGTACCGGTATGTTCTTTGTACTTAGCCGGCTTATAGATGATCCAATGGATATCGTGTTTTATTGTCAGAATGTTTTGGGAAACTAACCTCTTCCTTATCCGGATTGTTCGGTGAAGGTAATTTTATTGGCTCAATCGTTTATTGAGTTTTTCTGTGAATTGGTAGTTTTTCACTCCCCATCGCGGTGCGATTAACAGTTCGGGAGGACATTGGCTGACGAAGCGGTCATACACCATGTCTGTTCGTACAATCCGGATATATTTGACGATTAGGTCAAGATAGTCGTCTATGTCGTAGAGTGGAAAAGGATGTGTTGCATATTCCTCGGCTAGTCTGGTGCCTTTTACGATCTGCAATTGGTGAAGCTTGAGCACGTCGATTGGCAGGTTGGAGATCAGGGGAGCCTGACGTAGACTTTCTTCTGCATCTTCTCCAGGCAAGCCAAGGATGACATGAGCACCTGTGAAAATGCCCCGTTCATGCGTACGACGGATGGCATCCTGACTACATGCGAAGGTATGGCCGCGGTTGATGCGTCTGAGAGTAGTATCGTTGGCCGACTCTACTCCATATTCCACCATTACAAAAGTGTGACGGGCAAGTGATTGCAGATAGTCGAGTAGGGCATCGCTGATACAGTCGGGACGTGTACCGATGACTATTCCTACAACATCGCTGACGGCTAGTGCCTCTTCATAGAGTGCCTGAAGGCGGGGAAGGGACGCATACGTGTTGGTGTAAGCCTGAAAATAGGCCAGATAGCGCATTTCGGGATATTTACGGCCGAAAAATAGTTTACCATCCTCGAGTTGTCGGGTTATACTCTGTTGGGGATGGCAATACGAAGGATTGAAAGTGCGGTTGTCGCAGAAGGTACAGCCGCCACTGGAGATTCTTCCGTCCCGATTGGGGCAGGTAAAGCCAGCGTTAATGGAGATTTTTTGTACCTTGAAAGGGAATATCTCACGCATCCATGAACCAAAGTCTCGATAATACATGTTGCAAAATTAAGGATTTCTATTCATAATCTTTTTTTCTTTATACTTTATTTTCATGTCTTGCGTAATTTGTTTACAGAAAAAGCACTATCTTTGCAAGATAGAATATATAAGTTTAGCATTTCAATGATTAAAACTATTATTATGTGCGCTGCCATGTTACTGGCTACTTCGGTAGTTCCTGCTCAGGAGCGCATTAGCTTGAAGGCGCTTGCGAATGGTGAGTTTTCCGCCAAAACGGTCAGCGGCATTACACCTATCCGAGGTACTGACCAGTATGCCAGAATCTCTGCCGATGGCAAGCAGATTGTACAATATTCTTTCAAGACCGGCAAACAGACGGCCGTGTTGTTTGATGTGAACAATACTCAAGGCGAAACGATTAAGAAACTGAATGGATACCTGATGTCTCCGGACGGTCAGCGTATGCTCATTGCTACGAATCGTCAGGCCGTGTATCGTCGTTCCTATAAGGCTGACTGGTATATCTATACCATTCAGAGCCGTAAGTTGGAAAAACTCTCCGAAGGAGGTCCTCAGCAGGCCCCCGTATGGTCGCCTAACGGACAGCAGGTGGCTTTTGTACGCGATAACAATATCTTCCTCGTCAAGTTGCTTTACGACAATGCAGAAAGTCAGGTGACGAAGGACGGAAAAGTGAATGAGATCATCAATGGTATTCCCGATTGGGTGTATGAGGAGGAATTTGCATTCAACAGTGCCCTTACATTCAATGCTGATGGAACGATGCTTTGTTGGATCAAGTTCAATGAGTCGGCAGTGAGGCAGTATAGTCTTCAGATGTTTAAAGGTGCTCAGCCTGAGCACAAAGAGTATGCTGAGTATCCCGGCAGCTATACTTACAAATATCCAAAGGCTGGACAGGTAAATTCCACGGTCACAGCATGGAGCTATGATATCAAGAGTCATCGCACGCAGCAGTTACAGGTGACATTGCCGGCTGATGGCTATATGCCTCGCATTCTTCCCACGGACAATGCCAACAGTGTGCTGGTCTATACGATGCCTCGTCATCAGGATCAGTTGAACATCTATTCCGTGAATCCCCGTACGACGCTTAGCCAGCTTGTCATCAGCGAGAAAAATAGCAAGTATGTGAAGGAGGAAGTGATGGAGCAGATTAAGACAGGTACTAACTATATCCTGATGCCCAGCGACAGGGATGGTTATATGCACTTGTATCTTTATGACCAGAACGGACAACTGAAGCGGAAGATTGGTGACGGAGAGTATGATATCACTGATGTGTACGGCTATGATGAAAAGACAGGTGATGTTTATTATCAGGCTGCATTACCAACCCCGCAGGATCGTCAGATCTTTGTGAGCCACCGTAATGGTAAGACAGAATGTCTCACAGAGGGAGCAGGTTGGAATGTCGCCACTTTCTCGGGTGATTATGCATACTTCGTTAATAATTGGAGCGATCGCAATACACCATATGTCTATACGACACGAAATAATGGAGGTAAAGTTATCGCTACGAATGTCGACAATGCAGAATTGAAGGAGAAAACAAAGAAATACGGATGGTCACCGAAGGAGACTTTCTCTTTTACAACTTCCGAGGGTGTGAAGCTTGATGGATGGATGGTGAAGCCGGCCGACTTCAATGCTTCCAAGAAATATCCCGTTATTCTTTTCCAATATAGTGGACCAGGTTCTCAGCAGGTCATCAACTCCTGGAATATCGGTTCCATGGGACAAGGTGGTGCCTTTGACGAGTATTTGGCTCAGCAGGGCTTTATAGTGGTATGTGTTGACGGACGTGGTACTGGAGGCCGTGGTGCTGATTGGGAAAAGTGTACTTATCTGCAGTTGGGTAAGCTTGAGGCTAAGGATCAGGTGGAGACAGCTTTGTATCTGGCACAGCAGCCTTATGTGGATAAAGACAGAATAGGTATTTGGGGATGGTCATACGGAGGCTTCAACACGCTGATGAGTATGAGTGAGGGACGTGCAGTCTTCAAAGCTGGTGTGGCCGTAGCTCCACCGACAGATTGGCGCTACTACGATAGTGTCTATACAGAACGCTATATGCGGACACCGAAAGAAAATCCAAATGGTTATGATGATAATCCTATCCATCGTGCTAATGAGCTCAATGGTGCATTGCTGATTTGTCATGGCACGGCCGATGATAATGTGCATCCGCAGAATACGTTTGAGTATGCGGAGGCGCTCGTTCAAGCCGATAAGGATTTCAAGGAGAACTATTATACGAATCGTAATCACAGCATTTTCGGAGGCAATACGCGTAATCACCTCCTGCGTCAGATTTCCGAATGGTTCCAGCTTTATCTGAAATAGGCAGATTAGGAATGCGGTAGAAGATGGGATTTCTCCTGTGTTCTACCATTTGATAGGATATTTTTATTTTAACGCTTGTGCTGACAGCATCTTTGTGTGTTGTCGGCTCAAGCGTCGTTTTTTATATAGCCGATTGTCGGTTTAGATCCGATGATGTTAAGAGAAAAGGTTGTGGGCTACAGCCTGAACAGGAGCTCGATTTTTTATCTGTTAGCGAATGCGTAATCCCACTGTAACAAGGATATACCAGATGTAGGATATTTCCTTGTTACGGTTGAGATTCCCTATCTCCTGTCAGTCTAGGATGATTCCCAGCTCATGCCATTGGCTGTGTAGCTTTTTCACGTCTTCTATAGCCTGTTGGTAAGTTAGAGGCGTATTCTCATCGAGAGAGTATTGTTTTATAAGCATTTTCGCCAATTCTTCTTCGCTGCGGTCATCATGCTCGATCTGTCTCCAAAGATAGGCCGCAGTCTCATTTAAACTGATAATATCGCTGAAGTCAATATTTTCCTTACCTTCTGCAACAATCATGTATTGTCCGCAGATTTCTCTAACATAAAATCCTGGTTTTGCTTTCATATACTATTGTCTGTTTTTGTTTATCATTGTTGAATTAAATGGGCATAAATAGTTCTTCTCTATTCTGTTGCGATGTCTTATTCTTATATAGCTCCGAAGAGTGGAATCCATATTCGCCGATAGGCGGCAAGTAGATATCTGCGGACAGGCCGCAGTCGCATCCACCAATAAGAATAAATATGCCATTTGCGGTCGTCAATATGGTCAAGTCGGTCGCTTCCTTTGCGGTAGAAGCCGACAACTTGTGCTTTGATGTCTTTTTGGTTGCAGTGTTCAGGGTAGATGTTGCCATCGCCCAATAGGGTCACAGTGTCTCCTACCATTGCAATAATGCGGTGGAGCACATATCTCCCTGGGGCAATCTCTGCCAATACAGGATCGCCGATGTGTGGATTGCTGGTCTTACGTAGTAGGGCCTTATCGCGATTGTCCTCAAGAAAGGGACGCATGGAGTAGCCTCGCAGACGGAGGGTCACAGTATGTCCTTCATTGAGCAGACGGATAACCTCAGGAAGAAGTGTCTGGTTGGAGAAGTAGACGTGGTCTGTTGCGGCCTGTTTATTTTCTTTCGGGTTATTCATATTTTGTTGTTTTATAAACAGTCATGATCATGTTTCTGCATTCTCTTTTTTGTGTATTCGGGCATGGCATACCATTGCCGCCTCGCGGTCGGGACGGCAATAAAGATTATACATTCCGACGGTCTCAACTACTCGTGTTATGGTGTCGCAGATGCTGCTGTAGATATCGTGATCCCATTTCATGGAGGAGCAGGCAGGAAGTAAAGCGGCAAATCCAGCAATACCATTGATGGATTCCACATAGTTTTCTGATGCCCTATGGATGTGTGTGATGGCTCCGAGTCGTGCCCTTATGTTACGATAACAGGGAGTCTTTCCGCTCCAAGGACTACCGTAGATAAAAGCCTTATTGTCGATGATGCGGACAATAGGGTTGTCATCATTCATCAAGTCGCAATTTGGAAGATACCGGAGCCATAAGCTGACATGTGTTGACTTTCCCGTTCCACTCTGAGCAATGAAAGCATATCCCCAATCCTGCTGACGTACGAGAGAGGCATGGATCAATAGTGTATGGAAGTGGCAGGACGCGAAGGCAAAGACCAGCATCAGGGCATTGCTCAGACCAAAAGAACGCATATCTTGATTACCGGTGAGGGCACAATGACAATTGGAAAAGTCCTTGTTAGTGATGAGCAGGCAGCAGGCCCGTTGTTGAATGTCGTGAAGGATGAATTGATATCCGCCATCAGTCAGACGATCGACGGTAGTCTTACCATTGCCTGTTTCAATGTTGCGGATCTTCTCGCGACACTCTTTTGAAACAGGCCGTAACTGATCGTCAATGGTGAGAGAAAAAAGTAAAGGGGCCTCTAAAAGGCCATCTATGCGGAAGGGCTGGAATGAAGGCAGAAGTTCAATACTATTGTAGGGGCTTTGAGAAAATTGGAGTCTGATGGCGAAATCTGCTATTCGAAAGTAGAAAATATTGGTATCATTCATAAAGATGGGGCAATCTTGTGATTATAATATAACAATAGGCCAGTCTACACGCTGGTAGCTGGCCTGTCCGATTATTTGCTCCGATTTGCCTGCGGCAAGTATGGCCTAAGTCATTAAGCCATTGGGGGATAGATGAAAGTTATTCTTTAGCCTTCTTCGTCTTTTTACTCTTCTTGGCAGGCTTTACATCCTCAGCGTTCAGTTCTGATTCATCGGGAGTGATCTTGTTGTAATGGAAATCGGCCACATTAATTGACTTGATGTTATAGTGGTTGCCTTTCAGATAACGTTGGCGCAACTTCATGAATTTTTTTTCAGCTTCTTTCTTGTTCGTGCTGAAGCTTGTGATGCAGGTGGCATTGGGAGTTCCTTGACTTTCCAGATAATCTTGTAGCTGGGCTGAGTAATCTTCGCGATGATACAGAAATTTTGTTTTGCTGTCAATCCCTACAGAGTCAAGGTGCTGAATCTCTGTAAAATATACAGTTGAGTCGTTGAAAGTAGCTGCAAAGCCATACAGATATACACTTGACAGTTTCACTTTTGCGCCGACCGTCATTGTCGATAGTGTCATGGCAAATACCATGAAGAGATACCTTAATTTCATTTGTTTATATTGTTTTTTCTGTTAATCATCCATTTGGCCGGTCTGTCAATCTGCATTTCCCCGTTATGTCGTGTTATGAAAAAGAGATAATACTGTTTCGGTATTGAGTCTAGCAGTCTTTCTCTGTCTTCAATTATTGTTCACACCTTATCCTAAATAGCTTTTGAGCCTAGAGTTGCCTTGGGCATGGCGGAGTTTGCGGATAGCTTTTTCCTTAATTTGTCTGACGCGTTCGCGGGTTAGGCCATATTTGTCACCGATCTCTTCAAGGGTCATTTCAGTTTGGCCGATGCCGAAGAATGCCTCTATGACGGTGCGTTCCCGTTCTGTCAGGCATTGTAATGCTTCGCTGACTTCTTTGCGTAGCGACTCCTGCAACAACTCGTTATCAGTATTTGGTACGTTGTTGTTGGGTAGGACATCGATCAGAGAGTTGTCCTCATCCTCGGCAAGAGGTGCGTCCATGGAGAGATGATGCCCGTTTACCTGAAGTGCCTCTATGATTTTGTCTTCCGGCAAATCTATCTTGTCGGCTATTTCGTTGAGGTTAGGTTTACGTTGATGTTCTTGCTCAAACATATTGAGGATGCGGCGCACCTTAGTGGCAGATCCTACCTGATTGAGAGGTAGTCTGACAATCCGGCTTTGCTCGGCCAATGCCTGTAGTATGCTTTGACGAATCCACCATACGGCATAAGAGATAAATTTAAAGCCACGTGTCTCATCATATTTGATGGCGGCTTTGATCAATCCCAAGTTGCCCTCGTTGATTAAGTCTGAAAGAGACAAGCCTTGATTTTGGTACTGCTTGGCAACGGAAACAACAAAACGGAGATTAGCTTTGATAAGCTGTTCCTGTGCTTGTGTGTCACCTTGCTTGATGCGTTGTGCTAATGCTACTTCCTCCTCGGCGGAGATGAGCTTCTCATGTCCTATTTCCTGAAGATATCTCTCCAGGGATGCACTCTCTCTATTTGTTATAGATTTATTAATTCTTAGCTGTCTCATTCAGTTCAATCGGATTAGTATTTGCAAAAGTAAGCATTCCTTTTTGACCCTGCAACTTTTCCGTGTAAATAATTAAAAAAAATATGTGACTTTTGATAGTTATTAACCATGACATAGCAGATAACAGGATAGACAGGAATACCGGCTCTTGAAATTTCAATTTATATTTTTTGCCGGTTTTATAGTTGTAGATTATAAAATAAGCCCACAACGCGATGCGTTGCGGGCTCTCGGTGAGAAATAAAGATATGAATCTTGTATCTTGATGATCTGTTTAGGTACAATACACTTTGTTTTTATTCTCCAATACGTACAGCTTTATAGTCGGTCTTTCCAGAAGGCCACATGCCAGTGATGAAGAGAACGGGATTCTTGCTGGTAGAAGCGGTCTTCACGGCATCCTGCAAGTCGGAGATAGTCTTCATCGGTCTCTCGTTCACAGTGATGATGATGAATCCCTCGCTAATACCGGCATCTTTAAAGGCACCGGCTTTCACATTCTTCACCTGCAGGCCATTACTGATGCCCAGTTGTGTCTTCAGATCCTTATCGACAGGAATGACGTTAGCACCGAGTACGTCGAGATCAGCGGTCTTCACAACCTTAGTTGTGCCCTGCTGGTTCTTGATTGTTACTGTCTTGGTCACTTTGTTCTTTTTGTGCAGGTAAGTAATAGTGATCTTGTCACCGGGACGCTTGTTGTTGACCATTTCCTGCAACTCGGCCATCTTTCCGATGTGCTTGCCGTCGATGCTGATGATGACATCGCCTTGCTGCAGGCCTGCAGCCATGGCTGCGCTGTTATCAGATACGCTGTCGACATAGACGCCATCGTTAGTACCCAAATCAGGTACTTCCTTGCCCTCTTCTTTCAGGGAGTTGATGTAGTTGAGTACGTCTCCACCTTTGATGCCGAGTATGGCACGCTGTACGGTACCATATTGCTTCAAGTCAGCAACAACTTTGTTCATGATGGTTGTAGGGATAGCAAAGCCGTAGCCGGAATAAGAACCGGTCTGAGAATAGAGCATGGCATTGATACCGATCAGTTCACCCTTAGTGTTTACCAGTGCACCGCCTGAGTTACCGGGGTTGATGGCAGCATCGGTCTGGATGAAACTTTCAATACCATTAGCACCGATAGAGCGTGCCTTGGCACTGATGATACCGGCGGTTACGGTATTGTTCAGACCATAAGGGTTACCTACGGCTATAACCCACTCGCCGACCTTGATGTCATCGGAGTTGCCGATAGGCAGGGTGGGAAGGTTCTTGCCATCTACTTTGATAAGAGCCAGGTCGGTAGAGGGGTCCGTACCGATAATCTTGGCATTGAACTCACGGTTGTCCTCAAGAGTGACGGTCAACTCGTCTGCACCGGCAACAACATGATTGTTAGTGACGATATATCCGTCGGAACTGATGATCACACCCGAACCGGTAGCCTCTCTCTTAGGTGTCTGCACTTTCTGTTTGCGTGTACCACCCTGTCCTCCATAAGGATTGCCGAAGAAGCCAAAGGGATCGCTAAAGAAGTCATCAAATGGATTGCTCTGAACCTCAATGGTTTTCACTTTTGAGTTCTGCACATACTTGATATGAACTACGGCAGGCAGTGCTTTGTCTGCCGCGTATGTGAGATCAACGGGTTGGCCGGCAATTTCAGTTCCTTCTGTCGCTGCATTCACTTTGACAAATGAACCGGCAGAGAAGGCCAAGGCTACAACGCAGAGGCCTCCGAGTACATAATTTGAAATCTTGTTCATACTCTTTATGTTTTTGTTCTACTTTCGTTTTTTTAGATCAGACGTCACATTTATGCGATAGTTTAATCATTTGTATATTATTCACAAAAGCATTCAATGGCTTAATCGTCTTTTGGCTTCTGTGTTTTTGCTTGTATAAATAACCGTCTGTTTTTCGGTTTGCAAATATAGACGCAAAAAATGTTATTCTGCCATTTTGTCGGTTTACTTTATTCCACTTTAACAGTTCGTTTTTAACACTTAACGGCCTTTAAACGCTTAGCCCCTTGTTTTTTGCATTCGTTTATGATAGGATAGAGGTGTGTCAGAACGGCAGATGCAGTCTATTGTAGAAAAAGGATAGGAATAATTTGTAAGATGATGCTAGTTCAGATTTAAAGATTTTTAATTTTTCATGTAGAGTTCCAATGGCAGTTATGTGTTCTTCAAAGATACTGTCCCCAAAAGTGTGTCTGATAAATCGAAAAAAGGGCCGACCCTTGCTTGTCAGCCCTGAAGTTTGTAATTTAACGTCACTACTGTCCCGTTAAGATTTTAGATCTCGAAATAAATCGAGTTGACCATCATC
>ERZ779791.219-NODE-219-length-23260-cov-8.60621_pt1 | contig 23260 bp, 17 predicted proteins | sample MGYA00511351_ERZ779791 | MGnify/ENA primary metagenome ERZ779791 (study PRJEB29588, sample SAMEA2143745) | human gut metagenome | biome: human gut; feature: human-associated habitat; material: faeces | place: Denmark | collected 2008/2010 ...
GCAGATGAATATATACTGCGATGGCAGATGAAGATATACTGCGATGTAGGTTGAAATATATTCGACTTTTTCAGGGTGGTAATTTGTTTATATACAGCGGATTACATAAGTTATTGGAAATAATGGCAGCTCACGGCTCCGGTGGAGCGGCCGCCCGGCTCTGCGAATCGTTTCAACAGACGGGTGATAAAGACACAAGAGGCCGAAGAGTTTTTGGTCGTGTCAAGAATATTTCTTATTTTTTAGATCATGTTGAAACTGTGCGGATGTGCACGGCTTCAGTGTCATTCCAGACTTGTCGTTCGGTCTTTCAAGGATATGATGTCTTTCTCGGGCCAAGCTAAACAATCCCCTAGGTTTATCGGGTGAGCCCTTATCCGGGCTCACCCGACAGACCTTTACAAATGATAAGCAAAAACGGCTTCCCGCAATCCTTTGAGGATGATATTTCCTGCAAGAAATAGCAATATATCAGTAAAAGCAGGTATCAATACCAATATTTATCACCAGAAGGAGGCTTCTTACCAATATTCTTTCTATATTTGCAATAGCTTTGACTGCCGACGGCTAGTCAACCGCTGAAATAAAAGGCTTTTGGTATATGGCAGAACACAATGAAGAAGGGAAATGGGGCGAGGAACAGGCTGCCCGTTATCTGAAAGAGAAGGGCTACATCATTCTGGAACGCAACTGGCGTAACGGACGCAGCCGGCGCGACATTGACATCATCTGCCGCACACCCGACCTCCGTACTGTCGTCTTTGTTGAGGTGAAGACACGCTCCAACCTTACCTTCGGCAGACCTGAGCAAGCCGTTGACCGCCGGAAAATGTTCTATCTGTTGACTGCCGCATCAGCCTACATACAGCAACGGCACATCGTGGAGCATCTCCGTTTTGACATCATCAGCATTGTAGGCCACCGCAACGCACCCCTGCCACCACAGATCCGCCATATAGAAGGCGCCTTCACACCCATGCAGGTATAGACGCCGGGCAACGACTCAGCCTCCATCTCTGGCCCTTCCCATAGCAAGGGCCATACCCAAAGACATCATTCTTGCAACCGAAATATAACACTTAAAACATGATTACAACATCTCTATTCAAAAAGCACCTATGGAGACGCTGCAGCCGAAAAGAATCATCCTGGCAGCGTCCTGCCCTGCTATTGCTTCTGGCTGCCGTCTGCACCGGCGCCGAGGCACAAGGCACGCTGGCCGACTACCGCCGTGCCTACGGCACACGTGAACGCCTCAGCGGAAAGATGCTGCACGGCAGCGTACGCGCCACAGCGATAGAAAGCCACAACCGACATCTTTTCTGGTACACTGACCATGACGAGCTGGGCACCTCCTACACCCTTGTCGATGCCGACCGACGCACGAAGAGCGAGCTCGTCCGACGCGACACGGTCGCCGCACAACTTACCCGACAGACCGGAAAGAAAGTAGCCGCCGGCTCGCTGCCACTCGCGCAGATAAAAGTCACGGACAGTCCGTTGACCGTCAGCTTTGTCTTCAACAATCGTCATTGGACCTATGACCCATCACGGCTGCTGATCACCAAGGGCGACACCATCCTGCCCCAACCCAAAGCACCCTACCATCACTGGATGGAGGTACCTGAAGAGAAAGACGGACGCGCGGTGCGTCCTGACTCCTCCGCCACCATGATAGCACGTGACTGCAACCTCTGGCTCATCACCCCATCGGACACGGTGGGCACGGCTGTCACGACAGACGGTACTCCCCGATGCTATTACTCTTCCTGGGGCCAATGGTCGGCCGACGGACGCTATTATGCCACGGTGAAGATCACTCCGGCTCCAAAGCGCTATGTCACCTACATCAACTCCTCACCCACCGACCAGCTCCAACCCAAATACTACCAACAGGAATACGCCAAGCCTGGCGACTCGCTCAACTATCGTGTGCCGGTGATCATCGACGTGGAGACACGACGCATCATTGTGCCTTCGACCGAGCTTTTCCAGAAACAATACTATGTGACAGCTCCACAATGGGACAAGAACAACCAGACGGTAACGTTCGAATTCAACGAACGGGGACACAAGCACTACCGCGTGCTGGAGATGTCAGCCTTGACGGGTAATGTGCGCACACTCATAGAAGAGGCACAGCCCAAATATGTCAATTACTCACAGAACTACCGCTACGACTTCGCCGACGGTCGTCATATCCTTTGGGCCAGTGAGCGCGACGGATACCGCCATCTCTACCTCTATGACAGGAAGACGACGAAGGTGATACGCCAGATCACCAAGGGCCAGTTCTACGTACGTGGCATACAGAAGGTGGACGAAAAGGCCGGCGTGATCTACTTCTCCGCCAACGGCATGAATCCCCACGAGGATCCCTACCTCATTCACTATTATAAGATCCGGCTGAACGGCCGTGGCCTCACCAGCCTCACTCCCGAAGAGGGCACTCATCAGGCTGTCTACAGCGATGACATGAAATACCTCATCGACACCTATTCCACCGCTGTCAATTCTCCCATCAGCGTATTGCGCAAGGCCGATGACGGCGCTGTCGTCCTGACACTGGAGAAGGCCGACATCAGCAAGCTCAAGGCTGCCGGATGGCGCGCGCCGGAGATCTTCACGGCAAAGGGACGTGACGGCAAGACTGATATCTGGGGACTCATACAACGTCCGTCCAACTTTGACCCTGCCAAGAAGTATCCCGTAATCGAATATGTCTATTCCGGACCCGGCGACCAGTATGTGCCGAAGCAGTTCACACCGTGGAACTGGACCATGAGCGACCTGGCCGAGCTCGGCTTCATCGTGGTGCAAGCCGACGGCATGACCACCTCCTTCCGTTCAAAGGCATTCGAGGAAGTGTGCTATAAGAATCTGAAAGACGCCGGATTCCCCGACCGCATCCAATGGATCAAGGCCGCAGCGGCCCGCTATCCTTATATGGACATCAGCAACATGGCCATCTACGGCTGCTCTGCCGGCGGACAAGAGGCGCTTGCCGCCCTGCTCTTCTACAACGACTTCTATAAGGTGGCCTACGCCGCCTGCGGCTGTCACGACAACCGCATGGACAAGATATGGTGGAACGAGCAATGGATGGGCTATCCCGTCGACTCCTCCTATGTGGCCTGCTCCAACACAGAGAACGCTGCCCGGCTGAAAGGAAAGCTCATGCTCGTCGTAGGCGAGCTGGACGACAATGTCGACCCGTCCTCCTCTTTCCAAGTGGTGAACGCACTGGAAAAGGCCAACAAGGATTTCGAATTCATCTACCTGCCAGGCGCCCACCATACGATGGGCGAGGCCTTCGGCGAGCATAAGCGCTACGACTTCTTTGTCCGCAATCTTCTGGGAGTAGAGCCACCCGCATGGGAGGACGTACTGAAGAAATAGCTTAGCCGGTAAGCCACGCCTATAACAGGTACCGGCAATATACATATACGAAAAACGCTGCACGGGACAGAAACAAGTTCTAATCCCATGCAGCGTTTTCCGTTTATGTCATTCATCTCATTGACTGCCCTTCCTCGTGGGAGCCGGCCAGAGCCTCATACGCCATGAGGAAAGCAGTATGGGAGATTCTCCGTCCTTACTTCTTCTTCGGACGCCGTCTTGCCCATCCTTCCTCACTGAAGTCGGGCTGCTCGCCCTTAAACTTGAAAGGCTTGCCCTGAATGAGCTCCTTCCAATCGTCCTTGCCGGCACGGGCACCCTTGGGAGCCCACTCATTATCATCGCGACGACGGCTACGGCGCTCGGAACGGTCATAACCGGCCACATGTGACGGCTTGCCGAAAGGTGAGCGCGACGCGCGGCCACCACGAGCTCCTCCACGGTCAGAGCGTGAAGCGCTGCCGTGACCACCTTCATCGGCATCGTTGCAACGTACCTCACGGCCTTTGTAAGAGGCTCCATTGAGTGCAGCCATCACCTTGTCGGCATCCTGCTCAGGCACCTCGATATATGAGAACTTCTGCAACAGATCGATATGTCCCACCTCCTGGCGGCCTTTCATATTCTTGTTCAGGAACTGCATCACCTCACCGGGATAGAAGCCATCGGTCTTGCCGAGATTGATGAACAGACGGCGGAATCCGGCCTCTGCCTGACGATGACCGCCACGGCTACCACGTGACTCAGAGCGCGAGCCACGACCGGAGCGTGCGCCGCGTCCATCTGCATCGCCACCTTTCGAGCGACGGCCCGTAGGCTTCTCAATGACCGGTGCGTCCTTATAATAGTCGAGGAAACGACCAAAGGTGACTGATACCATCTTCTTGATGATATCCTCCTTGTCGATATACTCAAACTGACGGTTGATCTCGTCCATATAGGGAGCGATGAGCTCCTCATCCACATCCGTCTTCATGATGTCGTCCATCGCCTTGTAGAGCTGCTTCTTGCAGATCTCCACAGGAGAAGGCAGCGTGCCGTCGACAAACTCCTTGCCGATGATCTTCTCGATATTACGCACCTTGTACTTCTCGCGTGAGTGGATGATGCTGATCGACGTTCCCTTCTTACCTGCACGACCGGTACGACCGGAGCGGTGGGTATAGTTCTCCACATCGTCGGGAAGACCATAGTTGATCACGTGAGTCAGATCATCGACATCCAGACCACGGGCAGCCACATCGGTAGCCACAAGAAGCTGTGTCAGATGATTACGGAACTTCTGCATGGTCAGGTCGCGCTGCTGCTGCGACAGGTCTCCGTGGAGCGACTCCGCATTGTATCCGTCCCGGATCAGCTTGTCGGCTATCTCCTGGGTCTCCACCTTCGTACGGCAGAAGATAATGGCATAGATGCGGGGATAGAAGTCTACGATACGCTTCAGGGCAAGATATTTGTCGCGCGCATTAACCATATAATAGATATGGTTGACATTCTCCGCACCCTCGTTGCGCGATCCTACGACGATCTCCTTATAATCGTGGAGATAGTTCTTGGCTATCTTCTCCACCTCCTTACTCATCGTGGCGGAGAAGAGCAACGTGTTACGGTCGGCAGGCACGCCCTCAAAGATCTCATTGATCGACTCGGAGAAACCCATGTTGAGCATCTCGTCGGCCTCATCGAGCACCACGTTCTTCACATGGTCAAGATTTGCCACGCCACGCTTCATCAGGTCGATGAGACGGCCGGGAGTAGCCACGATGATCTGCACGCCATGACGCAGCGAGCGGATCTGTGTCTCTATGCTCGCACCACCATAGACGGGCAATACATGAAGATGAGGAATGTACTTGGCAAACGCATTGAGATCGTCGGCAATCTGCAAGCAAAGCTCACGCGTAGGACTCAAGATGAGCGCCTGTGTCTCCTTGCTTTCCGCATCGGTCTTCTGGATGACCGGGATACCATAAGCAGCTGTCTTGCCGGTGCCGGTCTGTGCCAATGCTATAACATCATTACCCTGACCTAACAAATAAGGGATCACTTCTTCCTGAACGGGCATGGGATGGTCAAAGCCCAATTCGTCAATGGCGCGGCGAATCTCTTCGCTCACACCCAATTCTTCAAATGTCTTCAAACTAAAAAATTAAAAATGTATTGTATAACCGTAGGACCTACATGACAACGCCCTACCATTATCTTCAGGTCCTATATTTCCGGGGTGCAAAGGTACGGAAACTTATTGGATCTCACAAGGTTATAACCATTTATTTTAAAGCCTTTCCTCTATCACAGCCATTCCATCCCCATCGGACATTGAAACGCAGCCATTCGTTTTGCACTATTTTATTGGCTCATCCGACACCTTACGCACTCTTGCCTTTTACCGAATGTACGGGCACGACATCATCCGGAACCTGCCTGAGAAAAGGCGGAGGCAGGACGGACCGGCAGCATATCCGGTCGCCCTGCCTCTTACAGTTGGCAAATATAGAAAATATTTTCGAATCTTACAACGTCATCAACATTTATTTCACGATCTTCTTGCCATTCCGGATATAAATACCGTGGGGCAACGACTCAAAGGAAGTACCGACATATACACCGCTCAGTGTATAGATGGCAGTACGCGCACGATCTGTAACAGGTACGATCCGATGATCCGCGATGCCTGAAGCGACCGATGCGGCTACCTTCACCTCATCGAGGAAGAAACGCTTCTTCGACGTCTTAAACAAAAGCTGCACCTTCTGACCGGTCTGTCCTGTGATGTCCATCGTATAATCCTCCCAGGCACCGGCCGACAGATCAAAGGTCTGCGTCAATGTGTCGGAGGCACAGATAACCGATACCGAAAGCTCACTGCCTGACTCTGATCCCCAGGCGGCAGCACGGAACGACAAGACGCTCTGATCGCTCGACAGGGTGAAGGCAGGCGTGGTTGCCTGTCCCTGAACACTGGAAGAACCTACGCGGAGACACTGGTCAGCAGAATATGCCTTGTTCTGGTAATAAGTCCATCCTGAATTGTCTGTTACTGGCGTCGTGGAACTATTGATTCCCATAAATAGGCCGTCATTTCCTCCAATACCTTCACATTGATTGAATGACTCATAGAAATCTACGCCCTCGATGCTATCACTGCTCTCTGATACCACAGGGGGCAGGTAGGTGAAGCTCACCGTACCATCGCTATTCTGCGTGATGTGACAGACAGACCCTTCCATCTTGGAAGAACCATCCTCATTGGCATTGTAGAAAGTGGCAGCCGGCCTCGATGTGGAAGTCAGTTCATCATTGCTGTTGTAGGGATAAGGATCACCGGCCAGATCACTATTCCATGAACCGGTCTTATTGTCGGCATGGAAGATCGTACAGCGCTGGTGATCGTTCATTTTTAAAGTTCCCCAAGAAGAATAATAGTAGCCTTCGGTATTGACACAGTTGTTTTGCCATATATCGGCATCATAGTCGATATGGAGGATCAGCAATCCACTGCCACACTGCGATGCATCCCATCCTATCTGCTGGCGATTTTCCAAAAGATAGTATTCGTCTGGGTCTGCTTTATTATAAATAATATAAGCCTCATCGGCCTCCTCAAGAGGTTGCATGGCCTGCACTTCTACCGTGTCGCTGTCGAGCACTACAGGAGTGAGCCATCCGGCTGTCATCTTCTCATAACTGGTGAACCCACTGGGCTGATAACCCTTGTCGTTACCACCGTTATACGAGCCGTAGTCCATCAGCGACCATCGGTTCATACCGAAGTTATAACCACTCGTATCATACTCATCGGGGAAGCCAAGACAATGGGAGAACTCATGGCAGATCGTGCCGATACCACACATCGTACCATCGTATGCTATCTCATTGGAACAGGCATAAGTATCTATTTTAACACCATCGTACACCGGAGAGGGCCGACCATCACCTCTCAGTTGCCACTCATGAGGCCAAATAGTCGCAGGATCTTGATAAGAGTAGTCTGCCTCGCCATGTCCGGCATAAAGCACAAACACTTGGTCCACCTCACCATCACCATCCCAATCGTAGTCGGCAAAGTTTACAGAATCACTGATGAGGTCGAGGGCCTCGCGCACCATCTCCGTAGGATGCATGTCATTGCCACTCGTATCGTTCTTACCATAATAAGAATAGCTTTTCGACACTGTGACAGGTCCTATTATATCGAAAGTAAGATCGAACTTGCCAAGACTCTGATCAACGAAATAATCATGTACCGACCCCGTGAAAGGCGGCTCATTATAATGCTCTTCATTAAGTATTCGGTCATAGACCATCTTCGTATGGTCAGCCTCAAACGGCAGATCATCAAAACCGACAAGGATCACCAGTCCTTTCTTCGTACCGGTGATGTCGCCTCCCTGACCAATAGAAGCACCAGCCCCCGGAGCTTTGGCCTGACGATGCAGCCGTTGGCTACGTCGTTCTGCCGCAACCGAACGACGGGCTTCTGCCCTCTTGTTAATGACGGCCATAGTGGTCTCTCGGTAAAGACCGGTTGCCATAGTGTCTGCTACAAAAACACGACCATCTTCGCCTTGCCAATAGTGGGCCCACTCATCGCCTCGCAGTTCCACCTTCACGGAGGTACCATCAACGAGCCGTACCGTTCGCCACTGCCCGCGCTTGGCAGGTATGGCATTAACGGCCGATAAGAAAGCCGTCATCATAAAAAGAATTGAAAAGAGTCTTCTGTACATAACCAGAATAATTTAAAAGAATTTGTTATCTGAAAAATTTATGTTCACATAAAGCTTAGCATTTACCACAATCCATGTCATCTCACACAACAGTTACATAGGAAGAACAGAGAACCCGCCTGCTACTTAGAGATATTCCATCAAGATGCCCCACACGGCTATGATGTGGCAGACCGAACCCAAAAGGACAAAGAAATGAAAGACCGTGTGCATATAGCGACGCTTGCGTACGCTGTAGAATACGGCACCGGTAATATATGCGACGCCCTCGCCGATGATCCACCCCATGGAACTAGGAGGCAACGTGTCGATCAATGGCTTCAATGCCACAAGCAGTGTCAGGCCGAGTCCGACGAAGCAGAGCGTCTCCACGTTGCTGTGAGCCTGGAGCTTGCGAAAGCTCATGAACGTGCCCACGAGTGCCGCAGCCCACACGAAGATGAACAACGTCCATCCCCAATAGCCTTCATGACGCAGGCAGATGAGGGTGATGGGCGAATAGGAACCCGCGATATGCCAGTAGATGGCGGCATGGTCCCACTTGCGGAGACGTTCCTTCCACGGCGACCAGGCGCTCAGCGCATGATAGGCCGTAGAGGCGACATAGCTTCCCAACATGCCTACCAGATAGAGGATGACACCGGCCGTTGCCCACCCGTTGCGGTAGTGGAAGCAATAGAAGAGAAAGATCACGCCGACCACCACGCCAAGCAAGATGCCGCCGGCATGCGACCAGGAATTCCAAAGCTCCTCCTTATGATTGAAAAAGATATGCCTTCTCATCAGCCTATACGATTGGTAATGAGATGCCGTTGATCTTCTGATAGATGTCAAGCGCATAGACATCCGTCATGCCGCTGATATAATCGACGACGGCCATGAGGCGGTCTTCCAAGCGAGGGTTCTGGATGTCGTACTGGCTACTCACGCGGCGCATCAGCTGCTGCGAATGGAACTGCTGCGGATGGACGGCCGCGTCAACGAACGTATCGAGGAGGGTTTCCATGATCTTATATCCCGACAGCTCCACGTCAAGCACGGGCTTACTGTGGTAGATCTTCTTGTACGATGTGGCCTCACAGGCCTTGTAAGCCGCATTCATCGGTTCGTCGATATGATCAATGAGCGAGCCACTGAACGTACCCGCCAGGATCTCGTCCTCGTGGGACACGAACACATCCACGCAGGCGTTCTCCAGTTTGCCCACGGCACAGGCTCGAAAATATACCACCTGTTCGTTCTGGTCGGTGACGCCCTCTTCCTCTATGCGCCGGAGAATCGACTCCTGGGTCTTCTCGTCGAAGAAGCCGAGCAGCAGCCGCCTCGTCTCCTCAAAGGAGAGGATACGGAGCTTATGGGAGTCCTCAATGTCCATGATCTCATAGCATATATCGTCGGCCGCCTCCACCAGGTAGACCAGCGGATGGCGCGCATAGAGCATCGGTGCACCGGGAGCCGATTTTCGCAGGATGCCCATCTCTTCTGCAATCTTCTCATAAGTAGGCGCCTCACTACGGAAGAAGCCGAATTTCCCGTGGGAGCCTTCCACGCTATCACTAAGACTGCTCGACAACGGATATTTCACCATTGCGCCCAGCGTAGAATAGGTCATCACAAAGCCGCCGGGACGACGCCCGAGAAACCGGTGGGTAAGCAACCGGAAAGCGTTGGCATTACCTTCAAAATGAGTGATGTCATCCCAGAAGCCGGGATCGACCGATGTGCGGAGACGCTCACCCGGTCCTTCGGTGAAGTAAGTACGGATGGCCATCTCACCGGAATGTCCGAAAGGAGGATTGCCTAAATCGTGGGCCAGGCAGGCGGCCGAGACAATGGTGCCGATCTCTTCAAAGAGTGTCCCTTTCAATTCTGGATGCCGTTGGAGCAGTTGTTTGCGCACGTCATTACCTAGCGACATTCCTACAGAAGCCACCTCCAAAGAATGAGTGAGACGGTTGTGCACGAAGATGCTGCCGGGCAACGGAAACACCTGTGTCTTGTTCTGCAAGCGACGGAAAGGAGCTGAGAAGATCAGGCGGTCGTAGTCGCGCTTGAACTCTGAGCGGTCATCGTGACGCTCGCTGTGATGGTCCTCCTGTCCGAGCCGCTTATTGGTAATCAGTCGTGTCCAGTCCATTGGCGTTCTCTATTATGATCCTTGCAAGGACCGGTCCTGATGCCTCTCATCCGGACATCCCACCGGCTCTGCATTTTCTATCTGCGAATATACTACTATTTTAGCAAGCAACCGCTAATTTATGTTTTAAATATTGTTGTTTGTTAAATATTAAGGCCTTTTCGTATCTTTCCATCACCCATAAGCGCATTATCGTCCCGATCTGTAGGGATTTCGCCTCCCAGCAATTGTCTGCGATGGTCTACAAGCCGTTTGATCTCCTTGTCCATGAAACGGCGCAGGTCATCGCTCTCAATGATCTCCACATGACCCGCCAGTCCGAGCATGAAACGGCTGATGCCCTCATAGCGCACCAGATCGGTCTCGAAGATCCAGAAGCCTTCACCGTCGGCACGAAGCATCTTTTCCGAATGGGGATACTCGTCGAGCATTAGGTTGCGGGCCAGCAGGTCAAGACGAAGCACGACGTGCCGTTGTTCTTCCCCGCTGAAAAGGAAGAGGTCGGTGTACACCTTGTGATGCTCGGCCTCGTTGAACCAGGGGGCATCCATCACCTCCACCTTGCCAATACGGGAGATCTTGAAGGTCTTGTTCTTCTTGCTCGAGATCTCGTAGGCTCGTATGTCGGCCCGGTCGCCAAGAAAGCAGAAAGGCTCGACGGTGCGGTCGCTGACGGTCTGCGAATGGGAGGAGGCATAGTCATGGAGGATGACAAGCTGTTTGTGCTTAATGGCCTTCTCCAAAGAGATGGTATTGATGTAATTCTTCCGGCTATACTTCACCTTTTGAAACCGCTCGATGTCATAGAACCGCTCAAACTTACGCAGCAGCAGACCGGCCATGGCGTTCTGACGGCCGACGGCATTGAGCAAGCCATAGAGATAGAGAGCCTCATCATTGGTGAAGCTGACCGTAGGATAGATGGCATCGAGAACAGGCGACAGGGGATGAATGCGATAGAGCCGACGCTCGTGCACCACATTGAACCCACAACTCTCGAGCTGCCTGATAAAATAATAGGTGTTGCGTCGCGTCGTTCCCATGATCTCGCTCAGCTCCTGTGCCGTATGGCCGTTGCCGTCAAGAAGCGTGAGGATTACTTTCAGCTGTTTGGGAAATCTGTCTGTGGTCTCGGGCATGACTGGTGTAAGATAAGAGTGTATGGATACGGAAGGCCGACTTCTGAGAAGTGCTCCGGTTATGGCTGCAGCGGGAAGATCGGTTCACCGTAATTCTTGACATCATCACCCAACAGATTGTATGAACGACGGTGATAGGGGGAGATGCCATGCTGACGGATGCCCTCACGATGCTTAGCCGTGGGGTATCCCTTGTTATGCTTCCAGTCATAGAAAGGATATTCATCTGCCAACCGGTCCATATAATCGTCCCGGTAAGTCTTAGCCAGGATGCTGGCTGCCGCGATGCTCTGATATTTACCGTCTCCCTTCACACAGCAGGTATAAGGGAGCGAGCCGTAAGGATCGAAACGGTTGCCGTCGATGATGAGTGCCTCCGGACGTACGCTCAGCTGGTCCAGGGCACGGTGCATCGCCAGGAATGAGGCATGGAGAATATTCACGCGGTCAATCTCCTCAGGCGTGACGATGCCGATGGCCCACGCAAGGGCATCGTGCTGTATCTGCTCGCGAAGGGCATACCGCTTCTTCTTCGTGAGCTTCTTCGAGTCGTTGAGATCGGGGTTGTCGTAGTCGGACGGCAAGATCACGGCGGCAGCATAGACGCTGCCGGCCAGACAGCCGCGGCCTGCCTCGTCGCAGCCCGCCTCCACAAGATCAGTATAATAATGAGGTATTAATGCCGGATGATTCATTGTTTATGTCTGTTTGACATGGTAAAAATACGTCTTTTCACCGGTTACTTCATACGACACAACCAAATATTAACACTTTTAACACATAGAATGCGATATGGAAATTCTATTTCTCTATTTGCTGGTAACTTTGCATCAGAATCAAGAATTATAAAAGACTACAGATTATGGAAAAGGATGTCACTCTTACCACTCAGCCAGCGTCAACCAAGGAGTTGACCCGCGGATTATCCGACGCACTTCTGCAGGACATAAAGTCCTTGGGAAGCGATCTTCGACGGGCAGCCCTCAGTCTGCATCCCTTCAAGCACCTACGCCACTATTATTCAAAGGTGACGGGCCGGCAGCTCAACGTGGCACAGACCTGGCGCCTCCTCCGTGTGCAGGCTGCTTTCTTCTGCACGGTGTTCTGCGTCGGCCTTCCTCTCCCCGCTCATCTCTGTCTGGCCGGTTGGTTTCTCTACGAGGCCGTCAAATGTAAGAAAGAACTCTGACAAGGCTTCCTGTCAGCTACAGGTCAAGGCTCAAGAACAGGAACAGCCGACACATGAAAGACACGTTGCCTTGACCCTATATGATGAATCCCCCACTCGGATGACTGCCAGGCAGGCATCACGGCTGGGGGATTTTTGTATGTCATTGACGGGCTGGGGACGATCGTCCTCCTACCCCTCCGGCTCACTATCAGAACATACGGCTGACACGCTTGATGCCTGCCACGAGGGCGTCGATCTCCTCCTTCGTATTGTAGACGGCGAAGGAGGCACGCACCGTACCGAGAATGCCTAGACGGTCCATCAGCGGCTGTGCGCAATGATGGCCGGTGCGGACAGCGATGCCCAGACGGTCAAGCAGCGTACCCATGTCCATGGGATGGATGTTGCCTACCAGGAAGCTGATCACGGCGTCATGCGTGTTGGCAGCCCCTCCTGTCGCACCGTCAGAGGTGCAAGCAGGCCCGAAGATGCGCATGTCGTCAACCGTAGACAACTGGGCAAGGGCATGACGGGTAAGCTCCTGTTCGTGCGCCTCGATATTGTCCATACCGATGGACGACACGTAGTCGAGGGCCACGGCCAGTCCGTGGGAAGCCACATAGTCGGGCGTGCCGGCCTCAAACTTGAGAGGCGGACGCTCAAAGGTCGTATGCTCAAAGCTGACATGGCCGATCATCTCGCCGCCGCCCTGATAGGGAGGAAGCTTGTCGAGCCACTCTTCCTTGCCGTAAAGCACGCCGATGCCTGTAGGACCATAGATCTTATGACCGCTGAACACGAAGAAATCGCAATCGAGATCTTGCATGTCCACCCGGAAGTGAGGCGTCGACTGGGCGCCATCGACCATCACGGGCACTCCGTGCTCATGGGCGATGCGGATCATCTCCTTCACCGGGTTCACCGTGCCGAGCACATTGCTGACATGGGTCACCGAAACGATCTTCGTCTTCTCGTTGAAGAGCTGACGGTAGGCGTCGAGGTCGAGGGTGAAGTCATCCTTCATCGGGATGACGCGCAGGCGGATGCCCTTGCGGTAGGCGACGAGCTGCCAGGGTACGATATTGCTGTGATGCTCCACCGTGGAGACGATCACCTCGTCGCCCTCCTGCATGAACTCGTCACCGAAGGTGTTGGCCACGAGGTTCAATCCCTCCGTAGTACCGCGGGTAAAGACGATCTCCGTGGTGCTCTTCGCATGGATGAACGCACGCACCGTCTCCCGCGCCTGCTCATGCAACTCAGTGGCCTGCTGGCTCAGGTAGTGCACGCCGCGGTGTACGTTGGCATTGACATTGAGATACTCGTCGCGCATGGCATCGAGCACGCACAACGGCTTCTGCGTCGTCGCGGCATTGTCGAGATAGACCAACGGCTTACCATAGACCTCACGGGCAAGGATCGGAAAATCCTTTCTTATCTTGTTGATATCCATCATTTCTTATGTAAACTGCATGAACGGCAATCTTTAAGGTCACCGCGGAAACGCTTCTCTACAAGGTGATGGAGCCGGTCGCGAAGCGGCTCAAGCTGTATGTGATCCACCACCTCATTCACGAAGGCAAACTCCAGCAAGAGCTTGGCCTCGTGGAGGGAGATGCCACGCTGCTGCATGTAGAACAGGGCGGCATCGTTGAGCTGGCCGACGGTCGAGCCGTGCGAGCACTTCACGTCGTCCGCATAGATCTCCAGCATAGGCTGGGTGTACATGTGGGCCTTGGTCGTCATGCAGAGATTCTGGTTGGTCTCCTCCGAGGTGGTCTTCTGTGCGTCATGGCGTACGAGCACACGGCCGGCAAACGCACCCGTGGCCTCGCCGTCAAGTACGTACTTATACAGCTCGTGTGAGTCACAGTGACCCACCTTATGGTCGATGAGCGTGTTGTTGTCGACGTGCTGCTTGCCATCTGCGATGACACAGCCGTTGCACCAGCATTCCGCTCCCTCGCCGTTGAAGGTAAGGTCGAGCTTGTTGCGGGTGATGCCTCCGCGAAGGGTGATCACGTTGTGATTGACACGGGAATTGGCCTCCTGATCGATATATACGTTCGACACGCGACGGGTCTTCTGGTGAGTAGACTCAAGGCAATAGAGGTCGAGCGAGGCATTGTCGCCCACGTAAGCCTCGATCACCTGGGTGGCGAGGAACTCATGATCATCGACGGCCTCATCGCAGAACAGGAACTTGGCCTCTGCTCCCGGCTCTACGACGATCAGCACACGGCGGTTGGCCATCAGATCGACGTCGCCACGCAGGATGTTGATCACCTGTATGGCACGGGGCAGTACGACGTTCTTCGGAATGTAGACAAAGAGGCCATCCTGAGCCAGCATCGTATTGAGCGCGGTGATGGCATCCTCGCCTGTCTTGGCGATCTTCGAATAGTACTTCGTCACAAGGTCGGGATGCTCCACGGCAGCATCACGCAACGAGCCGACGATCACCCCCTCGGGCAGCTTGGCCTGCGGAAGGGCCTTCTTGTAAAAGACGTCGTTGACCACGAAATAGAGCGAGGTGCTCAGATTGGGCACGTCACAGTGGAACACGTCGTAGGGATTGATGGGGATCTCCAGACGGTTGACATTCAAGCCGTAGTCGGGCGCGAAGAGCGACGGGATGTCGGTGTACTTGTACCGCTCCACCTTCTTCGTAGGGAATCCCTGCCGGCAGAAGTCGTCAAAGGCCTGATCGCGGACCGCGTTCAGCGCAGGAGCGCTGTGGTCGCAGATCTGCTGGCTCACCTCCCGGTAGAGATCAATATATTGTTGTTCGGATTTCATAATGCGTAATTCTTTTGCAGGTTAGGCCGTCCTCAGTGAGACGGCCTTACACTAGGGAAGCCTGTAAGAGACTTAGAGCGTCTTGTCAGCCTCTTCCTTAATCCAGTCGTAGCCGCGCTGCTCGATCTCCTTGGCAAGCTCCGGACCTTCGGTGCGGACGATACGGCCATTGTAGAGCACGTGGACCACCTGCGGACGGATCATGTCGAGCAGACGCTCATAGTGCGTGATGACAATGACCGACTTCTCCGGGGTGAACAGCTTGTTCACGCCCTCGGCCACGATGCGCATGGCATCGACGTCAAGACCGGAGTCCGTCTCATCGAGGATGGAGAGCTTCGGGTCGAGCATGGCCATCTGGAAGATCTCGTTGCGCTTCTTCTCACCGCCTGAGAATCCCTCATTGACGGCACGGCGTGAAAGCTTGTTGTCAAGCTCCACGATCTTCTGCTTCTCACGCATGAGCTTCATGAAATCGCCGGCATTCATCGGATCCTGTCCGAAGTACTTGCGCTTCTCGTTGACGGCAGCCTTGAGGAAGTTGACCATGGACACGCCGGGTATCTCGACGGGATACTGGAAAGAAAGGAACAGGCCCTCGTGGGCACGGTCCTCGGGCTTCATCTCCAGGAGGTTCTTGCCGTTGAACCACGCCTCACCCTCCGTGACGGTGTAAAGGGGATTACCGGTCAGCACGGCGCTGAGAGTCGATTTACCGGAACCGTTGGGACCCATGATGGCATGGATCTCGCCGTCGGGCACTGTCAGGTTGATGCCCTTCAATATTTCTTTGCCTGCAATAGTGGCATGCAGATTCTTGACTTCTAACATATTATATATACTATGTATTAATGATTATCCTACCGTGTCTTCAAGTGTTACGCTGAGGAGCTTCTGGGCCTCAACGGCAAACTCCATGGGCAGCTTGTTGAGCACCTCCTTGGCATAGCCGTTGACAATGAGGCCGACGGCCTGCTCCGTAGGTATGCCGCGCTGGGCACAATAGAAAAGCTGGTCCTCCGAGATCTTCGACGTCGTCGCCTCGTGTTCGACGATGGCGCTCTCGTTATGGATGTCCATGTAGGGGAAGGTGTGGGCACCGCAATTGCTTCCCAGCAGCAATGAGTCGCAGGAAGAATAGTTGCGGGCATTGTCCGCTCCCGGAGCCACGCGCACCAGACCGCGATACGAGTTTTCGGAGTGACCTGCCGAGATACCCTTGGAGATGATCGTCGAGCGGGTGTTCTTTCCCAGATGGATCATCTTCGTACCCGTGTCGGCTTCCTGGTAATGGTTCGTCACGGCCACGGAGTAGAACTCAGCCTGTGAGTTGTCACCCCGGAGGATGCACGAAGGATATTTCCATGTGATGGCCGAGCCGGTCTCCACCTGTGTCCAGGACAGCTTCGAGTTGACGCCCCGGCAGTCGCCGCGCTTGGTGACAAGGTTTAGCACGCCACCTTTGCCGTGCTCGTCACCGGGATACCAGTTCTGCACAGTAGAATATTTCACCTCCGCGTTGTTCATCACGACGATCTCCACGACAGCCGTGTGGAGCTGGTTCTCATCGCGCATGGGCGCCGTGCAGCCTTCCAGGTAGCTGACATAGCTATCATCATCGGCCACGATCAGCGTACGCTCAAACTGGCCGGTGTTGCGGGCATTGATGCGGAAATAGCTGGAAAGCTCCATCGGGCAGCGCACTCCCTTCGGGATATATACGAAAGAGCCGTCGGAGAATACGGCCGAGTTGAGGGCCGAGGTGAAGTTGTCGCGCACGGGAACTACCGATCCCAGATATTTGCGGACCAGGTCGGGATGCTGCTGCACGGCCTCGCCGATCGAGGAGAAGATGATGCCCTTCTCTGCCAGCTGCTTCTTGAACGTGGTCTTCACCGAGACCGAGTCCATGATGGCGTCTACCGCCGTACCGCTGAGAGCCAGGCGCTCCTCGAGAGGAATGCCGAGCTTGTCAAAGGTCTTTTCCAGCTCAGGGTCGATCTCCTTATTGGTCGGCTTCTTGGCTGTAGGATCGGCGTAATAGGAAATATCCTGGAAGTCGATCTCCGGCACGTGGACGTGTCCCCATGTCGGCATCTCCAGCGTCTGCCAGTAACGGAAGGCGTCGAGGCGGAACTGGAGAAGCCAGTCGGGTTCTCCCTTCTTCTTGGAGATGAGCCGCACGACATCTTCATTGAGTCCGCGAGGAATGACATCGGTCTCCACATCAGTGGTGAAGCCGTACTCGTATTTACGGTCGGCCACCTCGCGGACGAACTCATTCTTCTTGTCGTCTATATTGATTTTCATGTAAGTATTATTAGAAAGACAAGTAGGGGCGTGGGGCTTTCCCACGCCCCTACTCTAATGGGTCTGTTGAGCAACGGACGTTGCGTCAGAGTTTCTGCTCCACCTCAATCTCGGTGAAGGTCTCGAGAATGTCGTTTTCCTGAATGTCGTTGTAGTTGACAAGCGAGATACCGCACTCCATGCCCATCGGCACTTCCTTCACGTCGTCCTTATAACGCTTCAGCGCTGCGATGGCTGCTGTGTGGACTACGATGCCATCGCGTACCACGCGCACCTTGTCCTTGTTGTGCACCTTGCCTTCCGTGACAAGACCTCCGGCAACGGTACCGACTTTCGAGATCTTGTAGACCTGCTTCACCTCTACCTGACCGGTGACGATCTCCTTCTTCACCTTGTCGAGCATGCCGACCATGGCCGACTTCACATCGTCAAGGGCATCGTAGATCACCGAATAGGTATTGATCTCCACGCCCTCCTGCTCGGCCAGCTTGCGGGCGGCAGCCGAAGGACGTACCTGGAAGCCGACGATGATGGCGTCGGAAGCATCGGCCAGCGTCACATCGCTCTCGCTGATCTGACCCACAGCCTTGTAGATCACATTCACCTTCACCTTCTCGGTAGACAGCTTCAGGAACGAATCGGAAAGGGCCTCGATCGATCCGTCGGTATCACCCTTGACGATGATGTTCATCTCGTGGAACTCACCGCGTGCGATACGGCGGGAGATGTCACTCAGCGTGGTACGTGTCTGTGTACGCAGGCTCTGCTCACGCTGCAGCTGCTCGCGCTTGTTGGCGATCTCGCGTACCTCCTGCTCCGTGTCGAGCACGTGGAACTGGTCACCTGCCTGGGGAGCGCCGTTCAGTCCGAGGATGATGGCAGGCTCGGCAGGCTCGGCCTTCTCGATACGGGCATTACGCTCGTTGAACATGGCCTTGATGCGGCCCCAGCAGGTACCGGCGATGACATAGTCGCCGACGCGCAGCGTACCGTTGCTTACCAGCACGGTCGACACATAGCCACGGCCCTTGTCGAGCGACGACTCGATGATCGTACCGGTGGCCTTGCGGTTGGGGTTGGCCTTCAGGTCGAGCATGTCTGCCTCGAGGAGCACCTTCTCCATCAGGTCCTCTACGCCGATGCCCTTCTTGGCCGAGATCTCCTGGCACTGGTACTTACCGCCCCACTCTTCCACGAGGAGGTTCATGTTGGCCAGGTCCTCACGTATCTTGTCGGGGTTAGCACCCGGCTTGTCAATCTTGTTGATGGCGAACACCATCGGCACGCCGGCAGCCTGTGCATGGGCGATGGCCTCCTTGGTGGTGGGCATCACGGAGTCGTCGGCTGCAATGATGATGATGGCGATATCGGTCACCTGGGCACCACGGGCACGCATGGCCGTGAACGCCTCGTGACCAGGAGTATCGAGGAACGTCACGTGACGGCCGTTCTTCAACGTCACATTGTAGGCACCGATATGCTGGGTGATGCCTCCGGCCTCACCGGCAATCACGTTGGTGTTACGGATATAGTCGAGCAATGATGTCTTACCGTGGTCCACGTGACCCATGACGGTAACGATCGGCGCACGCGACACGAGATCGGCCTCGTCGTCCTCCTCCTCGCTCACGGCTTCCTGCACCTCTGCAGAGACATACTCGGTCTTGAAGCCGAACTCGTCGGCCACGAGGTTGATCGTCTCGGCATCGAGACGCTGGTTGATGGAAGCCATCACGCCGATGGACATCAGCGTACCGATCACCTCATTGACGCTCTTGCCCATCATCGTGGCCAGCTCTGACACGGTCACGAACTCCGTGAGCTTCAGCGTCTTGCTCTCCTTCTTCTCGGCATTTGCCTCCTTGGAGAGCTTCTCCTGCACGGCCTCACGCTTTTCCTTACGGTATTTTGCACCCTTCTTGGTCTGCGTCTTGGAGGTCAGGCGGGCCAGTGTCTCCTTTACCTGCTTTGCAACATCCTCCTCGCTCACCTCGACGGGCTTCTGGTTGCCACGGTTGCGTTTCTTCTTCTTGCCGTTGCCATTGCCATTCTGGCCACCGCCGCGGCCGCTGTTCTGGTTGGCGGCGGCATTGATGTCGACACGCTCCTTATTATTGATGCGCTGACGCTTACGGCGCTCGCCGCCACCGTTCTGGGCGGCCTTCTCCTCACGTTCCTTGCGCTTCTCATCCTTCGACTTCTTCTTCGGACGGGTGCTCTGATTGATGGCGCTGAGGTCGATCTTGCCGAGCACGTTCACCTTAGGAGCGTTGAGGATCTTTGTCTCGCTCTTCAGGTGGAACACTCCGTCATCCTCCTTCTCCTCCTTATCTTTTTCTTTCTTCTCCGTCTGAACGGGTGCCTCAGCCTTGGGGGCAACGGGCTGTTGCTGTTTCTTGTTATTATTGTTGGCTGTTGCCTCGTTCTTCTCGTTCTTTCCGCTCTCAGCCTTCTTCTGCGGCTGTGGGGCGGCGGGATGAGCGTCCTTGGGCGTCTCCTGCTTCTTTGCAGGCTCTGCCGGAGCAGCTTTCGATTCCTTCTGAGGGCTGACGGCAGCAGCCTTCTCTTGGGGTTGTGCGGCGGGAGCGGCAGGTTTATGACCGAGGTTGTCCAGGTCGATCTTTCCCTTCACCGTGTACTGCTGGCGACGGCTCGACGGCAACAGGTCCTCTGCCTTTGTCGTGCTCTTCGGATCGACAGCCGGAGCCTGCTGCTGACGCTGTCTCTTCTCCTTAGGCTTCTTGAAGAGTTTCTCCGCCTCTGTGCGCACGGCAGCATCTTGCTTGAAAGCTTCCACGAGAGCCTTGTATTGGGCGTCGTTGAGCTTGAAGCTGGGCTCGTCCTTCACCTCGCCCAACTCGCTTCTCTTTTTCAGGAAATCAACTGCCGTTTGAAGTCCTATATTTAATTCTCTTAATGCTTTATTTAATCTCATATAATACTATTCTGTTTCCTTTTTCTGTGTTATTTTGTTAATGTTGCCGTGCGCGTCCGGTTCTCAGTGTTGATGAGGGCGGGCAGGCTAGCCTCATGCAGCCACCCATCCCTCAGGGTGATCTCACGATAGTCTCACCGGCTTATGCCCATGAGCCTATCGGCTTATTCATTCTCAAACTCTTTGCGGAGCACCTCGAGCACATGGTCGACGGTCTCCTCTTCGAGATCGGCTTTCTCCACGAGCATCTCACGGGGAGCATTGAGCACGCTCTTGGCAGTCTCCAGACCGATGTTCTTGATGGCGTCGATCACCCACTGGTCGATCTCGTCATTGAACTCATCCAGGTAGATGTCATCCTCCTCGGCACTGTCACCGCCTTCAACCTCACGATAGACATCAATCGTATATTCGGTCAGCATGGAAGCCAGCTTGATGTTCTGTCCGCCATGACCGATGGCCAGGCTCACCTCCTCGGGACGGAGATAGACATCTGCCTTTCTGTTTTCCTCGTCCAGGACGATATTGTTCACGCGGGCAGGGCTGAGTGCACGCTGGATGAAGAGCTTGGTGTTGGCAGTCCAGTTGATCACGTCGATGTTCTCATCTCTCAACTCACGTACGATGCCATGCACGCGGCTGCCGTGAACGCCTACGCAGGCACCTACCGGATTGACGCGCTCATCGAAGCTCTCCACGGCCACCTTGGCACGCTCACCCGGCAGACGGGCGATCTTGCGGATGGCGATGATGCCGTCGGAGATCTCGGGGATCTCGTTCTCCAGCAGACGCTGCAGGAAAGTAGGAGACGTACGCGACAGGATGATCTTCGGGTTGTTGTTCTCGTTGGTCACGCGCTCGATCACGGCACGCACCGTCTCACCCTTGCGGTACTGGTCGCCGGGAATCTGCTCCGACTTCGGGAGTGAGAGCTCATTGTTCTCATCATCGACGAGCAGCACCTCGCGCTTCCAGATCTGATACACCTCAGCGGAGATCACCTGTCCCACGCGATCCTTATATTTATTATACAGAGCGTCGTGTTCCAGTTCCAGAATCTTGCTGGCCAGCGTCTGACGGAGCGTCAGGATGGCACGGCGGCCGAACTTCTCGAAGTCCTGCTTCTCCGACACTTCCTCGCCTATCTCATAGTCAGGCTCTATCTTGCGGGCATCGGTAAGAGAGATCTGCTTGTTCTCATCCTCCACTTCGCCGTCGGCCACCACAACGCGGTTGCGGTAGATCTCGAAGTCACCCTTGTCGGGATTGACAATCACATCGAAGCTCTCGTCCGAACCGAATAACTTAGCAAGCACATTGCGGAAACTTTCCTCCAACACACTCACCAGCGTGGTGCGGTCGATACCCTTCGTCAACTGGAAGTCACGGAAAGAATCGAGCATGCTCACTTTCTCTTCTGTCTTTTTTGCTGCCATAGCTTATTTGAAACTGATTAGATATTTTGTATATTTTACGTTATCCATATTGTAGGTGTGGTCGACGTCCATCAACTGGGGGCGCTTCTTGCCTTCCACCTTGACCTTCTCCTTCACCGTCACCGTGAAGTCACGGCCGTCGACACTCTTCAGGACGCCGCGCACCTTCTTGCCTTCCGAGGTGAGTACCTCCACCTCCTTGCCGATGAAGTTGACATACTGCTGGGCCACCTTGAACGGCTGTCCCAGACCGGCCGAGCCGACCTCCAGCTCATAGTCCTCTTCGTCACGGCTCAGATGCTCCTCTATGAACTGGCTGAGCTGTGCGCAATCCTCGATCCACACGCCGTCGGCATGATCGATCTCTACAGTGATCTTGTCATCGGGGCTCACCATCACGTCGACCAGGAAATAATCCTTGTCCTGGAGCCACTCTTCTACTAATTTTGTTACGACGTTCTTATCTATCATACTGTTTATAATAAAAATGAGGGGCTCTTCCGGAGAGCTCCTCATTCCACTGAACGCTGCAAATTTACGAATTTTCCTCCAAATATCCAAATCTTTAGGTTCTTTTCTTTCGCCGCCACCAATGAATGTTCCACGAAATGAAAGGCCGTCGTTCCATTCCCAATGCCCGAGGTGCATATCCGGTCCTTACAGGCAACACGTCCGGACCGTTGCCCGTCAGAAGACCGTTGCCTGTAAGGAAAGACAGTACGACCTTTGCCTGACTGTCTATTTTCCTAGGATGATTCAGTTTATAAGGAGAAAAGGTGCCTGGTAAGATCAGGAAAAGACCATTGCTTACTCGAAATATTTCCAGTACTGACTTCGAATATTTCCAGTACTGACTTCAAATATTTCCAGTACTGACTTCGAATATTTCCAGTACTGACTTCGAATATTTCCAGTACTGACTTCGAATATTTCCAGTACTGACTTCGGTAAGGGCAACTTCTCCTGATTTAACCGGACATTATTTCCTTTATACACTGAGACCGTAGACACCTTACGAAAAGTTCTCCTAAGAAAGGAGACTGTCAGGCAAAGGTCGTACTGCTTCTCTTTACAGGCTACGGTCCTCCTGACAGGCAACCGTCCGGACGTGCTGCCGGTCAGGACCGGATAGGCCCTTTGGGGCGTTGAAATCGAGTAGGAGGAAAACGAAGTAGTTTTCTTCCTACTTTCGTTTTCCGACCTC
>ERZ779791.237-NODE-237-length-22507-cov-9.86322_pt1 | contig 22507 bp, 15 predicted proteins | sample MGYA00511351_ERZ779791 | MGnify/ENA primary metagenome ERZ779791 (study PRJEB29588, sample SAMEA2143745) | human gut metagenome | biome: human gut; feature: human-associated habitat; material: faeces | place: Denmark | collected 2008/2010 ...
AAAATAGTAGAAGCATGACAAAAAGAAAGAATGTTTTTCTAATGACCGATTTGGGTTTAAAAGGGCTTCGGGATGAATTATTATGCCATTTCCTTTTTTACCGGACAGCAATATTTTGGAATACAAAAAACACGTCAATGACTCATAGAAAGGAGTCATTGACGTGTTGCAGAGAATTTTTTATTATTGATATCGTTTGTGAACTTGCTTTATCTCATCTGCCACCAGTCTAAGCGTAGCGCGTCTTTGCCTGTTTGTCCTTTAAAGCAGAAGTAAAGATCGTGAATGCCACCTATTTTCTTGAGTTTGGCGGTGAAGGCGTGGTAGGTGTCAATAGAGCCGGTGGGTGTCACCTTGATGATGCCGGCCAGCGGGCCGGCCACGCTATCGAGACGTACTTCAATGGTGCTGGCTTCCGTGGCGGCAGCTGTCATGGAGATTTGTCGTGCACCTTTCTTGAAGTCTACACCTTGTACTTCGAGGTATTCTCCATTATCAATGTTGTTGACGTAGATGTTGCCGTCGGCCTTCTTTCCGGTCTTCAATCCCCATCCCCAGGCCATGGTCTCGGCCTCTACGCGGCGGAAAGGATCGAAGTGTCCAAGTTGCTCCAGGCGGGTCTCAGACCAGTAGGGCACCTCTTGGATGGTACCGTCAGGATTGTAGTGCATCTCAGCTACATGTACGGAGCGGCGCTCATGGTGCTCGTTGCAGATACGGTAGTTAAGCTCGTAGTTAAAGCCGAAGATATAGGAATGTCCCTTATAGTCGATGATGCCGGGATGGTTGCCTCGTGTGCGTTCTGTGGGAGACATGATGTAACCACGGAAGGTCCAGGGACCTGTGGGAGAGTCGCTCATGGCATAGCCTAGTCCTTCCGGGCAGCAGGTGGAGGCGTAAGCCAGATAGTAGTGGCCCTGACGTCTGTAGAACCAAGGGCCTTCCTGATAGTGATCGGGATTCTCCAGCATGTGGATCTCTCCTGAATAGGAGGTCATGTCCTCGTTGAGCTTGACATAGTAGACATTGGGGTTACCCCAGTAGAGATAGGCCTGTCCATCCTCATCGATGAAGGCAGTGGGGTCGATATCGTTCCAGTGTTCCTTTTGCCAGACGATGGGTTTACCGATAGGATCGCGGAAAGGACCATAAGGGGAGTCGGCTTCAAGTACGCCGATACCATGACCGTGGATAGGACAATACATATAGAATTTGCCGTTGCGGTAGATCACCTGCTCGGCCCAGGCGCCATTGTCACCGTCGTACCACTTGAAGTCTTTCAGTGAGGCTACGGCTCCGTGGTCGGTCCAGTTTACCATGTCGGTAGAGGTGTAGAGAAGCCAGTCCCGCATCTTGAATCCCTCAGCATCGTCCTCATCGTGTGTCGTGTAGAGATAGACGGTGTCGCGGTGAACCATCGGTGCCGGATCGGCGGTGAACTTTGTCTGTATGATAGGACGTTGTGCAAAAACAGGAAAGGCCGTCAGCATAGCTAAAAGGGTGATAGTAATTTTTTTCATTGGATTGTTTTTGCTTGTTGATATTTGTTTTGTCGTAGCTGTTATTCTGCTTTGAACAGGTGGGGTATGAAAGCGTTGAGGCAACGGCGCCAGGTGAGCCACTCGTGTGCTGTACCTTGCGAGATGAAAGTGTCGACTCGGATGCCCATATCACGTAGCGACTGGGCGAGCTGGGCTGTTCCCATATTCTCTTCTGTGCCGCATCCCAGGAACAGATAGTGCACCTTGCGGTTGAAGGCTGCCGCGTCAGTGAAGACGCCATTGTAGGCGGTCTTCAGATCGAGCCCGAAGATGGCACCGCTAAACCCGCCGATATAAGAGAACTTGTCGAGGTGTGTCAGTGTGACATCAAAGGTCTGCTTGCCTCCGAATGACAGGCCTGCCATGGCACGATGGTCACGGTCGGTGAGCGTGCGGAAGGTGCTGTCGATCATCGGTATCAGATCGCGGACAAGCAGCGTATCATAGGTAGCACCGAAAGTGTTGAACTTGCTCCGGTCATTGCTGCCGCGGGGATTCTCGATGTCGCCGCTTTCCATGACAACGATCATGGGCACACATTTCTTTTCGGCTATCTGATTATCGAGGATATTGTACATGTAGCCTTGTGTGCTCCATCCCGTCTCATCTTCGCCGAAGCCGTGCTGTAGATAGAGAACAGGATAGCGGCGGGTTGAGTTGGTCTCATATTCTGCAGGTGTGTAGACATAGCACCGGCGGAACTGCCGTTGGCTGCCGGCGTAGTAAGTCACGGCACGCACCTGGCCATGAGGAACCTGCTGGGGACGGTAGTAGTCGCCTTCCGGTCCTTCGGGCACTTCCAGTGCGGAGGCATCGCGGCTGCAGCCATAGAAGGTGCAACTGGCGGGGTCGCTCACACGGAAGCCATCGACGACTAGGAAGTAATAGTGAAATCCGACAACGAGCGGATCGGTATGGCCTGTCCACCATCCCTCGGCATCTTTGGTAAGGTCGTATTTCTTACCGCAGATATCCACTTGGAAACGGTGCACCTCGGGAGCATGGACACGAAACCAGGCGCGGTGTTCGTTGTCCAGTCGCGGATAGTCGAATCCGTGCTCATTGGTTGGAGCTGCGGTGGTCCGCAACAGGATGCTGTCGGTCTGTGCGCTTGCTGTGCCGGAGACTAAAGTCATGCCGGCACAGAGTAGAAAGTAGGAAAATAGGCTTTTGATAGACATGATATCATGGTTTTTAAGATGGGTTATTTCATCTGCCACCAGTCAGCTTCGAGGAGCTCCTTGTCTCCACCGCTATACAGCAAGGTGAGATCATGGATGCCGGTAGGTGAGTTTGTGATAGGAACCGTGATGTTGTGCCAGTCGGTATTGGCTGCTACGGGCAGGGTGGCAATGGTCTTGCCATCAACGATGACGATGATGCTGCCACCATCGATGCCACGGACACGGGCTGTAAACGATTGGGCACCTTTGCCGAAATCGACGGCTCGCAGGCTCTGCCATGATCCGTTATGGATGCGTGTAAGCCAGTGTTGGTCACCGGCCTGACGGTCGGTCTTGAGGTCATAGCCTGCCGCCATGGTCTCAGCCTCTACGCGCTGATAGGGTGAGAGTGTGGCGATGGGCTTAACTCCCTTGTCGGTGATGGGGATAAGAGGGATACTGCCGTCCTTGCCGCGCTGGAACTCCTCGACGGCTGTTGAACGTCGGAAGCCGCCTCCATTGGGCAGCATGCCAGTGTGGTAGAACATATAGTCATGACCGCGGAAGTTGACTGAGCCGCCATGGATGGTGAAGCTGCGGGGAGACTCATTCATCACTCGGCCACGATAGGTCCAGGGACCGTTGATATTGGTGGCCGTGGAATAAGCCCAATGCTCAGGAATGCCTCCGGCAGCATACTCCAAGAAATAAGTGTTGCCGATACGATAGATCCAGGGAGCCTCTTCATAGCCTGTCATCATCCTGCTCTCACCCTTCCATGATGTCTTCATCACCTTTGGGCCAAAGGCGGTAGAGTCGTCTACGTTGACTTGACGGGCAGGTTCTTTCAGAGAGATCATGTCTTCGTTGAGGGGTGCGTACCACAGTCCGTTGTTACCCCAGAAGAGATAGGCCTGTCCGTCTTTGTCGATAAAGACAGAGGGATCGATATAACGGTCGTCGCCTTTGGCCAATGCGTGTCCCAGAGGGTCTGTATAGGGACCGGTGGGAGAGGGAGCCGATGCTACGGCGATGCAATGTTGGTGGAGTGTGGAATCTTCGATAGCCACATACCAGTACCAGCGACCGTTACGCTCAACACATTGAGCTGCCCAGGCGTTGTCACCCTGACGAGCCCATGAGAATGTGGCGGTAGACAACGGGGTGCCACGATAGGTCCAGTTGGCCATGTCGGTAGTGGAGAAGAGCAGATAGTCCTTCATCTTGAAATATTGCGCATCATCTTCGTCATGGTCGGTGAACAGATAGAGGGTGTCTCCATGAACGTAAGGTGCAGGATCGGGAGTGTACCATGTAGGAATGATCGGATTCTGAGCATGGGCAGAAAGAGCGCAGGCACAGGTCGCAATAGTAAAAATCAGTTTCTTTGCAGTTTTCATTTTTATGGATTAATTTAGTACTTTGCAAAGATAGTATATCTATCCTTTTTCAAGAGGGAAATATGTAACAGATAGTTTCACAAAGGTAACAAGGAGCTGAAATCAACAAGAGAGGGAGAGAAACAAGGTCCTCTCCCTCTCTTATTATGGATTATTTATACGTTGTCGGTCTTTTCGCTTTCATTCATGTACTCAGTAGGCGTAACCCCATAAAGCGACTTGAATGCAGTGGAGAAATGGGCGGCGGAGGTGAATCCAGTCATGTAGGCAACCTCGCTGATATTCTGATGCCGGGCCTTAAGCAATTGGGCAGCCTGTCGCAACCGTACATTCTTAATAAAGTCGCGGGTGGTCTGTGAGGTGAGTTCCTTCATCTTACGGTGCAGGTGAACTCTGCTGATACCGACTTTGTCTGCAAGCATCTCAACGGTGAACTGCTGATTGCTCATGTTCTCATTGATGACTTTCATGATGCGGTCCATCAGTTGCTTATCGGGAGTGTCCAACTCCAGCTGTTCAACCTTATCCTGTTGTTCCTGTTGTCCACTGTAATTGTGGCGTAGCAGCATACGTACACGGATGAGGTTGAAACAGGTCGACCGCAGTACTGCTACGCTGAATGGTTTAGTGATATAGGCGTCGGCACCTTGGGCGAGACCTTCTATGTTGTCGCGCTCTTGTGTCTTAGCCGTGAGGAGAATCACCGGAGTCTCATTGACGTTTATGTTGTGTTTGATTTTTGAACAAAGAGTAAATCCGTCCATTCCCGGCATCATTACATCGGAAATGACCAGGTCGGGCTTCTGACGGAGTACATAATTCAGAGCATCCTCACCATTATTACACTCATGCATGTGGAAGTCGGCCCCCAGTTCCTCACAGATGTATCGACGTATTTCTTCGTCATCTTCCACTACGAGGACGTGGTAGCGGGTTTTCGACTGTTGGCAGTCTTGCACATCAACAGCCGGAGAGAGCGCATCGATGGCAATACGAGCTGTAGGATCTTCATCGGAAACTGATGTCACGCTATTGTCGTCTGATAACCTATTGTCATAATCACCTTGTGTTTCCGAAATCTGTTTCCGGGTTGGCGTCACCATCTCGGTGCTTTTCAGATGGGCATGTCCCAGCGGTAGCGTGATGGTGAAGTGACAGCCCGGTCCTTCTGTATTGTTGGCGGCCGTGATGGTGCCGTGGTGCAGGTCCATGAGTGACCGGGTGAGATGCAGACCGACACCGGTGCCCATCACCGACATACGAAGTCCGCGACGACCCTGATAGAAACGGTCGAAGATACGGTTGAGATCTTCGGGACGGATACCTGTCCCTGTATCGCTGATGACGATCGTCAGTGTGCCGTTATGGTTCTCTATGGATGGTAAGGTGATCCCTAGGATTTTTACATCAACGCGTCCGCCCTTTGGTGTGTATTTGAAGGCGTTGGAGAGCACATTGATAATCACCTTGTCGAAATGATGAGGATCGATCCATACTTCCTGTGAGGATATCTCAGTGTGGAAATGAAAGTCGATTCCTCTGTTCTGTGCCTGATATTCGAATGAGTGGCAGATGTCGCGAATATAAGCGACAATTTCGGTAGCTGTGAATTGTAGCTGCATCTGTCCGCGTTCGATCTTGCGAATGTCCATCATCTGGTTTACCAGGGCGAGGATACGCTCGACATTGTGATAGATGGTGAGATAGTAACGGTGACGCACGTCATCGTGGTCGATGGCCATGAGCTTCTCCAAAGGTGACATGATGAGTGTCATAGGTGTACGGATCTCATGGGTGATATCGGTAAACATCTGCAGACGGGCTTCATTCATCTGTTTGTGATGTTGTTGTTCCATGATCTCCACTTCCATCTCATAGCGTTGTTGACGATAGCGCAGGTAGAGAACGATGGCGGTGATGAACAGCAGCAGATAGAGCGTGTAAGCCCACCATGAAGCATACCAAGGCGGTGTGATGATCACAGTGATCTCACGGATGGAAGAGTAAGAATCGTTGTTGCGGGCACGGACGCGGAAATGGTGGGCCCCGGACGAAAGATTGACAAAGCTTACGCGGTTGACACCCGGCTGTAGGGCGATCCATGCGTCATCATCCATAGAGTATTCATAGACGATACGCTCCGGGCTATAGAGCTGCATGGCGGAAAACTCGATACTGAAGCTGTTGTCGTGGTAGGACAAATGGAAGTGATCTGCCTGTTCTACTGCACAATCGATAATATCTTTACCGCCAGACTGCATTCCTGCGTGAACAGCCTGATTGTTGACATAAAAACTGATGATACGGATGTCGGGTCGGAAGGCATGGGGAGCGATGGCTCCAGGTCGGAAATACGTGACTCCACCCGTTCCGCCAAAGAAGAGTAAGTCACGGATAGCGCAACTGGCTCCATTGGAAAATTCATTGCCTTGAAGGCCGTCACCGGCATAATAGTTGTAGAAGGTGGTACGCTGACGATTGAGGCAGCTCAGCCCGTGCTGGGTGCTGATCCACAACTGTCCCTGTGCGTCTTCTTCAATAGAAGCAATGGTTGTACTGGGAAGTCCGTCAGCTATGCCATAATGGCGGATCTTGTGTGTACGGGGATTCAACTGGTATAGTCCTCGTGTGGTGCCAATCCATATTATGCCTTGTCGGTCTTCCTTCAGACAATAGATCGTTTGTCCGCGTAAAAATCGGTTACCTTTATAGGTGTTATTGAACTTGCCTGTGCGCAGGTTCAGACATCCAAGACCATCGTAGGTACCGATGTATAAATGATCATCGCGGGTAGGCAACAGGCAGGAAATAAATTTATAGTTGATGCTCTTGTTGGTTATCTTGTATGTTTTGTTGGCTTCGATCACTTTGTTGGTGGTTAGATCCAATCGGTAGAGACCGCCGCCGTGAGTGCCGATCCATAGATGCTGATGATGGTCCTCGACGATGCTGAACACATGCTCGGCATCACGATATTTTGTGAATCCCGGCAGATGGATATAATCACAATATCCGGTAGAGGGGTTGATGCGTGCGAGTCCGTTCTGATAGAATCCCAACCATAACGAGCCGCGACTGTCGGCACAAATGGCCATCACGGTAGGACTGATGGTATGCGCGCCTCCAGAGTTGGAAGGAGCGAAATGGGCCCGTTGATGGCCGTCAGGTCCAATGCCGTAGAGGCCATCGTTGTCGGTACCTATCCATATCGTTCCGTCCTGTGAGGAAGCTATCGACATGATACAGCACGAACCGATGATATTTTGCGTAGCCGATTTATAACCTATATACTGGAATCGGGATGCCGTCTTTGGGAGGATGATCACTCCCTTTTGAAACAAACCGAGCCAATAATTGCCCTGACGGTCTTGGGTGATGGCATGTACCTTGGATCGTTGAAGATCGAAATCAAGCGTATGTATATTTTCCTGACGGAAATGATGTGTGGACGGCTGATAAATCAGCACTCCGTTTCCGTCGGTACCGATCAATAGCTTGTCGCCTTTGGCATATAGAGAGGTGATGGCGGATTGGATATTATTAGGAAGAGGAATTTGAAGGAATGTACGCTTGGTATAGTTGTACTGATAGAGGCCTTTCTGGCTGCCCACGTATAAAGTGCCCTTATTGTCCTGGCAGATAGCCATCGGCGTGCTGGTCACCGATTCGGGAAAGTGATATGCCCGTCCATGGCGAGGATAGCAGAAGATGCCATTGTCGTTTGTCAATACCCATAAAGTATGGTGCTTGTCTTCGTAGATAGTATAAATATATTTACTGGGAGAGAACTTTGGCAAGTAGTGGGCATAGAATTGGCCGTCACGTTGGATGATACGGTAAAGTCCTCCACCGATCGAGGCGGCAAGCAGGTCGCCATTGGCGCGCTGGATAATCGAAGATATGTTACGTCTCTCCTTGTTGTCGGCAGGAATGGTTTGAAAATAATCCGTAGCCCGGTCATAGACTTGCAGGCCCTTTAAGGTGCCTATGAACAGATGTCCTTGGTGATCTTCATAGAGGGCGTTGACATAGCTGTTGATGAGCCCGCGTGAAGGAAGGTCGTTTTCACGATATGTGCGGAAGGCTGCCCCATTGTAACGTGTCAGACCATTCTGTGAGCCGATCCAGACCTCTCCTTCACGATCTTGGTAAATGGTATTGACCATACTGCTGGACAACTGATTGTCAGCAGTAAGCATTTTAAACATCTGGGCTCGTGCCGAAATATGAAATGTCAGTAATAGCAGAAATGTTAAGATGGTCTGTTTCATTGTATAAATCCAGATTGGGTGCAAAAGTACAACTAAATATTTTAAAAGATGCAGTTTTATGCGAAATAAATTTGTCGGTTGATGTAAAATGACTATCTTTGCACGAAATACGTATACTATTACTCTATTACCTATGGTAGGCAATAAAATAAGAAAACTAAAAAAAATCAGAATACATCGAGAAGGAACCGATACTTTGGTCTACAGCCTGATAGCCTTGGTGGTCATTACGGCCGCTTTGTGGTATGGGTTTGATACCAAGTGGCCGGCAGGTGTCTTTTTTGTAATCGCCGCTGTCGTGTACCTTATCGTCCTCAATTTCTATCAGTGTCCTGTGCGTTATCTCAATGTGGAGGATACATCCGGCCTTGTAGTTGCTCCCGCAGACGGTAAGATCGTAGTGATTGAGGAAGTGGAGGAGAATGAGTATTTTCATGATAAACGCTTGATGATCAGCATTTTCATGAGCCTTTTTAATGTACATGCCAACTGGTTCCCAGTAGACGGTAAGATAAAATTTGTGAAACATCAGAATGGCAATTATCACAAGGCGTGGCTGCCAAAAGCCAGTGAGGAAAATGAGCGTGCCGATGTGATGATCACTACTGATGATGGTACGGATGTGCTCTGCCGGCAGATAGCGGGAGCTGTGGCGCGTCGTATTGTCACTTATGCAAAGGAAGGTGAGGAATGCTATATAGACGAGCATTTAGGATTTATCAAGTTGGGTAGCCGTGTCGACGTCTTTCTGCCACTGGATGCTGAGGTGTGCGTCAAGATGGGTCAGAAGACGACGGGAGACCTCACTGTGATTGCAAAACTGAAGAAATAAGATGATAAGGAAACATATACCTAACACGCTGACATGCTGTAACCTCATCTCCGGATGTATCGCTACGGTCTTTGCATTCTACGGTTCACCCCTGTGGGCAATGGTAATGATCATTGTCGGAGCGGTATTTGATTTCTTTGATGGCATGTCGGCCCGTCTGTTGCACGTGCCTTCGCCCATAGGCAAGGAGCTGGATTCGCTGGCCGATGACATCACGTTCGGCATGGCACCCTCCGCAATACTCTTCGCAGAGTTGCAGGCGTGCGTGTTCCCGGCTTTCCTGCAGCCCTACCAGAACATTCTGGCGGGCTGTGCCTTCATCATGGCAGCCTTCTCTGCCCTTCGCCTGGCTAAGTTCAACCTGGACGAACGGCAGACAATGGGCTTCATCGGCCTGGCAACCCCTGCCAACGCCCTTTTCTGGGCAGCTCTGATCTTAGCACGTAGTGAGCAGATGCCCGATCAGCGGACAGGCGGTTTGTGGTTGCTAGTGCTTATGCTGGTGAGTTGCTATCTCTTGGTCAGCGAGATTCCAATGTTCGCATTGAAATTCAAGCATTGGGGATGGAAAGGCAATGAGTTGCGATACACCTTCCTTGTGGTCAGTGCGTTGTTGCTGATCTTCTTCCAACTTTATGGTTTTGCCATAATCATTGCTTTGTATGTGATTATGAATATCATCATCTACATTAAAAACAAATGGAGTGGTGTCCGTTCATAGAATGGCAACAATTGACGACTTTCACGATTCTATAATAAAATAAGGACAAGAAAATAGAACAGAAAAAGCGGAGAGCTCAATGAGGGCTCTCCGCTTTCTTTAGGTCTCAGAAGACGGGATGTTAATTGTGTACCAATGTACCGATTTCTTCACCATCGAGCACCTTTTTCAGGTTGCCCACAATATCCATGTTGAACACATAGATAGGAAGATTGTTTTCCTGACACATGCAGATGGCTGTAAGGTCCATTACCTTCAGACCCTTGTCCAATACCTCTTTATATGTGATGTCATGGAACTTCTTGGCATTCGGGTCTTTCTCGGGATCAGCGGTATATACGCCATCGACACGGGTACCCTTGAGCATCACGTCGGCTTCTACCTCGATGCCACGCAGTGATGAGCCAGTATCTGTGGTGAAGTAGGGGTTGCCTGTGCCGGCAGAACAGATCACGATGTTGCCTTGCTCCATGGCCTCGATGGCTTTCCATTTAGTGTAGAACTCACCGATAGGTTCCATGCGAATGGCGGTCAGTACCTTGTTCTTCACACCGATGGCGCCCAATGCGGAACTGAGTGCCAGGGAGTTGATCACCGTGGCGCACATGCCCATCTGATCACCCTTCACACGGTCGAAGCCTTTTTGCGAACCGCTCAAGCCACGGAAGATATTGCCACCGCCGATGACAATGGCGATCTGTACGCCCATATCGTGCACCTCTTTGATCTGACGGGCATAGTCGGACAGACGTTCAGGATCAATACCGTAATTCTGTTTTCCCATAAGACTCTCGCCGGAGAGCTTTAGGAGTATTCTTTTAAATCTTGCCATAATGTTTGGATAATTGCTTTTATAGAGCAAAAATACGTAATTTATTTCTCTTTCCCAACGCTTTTCTTACTTTTATACTTCTTTTCAGATAAGGAAAGGCCCCTCTGCAGCCCATAATCGCAAGTTGTCCGTCCTCGTCAGCCGTTGACTCAAAGACAAGTACTAATAAGCCATGCGTCTAATATCTAAGGAAGTGGAAGGTGGCTCGGACTGATGGGGCATTAGGTAGGTTATCCACACGAAAAGACGGATCAGGAGGGATCTGTCTTTTCGTGTATTTGAGGTTGTATATCCGTCGGTTACAGTTCATGTCGCCACGTAAAGCAGTCGGGGAAATGACTGTTGAGGCTTTGCGGTTCTTCGTGGAAGATGCCGAAGAGGGCTGATCCGCTACCGCTCATAGCTGCATAGATTGCTCCGATACTGTAGAGTCGCTCTTTGATCTGTGCCAGTTGGGGATGGCGGCTAAAGATGGGGCCCTCAAAGTCATTGGTCAGGTCGGTACGCCATGTGGTGATGGGTTGGCGTACGACATCGTGACAGCACTTGGCAGGGCACTTGCAATCCAGGGCAGCGTATGCCTCGCGGGTGGAGACGGCCACGGGAGGCTTGACTACTGCGATCCAGTAGCCGTGAAGATTACCTCTTGGTCCATCGGCCGGCTCAATGATCTCGCCTCGTCCGGTGCAGTAGGCCGGCTCAGCGGTGATGAAGAAGGGGCAGTCGCTGCCGAGGCGGGCGGCATAGCGCTCCATCTCGGAGATGCCGATATTCAGGCGGAAGCGCTCGTCGAGCAGTCTGATCATAAAGGCTCCGTCGGCTGATCCTCCACCCATGCCTGCCTGTGAGGGAATCCGCTTCACGAGATGGGCATGTATACGGGGCAACTGAAAGTCGTGGGCCAGCAGGTTGTAGGCCTTCACGACGAGGTTATCCGCTTCGGGACAATCGACAGCGGTAGGGCCGGTGACCTTCAGATCGCATGGCACGGAGGAAGGAAATTCCTCACCCATCAACTTGATCTCTAGCGCATCGGTGAGGGGGATGGGATACATTACGGTCTCTATGTCGTGGTAACCGTCGGTGCGTTCGGCGACGACATTCAAACCAAGATTGATTTTCGCACAAGGAAAGGTGATCATTGTTTTACTAATTGATTCTACTGCAAATATAATACAAAATCTTAGAGCGGGAGTCCTATGAATGATTTATTTTTTGTATTTTTGCCCCCTAAACAAATAGATCGTATGCCTACAACAGCACAAAGTAAAGGCGGTACGCGTACCCGCCGCAAAGTGTCAACTCCCATCGATCCTACATACGCCCACTTGCAGCCGCAGGCCCTTGATGTGGAACGTGTAGTGCTCGGTGCGCTGATGATAGATAAGGATGCATTCTCGCTCGTGGCTGAGAAATTACATCCGGAGACTTTTTACGAACCACGTCATCAAAAGATATTCGAAGCCATACAGAGTCTGAGTCTTCATGACCGTCCTGTCGACATCATGACGGTTACCAACGAGTTGCAGAAGCTGGGTACCTTCGATGAGGTCGGCGGTACTGACTATATCCTCGAATTGTCTTCCCATGTGGCTTCCTCGGCGAATATCGAATACCATGCCAAGATCCTTCAGCAGAAGTATATGGCCCGACAACTCATCTCTTTCGCCTCACAGCTAGAGACAGATGCCTTTGACACTACTGTGGATATTGATGAGCTGATGCAGAAGGCCGAAGGCAGTTTGTTTGAACTGTCCCAAAAGAATATGACACAGGACTTTACGCAGATCGATCCTGTGATTCGGCAGGCTCAGGACATTCTGCAGAAGGCTATGGGTAATACTTCTGGTCTGACGGGCATCTCTACAGGTTACAATAAGCTCGATGATCTCACTTCAGGCTGGCAGGATTCCGATCTTGTGATTATCGCCGGTCGTCCTGCCATGGGTAAGACCTCGTTTGCCCTTTCGTTGGCGAAGAACATTGCTGTCGATCAGCGTATCCCTCTTGGCTTCTTCTCTCTTGAGATGAGCAACGTACAGCTTGTCGACCGTCTGATTTCCAATGTCTGTGAGATCAATGGTAAGGCCATTATGAACGGACAGCTCCGCCCGGATGAGCTTCAGCGTTTTGATAAGAATCTCCATCAGCTCGAAGGTGCACCTCTTTATATAGATGACACGCCGGCTATGTCGGTGTTTGAACTTCGTACGAAGGCCCGTCGCATGGTACGTGAGAAAGGTGTCCGAATGATCATGATCGACTATCTGCAGCTGATGAATGCCAGTGGTATCCGTTTTGGCAACCGTCAGGAGGAGGTGTCCACCATCTCACGTTCGTTGAAAGGTCTGGCCAAGGAGTTGAATATTCCTGTCATGGCACTATCACAGCTCAATCGTACTGTGGAGAACCGAGAAGGTTATGAAGGTAAGCGACCTCAGCTCAGCGACCTGCGTGAGTCGGGTGCCATCGAGCAGGATGCCGATATGGTGGTATTTGTCCATCGTCCAGAATATTATGGCATCAAGACAGACCCGAAGGGAAACGATCTGCAGGGAAAGGCAGAGATCATCATCGCCAAGCACCGTAAGGGTAAGACCGACACGGTGTTGCTCAACTTTGAGGGCCAGTACACGCGCTTTACCAATCCTGAGGATGCTGCTTTGCGTCCACTTGCCAGTGATGTAATTGACGGGGGAGGTGAGATCATTGGCTCGCGCATCAATGGTGATGACGATCCTCTAGGGGGCGATCCGGGTGCCGTACCGTTCTAAATTAGGAAATTTTCCGGAAAATAGCAAGAGATTGTAAGTTTTCAACATAAAAAACTTACAATCTCTTGTTTGTTTTGCGAAATTTATATACCTTTGCATCGTCATCCACAGAATGGTGGGTACGACACATAAACATAAAAATAGTAATCGATATGAACCAGAGCATTCACATTCTGAGCATTATTAACATTATTCGACTGCGCAAGACAGCCGGAAATGAGAAGGTGCGTTAGAGTGTGAGTACGCTTGAGCTATATAAAGCCTTTCCATTTCCGTGTGAGTGGGAAGGCTTTTTTATATATAAGATTCAGCGAACGATAAAGTTACACAAAACAAAAAGATACGATTATGAGTGAGAGATTGTTTGTTTTCGATACGACCCTCCGTGATGGTGAGCAGGTGCCCGGTTGCCAGTTGAATACGGTTGAGAAGATCCAGGTGGCCAAGCAGCTGGAACTGTTGGGAGTTGATGTCATCGAGGCGGGTTTCCCTGTTAGTTCTCCCGGTGACTTTCATAGTGTAGAGGAGATCTCCAAGGCTGTGACCTGGCCGACGATCTGCGCCCTGACGCGTGCGGTAGAAAAAGATATTGATGTGGCTGCCGATGCTTTGAAGTACGCTAAGCATAAGCGTATTCATACAGGATTGGGAACTAGTGACTATCATATTAAATATAAATTCAACTCAACCCGCGAGGATATTCTCGAGCGTGCCGTACGTGCAGTGAAGTACGCAAAGCAGTATGTAGAGGATGTGGAGTTCTATGCCGAGGATGCCGGTCGTACTGACAATGAGTATCTCGCCCGTGTGGTGGAGGCTGTTATAAAGGCAGGTGCTACGGTAGTGAATATCCCCGATACGACAGGATATTGCCTGCCTGATGAGTATGCGGCAAAGATCAAGTATCTTGTCGATCACGTAGATGGCATAGACAAGGCAATCATCTCTACCCACTGCCATAACGACCTGGGCATGGCGACGGCCAATACGCTGAACGGTGTGCTCGTCGGAGCACGTCAGGTGGAAGTGACCGTCAATGGCATAGGAGAACGGGCCGGCAATACTGCTCTTGAGGAAATAGCCATGATACTGAAGACACATAAGGACATAGGTATCGAGACGAATATCAATACTCAGAAGATTACATCCATCTCGCGCATGGTCAGTTCGTTGATGAATATGCCCGTACAGCCTAACAAGGCAATCGTAGGACGTAACGCCTTCGCACATTCCAGTGGCATTCATCAGGATGGCGTATTGAAAAATGCACAGACGTATGAGATCATCGATCCCAAGGACATCGGTCTTGATGATAACGCCATCGTACTCACGGCACGTTCAGGACGTGCAGCCTTGAAGTATCGTCTTGAGCTGAACGGCGTGGACATAAAGGATGAGGAGCGTCTGGATGAGATCTATAAGAATTTCCTCAGCCTTGCCGATAAAAAGAAGGAAATCACCGACGATGACGTACTCATGCTTGCCGGTGCCGAGAAGGCTGCCAATAACAGCGTGAAGCTCGACTATCTCCAGGTGACCACCGGTAAGGGCGTGAAGAGCGTCGCTTGCATCGGACTGGATATCGCCGGTCAGAAGTTTGAGGAGAGTTCGTCGGGCAACGGCCCTGTCGATGCGGCCATCCTGGCGTTGAAGCGCATCGTCCGTAAGCACATGACCCTGAAGGAATTCACCATCCAGGCCATCAATAAGGGATCGGACGATGTCGGTAAGGTACACATGCAGGTGGAGTATGACGGGAATGTCTACTATGGTTTCGGTGCCAACACCGATATTGTAACTGCTTCGGTAGAGGCATATATCGATTGTATCAACAAATTTAAAAATTGAGCTTAGAGTATCGGCTGGCGACTGTGAGGATATGCTTGCACAACCGGCTGAAATCATCATACTAAAACTTATATATAATCATGAATACTCTTTTTGATAAGATTTGGGACAGTCATGTAGTACAGATCGTCAAGGACGGTCCCACCCAGTTGTATATTGACCGTCTCTATTGTCACGAGGTGACTTCACCGCAGGCTTTTGACGGTCTGCGTCAGCGTGGGTTGAAAGTGTTCCGTCCGGCTCAGGTGTATTGTATGCCTGATCACAACACACCGACACATGACCAGGATAAGCCTGTGGAAGATCCTGTCGGACGTAAGCAGATTGAGACATTGGACAAGAACTGTCAGGAATTTGGTCTGACCGAATTCAAGATGGGTACCAAGGAGAATGGCGTGATCCATGTGGTAGGTCCTGAGACCGGTCTGTCCCTGCCGGGCATGACGATCGTGTGTGGTGACTCTCATACGTCGACCCATGGTGCTGTGGGTGCCGTGGCTTTCGGTATCGGTACTTCTGAGGTAGAGATGGTACTAGCCTCTCAGTGCATCCTTCAGCAGAAGCCCAAGTCCATGCGAATCAATATAGAGGGTAAGTTGCCCAAAGGCGTTGTCGCCAAGGATGTGGCTCTCTATCTGATGTCTCAGCTGACCACGTCAGGAGCAACAGGCTATTTCGTGGAGTATGCCGGTCAGGTGGTTCGCGACATGAGTATGGAGGGTCGTCTGACGCTCTGCAACCTGTCCATCGAGATGGGAGCCCGTGGTGGTTTCATAGCTCCTGACGAGACGACGTTCGCTTATCTGAAGGGCAAGAAATATGCACCTAAGGGTGAGGCCTGGGACAAGGCTGTGGCAGAATGGAGCAAGTTGAAGAGCGGTGAGGATGCCGTGTTCGACAAGGAACTCACCTTCCACGGCGAAGACATAGAGCCTCGCATCACCTATGGTACGAATCCTGGTATGGGTATCGGTATTACGGGTAGTGTGCCGACGCAGGATGAGATCGGCGAGGAGGGTAAGGCCTCGTTTGAGAAGAGTTTGAAGTATATGGGCCTGGAGCCCGGAGAGAAGCTGTTGGGCCATAAGGTCGACTATGTGTTCCTGGGTGCCTGCACCAACGGCCGTATAGAGGACTTCCGCGCTTTCGCCAACATCGTCAAGGGACATCAGAAAGCTGCAGACGTGGTGGCCTGGCTCGTCCCCGGCTCGTGGACAGTGAAGAAGCAGATTGAGGATGAGGGCCTTGACAAGGTTCTTGCAGAGGCAGGCTTTGAAGTTCGCCAGCCTGGTTGCTCTGCTTGTCTGGCAATGAACGATGATAAGATTCCGGCAGGGAAATATAGTGTATCCACCAGTAACCGTAACTTTGAGGGTCGTCAGGGTCCCGGTTCGCGCACGTTCCTGGCATCACCCCTTGTAGCCGCTGCCGCTGCCATCACTGGTAAGGTGACCGATCCACGTGAGTTCATGTGATTTTTAGCCATAGGCTTTGTAGTTTTTATAAACAGTCCCTGTGTCGTACTTGATGGGATCTCAGACTGCAGCAATGGTGAAGTCCGAGAAACATCCTACGGTATAGTCAGGGCCTTTCCTTTGGACATATAGAGGTGTCCATCAAAGTAATAGAAAAGACAATGAAACAGAAATTTGATGTTATTACATCCAGCTGCATTCCTCTTCCTTTAGAGAATGTAGATACAGACCAGATCATTCCTGCGCGTTTCCTCAAGGCCACGGATAAGAAGGGATTTGGTGACAATCTTTTCCGTGACTGGCGTTACAACAAGGACGGATCGTTGAAAAAAGACTTTGTTCTTAACAATCCTGATTATTCCGGTGTCATTCTCGTAGCCGGCAAGAATTTCGGATCAGGCTCTTCACGTGAGCATGCGGCCTGGGCCATTGCAGGCTATGGGTTCCGTGTGGTGATCAGTTCATTCTTCGCAGATATCCACAAGAATAATGAGCTTAATAACTTTGTGCTTCCCGTAGTCGTTTCTGAGGCTTTCCTGAAGGAGCTTTTCGAAAGCATAGACAAGGATCATAAGACGCAGGTGAAAGTTGATTTGCCCAACCAGACGGTCACCAATCTTGCAACGGGGCACAGCGAGCATTTTGAAATCAACCAGTATAAGAAGCACTGCCTGATGAACGGTCTGGATGATGTGGATTTCCTTGTGCAGAACCGTGACAAGGTGGAGCAGTATGAGAAATCCAAGGCATAATGTTACATTTGAATAATCCATTTCCATTTGTAGAGATCATGGACTGCACGCTGCGTGACGGCGAACAGACCAGTGGAGTCTCTTTCCTTCCTCATGAAAAATTGATGATCGCCCGTCAGTTGCTGAAGTCGGTCAATGTCGACCGTCTGGAGGTAGCGTCAGCACGTGTCTCGGAAGGCGAGAAGGAGGCCGTGAAGAATATCTGCCGTATGGCGGAGCGGGAAGGTATGATAGACCGCATAGAAGTCTTGGGATTTGTCGATGGCACACAGTCGGTAGACTGGATCAAGGATTGTGGCTGCCATGTGATGAATCTGCTGGCGAAAGGATCATACAAGCATTGTACACAGCAGTTGAAGAAAACCCCGCAGGAGCATATTGACGACATCAAGGGTGTGATCGCCTATGCTGTGAAACAGGGATTCGTGGTCAATCTCTATTTGGAGGACTGGAGCAACGGCATGAAGGATTCGCCCGACTATGTATGGCAGATGATGGATGCGATGAAGGATGAGCCTATCTCTCGTTTTCTATTGCCTGACACATTGGGTATTCTTAATCCTATCAATTGTGGTGAGTATTTCCATGAGATGGTGACCCGTTATCCCGGCAAGCGCTTTGATTTCCATGCCCATAACGATTATGACCTTGCTGTTGGCAATACCCTTGCCGCTGTGATGAACGGTGCGTCAGGCGTCCATGTCACAGTCAATGGTCTGGGAGAACGTTGCGGTAATGCTCCTTTGGCTTCCGTCCAGGCCATGCTGAAAGATCAGGCGGGTATCGTTACGCACATCGACGAGAGCCAGTTGAATGCCGTGAGCCGATTGGTGGAGAGCTACAGTAGCATCGCCGTAGCACCGAATACGCCCATTGTAGGAGATAATGTGTTCACCCAAGTGGCCGGAGTACATGCCGATGGTGATAAGAAAGACCATCTCTACAGCAATGATCTGCTCCCGGAGCGTTTCGGCCGCAAACGAGAGTATGCGCTGGGTAAGAACTCCGGTAAGGCCAATATCATTCAGAATCTGAAGGAACTGGGCCTTGAGCTCACCCCCGAGCAGACGAAAAAGGTGACTAAGCGCATCACTGAGCTAGGCGACCGCAAGGAAGTGGTGACACAGGATGATCTGCCTTATATCGTTTCTGACGTCCTGCATCATGAAACCATTGAGGATCGTGTGAAGCTGGTCAGCTATATGGTTTCTACTTCCTATGGCTTAAAGCCATTGGCATCCATCAAGGTTGAGATCAATGGCGTGTCGTATGAGGCTGACGCTACCGGTGACGGTCAGTATGACGCATTTGTGAAAGCCATGCGGAAGATCTATAAGGAAAAGCTCGACCGTACGTTCCCGTTACTTGCCAACTACTCTGTCACGATCCCGCCCGGCGGCCGTACAGACGCCCTCGTGAATACGGTGATCACCTGGAAAGACGATCATGGCAAGGTGATCCGTACACACGGACTCGACGCCGATCAGACAGAGGCGGCCATCAAGGCTACCATCAAGATGCTCAATATTGTGGAGGGCACCTTTAAAGTATAAATATTCAATGGAAAGAAAGATATGAAATTAAAAATTGCTATTCTCCCGGGTGACGGTATCGGACCGGAGATCATGCCCCAGGCTACAGCCGTGCTCGATGCCATTGCCAAGAAGTTCAACCACCAGTTTGAGTATCAGGAAGCCCTTTGCGGTGCCCACGCCATTGATGTCTGCGGTGATCCTTTCCCCGAAGAGACATTCAAGACGTGTATGGATGCCGATGCCGTGCTCTTTGCAGCTGTGGGCGATCCCCGTTTCGATAACGACCCTACATTGAAAGTGCGCCCTGAGACCGGTCTGCTTGCCATGCGCAAGAAATTGGGTCTTTTTGCTAATGTACGTCCTGTGGCCACATTCGACTGTCTGCTTCATAATTCGCCTTTGAAGGAAGAGCTGATTAAGGGTGCCGACTTTGTTGTGATCCGTGAGCTTACCGGTGGTATGTACTTTGGTGAGAAGTATCAGGACAATGACAAGGCTTATGATACCGATATCTATTACCGGCCTGAGATAGAGCGTATTCTGAAGGTGGGATTTGAGTTCGCACAGAAGCGCAATCATCACCTGACAGTTGTCGATAAGGCCAATGTGTTGGCTTCTTCCCGTCTGTGGCGTCAGATAGCCAAGGAGATGGAACCGAGCTATCCTGATGTGACGGTCGACTATATGTTTATCGACAACTGCTCGATGCGTGTGCTCACCGAGCCCCGTTTCTTCGATGTCATCGTGACGGAGAACACCTTCGGCGATATCCTTACCGATGAGACATCGGCTATCACCGGTTCTATGGGTCTGCAACCCTCTGCCTCATTGGGCGAGCATACGCCGCTCTTTGAGCCTGTGCACGGCTCATGGCCCCAGGCGGCTGGTAAGAACCTGGCAAATCCCCTTGCCCAGATACTCTCTGCCGCCATGCTGCTTGAGCACTTCGGCCTGAAAGAGGAGGGAGCGCTCATCCGTGAGGCTTGCACGGCTTCTCTTGACCAGAACGTACGCACACCGGAGATTCAGGTCGAGGGTGGTGCTCATTACGGCACGAAGGAAGTCGGTGCGTGGATCGCGAAATATGTAGAAGAGCACTAAAAAACTACCTATTATATTCAGCCTGTTCGTTCAGATCTTTGCCTGTTTGATTGTAATGAGGTCGCGACCGGCTGATAGATATCATCTCAAACCGGTTTCTCGGATTTAGTTCTTGAAAATACGGCTAGTGATATTATCTTGGATGAAGCCGGCAGGGATGTCTCTGCCGGCTTCATTATTTTGTACGCTCGGCATGAGCATTATCTAACGGGTGCAAGTCCCGAGTAAGCCCTAATAGCGGGAATCATACAGCCAAGAGCAAGGGTGTTCATCGCAAGGTGAAATCTGAAGGAAGCTGGCGGCAAACATCTGACCTAACGAACAGGAACTTCATATAAGGCATTTAACCATGGATACGATTGCAACGCAAATCAAAGTCCCATAGCTATTCGGAATGGTTGGTGTAAATGAAGTGGGTATAAGATGGAAAGAATAAGCCCTTATCCGAGGAGGTCTCACGGACGCTTCAAATAGTTTTTTTTACGAAAGAAGCGGAGTAAAGCTTGCCGTGAGAAGTCAGCAGATTCCATAGTAGTGCAATACTCGATAACGTTGCACGAAGGGCTGAACCTAACAATTAAACGATAGTAATTGAAACATACCTCATGAAAGAAAGAATGCAGAAACCATTATCCCAAGTTAATGGCTGCCCCCAAAGAAATAGGTCGGAAACCGAATGGTATGGGGGAGTGCAGACCTTTATGTGGATGTGTGAAGACAACATCGTGGAAGTACCATTCGACAAGGAACCCCTTTTCGAGCAAATCCTTAGCCCTTCAAATCTCAACCGGGCCTACAAGGCTGTGATGAGAAACAAGGGCTGTGGTGGTATCGACAAGATGTCGTGTGAGCAGCTGCTCCCATGGCTCTTGACCAATAAGGATGAACTCATCCGTTCCTTGATGGACGGTTCTTACCGTCCAAACCCAGTGAAAAGGGTAGAAATACCCAAGGACAATGGCAAGATGCGCCTGTTGGGAATACCTACAGTAGTAGACCGTCTGGTGCAACAAGCCATCAACCAAGTATTGCCTCCCATCTATGAGAACCAATTCTCCGAGACGGGCTACGGCTTCCGACCGAGAAGAGGATGCCATGACGCACTACGAGGAGCGCAAAGGATAATCAGCGAAGGCTACATATATGTAGTAGACCTTGACCTTGACCGCTTCTTCGACACGGTGATCCATAGCAAACTCATAGAAATCCTCAGCCGTACGATAAAAGACGGCAGAGTGGTCAGTCTTATACACAAATATCTCCGAAGTGGTGTAATGAACAAAGGCTTGTTCGAAGCGAGCGAGGAAGGGACTCCCCAAGGAGGACCGCTAAGTCCGTTATTGAGTAACATCATGCTCAACGAACTGGATAAAGACCTTGAACGCAGAGGGCTTCCCTTTGTGCGTTATGCTGATGACTCGATGATATTCTGCAAGTCCAAAAGGGCTGCAATGCGAGTAAAGGAGAGTGTACCCCGATTTATAGAGAATGCTCTATATCTCAAAGTCAACAAGGAGAAGACCGTAGTGTCCTATGTGCGAGGAGTGAAATACCTCGGCTACTCCTTTTATGTGATGAAAGGCAAATGCCAACTCACGGTGCATCCAAAGTCCAAAGCCAAGATGAAATCACGACTAAAAGAACTGACAAGTCGCAGTAATGGGTGGGGATATGCCAAGAGAAAGCAAAAATTGAAAGAATATATAAGAGGTTGGGTCGGCTATTATCACCTTGCCAATATGAAGCGTCTTCTGCTTGAAACAGACGAATGGTTAAGACGTAGAATACGCATGTGTATATGGAAAGCTTGTAAGAAAGTCAAGACAAAAGTGGCAAACCTCATTAGATGCGGTATTAATAAATACAAAGCATACGAATGGGGTAATACTCGCAAAGGCTATTGGCGTATAGCAGACAGCTACATACTGCACAGAGCTATAACAAATGAGTACCTATGTAGGGCAGGGTATGCTACTTTAACCCAAATCGGTCATTAGAGATATAATTGCCTTTATTTCTAATGACCGCCATTAGAAAATTAGATTTGTATACGCCTGTAAGCCCCCCGTCCGAGTAGCATAATGCTCAATGTCAAGGGAGCATAATACTCGATGGCGAATGAGCATAATACTCGATGGCAAATGAGCATAATACTCGATGGCAAATGAGCATAATACTCGATGTCAAATGAGCATAATACTCAATGGCAAATGAGCATAATACTCGATGGCAAATGAGCATAATACTCGATGGCAAATGAGC
>ERZ779791.239-NODE-239-length-22445-cov-7.42952_pt1 | contig 22445 bp, 14 predicted proteins | sample MGYA00511351_ERZ779791 | MGnify/ENA primary metagenome ERZ779791 (study PRJEB29588, sample SAMEA2143745) | human gut metagenome | biome: human gut; feature: human-associated habitat; material: faeces | place: Denmark | collected 2008/2010 ...
TGGCAAAGTAACCAATGGTAACTTGCCTCTCGAGCATAATACTACTTTGCCTTTTAATATATATTACTTTGCCTTTGCAAGTATATTCCTTCGCGGACGCACCTATCTTCCTATTTTGACCCACCTCGTTTGCCGGTTGAATGGAGGCTGTAAACGCCTTGCGGAAAGGCATCTTGAAGGGAGAAAAAAGAAGCGAAAGTCATACTAATTTTCTTTACGCTCTCTCGATCCCGACTTGCAGGTGTCATCACCGTTGTCCGGCCCTGCCGTGGCGTATGCCTTTTGTCCGGGAAACTATAGCCTCCTTCTGCTTTCTCTTTTCTTTGGTGCACCCGTTCCCTTCTTTCTTTGGTACTTCCGTTTCTTTCTTTTTAATGCGTCCGTTCCCGTGTCTTGCAACCGATGTCGGTTGATGGCCGATAGTGATAGGGAAGTGTCGGGGCATCTGTCGGCACGTTGATGTCGGCCATCTATCCCTATACCTTATTATATATAGGGGCTTATGCTCTACCTTATTATATATAGGAACGTATGGCCGGGTGTGATGTTCCGGTTGGTCTTGTCCTCGCCTTCATCTGTTTCCAGTCATAACTCCTGAGATCTGCCGTGCCTCTTTGGGAAAATGCCGTCTTGATGCAACTCCTTTTTATAGACTGAAACAGTAGACACCTTGCAGAAAGCTATCCTAAGAAAATAGACGGTTAGATAGAAGCCGTACTGTTTTTCCTTGCGCTTTCCGGGTTCCAACTCGTAGGACATCATTATCGTTTCTTGATCTTCCGTGATGCGAACTTCTCAATACCTTACGATCTTGATAGTCAGTCAAATAATATTTATGGGCGGGATCGTCTGAAAGATCTCAATAGCATTTGTTGGTTAGTTAAGGTAGTGGATCGGTTGTTCTTTATTTCTGCTTGTTTTATTCCTCTTTTTCGATAATTATGCTTATTTTTGTGTATAAAAACAATCTCTCATGGAGAACAGAATTGCTTATAGACGCAAGAACAAAGTTTAGAAAAACAATACGGAGCTTTAAATAGCGATGTATGAGGAATGGGAGAATGATGGGTACAAGTCCCGAACTTTTTAAGGCGATATACATAACTGCAAGCATATCAATAAGATATAAGTGCATGCAGGACTAGAAGGTATGGCTTTTGTTAGGTTGGGTCTTAGTGACTATTAAATGGAACGACTTTGATTTTACAGAAATCTTAAAAGAAATATTATGCGTGATATTACAATAAAAAACTTCCGTTGCTACGAAGAAAAAAACATAGAATTTCGCAGAGGAGTTAATTTACTAATTGGAGATAATTCAGTTGGTAAGACATCATTGCTTCATGCTTGTAATTTAGTAATGAATGCATTTTTTTCTGGTTATAGTGATGAAAACACGGTTTGGAAAAGTGCAGATGACAAAGATTTCCGTGAAACAGGAATCACAGAATCACCTATAGAACTCGTATTTCACGCAGGCGAATGGGATTTTCCAACTATTCAGACACAAATAGGAGACTCTTATTCTTTGGATACAAATGTGGAGCTGAAAATAGAAAAAAAGTCAAAGAAGAATTCCCGGAATCTTGTCACCGGTCTAAAACCATTAAAAGATTATGCAACTGCCCTTATGCTCTTTTCACATGTCGTACAAGAAGACAAAAGTATAAGACAGATTAATCCGCTGCCTGTTTATGCTTGTTTTACAACAGAGGACATTCATACTGTACGGAAGTTCGATAAGACAAGATTCAAGAAATACAATCATAAGCCCTCATTCGGCTATTATGAGTGTTATGATTGTAAAGGCTTGTTTGAATGTTGGATAAATCGACTCCTTGTTCTGAGAGGAGCGCAAAAGGGAGAAGAAGAGATAAATTCAGTCAGAAATGCCATCATTGATGCATTAGGTCCCGATGGTTGTAATATCATCAGTGATATTGATATCCGCCATAATGAAGGTAAGGTATATTTCAAATTTGTCGATGGCAGGGAATCAGAGTCCACATTACTGTCAGATGGTTATCGCCGATTAGTAAATATTGTGATGGATATTGCATTCCGTTGTGCGTTGCTTAATAAAGCAATGTTTGGAGATCAATGCTACAAACGTACACATGGTACTGTAATTATTGATGAGATAGATGAACATCTGCATCCTGCTTTACAGGTTCGTGTTTTAAAGGCTTTACAGGATACATTTCCCCAAATCCAGTTTATTGTCAGTACACATGCTCCGCTGGTAATGTCGTCAGTAGAACCAAGAAATGATGAAAACGGAAATGAGATAAATGTAGTGTATAAATTGGAGTATGCTAATGGTAATTATACACATAGAGAACTTAATCTATACGGGATGGATGCCTCAACAATTATTGAAACATATATGGGACAACCCTCTAGAGATTTGAAAGTCAATGCAGGCATTAAGAAAATATTAGATTTAATAGATAAGGGGAATGTCCAGAAGGCAAGGGAATTGTTGAAAGAGTTAGGGCAGAATATTGCTAGCGGAGATCCTGAATTAACAAGAGTTGAAGCATTAATTTCATTCATGGAATAAACAAGCCTTATGATTCTGATTACAAAAAATAAAGAACCGAAAGAGTGGACTGAGTATCGCAACACTCCCGGGGTAGATTATCAGGCCATTCCGGAGTTAGTCCAATCGCTTTTGAAAGAGCAGGGATATATATGTGCCTATTGTATGCGCAGAATTCCTGTAAGGGATAGATTGTATAAGAAAGATGGCAATAATTATGTCTTGACGGATGAGGATCATCGGGTGGAACATATAAAAAGCAGGGAACTGCATGATGATTTGAAGTTAGAATATACGAATATGGTGGTCTGTTGTCCCGGTCATATTGGAACGGAAGATCACTGTGATAGATTAAAGGGGGCAAAGGATATTTCATTTACTCCACTTGATCAACAGTTTATAAAAACCATCAAATACCGTTCAGATGGAACCATATTGTCTACCAATGAACAATATGATAAGGAGATAAATGAGATTCTGAATTTAAATACAGAATTACTTAAGAAAAACAGGAAAACTATGTTAATTGAAGTAATCACCCGAATCAACGTAGATTGTAAGAGAGAAAAGAGTTGGGATAAAAATACGCTGGAGCGTTATTTAAGTAAATACAGCGAAAAACACTCCGAGAAAGATGGAGAAGATGTAAAAGAAAAATATTATTCCTATTGTGGCATTATCACTTGGTTTTTACAGAAAAAACTACGTGCCTTGGGATAAACTAGTTGATATTTACAAACATCTCAGTCCGATCAAGATTTTGGTTGTTTTTTATGAGCTTTAGCAGATTACTGTGCGAAGCATTGCCATTTTTAAAGTAAGAGAAATGGTATTGTTTCGGTTTGAATATTTCTAATATGCTCAGAGCACTATTAGTAAAAAAAAGATCCGAATATAAGCAATTGGCTTATATTCGGATCCTCTTATTGTTGTACATCTAACTCCACCAGCAGCTCAGGCTAAAATGCTTTTAAACAAAACGTCCAGATAATTACTGTCTGATTGGAATATTACATGACTATCTGTAAACTCAGGTTTTGTACCCCAAAAGCTAACATCCTCATAATCTGTATTACTGATAATATAACTATCAAGGATAATACTATCATCATTTAAGGTAGGCTGTATCTCATCCTTCAACAAGTTATACAACTGGATTTTGGGATCATTTAATCCTTTCAGATTCCTTATACCCTTAGGATCAATGAAGGTCACGTGTTGTAGCCTTCCATCATTGACCCATAGGATAAAATCAGGATAGAAATTATTTGCTTCAAAGAAGCCGATTCCTTTGCGGCTCTCATTACGCAATAGATAAATTTCCTTTCCTGAAAGTTTATCACATTTATGATTGAAGAAATATTCACGAACGTCCTTTACGAACGTAGTTTCTCCAACATTAAGGGCAACGGGCGAAATCTTAATAAGAGGTTCGTTGGTATTTTCATCACGTAGGATTTTCTTACCTGTCGAGTCAGTATCGCGTAAACTTAGCAGAGGAAGATATAGATGACGGTCAAAATGCACAGCTTGAATCCAATTTCCATATATTTGGAAATCGGAGTCGAAATTGCCAGATAAAATCTGTTCCCTTAGCTCTTTGAGTTTTTCAATCCATTCTTCCTGATCTTTACGGACCTCTACTGCATACTGTTCAAAGAAGTTGGGGTCATTGGCGTCAATATAAACAGACTCCATATATTTTGCCTCCCATTTACCTTTAAGCAATTTATAGGCCTTGTCAATATATGCTCGCAGCAAGGCTATGGTTATCTCTTCCCATCTATTTACGTCATGTCCGAAGTCGTGAAACTCCATGTCCGCTTGCTGTATTGACAGTTCATACCACTTAGGATTCAGCATCAATGCCTTAAGCATGTCCATGCTCAATTCCATATTGTACCAGCTACGTTCATTCTTCATCTGCTGCAGTGCAAAGAATATTCTGTTCCAGTTAAGAAGCTTGAGATGCTGTTCTTTTAATTTTTCCGTATGGGTAAGGACAGCCGTCTCAACTCTGGAACCAACACTATAGATGGACTCTACTTTTGGAGTCCAATCCAACTTAACATAAGTTTGGTCCAGCATTTCTAAAGGATGAACGACAACCTGTTTCTTGAAGTCATATCCCTGTTTCAATCTTACAATCTTGAGCTTGGATGTACCCAAAAGATTGGTGGTCGGGATATTTATGGTTTCATAAACTTCTTCATTTGCAGGAAGTCCATCATCTTCAAGATATTTCCGGAAGGCATCCATATAATCTGCCCGCACGCCAAATACATTAAGCGTTTCAATCTCTCGTAATCCCTTGGGTAACTTGCCGGGACTAAAGCTGGTATCCAATTTAGTGCTTCGTTTCAAGGAATATTGAAATCCTTTTAGGCGCACGCCACGTCCGAAAAGCTGGATTATCTCAGAACCTTCTGATTTTCCAACATTCATTAGCCCCATAACTGACACTCTCCAGCTGCTCCAGCCTTCATTGAATTTCTTAGAACCTATAAGGATATTGATGCCAGAGTCCTCATTGTTAATTTCGTTGAAAAGAGATATGTTCCCAAACTCCTTGGTTTCACATAATAATCCATTTTTTTCACACAACGACAACAAACTTGCACTGTCACCTACATTGATTACGCCAAAATAATCAGAGTTTCCTATACGAAGTCCGATCTCTTCATCTCCACCCTTTTGCTTATCAATATGAAGATGCGCGCCGACAATACCACTATGAAAAATCGTTTCAAGCATTTTTTTATAAGTGGTCTCAGCAAAAGCATCTTCTTCACCAGCATGCAAGCCCTGCTTGGTCATCTGAAAGCTGTTGGCAAAAAGGGAATACCCTCGGACATTCTTTATGCCGTCATTAGGATTTAGCAAGCGTTTTATATAGCCACAAAATTCTCGTGGGTTTTCTACGAAATTCTGCAGGAATAGCAAGATTTGCACAACGTCACTGACCTTACGTTTATTGTCCGTGCGAACAGCCTTTACGGAGCCACCGACAAATATGCCAAGGGGCTTGGCTATCAAGAAGCGAGTTCTTATCAATGGCGTTGCCTGATAGACTAATGTCTGCTCATACAGACACAGTAAATAGGCTGTAAGATACATATTGAAAAGTTCCTCATCGTCCCATGATGCCATGTTCATAATGCGATAGTCCTTGCCATAACCATCGTTGTAGAAATAGCGGTACGAATAGTCGAAAAGGGTTGCCTTTCCATATTCTTGGAGCAGCATTTCCCGTTTGTTACCGTTTTGAGCAGCAATCGCTTGACCAAAGGTAGCGGAATATTCAAACGAAAATCCTTTCTGTGTCAGTTTGTTTCGATAAAGTTTCCATACATCTCCGCCACTTCCACGATGCCCTTCATCAACCAACACAAGGTTGTTACCTTCAAAGCTGTCTACTGCTACCGTCTTGTCGCCATCACTTACGGCAAGTTTATTGACATCTATAAGGTAAATTACATTTTCTCCATTGAACAATTGTGAACGGTGATCCTTGATGAATATTTCTGCGTGGAATCCCGACTCTTCCAGCTCTTTATAATGCTGATTGCTCAGTCCTTCATTGGGTGTGAGGATAATGATGCGATTCAACTTTCTCGCCTTGTATTTTTTAGCATAATACAAGTATTGCTTGATGTTGATATGAAGCATTAGGGTCTTTCCAGAGCCTGTGGCACACCAAAAGGCGAGCTTGTTCAGGTCGTCTTCTGTGAATTGGGTTATACCATGCCATGCTTCTGGACGCAGATTAAAATCGTTGACTAAGAAGTCATTGATATCTCGAAGTAATTTTTCTTTATCGGAGAAATATCTGTCAAGATATATCTCTGTAAAAAGTAATGCCAAATATTGATAGTACTTCCATTGGATCTTGTCATTGCGATGTTCATTTATTTCGCGTGTATGATGAATTATATTCTGGTCATACTCCATCATTTGCTGCTCTGAAATGCCATGATCAGTATAGAGATGTTGCTTTAAGGCAATATGCAAATATGATACACCCTCATCATTCACGCCTTCTAAAGCAGGGTCCTTAAGATCTCTGCTGAAAGCTTCAAAATCCTTGCAGCCAAATAAACTCAAAAAGAATTTAAATAGCACGAGGGATTCTTGTAGCTTTGCAGGCTTCTTTATATTATTTCGTTCTTGTAGTGACATAATCATTAGTTTAGATCGAACATGCGTTTTTGAAATTCTTCTTCAATTAGGATCACTTTCCAGCTTTCTTCGTCTCGACGAAGATTGGGAAGAGTATTGTCGCCATTTACATAGATCACATCAAACTCAGAATCCTTTGTCCGAAAATCCATCTTTTCAAAGAAACGATTTAGTTTCTCATTATCAATCTCCTTACAATTACGCCAGATCACAAGAGTCTTATCTCCTTGTTTGTGTGTACGACCGGTCACAACACATACATTGCTATTTTCATACCAGCTCTCTGTCTCCACATTCAATCCTATCAGATAGTTAAAAGTTTCCACCATATCCACGGGAGTATCTACCAGCTCATTGTCCTTTGTGGTCTTGATGGTGAAGGTAAACGGATTCTCGAACATTTTAATGTTCAAAAGGGAATCACGTGTTTCTGTATCGAGCATATAGCTAAGCATATAGCTTTCTTTAAACTCAGACCCATCTTTAAACAATCCCTTTGACTGTTGCAATTGAAGGTTATTTAACGTATCTTCATACTGCTCCAAACGGATATATTTGAAACATTGGCTAATGCCGTTCCGAGATACGGGTTTCTTATCTTTCCAATCTGATGAGTAAATGACTTTTTCAATACGAGTACGAGTAACGTTGTCAAAATATAATCCCATTTCACAGAGAATATATTTACGTTTACCATGATCTTTCCGATTCAAACTGATAACAGCATGTCCGGTCGTTCCAGATCCTGCAAAAAAATCTAAAAACAATGCTTTGTTATTGTGAGATTCTATCTTTAATGTATCTTCTACTGCGTATATAGATTTAGGATAACTAAAGAGATTACTACCTAATATATCTGCTAAGATGTTTGCTCCAAAAGTAGATGCAGAATATTCTGGTTTGTCCCATATGGTGAAAGGTTGCATACCTTCATTACGCATACGTCCTTTATAATAAACTGCAGGGTTTCCAATACGATCAAGTCTAACTCCTAATTCATTAGAATCTTTCATCTTTATAAGAGTTTCTATTGAATATTTCCAGGTTCGCATACGACCACTTTCATCTATTGGTAATGACATAATTTCATTATCAGATATATTTTCATTTAATTGATAAGATTTCGTTGTTTCATTCCAAACCATATTTGGTAATCTAAAGTCAGAACAATCCTTTTTTATAAAAATAGGATATATCATCTTTTGAGACTCTTGACTATACTGTGCCCTTAGATTCCTCCATTCATATGGCCCTTTTTCGTCTCTTTCTCCATATCTTGATAATTGATTTTTATTTCTTTCCAATGAATTCACTTTAGCATTAGCTTTTCCAAAAAAAAGGCCATATTCATGTGATAATTGAAAACCTGTAATAGTTGATCTTCCTTGTGGATTATTCTTAATACTTACAGTTCCAATATGATTATCACGTCCATATATATTTGAAAGAATATAAAACAATTCATGAAGCTGGAAATCATCTATTGTCACACATATAAGACAATCTGACTTTAATAATTTCCTGCTAATTAGTATACGATCATTTATTAAAGTTGCCCACGTACTATTTTTGTAACCATTCTTATAGATAATTTCTGACGCATTTGTATTATATGGAGGGTCTATATATATTCCATCCACTTCTTCTGTATATTTGTTTTGCAATAAATTCAATGCTTGAAAATTCTCACTATTTATCAATAATCCATTACATTGCTCATCGATATTTTCTATACTACGTATTAACTTGTGCTTAAATTCTGTTGAGAAAAAAGCTGTATCAAGCACAAGGAAAGGATTTTGATGGAGGAATGTCTCTGTCAGCGGTTCCGAATAGCCTTCGTGCATGACATCCCCTTTGATTTCATTGATAGCGAAAAGCTTAACCCATTCCTTACGCTGTTGGTCATTGGCAATGATTTCCGGGTATAAACTTTCAGGAACGCGATCGAGCGTGATGCAATAATCACATTGCACCACGAACTTCTTCTTTAACCATAGACGCTTTTGAAAGTCCTCCAATTGAGCTAACATCCGAATGATCTTTTCGCCAATAAGTTTGATGGCTTTTATCATGCCCAGCTGGTGCTCTATGTGTTTGGCGTCAAGATCATCGAGAAGCATCACCTCATTCTTGATATAGAAGTCGAGTTCACGACGTAAGAAGCCACCAAGATCTTTGTGTATAAAGTAGTCGAAAGAATTTTTCGCCGTGTAGTCCGTAAGATGCTTTTCAAGCAGTGTACGGCCTTTTTTCTTGTCATAAGTAAGCAATTCGAGAAAGTCTTCCGGACAACAAGTAGAAATGGCTGCAAATGCCTCTTCCATTAGCGCATCTTGTTTCGTACCTTTCTCCATTAATTCATAAGTGAAATAGATATTCAGCTCATCGTCTACCACTTCAAGAAATGGTGCATCATCTTCATTTTTATATAAAGCGAAACGGCGCTCCATATTATTTGCTGCCTTGTTGTTATTTTGCTCAGTAGAAGCATCTTTCAGCACAAAATGAACCTTTCGCTTACTGTTTGGCAGCAGGAATGTATAGTTATGTAAATATTCTGAAGTCTTGATGTAATACTGATCGGCATTTGCCCAATAGAGCTTTACTTCTTCTCCATTGTAAGGAATGGCATAAGTGTCATCCTTATAGCGACGCTTACTGATAAAGTCTCCTTCATCATAATAGCGAGAGAAGAATGTCGTCAAATGAGAAAATATTTCATTCTCAATAGCTGCCGTATCTGTAGAAGATGTCAATTTCTCTTTGAGTTGTACATATTCGGGATTAGAATCTGCGGATACCCCGAAGCTGGCAGCCTGATCTTCTATCACTTTTAAACGCTTTTTGATATTTTCTTGATCCTCAGAGCTGAATGAGGCAAGGATTGATTTCACTTGAGGCAATAGCTCCGAAGTGAGAAATTTATCTATCTCGTTGCGCTTTTGATTCATAATGCGATAAATGCCGAAATCCAATTCTGCATGATCCATCATGAATATATCTCTGAGTTCCTTAACGAAACTATCGTAATAATTTTGTGCCATTGGATTGATTTTTATGTTTGTTTATTTTTGGGTGCTCCAGCGTATGATAAAGACATTGTTGCTAGATGAGGATTGGATCAGACGTTTTTCAAGATCATTGATTATTTGGCGACGTTTCTTGCAGAGTTCCTCTTCACGGTCTTCCAATTCATCACGGAGTCTTTTTTTCTTTTTGTTTAGATCAAGAAGTTTTTTTTCGCTATCAAGCTTTTCTTGTACCGTAGTCGCACTACGGGCATTGCGTTCTGTCTGGAGGATGGTACGCTTAACGATCTTTATCTCATCTTCAAGATTGTCCAGCATATCATGTTCCCAGTGGTATATACGATTTTCTTCCTGCTTTACGAAATCTAGATTTTTCGTGTCTATGTCTTGTAGTTTAGCCTTGGAATGTTGTAAGGCATCCGCTTGCAGATGTCCTACGACATCATTGGGTAGAGAATCTATTTCTATTTCCTCGCCACCATTCAAGAATAATTTTTCGCAATCTTCTTGGCTGATGTTCCTTCCATGATCTGTAAAGGCTGAGAACAGGGTGTATTGCTCATCCTCCAAAGATGAGACAGCCAAGTGCTGAAGCAAGAGCCATCCACTTTCATCTTGTAAATAGTCGGGCAAAGTGGCATTAATGGCAAGCGCATTCTCATCAAACACGATCTTGGCAGTCTTATCTAGATTTGTCGATAAGGCTTTATTAATGACATACTGTGCCAAAGGATGACTTAGGCGATAGGGAATGCCCTCACCCTCGGTAGAAAGCAAGACATAGCGTCCAGGCTTACAGTCTTCGACAGGCGTGTGCAATACAAACGAATGGTTCTTGTCATTAAAGGTGGCATGAGAGCTAAGGACGTACTTCGTCAGCTCCCAAAATATATGATGGTATCTATTTAGAAATGCGCCAGTGTTGTCTCGCCTCAAACGTAAATGCTCTTGAACATCGATATCAAAATTATCAAGTACCTCTTCACGCACTTTGGACATCTTTTGATTGATCTCTTCCTGCATGTCTGCTTGTAATTGCTCGAATGCCTGATTAATCTCCTCTTCTGTGCGACATTTCTGATATATCTCCCAGATACGACTTTCTATATCAAGAGAGTCAGCTTGTCCCAGTATCTCGTCGCTTGCTCCAAACACATCATCGAAAAGTTTGAATTTCGTGCTTAGCAAGTCAAATACGCGAACATCGGCGAAATTGCGCATATTGATAAAGTTCACAACGACAACATCGTGTTTTTGACCATAACGATGGCAGCGTCCTATACGCTGTTCGATACGTTGTGGATTCCATGGAAGATCATAATTAATCACCAAGGAACAGAACTGCAAGTTTAATCCTTCTGCAGCCGCTTCTGTCGCTATCATTATATCGGCTTCATGGGCAAAATAGTCAACAATCGCCGCACGCCTGTCGGCTGCCTTGATGCCACTTACTTTATCTGGATGATTTAAAGTCCAGGATTTATAAATCTCATTGGTTTGTGGTTCACTGGCCTTGCCATTAAAGAGTACGATCTTCCCTGCATATCCATTTGCTTCCAGATATTGATATAAGAAAGCCTGTGTCTTTGTGGATTCTGTAAATATTAATGCCTTGCGTAAGGCTCCTTGTTCTTTGAGCTTCGTAAATGATTCAGACAAGGCCGTAAGCAATGCCGTAGCCTTTGACTCTGTCTTGATGTTTCGTGCCTTTTCAATAAAGCCGTCTATGGTTGAGATTTCTTCTTTCAAGCGGGAAAGATTTATCTCTTCAGAGTCAGGCTCCGATATCTCGGCATTCTCTATCTCACCATCATCCATACTTGACCAATCCTCGATGTCATCGACCATCTCTCTTAAGTCAAGGATTTCGTTTTTCTTGCTTTCAAGCATACGAACTAAACGTTCTTTAATATGGGTGAGAGTGAAAATAAGAGCATACGTCGATGAAGCCAGAATCTTACGAATAATCATAGTCGTAAGTTTTTTCTGGGCTGATGGAACACTGTAGATGTCATCTCTGCGTAAAAAATCAGATATGGCCATATACAAATCTTGCTCTTCGTCTGTAGCATTGAACTTTTGTGTAAGGGCCAATCGTCGAGTATAATTTATATACTCCTTCACATCTTTACGTAATGTACGGGTATAAATGGATTTTATACGTTCCCGTAAATCGCTCAGATTATTTCCTTTACCATATTGATTACGAAATGATTTCTCACTACCAAACAGATGGTCATCAATGATAGATGTGAGGCCATAAAGCTCCATCAATGAATTTTGGAAAGGAGTTGCCGTAAGAAGCAGTTTCTTTACTCCATGCAATGCGTCCTTTACAGCATTGGCTGTACGGGCAGATGAACGATAAACATTGCGCAGCTTATGTGCTTCATCTAATACTGCAAGATCAAATCCATTCATTAGAATCTCTGATTTATATCTTGCAACAAAATTATAGCTGCAAATGATAATGCGTTTTGCATAAAAAGGATCTTTCCCTTCTTTGATGTAAGCCTTATAATTTTTCGTGTCAAGAATCTCACTTGGGAGACCAAATTTATCCATCAATTCGGATTCCCATTGCTTGCGAAGAGAAGCTGGACATACTACTAATAACTTACGTTTGCCAACTGCCCAATATTGACAAATGACAAGACCTGCTTCTATTGTCTTTCCTAAACCTACTTCATCGGCCAATACAACACCTTTGGATAACGGAGAATTAAATGCGAAAAGAGCTGCATCAATCTGATGTGGATTAATATCGACCGTAGAACTGAGCAATGATTGAGACAAAGAATGAATGTCATCACCTGTCGTTTGCTGGCTTAACAATAATGCGTAATATTTGGCATGAAAACGCGTAATCATAGATATCAGCTGTTCTATTTTTTCTGGATTAAACAGTTAAGGACTAATCAAGAGAAACGGCTTGATAAATATGTTTCAATAGGAATTTACCAGTTAATGGTACTATTAGAAAAATTATACGAAGCCTTCGTGGGTGATTTTATCAACCAATTCTTGTCTTTACCTTACCGTTATTTGTCCCGATTTATTATTTTTTCGATGATTATTATCAGTTAGACAGACACAAAGATATTAATTTTCTTTGGTTTAGAGAAAGGTGGAAGTCAATTTTTCTCTTCTTCGTCAAAAGGAAATAATGATAGTCGGTTTGCAGAGATGAGAGACATTAATTATTTTTAAAATTCGATCTATGAATCCTTTCGGAAGAAAAAGATATAGACTCTCTACAAGATCCTTGTTTTAAAGTAATTTCATATCTTGTAAATACTAATATCATATTCATATCTTGGTAGTATTTCACAAGGTGTGTCGGATTTGTAAGAAATCGGTACAAACACATTCTATGAAACACGATTTTTTATATCCCACTTGTCCGGTTGTCATCTTGTGATAAAAAATGGAGCCCGCCTCTCGGTAGCATTCTTCTTCCAGATCACGGAGAATCGCAAGAATCCGGGAGAGGGAAGTTGCCGTAACAGTTATGGGGAATGCCAAATTACAAACTTCCGGGCTGACACGCAAGTATCGGCATCAGACACACCTTTTGAAACAGTATCCAGACACTTTTAGGGATCGTATCGATCGTATCGATTCTTTTGAGGTATCGCCATTTTTTGTGCAAAAAGCTTTTTTCTTAGTACTAAATTTAGTACTTTTACATAAAACAAAAATAAATGGGGGCAAAAGAGAAATTAGTAGAACGATTCAAGAAACAGCCAAAGGATTTTATCTTTGACGAATCCCTTCGTTTACTCGGTTACACCAAGCTCAATAAAGGGGCTACTTTAGGTTCCCATATCCGTTTCAAAAATGAAGAAACGGGACAGTACATAGATATACATCGTCCACACCCAGGTAGTATAATGAAAGCGTGGATGATAAAAGCAATTTACCAACATTTGAAGAAGAACGGCTTAATATAAAGAATTATGGATTACTTGGAATACAAAGGTTACAAAGGTTCTGTGGAATACAGCAAAGAGGACAATTGCCTTTGCGGTAAGGTACAAGGTATGGGCAACAAAGCCTTGATTCTTTATGAAGGAACTACCATCGACGAACTCCGAAAGGATTTTGAAGAAGGGATAGACAGCTATCTCGAAGGTTGCAAAGCAGATGGAATCGAACCGGTAAAACCTTTCAGCGGGAAACTTAATTTGCGTATGCCCTCTGAGCTTCATTCCCGTGTAGCTGCGTTTGCAGCTAGTACGGGAATGACCATTAATGATTTCATCAATAAAGCCATTGTAAATGAGTTGGGGCATGATAGTCTAAATTTAAAAATATGATATTAAAAAACGGTATAGTCTATTTTATGTTATCTCCTTCCTCCGAAGTGTCCTCTTGCTGAGGATGAGCCGGACGACTTGCCGCCTCCGAAACTTCTGGATTTGAAGTTGCTGCTGGATGATCCCCGGCTCTTGAGCGTGTTGCCTATGCTGCGCGAGCTGGACGGTGAGCTGAACGACCGGTTAGGGGTCGGCAGGGTGCGTGGGGGCGCTTCAACCATAATGATGCCTAAATCATGGCACTCTTTTTCTTTGTGTTTCATAGTAAGGAGATTGTGAACACATGCGTTCACAATCTGAACCGATCATATTTCTGGCATAGTATGCATAACTGGGGGATTATGAACCCATTTATGCTTATTTTTGAAAACAGAATCCAGATATAGGAAGATAACTACAACAGAATCCTGTTTCCATTTACACAAAGTTTTGGTCAATGTCCTATGTTTTAAGATTACCATAATAGTAATATTTTGAACAGAAAAAGAAGTATTATTTCTTTTATTGTTCAAAATATTGCTATACCATACAGTATGGATAGACAATTATCATATCAAAAAGATATTTGCGGACAGTGAATGGCTGGAAGATTCAGTTGTTCGGAATTTCCGAATAACTGTCCCAAAGGAAACAACATAACACGAATCGGTAGTGTCTTACAGTGTGTGTCAGATTTGTAGGAATTCTGTCCAGGCACATCCTGTGAAACACTATTTTTTTATATCCCCCTTGTCCGGTTAGTATGTTATCATAAAAAAGTGGGGCCCGCCTCCCGGTGAGCCCCACTGCACATGTATATATCTGTCTAATTTCGTGTTACCCTGATTGCAAATCTTTCACCTTACAGAGAGGTGTTTTCAATTTACGTGTTATACTCAATCTTATTTTTATAGTAATTGTATTTAAAATTATGATATTAAAAAACGGTATAGTCTATTTTATGTTATCTCCTTCCTCCGAAGTGTCCTCTTGATGAGGATGAGCCGGACGACTTGCCGCCTCCGAAACTTCTGGATTTGAAACTGCTGCTGGATGATCCCCGGCTCTTGAGCGTGTTGCCTACACTGCGCGAGCTGGACGGTGAACTGAACGACCGGTTAGGGGTCGGCAGGGTGCGTGTGGTGCTCTTCTGTGTGGAGGGCTTGAAGGTACGGCTGGGCGTCGTGGTGGACGACCTGTCGAAGTTGCGTGTGCCGGTAGAGGAGGGGCGTGTCACCGTCGTGCGTGTGGAGCTGGGACGGGTGGTGCCGAAGGAACGGCGGGCGGTGTCCTGTGTGCGCGTGTTGCCACTCTGCCTGTTGCCGAAGGAACGGTTGCCGTTGAGGGTGACATTGTTGTGCGATCCGTTGGTGACCGGACGGCTGTCGGTGTTACGGTTGCCGTTACCGAACGTCCGTGACCCGCTGTGTGCCGTGATGCGCGTGCCGTTGCCAAAGTGGCCCTTGTCGAACTGGTCGCGCATGCCGTTGGGACGATGATCGCCGTGAGGCGCCGTCACACGGTGGGAAGCCCAGTAGCTGCGTCCGCCGTTATGGTGCCAGCTGTGTCCTCCCCGGTAGGTGGTGTAGAACACCGGACGTCCGAAGAAGAAGTAGTCGCGGTGGGGATAGCGGCCATAGACGGCGAAATGCCAGTAGCCTCCTTCCCAGTAGAGCGGGCGGTAGAAGTAGGACGCTGCCAGATAGGCATCGTACTGCCATCTGAAGAGGATGTAGCTCAGATCGAGGTTACGCTGCTCCCAATAAGCACCGTAGAGATCGTCGCTGCTGTCGATGCTCATGAGATAATCGAGGTTGATCTCATAAGCGGCTTCATATTGCTCTTCGGTCAGGTTCAGCTCATAGGCCATCTTGTCGGTAAGGAAGAGGGCCTGGTCACGAGCCTGCGAATAGCTCATTGCGGATGCCCCGACTGCTAAGGAAAGCAGGAAGACGAGGCTGAGAAATATCTTTTTCACGATCGTAAGCTCTAAATGGTTGGACAATATCTTTTCTTTTTTACACTGCAAAGATAGGACGAAAAAGGCAGGCGGAGAAAGGATTTCCCCTAACCGAGAGGGGAAATTCCCTATTATGAGGAAAAGGGACGGGAGGGAGACGGGCGGACGGCTAGCATATACCTATTAATAATATAGGGGACGGCAAAGGGTAGGGGGATGCCGTGAGGATATAATAAAAAGGGGAGTCGTGGCGTTATGATAACAAATGATTGGACGATGAAGATTACGCTATTATATGTGCTGCTGTCGTTGGCACCCGTTGCGGTGCAGGCACAGGGGCATGAGGAAAGAGACGCGCGGCACGACCTGACGAGCGGGCTCACCTATCGTGTGGAGGCCCAGGTGTCGGCATCGGATGGCCACACGCCTCTATGGCTCAACGCCAACAAATACGGCCTGAGCTCTCTGGATGAGCATAACGGCTACTTCCGGGCCTCCGCCATACGCCCGCTGCGCGAGGACTCCCTGCGCCGCTGGGGCATCGGCTATGGCCTCGACCTCGCCGTGGCCTCGCACTACACGAGCACGGTGGTGGCACAGCAGGCCTTCGTCGAGGCACGGTGGCTGCACGGCGCGCTGACGGTGGGAAGCAAGGAATATCCGATGGAGTTGAAGAACAACCGGCTCAGCAGCGGATCGCAGACGCTGGGCATCAACGCCCGGCCCATCCCGCAGGTGAGGCTCGCGCTGCCCGACTACTGGCAGGTGTTCGGACTGCGCTGGCTGGGACTGAAGGGTCATGTGGCCTACGGCATCATGGCGGACAATGACTTCCAGGATGACTTCACGCACGGCACGAGCCGGGCACACAACCGCCTGTATCACTCCAAGGCGGGATATCTGCGGATCGGCAACCCCTATAGCTTCCGCCCACTCTCCCTGGAGGTGGGACTGGAGATGGCGTCGATGTTCGGAGGACAGATCTACACATGGCGTGACGGCGCCTACACGAAGGTGGAGGGGGACAACAGCCTCCGCGCCTTCTGGAACGCGCTAGTGCCGGGAGGCAACGATGTGGGCGAGGACAAGTACAAGAATGTGGAAGGCGACATGGTGGGGTCGTGGGTAGGAAGGATCAACTACGACGCCGAGACATGGAGCTGGCATTTCTACGGTGACAAGTTCTTCGAGGACCACTCGGGAATGTTCCAACTCGACTATAACGGCTATGGCGAGGGCGAGGAATGGAACCAGAAGAAACAGAGCCGATACCTGGTCTATGAGCTGAAGGACTGGATGCTGGGCACGGAGATAGACTGGCACTACGGCACGTGGCTGCGTTCCATCGTCCTGGAATATCTCTACACTAAATATCAAAGCGGACCGATCTATCATGATCATACTGAGAACATTAGCGATCATATAGGCGGCGGTGACGACTATTACAACCACGGGCTCTATGTGTCATGGCAGTACTTCGGACAGGTGATCGGCAACCCACTGTACCGGTCGCCGATCTATAACACGGACGGGACGCTGAGGGTGGAGGACAACCGATTCGTGGCCTACCACCTGGGAATCAGCGGACAGCCCACGCCGCGTCTGTCGTACCGGCTGATGGCTACCTACCAGTCGGGCCTGGGCACGTATAAGAAGCCCTACACCCATGAGCGCCACAACGTCAGCTGCATGCTCGAGGCGGCTTACAGCCTGCCACACGGCTGGCTGCTGACCGGTGCCTTCGGCATGGATGCGGGGTCGATACTCGGACACAACTACGGACTGCAGATAACGGTGGCCAAGACGGGATGGCTGGGCAGGAAATGATGCCGGCACACCATCGGTCATAACAAGTAAACCCTTCTGCGTGCGGGCACCGGCGATGGGAAAGCGGGATGTCCGGGGCGCCTGCTGACATAAGGCACGACGGCCGCAGGACGCAGACATACAAAGCAAAGTAATGATGAAGCATATAATTCTCTTTTTGGTGTCGTTCACCCTCCTGGCGTCCTGTACGCTGGAGAGATCGGGGAACGGTGATCTGGACGGGTTCTGGCATCTCGTGGAAGCAGACACGCTCGACATCGGGGACGGGCAGCCGCACGTCAACGACCTTGGACAACAGCTGGTCTTCTGGGCCTTCCAGAGCAGGCTGATGATGACGGTGGACCGGGGACCGGGCGACAAGCCGTCGCTCCTCTACCGTTTCTCGCACGCCGGCGACTCGCTGATCGTATCAGAGCCCCGCTTCGATGACCGTGAGAGCGGCGACTCGCTCTGCACGGACACGACCCTACTGCGACACTACGGCATACAGCAGCCGCGGGGGGCGTTTTACATCAAGTCAATCTCTTCCTCGCGGATGGAGCTGCAATCGAAGAAACTGTTGCTGAAATTCCGGAAGCAATAGTACCAACTTCGGCAAATTATCACTACCTTTGCAGTGTAAATACCGACAACATGGAAAAATACTGTTTGGATCTTCGAGTTGCCGACCGTGAGCAACTCTCTCCCCATCATGTGCTTCTGAAGCTGACCAGCGACGAAGCGCTGCCACACACCCTGCCCGGCCAGTTTGTCAATCTTCGTGCCGATCAGGGAGGACGCCCGCTGCTGCGCCGTCCGATCTCCATCAACTTCCAGGACTACGATGACAACACGCTGTGGCTCCTCATCGCTGCCGTAGGAGAAGGAACGCGCTATCTGTGCTCCCTCCAAAAAGGCGATGTGGTGAACTGTCTGTTCCCGCTGGGACGACCCTTCTCCGAGCCGGAGAAAGTGGACAGCCATGTGCTCCTCGTCGGAGGCGGAGTGGGAGTGGCGCCCATGCTTATGCAGGGTGCGCACCTGGCAGGCCTGGGACACAGCGTCACCTTCCTCCTCGGTGCGAAGACGAAGGATGACCTACTCGAGCTCTCACTCTTCGAGAAATGGGGTGACGTGAAGATCACCACGGAAGACGGCTCGCTCGGCGAGCGCGGCTTCGTGACCAACCACTCCGTGTTGCAGGAACAGGAGTTTGACCTCATCCAGACCTGTGGTCCCACGCCGATGATGAAGGCGGTGGCCAAGTATGCACGGCAGAGCGACACGACATGCGAGGTGTCGCTGGAGAACCTGATGGCCTGCGGCCTGGGTGCCTGCCTCTGCTGCGTGGAGAAGACGGTAGACGGCAACCTCTGTGTGTGCAAGGACGGTCCCGTGTTCAATATCAACAAACTCCTTTGGTGACCTCCGAAAGGGAAAGGAGCATCGTGCCATCTCTCCTCCGCGTCGCGGAACCGGACACGAGGGACGGCATATCGTAAGCAACCGAAACAATAGAATTATGGCAAATCTGAAAGTAAATATAGGTAATTTGGAGCTGCGCAACCCGGTGATGACAGCCAGCGGCACCTTCGGCTACGGTCTTGAGTTTGCCGATCTGATAGACCTCTCCCAGTTGGGAGGCATCATCGTCAAGGGCACCACGCTGCATCCCCGCGAGGGAAATGACTACCCGCGCATGGCGGAGACACCCGCGGGCATGCTGAACTGCGTGGGTCTGCAAAATAAGGGAGTGGACTATTTCTGCGAGCACATCTATCCGCAGATCAAGGATATAGACACGCACATGATCGTCAATGTGAGCGGCTCGTCGCCTGAGGACTATGCCGAGTGTGCGGCCCGCATTGACGCGCTGGACAAGATCCCGGCCATCGAGCTTAACATCTCGTGCCCGAACGTGAAGAACGGCGGCATGACCTTCGGCGTGTCGTGCTCGGCGGCTGCCAGCGTGGTGAGCGCCGTGCGCGCACGCTATCACAAGACGCTGATCGTGAAGCTGTCGCCCAACGTGACGAACATCGCGGATATTGCCCGTACGTGTGAGGCTGAGGGTGCCGACGCAGTGTCGCTCATCAATACGCTCATGGGCATGGCGATAGACATTGAGCACCGCAGACCGAAGCTCAGCATACGGACAGGCGGACTGAGCGGTCCCGCCGTGAAGCCGGTCGCCGTGCGCATGGTCAACGACGTGGCGCACGCCGTGAAGATCCCGGTGGTAGGACTGGGCGGCATCATGACGGCGGAGGATGCCATCGAGTTCCTGATGGCCGGCGCCACCGCCATAGAGATAGGTACGGCGAACTTCATCGATCCTACCGTGACGGTGAAGGTGCGTGACGGCATCAATGACTGGCTGGAGAAGCACGGCTGTCACGACGTGCACGAGATCATCGGCGCAGTGTGACAACCAGATAGAAGAAAGAATAGGAAAAACGAATGATGAGCAGTTGGTTGGCAAGTCTTCTTGCCCCAAGCTGCTCATCATTCGTTTTTTATATTTTTACGGTCTTGTTCAGCAGATAATTGTCGAGGACGACCATGGCTGCCATGGCCTCCACGATGGGTACGGCACGGGGGAGGACGCAGGGATCGTGGCGTCCGCGTGCGGTGAGGGTCACCGGCCTGCCGTCGGTGTCGACGGTCTGCTGCTCGCGGAGCACGGTGGCCACCGGCTTGAAGGCTACACGGAAATAGATGTCCTGTCCGTTGCTGAGTCCGCCCTGGATGCCGCCGCTGTGGTTGGTCTTCGTGGTGATGCCCTTGGAGTCGGCTGCCGGCACGAAGATGTCGTTCTGCTCGCTGCCCCGGGCCGTCACTCCGGCAAACCCCTCTCCATACTCGAAGCCTTTCACGGCATTGATGCTGAGCATGGCGGCGCCGAGCTGTGCGTGCAGCTTGTCGAACTCGGGCTCGCCAAGGCCTACGGGACAGCCCTTGATGACGCAGGTGATCACACCGCCGATGGTGTCGCCGGCATCCTTGACATCGGCGATGAGCTGCTCCATCTGGATCGCCTTCTCCTGATCGGGACAGCGCACGAGATTGGTCTCCGTGAGGGAGAGGTCGTAGTGGTGGTAGTCGCGGTCGAGGGCGATGGGACCTACCTGTGAGGTGTAGGCCTGTATGGAGACGCCGAGGCCGCGCAGGGCGAGCTTGGCCAGGGCACCGCCGACGCAGCGGGCGATGGTGATGCGGGCCGACGAGCGGCCTCCGCCACGGTGATCGCGCAATCCGTATTTCTCATAGTAGGTGTAGTCGGCATGGGAAGGACGGAAGAGCGAGCGCATATTGTCGTAGTCGTTGGAGTGCTGGTTGGTGTTCTCCACGATGAAGCCGATGGGGGTACCTGTGGACTTGCCCTCGAAGACGCCACTGAGCAGACGCACCTTGTCGGCCTCCTTGCGGGAGGTGGTGATGCGGCTCTGGCCCGGCCGGCGACGGTTCAGCTCCTGCTGGATGAAGTCCAGATCGATGTCTATGCCGGCAGGCATGCCATCGACGACACCGCCGACAGCCTCGCCGTGGCTCTCGCCGGATGTAGAGAGCGTAAAGATGTGTCCAAAGGTATTTCTCATCTGCCCTGTATTTTTATGGATTTAATGATTGTGTCCGCAGCATCCGCCTTCACCGTGTCCTTCGCCGTGACCGTGGTGTCCGCAGCATCCGCCTTCACCATGTCCTTCGCCGTGACCATGATGTCCGCAGCATCCGCCTTCACCATGTCCTTCGCCGTGACCATGATGTCCGCAGCATCCGCCTTCACCGTGTCCCTCGCCGTGACCATGATGTCCGCAGCATCCGCCTTCACCATGTCCCTCGCCGTGACCTTCGCCATGGCATCCGCTGCCACAACTCTCACAGCTGCCGCCACAGCCTCCCTGGCCTGTCATGACCTGCAGATACTGGGTGATCTCCTCGCCGGTGGCATCGTGGCTCTCGAGCACCTGGCCCACGAAATGGAGGGTCATGCCGGCAAGGGGATGGTTGAGGTCTACCTTCACCTTGTCGTCAGTGACTGCTACGACGCGGCCATTGAAGCGCTGGCCTTCGGCGTTCTGTAAGGGAACGATGGCATCAACATGTACATGCTGGGCATCGAAACGTCCGTCAACGGTGAAGAGCTGCTTGTCGAGGTCGATCACACGGGCGTCAACATACTCGCCGTAGGCCTGCTCGGGGGCAAGGAGGAAGTCGAAGTGGTCGCCTGTGTGGAGGGACTCCAGCTGGTGCTCGAACTCGGGCAACAGCATGTTGAGTCCGCTGACGAAATCGAAAGGACGCTCGTCACTGGTTTCCTCGATGAGCTCGTTATGGTTGTCGGTGGCATCGAAAAGCTGATACTGAGCCTTGATGTACTTGTTGGATTGCTGATTCATGTCTGTATGCTTAATTATACCTTATTATTAATAATGTTGCAAAGTTAGTGCTTTTTCTTCGGATCTCCAACGCTATTGCATTGAAATCTCTCCTGCCGGACTCTTCGTGCCGGCTGGCGACGGCAGGGCAGGAGGATGCTTGGGATAGGGATGCACAGACAGGCGGCTGTCATGGGCAGGACTTGCGGGCAGGCGCCATAACTGAAGAGGGGGGGGAAAGAGGGGCTC
>ERZ779791.242-NODE-242-length-22405-cov-3.98295_pt1 | contig 22405 bp, 23 predicted proteins | sample MGYA00511351_ERZ779791 | MGnify/ENA primary metagenome ERZ779791 (study PRJEB29588, sample SAMEA2143745) | human gut metagenome | biome: human gut; feature: human-associated habitat; material: faeces | place: Denmark | collected 2008/2010 ...
TAGGTCAGTGTCATTAACTGACCGGCATACGAAGGGTCGGTCAAGCTCTCGGGGTATCCGGTCATTGCAGTGTTGAATACCACTTCACCGGCTACCGGTTTCTCATAGCCGAACGACTTGCCGTGAAAGCGGCTCCCGTCGTCGAGGATCAATGTTACATTTCTCATCACCTTATTATTCAAATAATCTTTTATATCTTGTGTCTATTCTTTTATCTCCGCATATACGAAAAAACGCCCGAATTTGCCGAAAAGCAATTCCGGGTGTAAAATATAAAGGGAAACTCAAATATTCAGGAAACAAATGACATGAGGGAAAAAGAGAATGGCTTCCGGCATTCATCCAGCCCGCCGGAATTCCGAATATGTGTGTATTATTCTTTCTATGTCTTAACCAGTAATCCATCAAACTCTTTTGTCACGTCATAATTCGGAGTGCAAATATACACATTTCTGTTCAAATGAAAAGGGGGATTGCCGAAAGTTTTTCCAAAAATCTTTCTTTTTCTTCTCTTCATTTATTTTCCTTGTTATGGGATAGGGGGAGCAATTCATTCTGCCGTTGTTTTTTGCGGGTAAAAGTGGGGAACCATTGGATTGAAAGAGGGTATGAACGACGCAGTATTGAGGTGTCAAATCTTCTCTATAGGCTGTGAGGAGGGGGTATGAGGATAGAAAAAATGCAGTTCCCTTGAAAAAAAACTCGTTTTTGTTTGGCAGGTTTCAGGAAAACTGTAATTTTGCAACCGTTTTCAACGAAACGCGTTGCCGAAATAACTCAGTTGGTAGAGTAACTCATTCGTAATGAGTAAGTCGCGGGTTCGAGTCCCGCTTTCGGCTCCAATTGAAAGAGGCTGTCTCAAATTGAAATATAATTTGAGATGGCCTTTTTTGTGTCTGCAAAAAAAATCGGGCAAGCCCCAACTTCGCTCAGTCAGGACTTGCCCGTCTCCCTAATTTTTTGTATCTTAGGGAATCAAGCAATATATCCCAAAGATAATGTTTAAAAACTATACCTCCAACGATAATCTGCTTTTACCTCCGTGTTTAGGCGATTTTATTCCCCAGAACGATCCGGTCCGGGTTGTTCACCGTATCATTGAACAGATAAACCTTGAAAAACTTTACCGCAGGTATTCTCCCCAAGGCTGTTCTGCATACCACCCTCGCATGATGCTTCAGATTCTGGTCTATGCTTATCTGCGTAATATCTATTCCAGCCGTCGCATAGAAGAATTCTGTCGCAATGACATCCGCTTCATGTGGCTTACCGGCAATGTGACTCCTGACCACAACACCATCAACCGTTTCCGCAGCAGCCGGCTGAAGGATGTGCTCAAAACCGTCTTCGCCACCATCGTGAAGTTCCTCGTGGCGGAGGGCTTTGTAAGTCTGGACGTGGCCTGCACCGACGGGACGAAGATGGAAGCAAACGCCAACCGTTATACGTTCATCTGGGGCAAGTCCATCCACACCCGCATCTCCAGAATCGCGGAACAGCTTGAGGAGATATGGCGGTACGCCGAGTCCGTCACCAAGCAGGAGCTGCGCGACTCCGCTCCCGTCACTTATCAGGACATCACCCCCGAGAAGGTGGAAAGGGCGCTGGAGCAGATACATGAGGCTCTGGAGGGAACGGATGCGGACCGGAAAGTGAAGGCCAAGGTCCGGCGCGTGAGGAAGGCATGGCCCGAACAGCTCAGGAAATACGAATCCCAGGGAAAGATTCTCGACGGGCGCAACAGCTACTCCAAGACAGACCCCGACGCCACGTTCATGCGGATGAAGGAGGACCACATGAGAAACGGGCAGCTCAAGCCCGGATACAACCCGCAGGTCAGTACCAACAGACAGTTCATCCTGAACTATACCCTCCACCAGTGTGCCGGTGACACCTCCACCTATCCCCTGCACATGGAAGACTTCCATTCCCTGTACGGCAGATATCCTGACGTGTCCGTCTGTGACGCCGGATACGGAAGCGAGGAGAACTACCTGTACGCCTTCAGGCATGGCATTGAAACCTTCATAAAGTACAGCTATTTCCATAAGGAACAGAAAAGGAGCTTCAGAAATGCCCCGTTCCTGTCTGCCAACTTTTACTATAATGAAGAAACCGACGGGATGTACTGTCCGATGGGACAGAGGATGAAAAGACTCTCCGATGTAAAGCGGACGACGGACAACGGTTTTGTACAGACCATCTCAAGGTACAGGGCCCGGAACTGCAAGGGCTGCCCATTAAGATGCCGGTGTCACAGAAGCCGGTCGGAAAGGATTGTGCAGGTAAACCACAGGCTGAGGAAAATCAAGGAAAGGGAACGTGAGAAACTCCTCTCTGCGGAAGGTCTTAAATACCGGAGCCAGCGGCCGCAGGATGTGGAAGCCGTATTTGGAAACCTCAAGAACAACAAGCACTTCAAGAGGTTCCATCTCCGTGGACTGAAGAAGGTGGAAATTGAATTTGGCCTGCTGGCCATAGCGCATAATCTTGCAAAAGTAGCCTCTTAGGAGGCTTCTGACCAAGAAAAAACCGTTTAATTTAAAGCGATGAAATCTGTAGAAAGAAACTTGTAAATTCCTTTTTTTGAGAAAAATTCAAACGACTTCAATCTGATATAAAACGACAGAGGCCATCTCAATTCATTTTGAGACGGCCTCTTTTTTATTTCTTCTAAGACATCTATCATCAAGCTTGGGGCTCAACATAAAAACCTGAGGGATTCGTTATTAGGCATAAGTTTTTGCAAGCCTGAACAAAAAGAATCGGTCGCTGTAAAAAATATGTTGACACAATTTATAAGTTTAACCAGTCAACTTAGTCAGGAATTAATCTTCAAACTGACAACTATTTTCAGTACACCTGAAACGCACTGACGTTTCATCTTAAACGCAAGGACGTTTCCATCCAAACGCACTTGCGTTTTATCTTAAACGTCGAAGCGTTTTGATTCAAACGTAAGTGCGTTTTCCCTGAAATGTACTTGCGTTTTTATACAAACGAAAAACAAATATAATCCGTATTATGTTTAATTATAAAAAAAATAGATATACCTCCTATTACTATTAGGGAAAACGGAAAATTCTAAAAGCACGGCGACAAATTTAATATCAATAAAATTTAAAACGAAAGAAGAATATAAACCATTGGAGCGAACAAACAATCAGGGCCAGATTCTAAAAAAGAATCCAGCCCTGCCTAAAATTTAAAAAGAATCAGTTTATTTGATTACCAGAATTGGTGTATTGGAATGGAAAATCATCCTCCGTGCAATGCTCGGATTAAACAACCGGGCAAAGATATTCCGCTTGTAATTGGACAGACACAGCACATCGATGCCTTTTTCCTTCACATAATTATCGAGGTTACTCAGCAAACTTTCTCCGCCCAGCATATCATAATCAATGGTCAATTGCGGATACTGCTTCTTAAAATATTCCTGAATACCTACCAGCTTAATTTCGTTCCACGTACGTTTCTGGGCATTATCACTTAAATGAATGAACGATACTTCAAAATGATAATCCTTAAAGGTAGTCACCAAAGAATCAAAAGCAATCAAGTCGCGCTGGTCAAAACTGGTAAAGAACGCAATCTTATGAATATCATCAAAATTCTTTTTTACGGCATTCTTCGGAATAGCATATACAAATACCGGACTACGGTCAATGATTTCCGCTGTCACACTGCCTATCAGGTCCATTTCCTTTTCTCCCTTTCCACGGGTTCCCATAATGATGATAAGTGGCCTTTCTTCGCGTGCATAGTGCAAGATTTCCTCCTCTGGCACCCCTTCCTTCAGCACACAAGTATATTTCACGTCGGGCAACTCTCCTTTCGCGATACGGTCCTTAATACTGCCGGTGAGCTTGTTCAGCTGCTCGTGAATATTGTCGAGCATACTCTTGATACCCAGTTCATGTTCCATAGGCAGCCCGTAACTCTCCGTAGCATATTGTAAACTCGGCATATACACCGGACTGAAATACACATGCATCAATACCACTTCGGCCTGAATCTTGGACGCAAAGTTGAAACCAAACTCACACGCCGCCATTGAATAGTCGGAAAAGTCTACCGGCACCAGAATTTGCTTGCTGTGATTTTCTTTTGGTTTTTCCTCATTAATCACATCATCGGCCAGCCATGCAGAACTTTCAATGATTTTCAATGCCCTGGGCAAATCGCTTTCTCGAATACGGATTCTCACCCCTGAAGAAATGACGGGTTGAATCAGATTGACATTGTGGATGCATGCCTCAATTCCTTCATTTTCAAGCACATTCTTAAGAATCTGGGCTTTAGAATAAGTAAGAATGGCCAGTGTTACAAGTTTTTCTTCCATGGCTTCTGCATTTTAAGGTTAATATCTGAACAACAAGGGCTGCAACCGGAACGGACACTCTCCCACTCCTTGTTACAGCCCTTATCTTATTTCTTTCTTAAGCGCGTTGTTCTTCTTTCAGAATGGCTATCGCCTTGTCGAGCACCGTCGTATCGTCCAGCATCACCAATCCGCCGTCAGGCCCCGGCTCCAAATGAATACCCACGCTCTTTCCATCCTTGAAATTGTGTCCTCCAAAGAAATTGCGCACCGTTTCCACACTGAGGTTCAGTTCATCGGCAATACGATGCATGCTGCCTGAGGGCAATGAGTCTTTGATTTTACGGAGTTCGTTAAAAGTTATTGTTCTATTCATAGTAGCCAAAATTAAGTGTTAGACAAATTGTTTTTTTATTATCGATTTAAATATAGCAAAAGATTGTGACAGCGCAAACTTTCAATTTGTTTTTTTTGAAAATATCTTCCTTCCGGGTTAAAAATGCAGACTTTTTGCCACCATCATCCCCTTAATGACCGCATAAAGATAAGTCAAAATAAGTATGGCATGAAGCATAGACACATCATCTATCGTATATCCGCTACGAGTATACTGGGTAGAAATGTATTGCGGACTATCGAAAAAGCGCCGGCAAATATAGGCATACAGCAAATACAACAGCCCACCGACAGCCAATCCGACCAAGGCTCCGCACAAAATATCACCAGGATAATGTACTCCCAGATAGATACGCGAATAAGAAGGAATCAATGCCCAAAGGAACATCATACACGTAAAAGGCAGATAACGCACCAGCAACGACACGAACATGGCCACAGCAAAGGTATTGGCTGCATGACTGGAAATAAAGCCGTACAAGCCGCCCCGGTAACCGTTGACCGTCTGCACCATATACATCAGTTCCGGATCTTGCGTGGGCCGGAAACGCATGAAATAAGGCTTACAGAGTCCGGAAGACAGCTGGTCGGCCGCCAGCACACAGAGTCCAATCATCAGCGTGATGACAATGCCCTGCTGAATCCGGTTGTTCTTGAAGATGACATACAGCAACACCACCATGGCCGCAATCCATGTGCGGGTGTCGGTCACCGTCCACATGAATCCGTCCCAAAACAAGGAATCACTTCCGTTCAACGAAAGCAGCAATGCCTTGTCGGCCTCGATGAGTTGCTGTATGTCTGCCATTTTTCAATAATTGAATTAAATAATTTCTATCGCCTCCGTCTTCACCCAACCTTTGTTGCCGTCTTCCAGGCGGATTTCTTTCCAGCCCTTCATGGAATTGTCTTCAATGAAGACTTTTGTTCCTTCGTGAAGCACAAACAGGTCGGTACCGCTTTCATTCGGCGTGCTCTTGACGTTGATGGTCGGTTCCATCACAATGGCACCTGTCCGGTTTACAAGTTCAGCTTTCTGCTCGCTGGCAAAGACATTGGCCAAGATTGTTACCACCAAGAACACCACTCCTCCGATGAATCCGGTCTTCTTAATCCAAAGACGATTGCCGAAGATATAGAAAGAAACTCCAATCAGCAAAAGAATGAAGGAGAAAATTCCCACATACCCCCAGCTTTTCTCGCTCATCAGGTTGACCAGCGACTTATACCAAGTGACGATGAACACCTCGGCTGTCGGCGTGATGTTATCCACCCTCTTGCTCCGAGCCATATCCAGGTTAAAACGGATATCGGCATCTCCCGGGCTCAGCAAAAGTGCCCGCTCGTAGTTGAGCACTGCCTTGGACGTGTTCTTCATCTTAAAATAGGCATTACCCAGATTATAATAAATATCGGCCGACTCGCCCTGCGTCTGCAAGATTTGCTCGTACATAGCGGCGGCTTCACTGAATTTCTCTTTCTGATATGCCTGGTCAGCTTCTGCCTTCGTAGGAGCTGCCATCGCAAACTGGATGCACCCAATCAGTCCAATCAATAGTAAAGACAATTTCTTCATATTTAGTTGCTCTCCTATCCGTTTTTAATGTTTGATACTGTTTTCCATTTTGCTGATCACTTCCACGGAAGCGGAATAAACCTTGTCCATGGCCTCGTTCTCATCACCCGGCGCATAGCGTGCGTATTCACATTCATTGAGCACCCCAATGAACTCGGCAATCAGAGCCTCCTCTACGCCGTAATTGGTCAGTTCGGCTTCGATGTTGTCCTTTGAAAGCTGTGACACCGGAATACTGAGCTTGTCGCTGATGTATCCCCACAAGGCCTTCAGTACCTCATCGTAGAACTCGTTCTTCTTGTTTTCGGCCAATAGCTTGCCGGCCAATTTCATACGGCGAGTAGCCACCTTGTTGGCCTTCTTGGTCTTCATCTTGGCCACGTTGGCATTGTCGAGAGCCTTCTGACGATAAATTACCGCAAAGACGATGAACAGCAGCAACGGAATCAGATAGCACAAATAATAACCTACGCTGCCGAAGAAGAATTCGCCTTTCGGACGGAGGGTCGTATTGCCCAACTTGATGAAGCGGACATCCTTGCCCAGCATCTTCACGTTCTCCTTGTTGGTGAAATCCGCAATTACTTGGTCGGCATTGCCTTGTCCCTTTGCCACTTTCAAATTATAGGCCTCTGTCTTGAGCGTCTTGTAACTGTTGCTCTTCAGGTCGAAATACGTGAATTCCACTGCCGGAATGGTAAAGTTGCCGGCATGGCGCGGAATAGCCAGATATTCAAAGGTCTTTGTACCCGTCAGTCCGCTGCTAGTCAACTTGTAGTTGTCGGTCACTTTCGGATCATACACCTCAAAATCCTGCGGGAACTTGATGTCAGGCGTACTGATCAGTTTCATGTTACCCGTACCCGTCAGGGTCAGCTTGATGGTTACGGCATCGTTGGTCTTCACATCGGTAGCGTTGATAGACGAAGCCAGCTTGAAGTCACCCACCGCGCCCGAGAATCCGGCAGGTTTGGCCGGAAGCGGCTGTACGTTGATGACCAACTTGGGAGTAGTAATTTTCTTTTTCACCTCCACGTATCCCCCGCCATTGAAGAACGCATCAAACGGGTCTTCGGAAGCTGTCTGCTGGGCAATCACCCCATCAAACGTGATGGAAGGAATCTCCAGTTTGCCGGTCTGCTGTGGGAACAGTACATACTGGCTCCACACCGTCGTATTGTAATTCCGTCCCTTATAATGCTCCAGCGTGAAAGTCTTCTGCTGCGGCAATTCCACTTCCTGCGTATGGAAGCCTTTCAGGTCGGGCATATCCCCACGAAGTTGGCGCAGATTCACCACGGTATACACCTTGTAAGTCAACAGAATGGCTTCCTGTTCGTGTACAGTCGTCTTGCTGGCCGTAGCCGTGATAAACAAATCATTAGACGTAATCCGGCTACCTGCCACCTGACTCCGAGAAGAACTTCCTCCTCCGCTATTTCCTCCTTTGGAAGCCTGATCCTGTGGAAGCACTTTAATAGTCAAGGTATTGGAAAACACCTTCTTGCCATCGACCTCTACGCTGGCCGACGGAATGGTATACGTACCTGGATTTCCAGCCATCAGAATATAGGTAAACGCCGTCGAACTGCTCGACGTACGTTTTCCATTGATAATCTGAATACTGCTCTGCTGAGAACGGCTCGGTCCCATCAGCACATCGAAGCCCTTGATGGATGGAGCCCGGAAATCCTTGATATTTTGCGAATTGACCGTGAAAACCAGACGTACCTGGTCACCACTGACCACCACGTCGGCAGCTTCCGCCACAAACCGTACGTTGTCGGCCTTCACCTGTCCTACGGCAAGTATCGTAAAAAGTAAGAATATTATCTTTCGCATTATTCTTTGATTTATAATTATTCGTTTGTTCTTCATCTTTGCTGGCTTACCAGTCTTTCTCCAGCTTGCGGCCCCGCACCTGAATCTGCTTCTTCACCTTGTCCTGTACGTTCTTTTCGTCCTGCATGGCGGCGTTGAGCAACTGTTCGGCATTCTCTTTCGACATCTGGTTCTGATTCTGCTGCGGTTGCTGCGGATTCTGCTGGTCCTTCTTGTTTTGGTCCTGCTGGTCCTTGTTCTGCTGCTTGTCATCCTGCTTCTGATCCTGCTTGTTCTGTTTCTGGTCCTGATTCTGCTGGTTCTGCTGCTGGTCTTTCAGCTGCTTCTGCGCCAGTGCCAGGTTGTAGCGGGTTTCATTGTCCTTCGGATTGTTGCGCAGGGATTCCTTATAAGCTTCAATACACTGCGGCAACTGCTTGGACGATTGCAGGATAACACCCATGTTATGGTAAATCTGCGCCAGCTTCATCTTGTCCTTTTCAATCTTTGAAGCGGCGGTAAACTGTTCCATGGCCTCCTTTCCCTTCTGCTGCATCAGCAACGCATTGCCCAGGTTGTACATGGCATCGGCCGACTTGGGATTCAGTTCCAGTGCCTTCCGGTAGTCCACTTCTGCCTTGACAAACAAACTGTCCTTGTAGAGTTTATTGCCGCTCCGCAGATAATCACGGTCTGTTTTCTGTGCGTAACCCGCCACAGCAGTCATGGCCAGGCACATACACAGCATATATCCTTTCACTTTCATCTCCAATTTCATTTAAAGAGTTTCACATTCTTGAAAAGCGGATTCTTGCGGTTCAGAATCATCAGGTCGGCAGCCAACAACAAGATGGCCAGCCAGGCCAGTACCTGGAACTGTTCGTCAAATTCCGTAAAGACCTGCGTCTCCACGTCCGCCTTTGCCAGTTTGTTGATTTCCGCGTTCAAGGCTCTCTCCGCATTGTTGGTGTTGTCCACCCTCACATAAATGCCGTTTCCCGCCTTGGCGACTTCCTGACACATCTGTTCGTTCAAACGGGTCACAATCACATTACCGTCCTTGTCACGGCGGAACTCATTGCTGCCTTCCATCGGAATGGGCGATCCGTCGGGTGAACCGACTCCTAACACAAACACGCGGATTCCCTTCTTGGCGGCTGCCTGTGCAGCTTCTATCGCTCCTCCTTCGTGGTTTTCTCCATCCGTAATCAGCACGATAGCTCTTCCTACGCCTTCATTCGGCGTGAAACTTTTCATGGCCAAATCGATGGCCCCGCCGATATCCGTACCCTGCGTGGTAATCAACGACGGGGAGATGGTTTCCAGGAACATCTTAGCCGATACATAGTCGCTCGTAATCGGGAGTTGTGTAAAGGCCTGACCGGCAAACACAATCATGGCCACCTTGTCGTTGTTGAAGGTTTCCACCAAGCGGGAAATCAGTTTCTTCGACTTCTCCAGACGGCTGGGAGTGACATCCTCTGCCAACATGGAGTTGGAAATATCCAGCGCCACCACGGTTTCCACACCTTGCCGTTTCACCGTCTCCATTTTGGAACCGAACTGCGGACGGGCCAGCATGAAAATCACCATGGCCAGCGCGGCAAAAGTCAGCCAGAACTTGACATCGGGACGGTATTTGGACACATCCGGCATCAAGTGTGCCAGCAGTTCCGGACTACCGTATTCGCGCAAACGCTTGCGGCGGCGGTAGTTCGTATAAAAATAGAACACAGCCAGCAAGGGCAGCACAATCAGTAAATATAAATATTGAGGTTCTCCAAATCGAAACATGGCTTCTTCTTTTAAGGTATTTTCTTTAATACTGTATTCCGCAACAGGATTTCAAGCAGGATGCTCAGGAACGCAATCAGGGCAAACACCTGATAAGCCTCCTCGCGCTTGCTGAATTCCTTCACGTTCAGTTTCGTTTTTTCCAGTTTGTCAATCTCGCGGTATACTTCTTTCAGCTTGGTATTGCTGGTGGCCCGGAAATAGTTTCCGTTAGTAGTACCCGCAATCTGACTCATGGTCTGTTCGTCGATTTCTACCGGCATCTGCACATACTGCACACCCGCATAAGTCTGCATCGGATAAGGTGCCGTTCCGTTGGTTCCTACACCGATGGTGTACACGCGGATGCCAAACTGCTTGGCAATCTCGGCCGCCGTCAGCGGAGAGATGTCTCCCCGGTTGTTCACACCATCCGTCAGCAGGATAATCACCTTCGACTTGGCCTTGCTGTCTTTCAGACGGCTCACTGCGTTAGCCAGTCCCATACCCAGTGCCGTACCATCTTCAATCATTCCGCGCTGCACCATATCACAGCCCACACTCTGGAACAAGTTCAGCAACACCCCGTGGTCGACCGTCAGCGGACACTGCGTAAAAGCCTCTCCTGCAAAGATCGTCAGACCGATGTTGTCGTTCGGACGTCCATTGATAAACTCTGCTGCCACCTGCTTGGCCGCCTCGATACGGTTCGGCTTCAAGTCCTCTGCCAGCATACTGGTCGATACGTCGACCGCCAGCATGATGTCGATACCTTCAATCTCCGTGTTCTGCCAGTTATCCGTAGTCTGCGGGCGTGCCAGCACCAGCACAATCATCACAAACGTCAAGATACGGAGCACGAACGGCGCATGCAGCAAATACACCTTCCAACTGCGCGGAGCCTGCATGTACATCCGTGTGGTGGATACCTGCATGGTCGGTTCCGTTTTTTTGCGGCGCATCACGTACCACACGATATACGGAATCAGCAGCAACAGCAGGAACAGATATTCTATATTCGCAAAAATCATAGTCTCAACTCATTTTAAAATTAAAAAAAGAGGTCGATGAGGTGACGCACAGACAGATATAAAGCAATCAATGCGGCAATACCCGTAATGGCAATGCTGCAGAGCAGTACAATCCGTCCCTGTTTGGAACGTTTTTCCTCCACCTTGATTTCTGTCGGCTCCTTCTTGGCGTTCGGATCTTCCTCTATCTTGGTCTGATTGATGAAATCCACGGCATTCACCAAGTTCATGTCGTTCTCATTCATCAATGGCGCATATTTGGCAAACTTCACCAGGTCGGCCGTTTCAAACATGGTTTTCAAATCACGGATAGAATCCTTGTCCTTCTCCTCCATCAGTCGGTCGATAATTTCCGAAGAAGTCATTTCCATGGCATTGAAACCAAAACGTTCCTTTATATATACACGAATCACATCGGTCAGTTCCGTGTAATATGCCTTCGGATCCTCCCGTTTGGCAGTCTTGTCGGCCTTGATGGTCTCAATCTTCTTCATAGCAGCCAAATGAGGAGGCAACTTCGGTTCTATCTTGATAATCTTGATAATCGGCTTGTTGTCACGATAGCGGATGACAAAGAAGACGGTCACCACTCCCAATGCGATGAACAACAGGATGGAATACACCAGTGGTGCCAAGTCATCCCAAGTGAGAGGTACTTCCTGAATAGACTTCGGGCCAAAGAACTGGTCGGGATGCAACGTATCCACCGGAATGGAATACACCTTCAGGGCCAGCGCCTTGGAACGGTAGGCCTTGTCATTGACCAGTACTTCGAACGGCGGCAGGTAATACAAAGCCGAGTCGAATGAAGTCACCGTATATTCCTGTGAAATCAACCAACGCTTGTTGTCGTTGAGCAATTGGGTATCCGGTTTAGCCACATCCAAAATCTCCACTCCCCTAACCAGTGTGTCACGAAGCAGCGGCAACCTCAGTTTCTGGTTGGCATCCATGCTGACCTGCAACTTAATCTTGGCCTGTTCTCCAATCAGCAGCTGAAGAGAATCGATAGTCGCTTCCACCGTCACCGACTGGGCTTTCAAACCAGACGTACCGCACAAAATCAGCAGTGCGCAACAACATGCCTTTATCATTTTCGTACAATATAATAAAAAATGTCTCATGTCAACTGTCAGTTTCGTTTCGCAAATAAATTCAACAACGCCTTCACATAATCCTGATCCGTACGGACAGACACAGAATCCACATTGCTGTGGGTGAAGGTTTCGTTCAGCTTCTGCTGTCTCTCCTTCCACCAGGCGTGATGTGCATTCCGCAACGCCTTGGAAGAAGTGTCAATCCACTGTTCATGACCCGTTTCCGCATCGCGTACCAGCATCAGGCCCACATCGGGAAGCTCTTCCAGTCGGCGGTCGTACACCCGGTCCCCCAGCGGGCGCTCCTCCCCCTGTACCGCCACCACATCGTGCTTCCGGTTGGCAATGGTCAATGCATTCTGGAAGTCCCTGTCGTCGATAAAATCGCTGAGGATGAATGCCGTACAGCGTTTCTTCAACACATTCGTCAGGTACTCGATGGCACACTGCAAATTGGTCCGCTGGCTTTCGGGCTTGAAATCAAGCAGCTCACGGATAATATACAAGATGTGCTTGCGGCCTTTCTTAGGAGGGATGAATTTCTCAATCCGGTCGGAAAAGAAAATCACGCCAATCTTATCGTTGTTCTGGATGGCAGAAAAAGCAAGCGTGGCGGCAATTTCCGTCACCATATCCTTCTTCAGCTGCTTGATGGTACCGAAATCCAGACTGTTAGACACATCCACCAACAGCATGACCGTCAGTTCACGTTCCTCCTCAAAGACTTTCACGAATGGTTTGTCGAAGCGAGCGGTCACATTCCAGTCTATATCGCGCACGTCGTCCCCAAACTGATATTCCCGGACTTCGGAGAACGCCATACCCCGACCCTTGAAGGCCGAATGATACTGGCCGGCAAAAATATTGCTCGAAAGTCCCCTCGTCTTGATTTCAATCTGACGGACACGCTTTAAAAGTTCACTTGTCTCCATTCCTTTAGTATTTGACCGTGCCCCTGCGGAATCGGCCGAGGAACACGGTTGAATCGTTTATAATCTATGCAGCTTTTCCGCTGCGGATAAATGCCGACGGGAACACTCTCCTTCCCGTCTGCCCCGATATCAGGCGGCGGGCATCAGGGTACTTCCACCTTGTTCAGAATCTTGCTGACGATTTCGTCGGAAGTCACATTGGTCGCTTCTGCCTCGTAAGTCAATCCGATACGGTGACGGAGTACATCATGTGCCACAGCACGCACATCTTCCGGAATCACGTAACCACGGCGTTTGATGAAGGCATAGCTGCGGGCAGCCAATGCCAAGTTGATAGACGCACGCGGAGAACCACCGAAGCCAATCAGGCCCTTCAGGTCTTTCAAATCATATTTTTCCGGGTAACGAGTAGCAAACACGATGTCGGCAATATATTGTTCAATTTTTTCATCGAGATATACCTGGCGAACCACTTCGCGGGCTGCAATGATGTCTTCAGCCTTCAGAATCGGACGGATTTCCACGCGTTCGCCGGAAATGTTCTGACGGACAATCTTCTTTTCCTCTTCTAACTTCGGATAATCGATGATAACCTTCAGCATGAAACGGTCCACCTGTGCTTCCGGCAGCGGATAGGTAGCTTCCTGTTCAATCGGGTTCTGTGTAGCCATTACCAAGAAAGGTTTCGGTAAAGCGAACGTCTGCTTGCCCAGTGTCACCTGACGTTCCTGCATGGCCTCGAGCAAAGCACTCTGCACTTTCGCCGGGGCACGGTTAATTTCATCGGCCAATACAAAATTGGCGAAAATAGGTCCCTTGTTGGCGATGAACTGTTCATCCTTCTGACTGTAAATCATGGTACCGATAATATCGGCCGGCAGCAAATCAGGAGTAAACTGCACACGACTGTATTTGGAGTCTATCAATGAGGCAAGAGTCTTAATCGCCAATGTTTTTGCCAAACCCGGCACACCTTCCAACAGGATATGTCCGTCGGAAAGCAACCCGATCAACAAAGATTCGATGAGGTGTTTTTGACCTACGATTACCTGATTCATTCCTTCCATCAGGTTAGTTACGAATGCGCTCTGGCGTTCGATACGTTCGTTTAATTCACGAATGTCAATAGCTTCAGCCATAATTTTCTTCTATTTTAGTTCCTATTTTTTTCATTAAAAAAAGCCCTTTCTATACCTATGCCTAAAAGGACACCCCAAAATTAAGGCATTCCATTAACAGGCACAATAAATTTTGATAAAAAAATATAGACTGTTTTCCCCTTTTAAGGCTTATTGAACTAAAGAAGATTAAAAAGGCCCTGTTTCGATTGAAACAAGGCCATTCTCTATTTTTTAGGAGTCAGTTGTGGAATCTGGATAGTAGTACCCACCGGCACATTGTCCGGATTCTTGATGATAGACTTATTATGCTTCACCAAATAAGGCCACAATTTCTTGTTGCCATAGAACTTCAAGGCCACCCGTACCAAGCTTTCTCCGGGACGGAGTGTGTAAGAAGTCTGCGTACCTGTAATCTGGTATTCCACCGTATCAGCCAAAGTTTCCTGCTTTGGTACCACGGCCTTCGTTTCATTTTTTTCCGTTTGGACAGGAGTTGCGGTCACCACCTTCTGCTCTTGCTTTACCGTATCCGGACGCTGCCCTCTCTCTATCTGGGATGAATCCACTTTCACCGTCAAAGTATCTGCCACCTTGGAAGAATCTGGCACGACAGGAGCTACTTTCTGCTGCTGTTCCTGCCGCATCAGGTACTCCACCACTTCTTCCGGTACATACCGCCGTCCAGAAGTCAACGCCCAGGTAATCAATCCTCCTATAAAGATACCGACCAACAGAATTGAAGCAATCATACACCACGGAATGTGTCGTTCCGTTTCTCTTTCCGGTACAGCCGCATCAGCTTCTGGAATGTCCATTTCCTGCACAAGCGTTTCTGTATCCGCTGCTTCCGCCGGTTTTTCTTTCTCTTCCACCGACGGAGTGGCCGCTACTTCCGGACACGATGCCTCCGGCTGCTGTTCGATGGAAGAAGAAACCACATCAGTTTCTGTCGTATCTGTATCAGATTCCGATTCTTCTTCTTCCCCCTCCGGCAGTACACCTTCTTCCGGGAGGTCAGCAAAATGCACCTCATCTTTGAGCAGCACCGACTGGAAATGTGCAAAAGGTTTGTTGATCAGGTCTCGCAACCCCGCTTCCGGGATGAACGATACACGGGTATGTCCCTTGATTTCAATGGCTTCCCCCGTGTTTACATCCACGCTTTTCCGGGCCTCGATATTGATAAGCTTAAACGTGCCCAGCCCTTTCACCTTTACATACTTGTCGCGTGTCAAGGCTTCCTCAATCAAGGAGAGGAACTCCTTCACAAATAGTTCCGCATCTGCCTCATTCAACTGGCATTTCTGCGCAAACAATTCCACAAGTTCTTGTAAGGTTATTTTCTCATTCATCAGTGGACACGTTTTTAAACTTTTCTTTCAGAGCTGCGCTCGGCTTGAAGGCCAGCGTCAATTTGGGAGGCACTAAAAAACGTTGACGAGTCACAGGATTCACAGAGATACGTTCCATCTTCTTCTTCACCTCAAACGCGCCGAACCCTTGCAGACTGACCGTCTTGTCATCCTGCAAAGCCTGCGACATACATTCGGTAAACGAAGCCACCAAAGAAGCCGTCTCCTTTCCCGGCCTGTTCACACGGCGGGAAAGTTCCTCTATGAATTCCTTGTTTGTCATTGGATTATTTTACTATTCTTGCATACAAATCAAAATCATCTGCATCATACACCTTCACGCGGTGGAAAGTACCGGTCTTCAAGCGATGTTCTCCCGCTTCAATCAAAACTTCCGGATCTACTTCCGGTGAATCAAATTGCGTACGGCCGATGTAATAGTCGCCTTCTTTCCGGTCGATGATAACCTTGAACTCCTGTCCGATTTTCTGGTGAGCCAGTTCGGCCGAAATTTCCTGCTGCAACGCCATCAGTTCATCCAAACGCTGCAACTTTACTTCCTGAGGTATCTCATCCTTGTAATGCTTGGCCGAATAGGTTCCTTCCTCTTCCGAATAAGCAAATGCACCCATACGTTCAAAATGAGCCTTGCGCACAAACTCCTTCAGTTCTTCAAAGTCCTGCTCTGTTTCTCCGGGATGCCCCACCATCAGTGTAGTACGCAAATGAATACCCGGTACCTCCTGACGGAACTTTTCAATCAGACGATACGTCTCCTCCTTCGTCACATGACGACGCATTTTCTCCAGCATATTGTCGCTGATGTGCTGCAAGGCAATGTCCATGTACTTGCACACGTTGTCATTTTCCCGCATCACACGGAACAAGTCTTCCGGGAAGTGAGCTGGATAAGCATAATGCAGACGAATCCATTCCACACCCGGAATATGCGCCATCTGCTCAATCAGCTCCGGCAACATCTGTTTCTTATACAAATCCACGCCGTAATAAGTCAACTCTTGCGCAATGACCTGGAATTCTTTCACTCCTTCCGACACCAACAGACGCACCTCGTCCAGAATCTCTTCCATCGGACGGGATACATGTTTTCCGGTAATAATAGGAATGGCACAATACGCACACTTACGGTCGCAGCCTTCCGAAATCTTCAAGTAGGCATAGTGCTTAGGGGTAGTCAAATGACGTTCGATGGCAAATTCTGAATGATATGCCTTGCCCAAATCGGCCAGCAACTCATTCCAGTTGAACTTCCCATAAAACTTGTCCACCTGCGGAATCTCCATCTGCAAATCCTTCAGATAACGTTCTGACAGACAGCCCATCACATAGAGTTTCTTCAGCCGGCCTTCTTCCTTGGCCTGACAGAACTCCAGTATCATGTTGATGGACTCTTCCTTGGCATCGCCAATAAAACCGCACGTATTAATGACGGCTATTTCTCCCTGAGGGTGGGCACTGTCGTGCGTCACTTTGTATCCATTGGCTTCCAGCTGTTTCATCAGCTTTTCAGAATCCACCAGATTTTTTGAACACCCTAATGTAATAATATCAATTGTATTCTTTCTCATTTCTCTGTGGTTGAGCCAAACAACGAATCCACGAATTCCCGGCGACGGAAGACCTGAAGATCTTCAATTCCTTCTCCCAGCCCGATGTATTTTACCGGAATCTTAAACTGGTCGGAAATGCCGATGACCACGCCACCCTTGGCGGTTCCGTCAAGCTTGGTAATGGCCATTGCCGTTACCTCCGTGGCCAGCGTAAACTGCTTGGCTTGTTCAAATGCATTCTGTCCGGTAGAACCGTCGAGCACCAGCAATACCTCATGCGGTGCATCGGGAACCACCTTCTTCATCACGTTCTTGATTTTGGTCAGCTCGTTCATCAAGCCTATTTTATTGTGCAAACGGCCTGCCGTATCAATAATGACTACATCCGCATTATTGGCCTTGGCCGAACTCAGCGTGTCGAAAGCCACCGAAGCCGGATCGGCTCCCATTTTCTGCTTAATCACTGGCACACCTACCCGTTCACCCCAAATGTCCAGCTGCTCCACAGCGGCTGCACGGAACGTATCGGCTGCACCCAAATAAACTTTCTTTCCTGCTTTCTTGAACTGATAAGCCAGTTTTCCAATGGTTGTAGTCTTTCCTACTCCGTTCACACCCACTACCATGATGACATACGGTGTCTTATCCTGTGGCACGTCAAAATCTGCCGTATCCACCGTATTGTTTTCCATCAGCAGTGCCGCGATTTCTTCCCGAAGAATATTATTCAGTTCCTGGGTATTGACATACTTATCTTTCGATACCCTGGCTTCAATGCGCTTGATAATATTCAGCGTAGTTTCTACTCCTACATCAGACGTGATAAGTACCTCTTCCAGATTGTCCAACACCTCGTCGTCTACCTTCGACTTTCCAGCTACTGCACGTGCAATCTTGCTGAATACACTTTCTTTGGTTTTAGACAATCCTTTGTCTAACGTCTCTTTTTTTTCCTTTGAGAAAAAACTAAAAAATCCCATACAACATAACTTTTATCAGTTTCTGACACAAAGATAAAACTATTATAGTTTACACACAAAAAAAAGTTCCTTTCATATTGAAATGAAAGGAACTTTTATTTAGCATTTTATAATTGACTCGCTAAATTATTTCTTGAAGAAGTCCTGAACTTTATCGTTAGGAACCATCTGTTCGTCAAAAACGTAAGCACCTGTTTTCGGAGACTTAACCATTTTGATAACCTTAGTATAAGAACGGCCTTCTTTACCTGTCTGAAGGGTTGCGACTGTTTTCTTTGCCATGGGTTATAATTATTTAATTTCTTTGTGAACTGTTACTCTTTTCAAAATAGGATTGTACTTCTTAAGCTCCAATCTTTCAGTGGTATTTTTTCTGTTTTTTGTTGTAATGTAACGAGAAGTTCCCGGCATACCACTATCCTTCATTTCTGTGCATTCAAGGATTACCTGTACTCTATTACCTTTAGCCTTCTTTGCCATAGTCTATCTCTCCTTTTTAATTAACCAATAATTTTGATGCTTTTCCAATCACAATAGCCTTTGGTTACCGCTTCATTCAGCGCTGCATCCAGGCCTTTTTTATTAATCACACGTAAGCCGTTAGCGCAGATGTTCAGGCTAATCCAGCAATCTTGTTCTACATAGTAGAATTTCTTAGTAAACAAGTTCACATCAAAAGTTCTTTTTGTTCTTCTCTTAGAGTGTGAAACGTTGTTGCCTATCAAGGCTTTCTTTCCGGTAATTTGACAAATTTTCGACATTTCTATCTAGTTTTTATAGTTTTATTCCATGGTTCTCTCAAACGGAGTGCAAAGTAAGTGATTTTATTTTATATAAGCAAATCTTTCACCAATAAATTACACTTTTACTCCTCATTTTCTTGATTTTGACACAAATCCAGCAATAATTGAAGAGTTTTGGCCGTTGCAGCCTGAATATTTTTCTCACGACCTTCGTCTTCGCTTAACATAGCCGTGAGCACCTTTTCTTTCGAGCCGGCAGCCACCCAAATAGTACCTACAGGCTTTTCCGGAGTACCTCCAGCCGGTCCTGCAATACCTGATGTGGCTACAGCATAATCCGTATTCAAAGCTTCAATGGCTCCTTTCACCATTTCTACCACGGTTTCTTCACTTACAGCCCCATATTTTTCCAATGTTTCTGCATTCACATGCAAGTGATTCACCTTCACCTCATTTGAATAGGCGATAATTCCACCTTTATAGAAACGAGAACTACCTGGGATAGCAGTTATAATGGCTGCCACATTACCTGCCGTACAGCTTTCAGCGGTAGCCAATGTAAAACCTTCTCTCCAGAAGATTTCACTTATCTCCTTACTTAGTGTTTTGGTTTCTACTGACATAATCTCTTTTTTCTAAATTGTTACTTAATGGTTACCCGTGAATAAGCGGGCTTGTCTATCGTGCAAAAATCCTTGTCCAAAAATTTATAATATCCTGTAATAGCAATCATGGCCGCATTGTCGGTGGTATAGCCAAACTTCGGGATGAAGATGTTCCAGCCATACTTCTTGGCATGTTCGCGAAAAGCATTGCGAAGTCCGTTGTTGGCCGATACCCCGCCGGCCACAGCTACTTCCTTGATGCCTGTATCTTTCACCACCTTGCGAAGCTTGTCCATCAGGATGTCTACGATGGTTTTCTCCAGCGAAGCTGCCAAATCAGTCTTGTGGTGTTCCACAAAATCCGGATCTTCTTTCACCCATTCCTTAAGCGAATACAAGAAAGAGGTCTTCAAGCCGCTGAAACTGTAGTTGTATCCCGGAATATGCGGTTTACTGAACGTATACGCATTCGGATTACCCTGGCGTGCCAGCTTGTCAATAATCGGTCCACCCGGATAGCCCAGTCCCATCACCTTAGAACATTTGTCGATGGCCTCTCCTGCCGCATCATCGATAGTCTGTCCCAATACCTCCATGTCATTGTAGGCATTCACACGGATAATCTGTGAATTTCCACCTGATACCAACAGACAGATGAAAGGTAAACTCGGCTGCACGTTCTCGCCATCAGGTTCCTTAATGAAATGAGCCATCACATGTCCTTGCAGATGGTTCACTTCCACCATCGGAATACCCAGTGCACGAGCAAACCCTTTGGCAAACGATACTCCTACCAGCAAAGAACCCATCAGTCCCGGTCCGCGGGTAAAAGCCACCGCACTCAGTTCTTCCTTGGTCACCCCAGCCCGTTTCAACGCCTCATGCACCACCGGCACTATGTTCTGCTGGTGTGCCCGCGAAGCCAGTTCGGGAACCACGCCTCCATACGCTTCGTGTACCGCCTGACTGGCAATTACACTGGAGAGCAGAAAGCCGTCTTTGATTACCGCAGCCGAAGTATCATCACAAGAAGATTCAATTCCTAATATTATCGTACTCATAAAATGTCTTTATACCTTATATATTAATGCGTCAATATTTCAAGACCCTGTTCCGTCATCACAAAAGTATGTTCCCATTGTGCAGAAGGAAGCTCATCTTCCGTCACTACGGTCCAACCGTCTTCTTCATCAATAAACACTTCCCAGGTTCCCATGTTGATCATCGGCTCGATAGTAAATACCATGCCTGGCACGAGCAGCATACCGGTACCTTTCTTACCGAAGTGCTCTACATCCGGTTCCTCATGAAATTCCAGTCCCACTCCGTGTCCGCATAAGTCACGTACTACCGAAAAACCGTTTTTCTTGGCATGTTTTTCAATGGCATGGCCGATGTCGCCCACAAAGCTATAAGGTTTGGCCGCTTCCATACCAATTTCCAAGCATTCCTTGGCCACGCGTACCAGTTTTTCCTTCTGTGGAGTGGTCTTTCCGATAATGAACATACGAGAAGCATCCGCATAATACCCGTCCAAAATGGTCGTACAATCCACATTGATGATATCGCCTTCTTCCAGAATTTCTTCTTCGTTCGGGATACCGTGGCACACCACCTCATTGATTGACGTGCAACAGCTTTTCGGGAAACCTTCATAGCCCAAGCAAGCCGGGATAGCCCCGTGGTCTTTTGTGTATTCATACACCAGCTTGTCTATCTCCGCCGTACTCATTCCGGCATGGATTTCTTTTTCTACCAAATCAAGCACCCCTGTATTGATGACCCCGCTTCGACGGATGCCTTCAATCTGCTCCGGAGTCTTGATCAACTGGCGAGTCGGAACCAGATGGCCTCTGTCCTGATAATACAGCACCTTCTTGTCCAGTTCGGTCAACTCCGCTCCTTTAGGAACCTTCCAGTTTATTTTATGTCTTCTCATAATTTTCGTTTTTTACTTGACGCAAAGTTATAAGAAAAAAATGGAATAGGATACGGTATGAAGAATAAAAATACCTCCCCATCCGAGAAAGACTTGTCACATTTCTGTAACACTGTTCCAAAAGTCCCAAAAATGTTCGCAAAATACCACACAGGACATAAATTTGACAGCCAGAAACTTGCTTCAACAACAAAATATTTATATCTTCGCCCTGACAGTAAACAAATAAAATAATTTAAATTCAAAAACTATGATGGACAAGACTCAAATTGGGACAAACGCCGGGATTGTCTGGAAACTCCTTTCCGACAACGCACATTGGGAATACGAAAAACTGAAAAAAGAATCCGGATTGTCTGATAGAGATTTGAATGCCGCAATCGGGTGGCTGGCACGCGAAGACAAAATAGATTTCGACATCGACGAAAAAGAAGACCGCTTATTCTTGCATGTCAACGTCTATATCGGCTGACCCAAAAGGCCATTGAATACCACTGCATGTACATTCAATGGCCTTTTGCGCCCTTTTTTTATAAGGTTACACAATCCGGTCTACCGTAATATCGGGAAAATCATGCAGCATCATCAGAAGCAACCCTTCTTCATTCGCCCGTTTGGCCCGTATCACCATCGAGATGCGGTACATCTCCCGTCCGTCTTCATACACCTTGTTCATCTCATACGAAGCAATCTGGAAGCCGTCTGAACTGAACCGGGCCGACACGTCTTTCAGCACGCCGGGATTCCCTGCCGTAAATTCAATAATCATATTTCGCATGCCCACACTCTTGAAGCAATAGCTGAGCACCTCCAGTCCGGCCAGCGCCAGCAAGGTGGCCAGAATACCAATCAGATACATACCCGCTCCGATGGCCAGTCCGATGCCCGCAGTGGCCCACACCCCTGCCGCCGTAGTCAGTCCGCGGACCACCTGCTTCTGCAAGAGGATAATGGTTCCGGCTCCGATAAAGCCGATGCCGCTGACCACCTGGGCCGCCAAACGACTTGGGTCTAACCGCACCAAATCTTTCTCCAACACATCCATGAAACCATATTGCGACACAATCATCATCAACGCACTGCCCAGAGCTACCAGGAAGTGGGTCCGGTAGCCGGCTTCCTTGGCCCGGGATTCCCGGTCCAG
>ERZ779791.243-NODE-243-length-22365-cov-4.20569_pt1 | contig 22365 bp, 18 predicted proteins | sample MGYA00511351_ERZ779791 | MGnify/ENA primary metagenome ERZ779791 (study PRJEB29588, sample SAMEA2143745) | human gut metagenome | biome: human gut; feature: human-associated habitat; material: faeces | place: Denmark | collected 2008/2010 ...
CAAATAAAACAAGAAGAAAAATAGAAAAAAAAGCCGCTCCAGTCTTCCCGACTGAAACGGCCTTCAGGTAGATTATAAAGGTATAGTCTTATTTCTTCAAATCATTCGCATTGGTCAACAACTTGCCCTGATATTCTCCGGTCAAGGTCTTCAAGAATGCCACAATCTGTTTCACTTCCTGCTGTGACAGGTTCACACCGACTTCATATTTAGCCATAGCTACCACCGCATCTTCCAGTGTAGCCTGAGTAGCATCATGGAAATAAGGTGCAGTCAGTGCCACGTTACGCAAACCGGGCACTTTAAAGCGGTGACGGTCTCTTTCGTTCTTGGTTTCCTTGTAACGGCCGTTGTCTTCTACGGTCAGTTCCGTACCACGGTCGGCAAAGTAGTCAGCTTTGATTCCCATCAATTCATACGACTGTCCACCCATGTTTTCACCGACATGGCAAGTAGCGCAGTTGTATTTCTTGAACAAATCGTATCCGGCCACTTCTTCGGCATTCATGGCTGTCTTATCCCCTTTCAGATACTTGTCGAAACGAGAATTCGGAGTCAGCAAGGTTCTTTCAAACTCCTGAATGGCATTCGTAATGTTGGCCTCGTTAATACCGTCAGGATATACTTCCGTAAATGCCTTGCTGAATGCGGCGTCTGCTTTCAGCTTATCACAGATTTCATCGAATGACTTGCAAGCCATTTCTACCGGATTCAAAGGAGGTCCGGCTGCCTGGTCGGCCAACGTAGCCGCACGTCCGTCCCAGAACTGCACAAAGTTATACAATGCATTGTAAACTGTCGGAGCATTTACCCCTCCGTGCTGTCCACCGACACCTTCTGAGAAAGCTTTGTTGTCCACACCACCGGTATTCAATCCGTGGCAAGAAGAACAAGACACAGTGTTATCGGCCGACAGACGTACGTCATGGAACAACATCTTACCCAATATCACCTTACGCATATCCACCGGCACGGAATCCTGTACCGGACGAACAGCCTCGTTCGCCCACTGCTTATCGGCCAACAGATTCGGATAGGAAGCCGCACGTTGAGATTTCACCCAAGCAAGTGCCATCTGTGTCTCCGTATCGGTCAGCGAAGAACCCCAGTGAACGAGGTAATACTTGGCCAACGGCATCGTACCATCAGCAATCACTTTTTCCACCTTGGCCAGATCCACTTCATTGATTTTTTCGCCCTTCTTCAATGCCTCTACCATCGGAGTCATGTCAAAAGAACGATAGCCCAGGCGGACATCTTCTTTCACCAGTTTGCCTGCTATCGGGAAGCCCGCATAGAAAGGCAACTTCGGATTGGCTGAATGGCAAGCCATACAGCCACTACTTTCAATGATTTCTTCCATTTGCGCATTACTTTCCAGGCTGGCTGAAGGTGCTCTATTCACCAACCGGTACACTACGCATAGTACGATGACTACCACCAGTACGGAAAGAATAATCTTCGAACTTTTTTTCATAAAAAATGAATTTAAAAATTAAACAACCAGTATATATTATAAATAAGACTATGAACGAGAATACAAGTGCACACTTTGCCGGGCCGCCGGAAGGTAATTCACCCCGTACCAGCACATCTGGAGCGAGAGGAAAGACACAATCAGTATCCAGTAAAGCGTACGGAAAGAAGCACTTCTGAACAAACGCAGGTGTACATACAGCAAGTACCCGGTCCAGGTCACTGCCGCCCAGGTTTCTTTCGGATCCCAGCTCCAGTAATGCCCCCAAGCTGCCTTTGCCCAAATGGCCCCGGTAAGCATCCCCACCGTCAGAAAGGCCAGCCCGGTATACACCAGCTTATCGGCTGCCTCCAGATAATTGGAGCGATGCTTGAAAAGTCCCATACACGACAGGATGAAGGCGCATCCCAGCACAGAATAAGAAAACATATAGATGGTGACATGGGGAATAAACCACGGACTCTGCAAGGCAGGCATGAGCGACTGGTCATGAATCTCCGGTTTCAGGATATTGACAAGGGCAAAGACCGCCCCCACCACCGTAGAAAAGCACAAAATCCAAGGATATTTCCAACGGATATACGTCAACAAACCGGAGACGCCCATAAAAAAGGAATACCACAACCGGGTTTCACCCATGGTACGCAAAGGAGGACGCTGCAAAGAAATCCAAAATCCGGCAATAAACACCGCAAACACCGCGATGCCCAACGAGGTCAGCAGAATGGCCCAGCGACTCCGTTCTCTCGAGAACAAAGCAAATGCCGCGCCACTTGCCCACAAAACAATCGCCGACAGGGCAAACCATTCAAAATTATTCCACGTAATCATTTAAGCAAAACATTAGTTTTTTAAGTCTAGTCATCTGAAATTCTTAGTATGAAGCTCTTCGTTGCCTGTTCGGCCCAGCCAAGAACAACAGGCAACTCCCGCATAACATCATTACAATGCCCAGCCACATAAGATATTTCAAAGGCTCACGCACAATTTGAACCACACAATACTGCGGTTCGGGCGACCGTACATCGTAAGAAGTCAGATAATAATCGTCCATCCAATTGGCTGCATAAGGATGATTCACTTCCAAATGAGCCTGTTTCCCATCTATCGTGACTTCGGCAAAGAAATGACGAGGAGCTCCATTAGGATAATGCTCTACCGTAAAATCTGTCAATTGCAATTTTTGAGGCAAATAGACCTTAGCCCCCTGCTCCGTAAAGGCTTCATTGGTAGGCGAAGTCCGGAATACGGGAATACGCAAGGTCTGTTCTTCGGCACTGCCAATGAATCCAGCGAAAAGAGCCAGCCACAATCCCGCATGATTGAGCACAAAACGCCACCGGTTCCGCCCCGGAAGGAAACATCTCCTCAGGGTAACCATCCCCAAATGAGTGAGCAACACAAACAGACTCATCACAAAAATCCAGGAAGAGGTAAAATGGTAACATCCCAAACGGGAAAGCACGCCCGATTTTTCCGCCATTTCCTGTGCAGAAAGTTGAGGAAACAATCCGATTACCAGACAACCGGCCAAAAACCAGCCCAATGTCCAGCAAGTACACCGCGGGGAAAGCCATAGTCTGACGGCCTCGGAAGAACGCTTCTCCTTATATGCATACCACATCCCTCCTATCCAAAGTAAGGCCAAAAGGAAATCCAGTGGAAAGGTGAAAAAGGCAAACGGGAAATTGCCAAAAACACATTGAACCACCACGGAAAACAGTAATAATAAAACGAATAGTAAGTCAGTCTTTAAGTTCATACATCCATGATTTATGAAACTATTGCAAAGATAAGAACTTAATTGAACTTTACAACAAAATTGTAAAGATAACAAACCTATTTCCTCTTAAAACGAGGAAACAAGTTTGCCAATTGCTTATTTTTCCCGACGCATCCGGTGACCGTACACCACAATGACCAAAAAACAAATCAGAGGGAGTACGAAAGATACATTCACTGCCGGCAGCCCCAGCAAGGTCTTGCAGTCTATCAAAGAAGCTTGCAAAGGAGGCAACACCGATCCTCCCAAAATGGCCATAATCAATCCGGCGGCCCCGAACTTTGCATCATCGCCCATACCTTTCAGGGCAATGCCGTAGATAGTGGGAAACATCAGGGACATACAGGCAGAAACTCCCACCAAGCAATACATGCCATAGATATTCTGCAAGAAAATCACTCCTAAAATGCACAAGGAAGCCCCAATGGCAAGCACCTTCAGCAACTTACCCGGATTGACATATTTCAGCATCAAGGTACAGACAAAACGACTGATACAAAAAATCACCATAGCGATAATATTGTATTTCTGCGACAAAACCTCAGCCGCCTGTTCTTCCATACCTTGCAACATAAACAAACGGGTGCCATACTGAATGATAAAAGTCCAGCACATAATCTGCGCTCCTACATAGAAGAACTGTGTCACTACCCCATAACGGTAGCGTTTGACGGCATACAGACGCTTCAAGGTAGGCACAAAATCAATGGAATGGGACTGGTCGGCATTCTTGGGCATACGGGTCAGACGAATGACAAGAAGCATTACCAGTATCACCACTCCAATAGACAAATAAGGAGTGATGAGGATGGTCAGGTCTGAATCGCGAATCGCTTCAAATTCAGACTGACTCAGCTGGGCACGCCCGGCGGTGTCCAGCGGATGAAGCTGGTTCTGGATAAAGTTCATGGCCACAAACATCCCCATCAAAGAGCCTATGGGATTGAAGGCCTGTGCCAGATTCAAGCGGCGGGTAGCGGTTTCCTCCGTTCCCATCGACAGAATATAAGGATTGCAACTGGTTTCCAAGAAAGACAGTCCGCATGTCATAATGAAATAAGCCAGCAAAAAAGGATAATAGTTACCGGTCAGTTTGGCTGGAAAAAAAGACAAGGCCCCCAAAGCATACAGCCCCAGACCCAACATGACTCCCGCCTTGTAGGAATACTTGCGGATAAACATCGCCGCCGGGAAAGCCATGGCAAAATATCCGCCGTAGAAAGCGACTTGCACCAAGGTGCCATCAGTCACACTCATCCTGAAAATCTTGGAAAAAGCCTTGACCATGGGATTGGTAATGTCATTGGCAAAGCCCCACAAGGCAAAACAAAAGGTAATTAGAATGAAAGGAATCAGGAAATTTACCCCATCCTTCTTTAATATAGATTGGTTATTCGATGTATTACTCATGGTATCAGATTTTAATAAGGTCAGCAAGTGTCTTGGTCACTTGATTTGTTGCATGATATTTCCGATGGCAGTGGCTTCCACCGGCCCTTCTTCTACAGGTATGCCGATGGCCTCTTCCGTCAACCGGTTCAGGTATTTGTTCTGACTTCCTCCACCTATGACATACAGTTTTGTGACCGGCTCCGGCAAAAGTCGGTTCAAGGCTTCCACCCCCACCTTATAGCGCAAAGCCAGCGAACGAAGCACACATTTCACAAACTCTCCCTGGGTGACAGGGGGCTTCTGACCCTGAGCCACGCAATAAGTGGCAATGGCATCTGCCATACTTACCGGACACTGGAAAGCTGCTGCATCCACATCAATCAACGCCTCCGTTTCCGCACCTTCCGCAGCCGGCAACAAGGTGGTATAGGCTACATCTTTCCCTTCATCCTTCCATTCCTGCATCAGCTTCTGAAGTATCCACAGCCCGGTGATGTTCTGCAAGAAACAAATCTGTCCGTCTCTTCCACCCTCATTGGTAAATCCTGCCAGCCGGGCGGCTTCCGTCAGAATCGGTTCATTGTTCATGACTCCCAGCAAAGACCAGGTACCCGAGCTCAGGAATGCCACTTTCTTTCCATCCACAGACGAAGGAACCACACTGGCTGCACTGGCCGTGTCGTGTGAAGCCACGGCTATTACTTCCACCTCATAGTCTATTCCTATCTGTTCCTTGATTTCCTGTTTCAGAAAGCCCCGTGAGGTTCCTGGCATAACCACTTCACCAAAAAGATGCTCCGGAAGCCCCAGTTCACGAATCAGCTTGAAATTCCACGTACGTGCCTTGGCATCCAGCAGTTCCGAGGTAGAAGCAATACTATATTCATTGTTGGCTACCCCGGTGAGATAATAGCTGAACAAATCAGGCATGAACAACAACTTATCGGCCACTTTCAGCTGGACATTATCTTCCTTCTGTAGGGCATACAACTGGAATAAGGTGTTGATAGCCATTACCTGCGTACCCGATTCCGCATAATGTGCCGCCACATCCACCTTCGAGAAGAACTCCTCGGGCATACCATCTGTACGGTTGTCACGATAGCAGACCGGATTTCCCAACAGATTTCCCTGCCGGTCTATCAATCCGAAATCCACTCCCCAGGTATCGATACCGATACTCTTCAGGACATATCCTTTCTCCACTGCCTTGCGAATACCCGTCTTCATCTCCTCAAACAAGGAAAGGAAATCCCAGTAAATACGACCTCCCATCCGCACCTGACGATTGGGAAAACGATACACCGTATCCAGCTGGAGTTCCTCACCGGAAAGGTAGCCGGCGATTACTCTGCCGCTACCTCCTCCGAAATCAATCGCTAAATATGCTTCTTTCATTTGGTCTTCTTTCCTAAAATATAGGTATCAAGGTCATCAATCTCTTCCGGTGTCAACGTCTTGTACTTTCCCCCGGAAAGCACGATGATACGGCATGCCATTTCAAAGAACATCGCTCTCTCAAAAGCCTGGTCAAAGTCTTTTCCGCAGACCACTTGTCCATGTTTCTGCAACAACACCGAATTATGCGACTTCATGGCTGCAATCACCGCCTCAGCCAGTTCTTTGGAACCCGGACGGAAATACGGGATGACTGGAATCTCCGCACCGACATGGCACGGCACTTCTGCCGTCACATTGAAATCCTTCGGGGTATCTTCCATGCATGACACCACCGTGGCATAGGGAGACTGGAAATGAAGTACCACATTTACCTCCGGGCGTTCTCTCAACACTCCCAAATGGAACACACTTTCCATGGAAGGTTTCACGCCATTCAGTACCTCGCCTGTATCCAAACGGCACACAGCCACTTTATCCTTTGTCAAGGACGGAACCCACGAGCCAGTGCCAGATACCAGCACTTCTTCGCCCACACGCCATGAAAGGTTACCACTGCTGCACACCGTCAATCCGGCATCACCTACCCGATGCGCCTGTTTCAAAAATTCTTCAATATGTTCGTTTGTAATCATCATTTTCTCAAGAATGGAAATAAAGCCGGAACCAACGGGCTCTCCCATCCGTTCCGGCAAGGTTATTAATATGAGTTATTTATAAATAGGACCGTAATTCTGGCAAGCCCGGTAATCGGCTCCTTCCTTATCCATACCGAACGCATTCCATGCCGCCGGACGGAAAATCTTGTCATCTTCCACATTGTGCATGCAGACCGGAATACGCAGGATAGAGGCCAGCGTAATCAAATCCTGACCAATGTGTCCGTAGCTAATGGCTCCATGATTGGCGCCCCAGTTGTTCATGACTGAATAGACATCCTTGAAGGCTGGTTTGTCGCACAAGCGAGGTACAAACCAAGTGGTCGGCCATGTACGGTCAGTTCGTTCATCCAGCAGCTTGTGGATTTCCGAATCGATTTCCACCGTCCATCCTTCAGCGATCTGAAGTACCGGACCCAATCCTTTTACCAGATTCAAACGGCTCATGGTAACAGGCATGCCTCCCTTTGACAAGAAGTTGGAAGAGAAACCACCTCCACGGAAATAATCTCTGTTGGCCGGATACCAGGTAGTAGCTTCCAAACATTTCTCCACTTCGCCTTCCGTAATTTCCCAAGACGGTTTCATCGCCGGATGGCCATCGGTGTCGGTCTGCTGTCCTGTACCATCCAAGGTAGTCGCTCCGGAATTAATCAAATGGATGATACCATTCTTTGCCAATCCGGTCAGTTCCTTTCCGGTAACCCGTTTCACGGCCTCCGGACTCCAATAAGTACGCACGTCAGAGAAAATCTGTGCACGATTAGTCAACAAATGGCCGAAAAGCATGGCTACTCCGTTGCAGGCATCATTTTCAGTGGCCACCACGTAAGCCTCACGGATACCGTTCCAGTCAAAGGACGTATTCAACAAAGCTTCCGAGAAATCCCCGTTCGGATAGAAATCGGTCCACTGACGCTGTCCCTGGAAACCAGCTGCAATGGCATTATGTCCCAGTGCCTCTTCCTTGAATCCCATTTCCCTCAACTTCGGATTACCGGTCATCAAATCACGCATAATAAGGGTCATCTTCACGATGAATTCCCAGTCGGCATCTTTTTCGGCACGTGTCTTGACCTTGGCCTCTACATTAAAGTCTTTCCCTTCATTCTTCTTGCAGTATTTCTCGGTCCATGCCATCGCCTTGGCATATTCTTCCTTATCGTAAATCCCTTCGGTCATACGACGGATAATCTCGGTCAAATCTACCGACTCACAACGCATGCCCAAGTATTCCTGGAAGAAATCCGGATTGACAATTGAACCGGCAATACCCATGGACACACTACCCATGGAAAGATAAGATTTGCCTCTCATGGTTGCTACAGCCTGAGCCGCACGGGCAAAACGCAAAATCTTTTCTGCCACATCGGCCGGAATGGTATTGTCTTCAATATCCTGTACGTCATGCCCGTAAATACCGAACGCCGGCAGTCCTTTCTGTGCATGCCCAGCCAATACCGCAGCCAGATACACAGCTCCCGGTCTCTCCGTACCGTTGAAGCCCCACACAGCCTTCGGATAGTAAGGATTCATATCCATCGTTTCAGCTCCATAACACCAGCAGGAAGTCACTGTAATAGTAGCACCTACGCCTTCCCGTTCAAACTTCTCGGCACAAGCCGCACTCTCAGCCACACGACCGATGGTAGAATCGGCAATCACGCATTCCACCGGACTTCCGTCACCGTTTTTCAAATTAGAAGATATCAGTTCGGCTACAGCTTTCGCCAGATTCATCGTTTTTTCTTCAAGGCTTTCACGAACGCCACCCTGACGTCCGTCAATTGTGGGACGAATCCCAATTTTGGGGTACTTTTTCATTGTTTAGATTCTTTACAAAGTTAAACTTCTATTTATATCTGTCTCTTTCAATTATCCATACTGAACTGTGCTGAAACAGCCGTACAAAAAAGACACTCTGTTCCTTTTCAAACAGAATGCCGAAGATGCACTTCCGTAGGAAGAAACTCCTGCACCGGCTCACCTGTCAAAATAAAACGGGCAGCCTTCCGACCCATTTCTTCCCAGTCAATACTAAGCGCCGTGATTCCGTCATCAATTACCTCATAGGCTGGCGTGTCATTATAGGCAATCAATCCAAAATCGACTCCACATTTCAGCCCTTCCTCTCTGCTCCGCTTGATGACGTTTACCACATCTGTCTGCCGGATGACGATATACACCACACCTTTTTCTATCTGCTGAATCTCTTCGTCGCTCACTACCTCTGCCACCATATGGTTGTCACGGCAATAGGCTTCAAAACTCCACACGGAAGTCTGAGGATGCTTAGACTCCTGAGGCAACTGAAACACCATTTTGCGATAACGCCTCAATCGTTCCGTCAATTCAGACAAAGCCTTATAAAATGCCTCATCAAAATCCTGGCAAATGTAAGAACGGTTCCCTTTTTCAAACTTGCCAAAATCGAGCAACAGAAGCCGGGAAGACGGGATTTTGTCAAACAAGGGAGAAAATGTCTCGTTGTCAAAATTCATGACGACATAATAGTTGTATCTCCCAATAGCCTCCTGCAAAATGGTATTGAATATATGTTCATTATACTGATGAAACCAGAGATCTACCTTGTAGGACACAGAAAGTTTCTTGATAAAACTATTATATAAGGTATTCTTAAAAGGAGAATACTCATCCAATAGCAGAAAGATTTTCTCTTGCCGGTTAATGACGTAATACCCTTTACCCGGAGTGGAATCAATCAACCTCCGCTCACGCAAAGCCGCAAAAGCCTTGAAAACGGTGTCACGCGATACATGATAAGTTCTGCTCAACGCATTGATAGAGGGCAGACTGGTATCCGTACGATATTTTCCTACCAGAATATCTTGCTCAATCATATCTGAGAGTTGCTTTACCTTGGTAGACTGCTGTCCGAATCTTACATTCTTTTCCATATCAATGCATTATCTGTGCTGAACCATGCTGATACAAAGGAAAAGATTTTATACGAAACCACAAAAGAATACCTTATGTTAAAAAACAGATTAAGGAAAATTACAAAGCACAAAAAAAATGGTTCCAAGAAACCTTCTTGAAACCATCCTTCGTACACCCTCAGGGATTCGAACCCTGGACCCACTGATTAAGAGTCAGTTGCTCTACCAACTGAGCTAAGAGTGCATCTTGTTGTTTGGAGGTTCCTGGCGGATTCGAACCGCCGTGCACGGTTTTGCAGACCGCTGACTAAGCCACTCATCCAAGGAACCGAATATGCTCTCTTTTTGGCTAATTTGCGAGGTTCCTGGCGGATTCGAACCGCCGTGCACGGTTTTGCAGACCGCTGACTAAGCCACTCATCCAAGGAACCAAAATGTTCGCTGCACTTGTTTTTCTCAAATGCGTTGCAAAGGTACAACTATTTTTCAAACTTACAATACCTGAAGAAAGGAATTTGTATTTTTCTTTACAAAAAGCACCCCGACCCTCTCTTTCACCTTAATGATAATAGGCAGAAACTTTGAGTTCTCACAAAAAACTTTTTTCTTTGCAGACAATTAACTATAAAACATGCAACCATGAAAGGTATTGTTCTTGCAGGAGGATCGGGCACCCGACTCTACCCTATCACCAAAGGAGTTTCCAAACAACTTCTTCCAGTTTTCGACAAACCCATGATTTATTATCCGATATCGGTCCTGATGCTGGCGGGAATCCGCGACATTCTGATTATCTCTACCCCCTACGACCTTCCAAGCTTTCGCCGATTGCTGGGCGATGGAAGCGATTTCGGAGTACACTTTGAATATGCCGAACAGCCTTCACCCGACGGACTCGCACAGGCATTTCTGATTGGAGAAGAATTTATCGGAAAAGAGGCGGTCTGCCTGGTCTTGGGCGATAATATTTTCCATGGAAACAGTTTCACGGTCATGCTGAAAGAGGCTGTTCGTACGGCCGAACAAGACGGAAAAGCCACCGTCTTCGGCTATTGGGTCAGTGACCCGGAACGCTATGGAGTGGCAGAATTCGACAAGGAAGGAAATTGCCTCTCCATTGAGGAAAAGCCTCAGCAGCCCAAATCCAACTATGCGGTGACTGGACTCTATTTCTATCCGAACAAGGTGGTGGAAGTGGCCAAACAAATCAAGCCTTCCGCCCGTGGGGAGCTGGAAATCACTTCGGTGAACCAGCGTTTCCTGTCCGACGGACAACTGAAAGTACAAACCCTTGGAAGAGGATTCGCCTGGCTGGATACCGGCACACACGACTCGCTGGCAGAGGCTTCCACCTATATCGAAGTCATTGAAAAGCGGCAAGGACTGAAAGTGGCCTGCCTGGAAGGTATCGCCCTGCGCCAGGGATGGATTACTCCCGAAAAGATGCGTGAACTGGCTCAGCCCATGCTGAAGAACCAATACGGGCAATACTTGCTGAAAGTTATTGACGAACTGCAAAGGAACAACCGATAAATGATATTAATCATTCACACATGGAAATAATACATACGGCAATCGACGGGGTAGTCATCATCGAACCCCGTCTGTTTAAAGATGAGAGAGGATATTTTTTTGAATCTTTTTCACAAAGAGATTTCGACAAGCAAGTACGCACCATCCATTTCGTACAAGACAACGAGAGTAAATCCAGTTACGGGGTATTACGCGGACTGCATTTTCAGAAACCACCGTTTGCTCAAAGCAAGCTGGTAAGAGTCATCAAGGGTTCTGTACTCGACGTGGCGGTGGACATCCGAAAGGGTTCTCCCACTTTCGGACAACATGTGGCGGTAGAATTGACAGAGGACAATCACCGGCAGTTTTTCATTCCCCGCGGCTTTGCCCACGGATTTAGCGTACTGAGCGACGAAGTCATCTTCCAATACAAGTGCGACAATTTCTATGCCCCCCAAAGTGAAGGAGCCATTGCCTGGAACGACCCGGCTTTGAAGATTGACTGGAAGATACCTGCCGAAAAAGTCATCCTTTCGGAGAAAGACAAACACCATCCGTTGCTCGCCGAAGCCGACGGATTGTTCAACTATCACGAAGACCTTTACAAAGAATAAGACACAAAAATCCCCGGAAAGCCCAAGCCATCCGGGGATTTTTTTATCAATTATTTTCCTGAGCACTTTTCTTCATACGCAATTCATACAAATCATTCCGGCGGTCACGCAGGTTACGCACACTTCCGTAGGTGTGGAGCTCATTCAACAAATCCAAATCGACATCGGAAACCAAAATCATTTCGGTATTCGGAGTAGCTTCCGCACGTTTCCCATCGGTCGGGAAAGCAAAGTCGCACGGCGTAAAGACGCCTGACTGTGCATACTGGATATCCATGTTGTGTACACGAGGCAGGTTGCCCACACTACCGGCAATCACCACGAAACATTCATTTTCAATGGCACGGGCCTGTGCGCAGACCCGTACACGTGAATAACCGTTCTGCGTATCGGTCAGGAACGGCACAAACAGAATCTGCATGCCCTGATCAGCCATCAGTCGGGAAAGTTCCGGGAATTCCACATCGTAGCAAATCAGCACACCGATTTTGGCACAGTCGGTGTCAAAGGTCTGTACTTTCTTACCGCCGCTCAATCCCCAGCTCTTCACTTCATCGGGAGTTACGTGAATCTTCTCATACATTTCGTAAGTTCCGTCACGACGGCAAAGGAATCCCACATTGTAGAGTCCGCCATCTTCCTTCACATAAGGCATACTACCTGTAATGATATTGATGTTATGCTTGATAGCCAGGTTGATGAAACGGTCTCTGATATCTTCCGTATATTGAGCCAAAGCACGGATAGACTGGGCCTCTCCCATATTGTTGAATTTGGCCATCAACGGAGCATTGAAATATTCCGGGAAAAGTACAAAGTCACTCTTGTATCCGGCTACCGCATCGATGAAGAACTCCACTTGCTCAAACACATCGTCCAGTGTCTGATAGGAACGCATCTGCCACTGTACCAGCCCTACTCTGACTGTGGTCTTCTTGTCGATATAAGAATCTGTAGGCGGCTGATAATAGATGTTATCCCACTGCAACAACGTAGCGCAATGCTTGGATTCCTCATCGTTCGGCAGGTAGTTACGCATTACCCGGCGTACGTGGAAATCATTCGAAAGCTGGAAAGTCAGCACCGGATCGTAGATTTCGCGCGAACGGACCTTCTCGATGTATTCCTTCGGACGCATCTGGTCGGCATATTTGTAATAGTTCGGAATACGTCCACCGAACATGATGGCTTTCAGGTTCAGTTTTTCGCACAATTCCTTACGATACTCATACATTCGGCGTGCCAGACGCAGACCCCGGTATTCCGGATGGATAAACACTTCAATGCCATAAAGGATATTTCCTTTCGGGTTGTGTGTGCTGAATGTCTCATCTCCTGTCACCTTCGCATACGTGTGGTCTCCCTTGACCAAATCATAATCCACGATGATGGAAAGTGCGCATCCCACAATCTTGTCATCCACGACGGTCACAATCTGTCCTTCCGGGAAAATACGAATCAACTTTTCTATTTGTGCATGTGTCCAGAACACATCTTTGTCTGCATAAACGCGAGTAAACGACTGGGCCAGCTGTGCATAGTCTTCAATCTGCAAATTTCGAAGCTCTACCTTGTTAATCTTCTTTTGAGTCGGTTCCATAATTTAACTAATTTTGTCCGTTATTTTTCTCGGGCACAAAAGTAATCATTTCCTCAGGTAGAGTGTATCGCTTGTTCAGGATTATTATACTATCTTTGTGACAAAAACCAAGCCTCATGAAAAAAATTAAACTAGGACTTTTACCACAAATCATCATAGCCATTGCCTTAGGCATCGGTGCAGGTATCGTCTCACCGGCTCTCCCGGTACGCATCTTCGTGACCTTCAACGCACTTTTCAGTCAGTTTCTGAACTTCATCATTCCTCTGATTATTGTAGGACTGGTCACTCCGGCCATTGCTGATATTGGAAAAGGTGCCGGGAAAATGCTGGTGGCCACCGTGCTCTTAGCCTACGGAGCCACCCTGTTTTCCGGATTTCTCTCGTTCGGCGTAGGAGAAACCTTTTTCCCCAGTCTCATCACCCGGAACATACCTTTGTCGGAAATCAGTGAGGCACACGGTGTCACTCCTTTCTTTACCGTAGCCATACCCGAACCGCTCAATGTCATGACGGCCTTGGTGATGGCTTTCACCCTCGGACTCGGACTGGCACACTTGGATACCACCTACTTGAAAAATGCCTGCAACGATTTCAAGGAAATCATCGTCAAGACCATACAAGCCGTAATCCTGCCCCTGTTGCCGATTTATATCTTCGGAATTTTCTTTAACATGACGCATTCCGGACAGGTATTCCACGTATTAGGCGTATTCATCAAGATTATCGGCATCATCTTCCTGCTGCACATCTTCCTGCTGATATTCCAATACTGCATCGCGGGACTGTTTGTACGCAAAAATCCGTTCCGTCTGTTAGCAAGAATGATGCCAGCCTATTTCACCGCACTGGGTACCCAGTCATCGGCGGCCACCATTCCTGTGACCCTGAAACAGACGATACTGAATGGCGTGCACGAAGGAATTGCCGGCTTTGTCATTCCGTTGTGTGCCACCATCCACCTTTCGGGAAGTACCATGAAGATTGTGGCTTGTGCCTTGGCCCTGATGATGATGCAGGGTATTCCTTACGACTTCCAGATGTTTGCCGGATTTATCTTTATGTTAGGCATCACCATGGTAGCAGCACCCGGTGTACCAGGAGGTGCCATCATGGCCTCATTGGGAATCCTGTCGTCCATGCTGGGATTTGACGAAAACGCACAGGCCCTGATGATTGCCCTCTACATCGCCATGGACAGTTTCGGCACAGCCTGCAACGTAACGGGCGACGGAGCCTTGGCTCTTCTTATCGACAAGTGGTTCGGTTCGTCGAAGGCAGATACACCGCCCTCTCCCCACAACTGATTGTACCCCATTTTCTCATAGGTAACACGGCGCAATCTACAGAATATTTTTGTCAAACCATCAAAAAAAAGTAGCCGAGCTTGTCCCTTTTCAGAATTATTTGCATAAGTTTGCTATCAGCTCAAGCTAAAAAACACACTTATGAAAAAGAATCCTTACAAAGAGGCTCCGGCCAGTTTTTCCTTCTGCTTACATACCGACTGTACCTGCGCTTCCAATTGCCTGCGCCAGCTGGCCTATCCGGTACTGCTGGAACGGGAGGCATTCCTGCACCTGGCCAATCCCGTACGATGCACCAAAGACACTTCCTGCCCGTATTACCGCGATGCCACTCCGGTGACCTACATGCGCGGTTTCACCCAAATGAAAAAGCGGATGTATCCCGACCAATATCAAAAATTCATGAATATCCTGGTTGCCCACTTCGGGCGAAATCCTTATTTTGAAAGAAGAAGAGGGGAAAGAAAACTGAATCTCCAGGAACAGGAAATCATCCGCAAGGCCCTGAAGCAGGCTGGAGTGACAGACAACCTGGAATTTGACCAACAAGAAACCGGATTCAACTGGTACGACTAACCAGTACTTTCGGGAAAGTACTGCAGTACTGCCTAAGAAGTACTACAGTACTGCCAAGGAAGTACTGCGGTACTTCTTAGGCAGTACTCGCAATGCATAACAATCTATTTATCAACTTCATAAAAAGACACAAAAAAGGCCTGTCAGCGTAAAAAAACGAGACAGGCCTCTTTGGTAATTTATTTCATGCCACGTGCCTTGAAAATCCGCTCCTTGGCATCATTGATACGCTGGAGCTTTTCTTCGGCAGCCTTTCGGATATCTTCTCCCAATGTGGCTACCCGGTCGGGATGATGTTTCAGTACCAGACTGCGATAAGCTTTGCGCACTTCCTCATCCGAAGCCGTAGGTTCGATTTCCAGCACCTTGTAGGCATCTTCCAGTGAATCGCCTTTCAGGTTCAGCATGGAGTCTACTTCCTGTATGGAAAGCTGCATGGACTGTGCCACTTCTTTCAATGCATCCACTTCGGCCTGACACACATTGCCGTCACTTTGGGCAATCTTCACCAAGAAATCGAGCAACTGCAGACGCTGTTCGTAAGTCAGGTTGGCGGCAATCTGTGCCCCACATTCCCGGATGGTACGACGAAACGCAGAAGGGTCATTCCGTTCCATCTGCTTGCGCTGTTCAAACAGGTTCAGCAAAATACGTTCACCCTCGTCCACTGCATTGGCACCAAAATTAACCCGCAGGAACTGACGGACGAATTCCATTTCACTGTGCATGATACGACCGTCTGCACGGATGATATACGAAGCCATGACCAGCATGGAAAATAAAAAGCTGTTTCGCTGACCGGCATAGATATCTTCCTGCGTATAAGTTCCAGCAGTTTCCCCCATTTCATTCTGTGCAGTCACACTCTTGTCAAACAAGGAACCGATGGCAAATCCTGCCAAAGCTCCCAAGGGGCCCATGGCCATGAATCCCATGATTCCCCCAATCCATTTTCCGTATCCCATAAACGAATGCTATTATTCTATCTTCTTAAAACAATGTACAAACCTCGGCCTGACTCACTTTAATCAAATCGGCCGGAGCCAGTTTCACCTGCAACCCTCTCACTCCTGCACTGACATAAATATAAGGAAAGTCCGTGCAAGTGTGGTGGATATACGTCGGGAAATGTTTCTTCATCCCGATGGGAGAACATCCTCCCCGAATGTATCCGGTCAGCGGAAGCAACTCCTTTACCGGAATCAGGTCACATTTCTTGTTGCCGGAAACCTTGGCCGCCAGCTTCAGGTCAATCTCGTGTTCTCCCGGAACCACGCAGACAAAATAGCCCGACTTGTCTCCATGCAGGACCAACGTCTTGAATACTTGTTCAATATTCTCTCCCAATGTGGCAGCCACATGTACGCAACTCAAGTCGTTTTCATCCACCTCATAGGGAACCAGTTCGTATTTCACCTTATCCCGATCCAGCAGGCGGGCTGCATTGGTTTTTGCAATCTTATCTTTTGCCATTTTTTATCGCTCCTTTCAGTTCTTCTTTTAAAAATCCTGATGTATATCCTTTTCCCGAAGCGGCCACTTCTTCCGGAGTTCCGCAGACCAGCAACTGGCCTCCTCCTTTTCCGCCTTCGGGACCCATATCAATAATATAATCTGCCATCTTGATGACATCCAGATTGTGTTCTATCACGATGACGGTATTTCCTTTGTCTACCAAACGGTTCAATACGTTCATCAATACCCGGATATCCTCAAAGTGCAATCCGGTGGTCGGCTCGTCCAAAATATATACGGTCTTGCCCGTATCTCTCTTCGACAACTCCGTAGCCAGTTTCACGCGCTGACTTTCGCCTCCCGACAAAGTGGTGGAAGGCTGTCCCAACTTGATATAGCCAAGTCCTACTTCCTGCAGCACCTTGATTTTATTCAGAATCTGCGGTACATTCTCAAAGAATTCCACCGCACGGTTGATGGTCATATCCAACACATCGGCGATGGATTTTCCCTTGTAACGCACTTCCAATGTTTCACGATTGTAACGCTTGCCATGACACACCTCACACGGTACCAGCACATCCGGCAGGAAGTTCATCTCGATGGTCTTGTAGCCGTTTCCACCACAAGCCTCACAGCGTCCGCCCGACACATTGAACGAGAAACGTCCGGCCTTATAACCTCGGATTTTTGCTTCCGGAAGACCGACAAACAGGTTACGGATATCGGAAAACACACCCGTATACGTTGCCGGATTGGAACGAGGCGTACGGCCCAGCGGAGACTGGTCTACATTCACTACCTTATCAATGAACTCCAATCCTTCCACACTGTCATACGGCAAGGGGTCTTGCAACGAACGGTAGAAATGCTGGGAGAGAATCGGCTGCAACGTATCGTTGACCAACGTAGACTTTCCACTACCGGAAACACCCGTCACACAAATCAGCTTGCCCAACGGAAACTCCACATCATCTCCTTTCAGGTTGTTGCCACGGGCCCCCCGCAGAATCAAAGAATGTCCGTTGCCTTTCCGCCGTTCTGCGGGCACCTCGATGCACATCTTCCCATTCAGGTATTGCGAAGTCAGGGTATTGGTTTTCAACATTTCCGCCGGAGTACCGGAAAAGACAACCTCTCCTCCTAACCGACCGGCTTTCGGCCCCATGTCTACGATGTAATCGGCTGCCAGCATCATATCCTTGTCATGCTCCACCACTATCACGGTATTGCCCAAGTCACGCAACTCTTTCAAAGAATTGATCAACCGGATATTGTCGCGCTGATGCAGTCCGATACTGGGTTCGTCCAGGATGTACAGCACATTCACCAGCTGGGACCCAATCTGAGTAGCCAGACGGATACGCTGGCTTTCTCCTCCCGACAACGTCACGGACGAACGGTTCAAAGACAAATAGTCCAAACCCACATCCAGCAGAAACTTCAGACGGGTACGTATTTCTTTCAGAATTTCCGTGGCAATCAGCCGTTGCTTTTCTTCCAGGAAATCCTCTACATGGCACACCCAGTCATACAGCTCACTAATGTCCATGGTGGCCAGTTCGTAAATATTCTTGTCATGAATGCGGAAATGCAAGGCTTCCTTGTTCAGACGTGCCCCTTTACATTCCGGACACACATCTGTCTTGGCAAACTGTTCCGCCCATTTCTGTGCGGTAGCCGAAGCCTCCTTTTCCTGCATCATCTGGATATACTTGACAATCCCTTCATACACCACGAAATAATCGGAAGTGGTATGAATCAATGTACTTTTGATTTTCAGCCGCTCGTCACATCCGTACAGAATTTCATTGATGGCATCCTGCGGTAATTCGCTCACCGGCGTTTTCAGGGTTGCTTCATAACGTTCCAGCAAAGCTTCCAGCTGCCAGAATATCATCACGTTCTTGTATTTTCCCAAAGGGGCCACCGCTCCCTCATACACGGACAACGAACGGTCGGGAATCACCTTGTCTTCATCAATCAGATTGACATAGCCCAATCCTTTGCAACGCGGACAAGCTCCTTGCGGTGAGTTGAAAGAGAAATTATGCGGAGCAGGTTCCTTGTAGGAAAGTCCCGTCACCGGACACATCAAACGCTTGCTGTAATGGCGTACACTCTCTGTCTGCGCATCCAGTATCATCAGAAGGCCATCTCCCTGTTGCATGGCCGTCGACACGCTCTGCTTCAGCCGGCTGTCTTCTTTGTCGGCCACCACCATTTTGTCAATCACCACCTCAATGTCATGGTTTTTATAGCGGTCCAGCTTCATGCCGTGTACAATCTCCTTGATTTCCCCGTCTACCCGGACATAAAGATACCCTTTCTTGCGTACCTGCTCGAACAGTTCTTTGTAATGTCCTTTACGTGTCCGGACCAACGGAGCCAAAATAAAGATACGTTTGCCCTTATAGTCCCGGTGTATCAAATCTAAAATCTGCTCTTCGGTGTATTTCACCATTTTCTCACCCGACAGATACGAATACGCCGTACCTGCCCGCGCAAACAACAGACGCAGATAATCATATATTTCGGTGGTCGTTCCTACCGTAGAACGAGGATTCTTGTTGGTGGTTTTCTGCTCGATAGAAATCACCGGACTTAGTCCCGTAATCTTGTCCACATCCGGACGTTCCATTCCTCCTAAGAAATTACGGGCATACGCTGAAAAGGTCTCAATGTAACGCCGCTGCCCCTCCACGAACAGTGTATCGAAAGCTAAGGAAGACTTCCCACTTCCGCTCAATCCGGTAATCACCGTCAGGCTGTCACGGGGTATTTCCACATCTATATTTTTCAGGTTGTGCACCCGGGCTCCTTGTACACAAATAGTTTCAGTTCCTTCAGTCATATTGTCCTTCAATGATATCTTTGCAAAGATAGAGATATTTACTTTTCCATTTTCATCCTACAATGCAATTTTTTTTGTACTTTTGTCCCTCAACAAATTAGATAAATGACCATGAGATTCTTTCAGATAGTTTGTCTTTCACTGGCTTTGACATTGGGAAATGCCGGAAAACTTCTTCATGCACAAAACGGAAACAATTATTTTCTACATACTGTAAGTAAAGGTCAGAGCCTTTACTCCATTGCCAACATGTACCATGTCACCGTGGATGATATTGTCCGCCTGAACCCGGGCAGTGACAAACAAATCCGGGCGGGAGAAGCCTTGAAAATACCCCAAACAAGCAATGCTTCCTCTGCCGAGAACGGAAGGTTTCACACCATACAGGCTGGCGAAACGCTGTACCAGCTGACCGTGAAATACAATGTCAGCGCGCAAGCCATTTGCGATGCCAATCCCGGACTGAGTGCCAGCAATTTCCGTATTGGTCAAGTGATTTCCATTCCTACAGGAAGCCCTGAATCACCTGTTTCCAAACCGAAAGAGACTCAACCGACTGCCACTCCGGCCACTTCGCAGAAAGACTGGAAAGAAATGCATAAGGTGGAACGCAAAGAGACCATCTTCAGCATCTGTCAGGAATACAACATCACACAGGAAGACCTTTTAGCATTGAACCCGGAACTGAAAGACGGGAAACTGCGAAAAGGCATGTTCCTTTTTATTCCTTATCCTAAAAATAGTCAGTCGCACAAGTCTGAGACTCCGGCAACCACCCCGACTCCTTCCAATGAGGAACTTTTCAATCAAAGCAAAATAGCCCAAAAGAATTTCAAATCGATTCAAGCAGCTGTTTTGCTCCCGTTTACCTCCACCAACAACGATGAACAAAGCCGTATGGTGGAATATTACGAAGGTTTTCTGATTGCTGTGGACAGCCTGAAACGGCAAGGGGTATCGGTAAACCTGTATACCTACAATACGGAAGGTAGTTCAAATACGCTTTCCAATATCCTGAACAAACCGGAAATGAAGAACATGGACATCATTTTCGGACCTGCCCACACGTCTCAAGTCGGCGCTTTGGCGGAGTTTGCCAAACGCAACAAGATACGGCTGGTGGTTCCCTTTGCCCCGAAAGTGGACCAAGTGTTCAACAATCCGATGATTTATCAAATCAATACGCCTCAGTCTTATTTTTATTCTGAAGTTTACGACCATTTTCTGCGCAAATTCAAACAAACGAATGTCATTTTTGTCGATGTAGCCAATGGCGACAAAGAGAAACAGGGATTTATCAACGGACTGAAAGATGAACTGAAAGACAACCACATTAAATTCAAACAAATACAATTGGGGGCGGATATGGTTCCCGGCAAAGTGATTGCAGCGATGGATACGCTTCGGGAAAATATTTTCATCCCGACATCAGGCCGCAGCAGTGCCCTCACAAAGATACTTCCACAGCTCAGCAACGTATTGCGGTCGCATCCGCATTTCAACATGCATTTGTTCGGTTATCCCGAATGGCAGACCTATACACAGGAACATCTGGCCAGCTTCTATGAACTGGATACCTATTTCTATTCTTCTTTCTATACCAACAATCTTTTCCCGGAAGCCGTACGTTTCACACAGAGTTTCCGCCGCTGGTATAGCAAAGACATGGCCAACACTTTCCCCAAATATGGTATGTTAGGATTTGATACGGGATATTTCTTCCTGAAAGGCTTGTCACAACAAGGAAATAAACTGGAAGAAAACCTGAACCGGGTAAATGTCACTCCTATCCAGACCGGCTTTAAATTTGAGAGAGTCAACAACTGGGGAGGATTCATTAACCAGAAAGTCTTTTTTGTGCACCTCACCAAAGACTACGAACTGATTAAACTTGATTTTGAATAAGATGAGAACATACCGGCAAATCCTATTTATCAGCTGCCTGCTCTGCCTGATTCCACAATTTGTCCATGCCCAATTACAAGACGAACGGCATAATCTGGCTATCGGAATCAACGGAGGAGTCAACCTGAATTCTGTCAGCTTTACTCCCAATATCAAGCAGACCAACTTCATCGCTCCGGAGTTCGGCCTTACCGCCCGCTATATCTCCGAAAAATATTTCAAAATGATTTGCGGCATACAGGTTGAAGTGAACTACTCACAACGAGGCTGGAAAGAAGTCATCGAAGACGGAAGCAACAACACCTACCACCGAGCCATGAATTACGTGGAAGTGCCGCTGTTAGCTCATCTTGCCTTTGGAAAAGACCAAGGAAACGGAGCTCGGTTCATCTTGAACTTAGGTCCGCAAGTCGGTTTTCTGATAGGAGAAAAAGAATTCTACAGTGACCCATCCACTTGGGATACCTCCAACCGTCCGCAAGGAACCGATGCACAATACGGAAAATTTGCCGACAAGAAATTCGATTATGGTATTGTAGGCGGCGGAGGTGTGGAAATACGTACCGGTATCGGCCATTTCCTGCTCGAAGCCCGCTACTACTTCGGACTGAGCGATTTTTATAACAACAGTAAAAAAGATTATTTCTCCCGCTCCGCCCACTCGTATATCGGCGGACGACTTACCTATTTATTTGACTTGAAAAAATAATCCGTATGATCAAACTGATATCTTGGAACGTGAATGGGCTACGTGCCTGCTGCGACAAAGGTTTCCGTGAAGTATTCAACCAGCTTGATGCCGATTTTTTCTGCCTGCAGGAAACAAAAATGCAGGAAGGACAACTTGACCTCTCTTTTGAAGGCTATACCTCCTACTGGAACTATGCCGAAAAAAAAGGCTATGCGGGCACAGCGATATTCACAAAAGAG
>ERZ779791.256-NODE-256-length-21433-cov-5.78735_pt1 | contig 21433 bp, 26 predicted proteins | sample MGYA00511351_ERZ779791 | MGnify/ENA primary metagenome ERZ779791 (study PRJEB29588, sample SAMEA2143745) | human gut metagenome | biome: human gut; feature: human-associated habitat; material: faeces | place: Denmark | collected 2008/2010 ...
GCGTGCGGTTCAGCAGCGCGTCGAGCTTTGCACTGATCTGCCCGCTCTGGTCGTAGTTGTAGCTGCTCTCACCCAGCTTATCGAGCCAGCTCGTGTCAGCCTTTGCAGGGCTCGCGCCCGTGCCGAGCTTGATGTACTCGCTGCCGTCCACGCCGCCAGAATAGTCGTACTTCGCGCGGATTTTCTCGGCTGCGTCGTGCGCCGCCTGCTGGCCCGCCTTGTCTCCCTCAGCATAGGCCTTGTTGTAGGCCTCTGTATACTGCCGGATGAGATCAAGGTCGCCCGAATCGTTGATGAGCGTCAGGTCTGTATTTTTGTGTTTGAAATTATCTGCCATTGTCCCCTCACTTTCTGCCGCCCGTCACATATTCGTACTCGAGCGCATAGAGCCGGTATTCTCCCGTGGCTTTGATTTTCAGTTTGAAGTGGTCGCAGCGGCGAATCGGGCAGTTGAGCGTGAAAACGCCCTTTTCCTGCGCCCCGCAGCGGTCGACCTCTTCCCACGCGCCGCCGTCGAACTTGACGAGAAAAGCGATCTTCGCCCCGCTTTCCGCCTCGATGCGCGCCCGCACGCGCTGCACGTGCTTCGCGTCGAACGATCCACCGTCATAGTCGGCAAACTCCGCTTCGCTGCTGACAGCGCCCTCGCGCGTTGCCCCGGTCGGGATATCTGCCGGATTTCCCAGCAGCACGCACCCACCGTCTACTAAGGCCATGATACCGCCCGAATAGGCCATTTGCACCACGGCAAGCGCATCTTCCTTATGCCACACGCCGTTCTCGCTGCTGTAGCAGTACAGCGTCGCCTTGCCATCCTCTTTCAGGCTCACGTAGTAGTTGAGGCCGTCGCTTCCTCCCACCGCGTCAGAGAGGCGCGCATCGTCGCCCAGCGTGCGGGAGATACAGCGCGGCATGCCGCCGCTGTACGCCATGATACCGACCTTCGAGAGGTAATAGAGCGTTTCACCCGCCACGGCGAGGCTCTTGTGGCTGCCCTTCATCACACCGAGCACCGCGCTTGACATGAGTTGGAAGTTTGTCGGAATCGTGCCGTACATCTTGAAGATTTTGTCTTCTTTGAAAAAGCACGGGTAGCCAAGGTAGCTCACGCACGCCGTGAACGCCCCCGCCGTGCCGCTCTCCACGCTGAACGCATCCGTGGATAGTCCGTCAAACACGTTCCAGTTGTACGGATCACCGAGCTTTGAAGCAAAGATGCTGTCGCCCTTGCAGCCCCACACGCGGTTTTCGTTCGTGCAGACGAAGTCCATATCGGGAATGCTGCGCTTGAGCGTGACTGTCCCAGGCTCCGTGATGCTTTCCTGCCCGTCGGGCAGGCGGAAGGTGTTTTCATAAAAGCGCAGCGTCTTTTTGTCTTCGCTGATCTCCCGGATGATAGGCGTGCGGTTGTTGTAGGTCTCCTTTGTGCAGCCCGAGATCGTCACGGCGTCGCCCACGTTGAACGGGAACGCCGCGCCGGTCGTCGTGATGCTGTTTGCTGCCGCCTTTTCGTCGGCATACGTGCCATTCCCGAATTTCAGCCCCGTCGCGGCGTAGCTCGCCTCCATCGGCTTGATCGTGCCGTCCTTTTCGCACACGATCTTGTCGGGGAAGATGAGCACGCGCTCGCCCAGTGCACAGAAAGTCTTTTCGCTGTCTGCGACCGTAGTCTTTTCTTCGCCGTTGACGTAGAGCTTCGTTCCGTATACCTCGTAGAGCTTGCCTGCGCTGAAAATGCCGTTCGCCTTGCCCATACCCTTGCGGACGGTATAGCGCCGCGCACGGGGAGCAAGAAGCGGGAAGTATCGCGCCGACAGGTTTTTCATATCGTAGAGCTCGCCGCCCGCCGCACCGAACGTGTGGTTGATGCCGCCGAATTTCTCCTGCTGCACGCGCCGGTTCATATATGCCGTGATCTCAGGCAGTCTCATCCGGCCCCTCGCTTTCTTTCTTCTCCGGTGCTTCCGTGCCGTCGCAGATCGTCACGATGTTGCGAAGCGACTGCCGCACCGCTGCCACCACATCGACGGCATCACCGTTGACGTTCAAAATGCCGATCAGGCGCATCGCGTGCGCCGCTTCCTGCTTGATCTTTTCATTCATACTCTTTACCTCCAATCGGGTTGCGAATAGCTCCCGTAATTGTTGACTGGTCGAACCGATAGCCAATTTGTGTTGTAATACGTCCCAATGTTGACGATCGCGCGGTATCTCTTCCAGTTCGGATAGGCATACGTCCCGACGTTGACGACTGCCTTCGCGCTGCCTCCGCTGCCGCCGCCGCTGTACGTCGTTGCCGTGCCGGAATCGCTGTAATCTGAGACGACCCACGATCCGTTCCAGTAGTACATGTTGCATATCCATTCGTATGCCGTGCCCGGTGACAAGCCTGTGATCGTGCCGACAAAGGTGCTCGTCCCACCGCCGACCTCGCTCGAATCGAACGAGAACGTCCCGACGCCCGTGATGCGGATGTCGATTGAGCGCTTATACGTGTAATCCGACGCGCCGCCCGTAAACTTGGCGTACACGTCGAGCTGTGTCCCGTCTCCGTCGACCGGTGACAGCGTACAATAAAAGCTCGCCATCCCTTACTCCTCAAGGAAAAACACCGTGCCATACGGCGCGTTACTTGGCGGCGATGCCCCGAACATATAGCTGCCGCTCAGCACCAGATAGCCGCCGCCGAGCGAGACGACAGGGTAGTCGCTGGCATCGTCTTTTCCGATCAATGCAAACGGCCCCAGCTCGGATTCAAGAAAGATATTTCCCGCTGCGTGCATCTTCATGCCACCATAGGTCGCCGTCAGACCGACGCCGACCTGCCCCGTGCCCGTGTAGGCAAGATCCATGCTGCCGACAGGGGTATCTCCGGCCAGCAGGCTCACGCTCCCGCCGCGCAGCGCGCCCGCCGTCAGCGTGCCGTCGATGTTGACTGCCTTGACGTGTAGATCGATGGTCCCCGTGCTCGCGATCTGCACGCCGTTTTTGTTCAGCGCAAAGACTGTGCCGTTGCTGCCGCTCGTTGCCGCCAACGTGATCTGATTCAAGTTCTGGTCGATGAGCGTCTGCGCCGCCGTGCCGTCGATCTTCCCGCTCACCGTTGCGCGCAGGCCGTTGACGTCCGCCGTCAGGTTCGTCACGCTGCCGTCAAGGCTCGAAATGCTCGCCTGCAATCCCTTTGCCGTCGCTTGCAGCTGCGTGATGTTGCCCTCGGCGTCGCCGATGCGCGCGCTCAGTCCCTTTGCCGTGATAGACAGCTCGTTCACATTCTTGTCCGTGTCCTCGATCTTGGCGTAGATCGGTTCGCGGATATTCTTGATAAACTCGCTCAGTGCATTTTGATTGATGTTGCTCCCGTCCAGATTGAAGAGCGTATACCGAAGCTGTTCCAGAAGCACGAAAAGGTAGTCATAGACCCCGTTGATCTGTTCCTGCGTGTCTTTCCCTTCTCCGTTCGGGAAAGTCGTCTCCACCAGCTGAAATGTCGTCGGCACTTGTCATCACACCTTCCAGTTGCCCTTGCTTTCTTTGCGGTTTTCGCGCCGCCACCATGCCATAGCATCGGCCACCGCCTCGTTGGCAATGGCGTGGTCGTTGGCATAGAGCGCGCTGTCCTGATTGTAAGCGTCGAGCTGCGCTGCCAAATACAGGTGGTAACACTCGTTGTGGCCGTCCGCCAGCAGCAATTCCATATCATCGACGCTTGCTGTGTCATCCTCCACGCTCACCTTGAGGGTGGGGGCTTCCACCCCCATCATTTCGGCAATTCGGTGCTCAAGCCCCATGAGGATTTCCGCCTTGCGCGGCGTGCTCAATTTGTTAGGCCGCAGCGCATCCGCGTCACGGATAGCTTTCAGCATTTTCATACATTAGACCTCCGTGAAATACTGCCCCGCCAGCTCATGCGGCAAATACTGCAAGACGATCTTGCCGCCCGCGGCCTCGCCGATACGCTCGCACTTGTACGTCTTGCCGTCCTCGCCGTCGAGGTAATACTTGCCGTACTCGTATTCCATGCCGCGCGCTGCGGGGATGGGGTCTGCCTGCGTGCCTGCGTGGTCGACGTTGATGATCGTCCAGAGATTGGGCGTCTTGTCCGGCGTATAGTCGGCTTGCGAGGTATGACCCAGACGGCACTTGTACACCTTGCCGCCGTAGCTCCTGCGGTCGCCCTTAGCGCAAGCCACGGGGTACGCCCATGCCGTGATGAGTTCCGGCACGCTCGCCGCCTCGCCGTCGCTCAGGCTGACCGCTGCCTGCTCGATAATGGGGCGCAGTTTCACCGCGCGGGCATACGTGACCGGCCCACCCGCAAGGGCGGTAACGGTCGCTTTGGCGCTTTCCGTTTCCGTGGGCTTGCCCATCTTAATGGATACCGTGCCGTCGCGGTGGTCGGTGATGTCGCCCGCAAGACTGTACTCGCTGTTGTCGTACTCATTGACGACTTCCTTGGTCTCGCCCGTGGGCTTCCCCTGCTCGTCCAGCACGTCCACCATATCGCGCTGCACGATGCTCCACGGCGTATTGTCGGGCAGCAGTGCCGCCACGGCGTCGTGGGACATGGTGAGGTAGATGGTTTTGGTGTCACGTCCGTCCCACGAGCGGTCAGTACGGTTGCCGTTGACCGTGGCGGGGGGTTCCGTGTTGTTGACTTTGATGTGGATACTCATGTGTGCTCCTTTCTATTGCGGCGTGGCGTTCTCTTGCAGCCACGCCAGAAGATCGCCCGAGGGGGCTTCGTCGAAAGTAATGGTGCGGTATACCTCCCCCCGCCAGCCGTTTCGGTAGGCGAGTTCCCTGGTCTCGGTAATCTTTCTATAGTAGATTAAAGTTCTTACACCGTAAGTGTCGTCGTAGTCTCGGATAAGATGGTCGTAGGTAAAGCCATAATAGCCAGACACAAAGCTGACAGCAATCCCGCTACTATACCCCCAGAAGTTGTCTGGCTGCGACGTTATATCAATGGTTTCGTTGAAGTACCACGTCAAGCTCACATCCGGCTCAAAGTTGATATCATACCCTGTCCCGCCGATGAGCGTCCTGCCCTTGAGGATATTGTACACCGTGCCGTTGACGAGGCACTTCCCACCCTTAATTTCATAGGCTGTGCCATTGACGAGGGTCTTGTGTGTAGCGGGAGGGGGTGGCGTGACATTGCCGGAGCTGTCGACTTCCATGTCGGGCGGAAGAATGAGCGCGGGGCGGATGCCAGTTGAGTTGGATGCTTTTCTGGTCTCGCCGACGCCGTCGTAGTTGACGAGCCACACCAAGCTGGTGCTGTAGGTGAACGGTGAACGGAGCCCCCAGTAGTCGGCCGAGCCGTTCAGTTTCGCAATACGCTTGTTGTTGGCGGACGTGTCGGTTCCAGATTCAAAGTAGGACAGCTTCGCACCATCTTGCGGGAAGTAGGGGTTATCGCTGGTCGTGAAGCCAATCTCGTAGCCGGACAGCAGGAAAATCTTGCAGAGCAAGCCGTTAGCACCACTCTGATCCGAGCCACTGGAACCGCCGTTCTTGCGATACGGAATCTTCACCTGCTTGATTGCGTCCCTGATGTTGCTCTCAAACGCGTTCAAGAACGTGCTGTTCAGTATGCTGTGGATGGTGCTGTTCTCCAGATTGTTCACATCCGAGCTGTGCCATCGTGTTCTCTCGAAGATGTCCTTCATCAGCAACCAAGTGCCGTCGCAGGATTCGTCGTACAGAGAACTCGGTTTGCCCTGATGGACGACGATAAACTCTTTCGCTGCACCGATGACGTTCAGTTTGACGATACTGCCGACGGCTTTGGTGCCGAGTTTTGCACTTGCCATCTCAGCGCCTCCTTATTGAAAGTACCAGTTGATAGCGTAGTTCTCGGTGGGCGTGGTCTCCGATGCAACCAGCGTCTGCTTGGTGATGTTGCCGCTTGCGATATAGTCGCTGCCGCGCGTTGCCGCCACCAGCCCGCCCGAGCCGTTGCCCTTGATGAGAGAGGTGGTGGAGGGCACGTTCACGGGGCCTGCGGGGCCCTGCGGGCCGGTCGCACCGGTATCGCCTTTCTCGCCCCGCTCGCCCTGGTCTCCCTTGGGGCCTTTGATGTTGACCGTCGCGGGATTCGCAAGCCCGCCGTCGTTCGTCCAACTCAGGTCTCCCGCCGCGGACACAGCAGGGGTAAAGGTCGCACCTTTCGCGCCGTCCGCACCGGCAGGGCCCTGCGGGCCCGTCAGGCCTTGCGGGCCGGTTTCACCTTGCGGACCAGTCTTGCCCTGCGGGCCCTGTTCACCCTGCGGACCCCTTGGCCCCTCTGGTCCGGTATCTCCCTTCGCGCCGTCAGTGCCGGCAGGCCCCCGTGCGCCCGTGTCGCCCTTCGGGCCCTTGAGGTTCACGGTCTGCGGATTCGCCTTGCCGCCGTCGTTCGTCCACGACAGGTCGCCGTCGTCGCTCATGCTCGGCGTGAACGTCACGCCGTCACGTCCGTTTGTCCCGTCCTTACCCGGCGCACCGTCTGCGCCGTCTTTCCCAGGCAGGCCGTCCGCGCCCTTTGCGCCGTCCTTGCCGGGGGCTCCATCCGCCCCGGCAGGGCCTTGAGGACCAGTCTCGCCGGGATCGCCTTTCGGGCCCTGCGGACCCTCGGGCCCCGTGTCACCTTTCGCGCCCTGCAAGGGGCCGTTGTTGATGAACTCGCCGGTAATACCGTCGAAAATGTAGATGTCGTAGGGCTCCGCCGTGCCCACGCCGTAGGCATCGCCCGCCGCTGCGGTCGCTTTCTGCGCGGCGTCCAGCGCAGCCTTCGTGCCGTAATAGCCCAGCACCTTGAAGCCTTTGCCGGTGTCCCCTTTGGGGCCTGCTGGCCCCGTCTCTCCTTGCGGGCCGGTCTGCCCCTGCTGGCCTTGTTCGCCCTTCGGGCCGCGCGGACCTTCGGGGCCGGTCGGTCCGGTCGCGCCGATGTCACCTTTCTCTCCTTGGGGGCCGGTATCGCCCTTGTCGCCTTTCAGCGCGGCAAGCTGTGCCGCCGTGAAGTCGGAATAGGTAAAGGCATCGCCCTTGTCGCCCTTTGTGCCCTGCGGGCCAGCGGGGCCAATCTCGCCTTGAATGCCCTGCTCTCCCTGCGGGCCGCGCGCGCCGGTTTCACCTTTGGGGCCCTGCGGACCGGTCGCGCCGGTTGCGCCGGTCTCGCCTTTTGGACCCTGTGCGCCAGTTGCGCCCGTGTCGCCCTTGGGGCCGGTCGAGCCTGTGTCGCCCTTTGGTCCCTGTGCGCCGGTGTCGCCCTTGGGGCCGACTTCGCCCTGCGGACCGGTCGCGGCAACACCCGTGTCGGCAAAAGCGCCCGCCGTGGCGTCCCACTTGAACCAGTTGCCCGTGGTCTCGTCGACGTATGGCATCTTGGAAACCGCCGTCTCCGCATCCGCCGCCGCCCGCAAAACTTCATCGACCCAGCTTTGATAGGCCGGAGGCGGTGCCTCTCCGCTGTTTTCCAGCGTTTCGCGCACGCGTGTTTTATATATCTGGCTCTTCACAATGGTATCGCCAACGGTATAGCGCAGCTCTGCCGCGCCCTCACCGGCCACCGCCGTATCAACACTCGATACCAGCCACACGAGCGCGCCGCACCCTTCTGCCACCCCGCCTTCTTCTCCCCCCGTCACGGGATACGGCTGCGCATCGCCGTTTCGCTGCACAATCAGGCTCGCCACGCCCTCGCCATAGCCCTCGCGCCACTTTCCCAGCACGTCAAAGACGACCTTGCGCGCCTGATTCTCGCCCCTGCGCCCGAGCTTGATCTCTTCGAGCGCGTAAGCATTTTCAATAACCATGTTGTCACCTCTCTTATGGAAAACGGCGCAGCAAGAGCGACTTTTTCGTCCCTTGCTGCGCCGTGTCGCAACTCATTTTTCGTGTCTCGCGGTCGTATTCGCTTACGCGTTGTGGGCTTTCGCACTCTCAACGTAGTCGCTGCTCATCGTCTGGATGAGATTCGCGGTCGAGGCGTCCTGTCTCATCTGGTTCTGGATGGCCCACAGGAACTTTCTTTTGACCTGCACGGTCACGCCGCGCTGGATCAGGCAGCTTTCGCCGTTCACGCACACCAGCAGGTCATCCTTGTACTTGCCGCTGTCCTTGAACAGGCGGACGCTGACGTACTCCTCGCCCGCGCGATCGGCGTTCACAGCCGCAACGGCGTTCTTTGCTTCGCTCATCGGTCTTTCCTCCGTTTCAGTGGCGGGGGCGGCGTTCACAGCTGCCCCCTTGGTGGTTAGGTCAGCGGGGTCTCATCGAACGTGGAAGTCGTTTCCACGCGAATCATATACGCCTCAACCAGACGTTCGGCGACCTTGGTTGCTTTCCAGCCGACGGTTGCACGCTGGTTCAGCGGGTCAGCCGTACCGGCAGAGCCGAGCGGCTTGACGATGTGCTCAAGACCACCGCCGGTCAGCTCGGTCGTGCCGTAAGCCTCCGCGCCCATGATGAGGGTGGAGTAGACGTTGCGGCCCTTCGCACCGGCTTCGCCCGGATAGATGGCGGTCGACGCCGCCGGGGTGGCCGCAGGTGCTTCTTTCAGCGTGATCGTCGCGCTGCCAGCACCCGCGGCCGTGGCACTCTCGATCTCAAGAAGTGCACCACCGATGACGACCTCACGGCCAGCCAACTTTGCGGCGTCAGCAGTAGTGATGGCCTCGTTTACGGTCAAGACCTTGCTGGATGCGCTCTTGACGGTCAGGTCGCGTGCGCCCTCAGTCAGGTCATCCGCGTGGAACACCTTCGCTTCGGTCGTCTCGATAAAGCGGACGCCCGCGATCTTGCCGATCTCGTCGTCGTAGATGTTGCTGGTGTCCTTGTACTCGTGCGGGCGCTTCCAATCAGGGTCATCCTGAATGTCGTAGGAACAGTCAGGGTGAATGATGGCCCAGTAAGAACCCTCATAGCGCGGGGCGTTCATGGTTTTCAGGAAGCGAACCGCCTTGCGGACGGCGCGCACCGTGAAATAGTGGTTGCCCGCGGCCTCGCCGCCAACGAGCAGATGACGGCCCGTCACCTGACCTTCGCCGTACTGGACGTTGGAGCCGCCGTTGATGACCTCGCGGGTGATGGTGTCGAGCGTGCGGCCCGCCTGAGAGCCGAGCAGCACCGTCGCTTCCTGCAGGTTGTTGTCGATGGCGGTCAGGTCGAGGATATCGGAAATCTCGACGAAATCGCCGTACTGGTCGACCTGCGCGGTCAGCGTGGTCATGGACAGCTTACGTCCCTTGGGCGTCACGCCTTCGGTGATGGGCGTCAAGGCCTTGGGCAGCGGATCATACTTACGGAACTCGATTTCCTTGCCCTTGCCCTTGGGGATGTTGCGCTTCTGCGCGAAGCGGTCATGCACCAGCTCGGGTTCGGCGTTGTCGATCAGGGTGTCGCAGTAGTAGGTCTTCATCTCGCCCGAGAGACCGGCATCGGTCGTCACGTTCGTCTGGCCCTCAAACAGGCTCAGAATAACGGGCAGAATGAAAATGTCTTTGAACTTCTTCATAGAGTTTTGTCTCCCTTCTTACAGTCGGTAAATTAGGCGGGCATCAGAATACGATGCGCTCGCCGCGCCGAACGCGCCTTGCGATCTCTGCGCGGTCGGCCTTCGTGAATTTGCTCGGGTCACTCTTGACAATGACCCCCGGCTGGGAAGTGGTTCCATTCTCGTTCGGGCGCATTCCTTTCGCGCGGACATTGTCCATCACGCGCTTTTCCATCTCCGCCGCAGCTTTCGCCGCGCTACGAGCCTGAATGTCGCCTAAATGGGATACCTCGTAAGCGTCTTTTACAGGAACGCCAGCACGCAGCATCGCAATGAAACGCGGATTCTCCGCGACTTCGCGCTTGAGGTCGAAGTCAGGGTACTCGCCCGGTGCGTCCGCCGTGCCGACCAGCTCGCTCGCCTGACGGATCCAGTCGTTATAAGTCTCGTCGGCTTTCTGCTGGCGCTGCCTGTCTTCTTCCTGGCGTTTGAGCGCTTCGTTTTCCTGCTGCATCCGCGCATACTCGCGGTACTGTTCCACGCTCATGCCCATGCTCTCCGCTTCCGCATTGTAGAGCACGCTGTTGAGCGCCGCATCGCCCTCAAAAGCCGCACGCAGCTTACTCATATCGCCGTCCGACACGCCATAATGGCGCATCAGTGTGTCGATAATGGGCTGCGAATCTGCGATCTTCTGGTCTTTGGCCTTCTCTTCGCCGAATCTGCGGTTGATGATGCGCTGCGTCTCCGCGGTATAGACGTCCTTGTATTTGCCGTTTACGAGGTCAAGGAACTCCTTTTTCAGGTCTTCCCTGCCTTTTTCCGCAGCCCCGGCGTCGTGCTGCTGCATCTTCGCGCCCTCGCCCTTCGGCTCGCCAGAAGAGGTCCCCGTATCGTCAGGTGTCTCCTGCTTGCCGAACACGACGTTGGCGTATTCGCCCGTTTTGCCCTTCCGGGTGGGAGAAGAGCTTGCATTCGTGGTCTCGCCCTGTGCGCTCGCGCCTCCCTCAGCGCCGCCCGATGCACCGGCAGCGGCCCCCGCAGCGGCAGCGCCGCCATCAAAGAGACTCAGGATCACGCGAAGCGTAGTTTTGAGGTTCATGGTATCCCTCCTGCTTGTCAAATCGCGGATATTCGGCCCTCCGTGTAGGCCGTGCAGCGCTTCCCATCATCCGCAGGGGAGGGGAGAGCGGCGAAAAGATGAAGAAAAACGCCGACCCTCCCTCGCGGGCGTATGAATAGGAGGAAGCCACTCGCACGCCTAAAGCGTAACATGCGGCTTCCTCCGTCTCACCACGGGCGAGAAAAATTTTTTAATTCTCTTTGACGTGCACGCAGATCGCGTCCGGCCTCGTGTCTTCCAGCTGCTTGAGCCCGATGCACGCGGCGATGAATGCCGCCTCGATGCGCTCGTCGCCGCCGCAGTGGATGAGGAAGCGGGGGGGACCATCGTCTATCTCGAAGCCATAGACCTCGCACTCTCCCTCAGCTTCCATGTTCTTCACATAGCCGCCGAAGGCATACATCACACCCGTGATGTAATTGCAGCATTTCTCGTCCGCCGAATGTCCTTCGCACAGGATCATGTATCGACCAATTTCGTGCTCGATGTGAACCATCGTCATGCACTTACACCCCCGGCATTGCCGCGCTGCTTCCCGTGTCCATGTTCGGCTTAGACTGTTCGGCAAGCTTCTGCATGTACGGCGTCTGTGCGCTCTGTGCGTCAGCGTTCTTGCTCTCAATTCCACCGCTGCCGCTCTTACGTGTCGAGCCGCCACTCTGCGTGCCGCCCGCCGTTCCGATGCCCATGTCCTGTCCCGTAAGCTGCTGGATAACCGTGAGCGCCTTTTGCAGATGATCGCTCTGCTGCTGCACGACGTTGTAGAGCGTCGCGCCTTCGTTGACCTGGCTCTTGATCTTGTCGATCCCTTCGAAGTCCATCATGTCGAGCGCAATCATGCTTTCCTGTGCCCTGTCTGGGGAGAAGAACCCAAGCGAATACAGCTCTTTCGCCCGCTCGTTCTGTTCTGCGCGGGAGAATGGGTTTTTCTTCTGCGCCTTGATCTTGATGTCAAAGACCGGTCTGCGGAACAGGTCATTGCCGAGGCTATCCACGCCCGTCACCTGATCGCCCAGCTCGTTCACGCCGATCTGCGCATACTCGTAGGGCATTTCATTTGTGATGCGGAAAGTGCGCGCTGCGTCGTAGAACTGCCGCATGCGCTCGATGCACAGCTTCACGATCTTCGCCTGCGCGCGGTAGCACGCCGAAATCATATCGCGGCTTGCCTTGTTGCCCGCCTCCTGCAATGCAGAAATAGCCGCCGCAGCCGTCGCCCCGCTGGATGTTCCGCCGTTGGACACGTCACGGTTTGAGCTCGTTTCCTTCATCTCGTCGATCTTCATCTGCACGATATTCGCGTAGATGGAATCGAGCGGGCGCGTCGTTACCTCGCGGAGCCTGCTCTCGTCGATCTGGCCGGACACGTGGATGATCGGCTTGCGCCAATCAAGGAACTCTTCTTCGTTGATATTCAGGCTTTCACTCGCGAAATACCGGCGCTTGCTGCCCATCATTGAAGTTTCGAGGATGTTTCCCCACAGTTTGTCGATGTAGAGCTGCGGATCCTTTGCAATGGCCGTATACCCAAACCCCGCAGGTGTTCCCTTTTCGGGGAATAGCACATCGAACACGAACGGATATTCGCCATCTTCGTAGAAACCGCCCTCCGCATATTCGGGGTCATTTTCGCTGGCGTAGATGATATGCTCCTCGTCGATGAACTTCGCGTAGTGCAGCACCGTTCGCCCGTCTGCGGTCTTCTTGCGGTAATACCAGTCAATCACGGCGACCTTGTTGCTCGTGTCCACCGTGTCATCGTACTCGTATTTCGCCGTTTCAATGCTGCTGCCGCTGAGCTTATCCGCAAACTGCGGGTATTCGTCCTCGATGATGTCGCGGTCGACGAGCGCCACCGTAAACACGTTGCGGCTCTTCTGGATGTCCTCAATACCCGGCTCCCAAAAGATATTCAGCGGGTCAATGCCCTCGATAGCGATGTCGCCGAGCCCGTTGTCTTTCTCTTTGTCCCAGAACACGCCGTAGATCGCCACACCGTGTTTGAGCTTTTCCCACCACTCGAAGCTGTATGTGCTGTCAAATTCGTTGTATTCCATGATGACCGGCAGCACGGACGAGAGCGTCTGCGCGCTTTCCTCGTCGCTCTGCTCGCGAGGCAGGCATACGGGCTCGGGGTAGTTGTCCATCGCGTCGGCGTGCTTATTCATGATCGAGTTAAACAGCCACGCACTCGCAGGCTCGGGAGATTCCCCCGCGTCTTTCGTCCCGCGTCGGATATCCTCCCAATGCCGCAGCTTCCACCAGCGCTCCTCGCTGATGATACGGTTCTCGAAGTTGCTCTTGCCCTGCTTGTACTTTTGCAGCGTTTCTACGGCGTCACCGATCTCCTTGCTGCCGATGGCTGCGCCGCTGTTCATCGCCGCGTCGCTGTCGCGGAATGCTCCCACAAGCGGCGCTTCTGCCTTTGCATCCAACATCGCAGCAGCGCCAGCCGCGTCGGCCTGCTGCTGCGTCTGCGGGAATTTTCTCGTACCTGCCATGTCTTCCCCTCCTGTCAGTTGTGTTGGAACCACGCATATCTGTCGTAGCTCGGCGTATTGATGTCCAGCGGGTCGTACAAGACCAGCTTCGGCGGCTTATTTACCCGCGCCGCAATGGGATTCTCCATGCACACATAGCGTGTCATGTCGTAGATATGATCCTCCTGCTCGGTGTTCACGTCCTCGACATCCTTTTCGTCGTAGACGAGGTTTGGCACCGTGCGGATGAAATTCTTGCACGTATCGAAGATATACAGCATCGGCACGCCGTTCTCATCAAACGCAAATCGGTTGTGCAGCTGCATCTTGCCGTCGATACGGGCGTTGTCTCCCTTCTCGAAGTAGACGCGCTCGCGTTCAAAGAGCGAACCGATGCTCTCCGTACCCTGCGTGCCCCAGATCGCGGGGTCGCCCACACGGAAGATGTGCCGCCCCTTGAGATTCGGGTCTTCTGCCTCAATGCGCTTCATCTCGCGGGCCACTGCCGTCGGTTCCATCTTCACGCCCTCGTTCGGTGTGCCCGTGCAGCCGTAATATTCCCGGATGTGGTAGAGCCGCCTATCTTGGTCGACCGCGAACCAGCCGATGGCAAACGGCCTTGAATAGCCCCAGTCCATTGCGCACCAGATTGGCCACTCGCGTGGGATTTGGAACGGTGCAATGACGTGCGTGTTGATGCGGTCGCGGTAGTGCTTGCTGTCATTGCGCCACTCGGTAAACACCTGCCCGGAGAATGTGTCCCAGTCGCCGTAGAGCAGTGCGTTCTTCTCCGCCTCCGGCATCGACGCGAGGCGCGTCAAATAGCTGTCGTCGTTCTTGAGCAGTATCTTATTGTCGAATACCGTGCTCGGCACAAAGATGCGGCTCTTCTGCCGATGTTCTTCGTGCCCATCTGGAAAGCGCACGACGGCATCCTCGCGGATGGTCCTCATCGGCGGCGCTGCTGTGATGAAACGTTCCTTGACCCATCCGTGCCCCACGCCGCCGGGGTTCGCCGTGCTGCGGATGTATACACGCGTCCCCGGCCCGTTCGGTCGGTTGCGGGAAAAGAGGTAGCTGTATTCCTCCCACGTAAAGTGGGTCAGTTCGTCGAATGCGATAAAGTCATACGCCTGTCCCTGATACTTGATCTTGTCCTTTGCGTACTGCATCGAGCCGAAAAGTATTTTCGCCCCGCTCGGGAAGGTCCATGTGTGGCTGCTGCCGTTGTAGCGCGCGCCCGGATAGATACGCGGATAGTAGTTCAGCGTCTTGTCAATGAGCTCGGCAAGCTGCGGGAAGGTCTTTCGCAGGATGATCGCCTTGTAATACGGGATATCTACTTGACGCAATGCCTCGATGACCAACGCATCGGATTTTCCCCCGCCTAACCGGCTGCGCCGCCGTATAGAGCCTCATCCTCCCAGCGGCTCATAAAGAGTGCCTGCTTGGGCTGCGGCTTCCATACCACGCTACGCTTCGCCATTCGCATCACCTCCCGCGTCCTGCGGAGCAGGCATCACCGCGGGCAGCTCTGCCACGCCGCACACGCTCTCTCCGCCGTCTTCCTTCTTCTCGTCATTTACCCAGCGGAAATTGTATCTCAGGCTGAATTCAGCGCCACGCTGGCCGTCTCGGTCGAAGAGCCGTTCCTCTGCGTAAGCCTCGATGCGAGACTTCGCGCGCGTAACCGTGTCAACAAACCCTTTCTTCGCCTGATAGTTCAGCAGCGCCTGTCTGCTTGTAAATCCAAGTGCGAGCGCCAGCCCCGTCACCGTCGGCGGGCGCTGGTGAATGATAAACGGCTGCCCGAATTTGTCGAGAATCGGCATCCCGTCGTCCCCGATGATTGGCTCGCCTTTGCAATCCTCAAAGTATCGGTCAATGACGGCTTGCATTTCTTCGACCGTCACATATTTGGGAGGATGCCCATTTTTTGCCATGCCGCCACCACCTTTCTTTTTATGCTGCAAGCCCCCCGTCCTCGGCCTTATCGCGCAGCATTCTTATCCCCGCTCGGAGAACCGAGCTTCCTATTTCCGACGGTAACACGCCACCTTTTATTTCTCACCACGGGCGCAGAAACTTTCTCTTTCCTTTCTGCGCTCTCCACTGTATAGTTACATACACACAACATAGATATATCCTGCGTATAGCACCCTCTCCCGAAAGAAAAGAAATATAAAAGAAAAGAAAGGGGTTCTCCCTCACGGGAAAAAAAGAAGCAGGGCTTTCGCCCTGCCTCTTCTTATGCCATTTTGAGCTTTCTCTTCACCCACGCCCACAGGTTTTTCCACGGGTGGCCTTCTGCGTAATTTGCGCGCTGCTCAGCATTGCTCCATTTCTGGTGCATATAATCGCGTTCTTCTTCAACATGCCGGCAGCCAACCGTCACTCTCGATACTTCTGCATTCGCCCGCCCAAGTGCTGCCTCGGCGTATCTTGCCTTCTCGCGCAGAATATCATTGTCCGCTTTCAGGTTCGCGATCTCGTTTGCCTTGTTGATGGCCTCGCCGTTCATTTGGCTGATCTGCTCAATCAGAGCGGCGTTCTTTCGCTGCATCGCCGCCTTTAAGTTTGCATACTCGGCAAGCAGATCGTTCTTCGCGTCAATGCAGTTTTTCAGCTCGACGACTTCCTTTTCAAGCGCCGTGACTTCTGCCTGCGCGTCCTCCACCATCTTCGCCATCTGGTCTTTGGTGTACTTCTTTACGTTGATGCTCATAATTTGGCTCCTTTCATTCGCAACTGTTCCTCCCGCCCTCTGTCGCTCACGATGCTCACGACCTTGCATTCGCCGTATCGCTCGATATCCATGGCGATTCGCTCCTTGATGCCTTGCGCGTCGGCGGCGGGAACGTTGGCTTTAATCGTGATCGTCAGCATATACATTCCCTTTCACATGCTCTTTCCACCACAGATATTCTTTGCGCTCTCGTCGATATTCAAAAATCAGGCTTTCCGCCTTGCAGATATCGCGGAATCTGTTGCTTGCTGCAATCCACGCGATATCAGCCAACCACCAGAAAAAGCATAACGCCGCAAGAACCGCTGCAATACCTCCGATCGCTACAAAGAACATTCCAACACCTTCAACAAAAGCTTCCATTCGTTACCCCTCCTTCGGCTCGCCGCAGCTGCAAAAATCGTCTTGCTGCATCGGCTTCCCACTTAACGTGCAAAGAGCCTCTCCTGATGACACCGCAAAGCTATTGATATATGCATACTTGCAGCCCTTGCACCGAGTAATGACCACAGCGTCAACGGTGGGAGCGTTATCAACAGCGTTATGGATAAGACGCAAAGCCGTACCCCCAGTAACGATCCATTCCTCATCTGATGGCTCATAGGGTTTAAGGTGGCCAAGCAGCCGATCAGCATCAATTAACCTCATGGTCAGCGCCTCCATTCATCTCTGCCCTCTCAATCTCAAGAGCTCGTTCACGAAGGTCTCCAAATCCGCACTCGTCCTGCCAGCCCAGTTCCGCAGAGGCTTTTTGACAGCTCTCGCACAGATAACACGTCCACGGAGTACCATCGAAAACGCAACTGCGCTCCATCATAGCCCCCTGCTCGAATTTTCTTCCGCAACCGAAGCACACATGAGCCGCCCGCGTTTTAACGACCTTTCGCCCAACAACGTCCATGTGTCACACCTCCTTCGGCTCGCCATCGCTGCAAAAACCGTCCGCCCAGACTCCATCAGAACGGTTCATACACCATAAGACGCCTTCGGCATATCCGCTTTCCAGTCTGTCTTTCCGATTCAGCTCCCGATGGTTTCGGCAGTCCTTGCACCGAGTCACGACCACGGCGTAACCCGCCAGCCGTCCTAATGCCATTTCGCACTTGCTGCAAAGCACTCTGTCATCTCTGGTTTTAGCAAACCACTCTCCACACGCTTTACAAGCTGGCATCGCATTCACCTCCGTCCATCTTCGCGCCGCAATGGCAATACGGCTGTCGTCTACTCTCTACTCTGCCGCAACGTGAGCATCGATAGTATCGTTCCGGCATAATGTGGTCACCGTCCAAGTATGAGATCCACCGCCCATGCACCACCGGAGCAACGTCAGCGGCGGGAATTGTCAACAAATCCCGTTGAATAATAGATAACTTGCGATTCTGCGCTACACTGTTTGCTGGGCTTCGTTCTCGCAAGACCGCCTTTACAGCAGCGGATCGCTCAATGTATTCAGCCATGTTCAACCCTCCTCCACATAGCGCCAGCTCTGCGGCGCGCGCTTGATGTCATATGGTGCTGCGCCGAATCTCGTATTGCGCAGACCGGTAAACTCGCTCAGTTCGCGCGGCGCGTCGTAGATGCGCAGATCGGTGATGTGCCAGCCGTAGCCCTTTTGCGCGTGCAGATAATCGTGTATATCCTTGAGATCAAGGCAGGACTGCCGTGCGATAAAATTCGTCGTCGGCTGGTCTTCGTTCTTAACGTAGTAGCTGCCGCCGCGCGCTTTGGTCTCAAGCTCGTAAATACGGTCGCAGGTAAATTCGCCGATGACCTTACCGTTCCCAAGCGGGCAGTTCAATGATTTCATAGAGCCGGTTTCCAGATAGTCGCGCATAAGCCGTTCCTGAGAAATCGGAATATTTAAGTCCTGCCCTCCAATGGTGCAGTAGATATAGCACTTAAACGGCGTGTCTATCTTCGGGCGCGTCTTGCGCACCTCAATCGTCTTTTCGCCGCTGGCAATTTTCTCGCACCACTTCGGGCGGATGCTCAGCATAACAGCCTTACTCATCCTTCATCGCCTCCAATGCAGCTTCCGCTTCCTCACGAGTAAGGAATAAAGCGTCCATTTATGCCTCCATTCTATCGATCACTTTTCGAATCACATCGCCGCCGTAAGCATTTTTCGTCAGCTCCAAAAACTCCGTAATCGTCATCATGCCGTGTACAAGGTCAACACCGTGGTTTCGGGCGAACTGCTTTCGTCCCATGTCACACGACCCGGTCAAGCGGTGGTGCCAGTCGTAAAAATACTGCGTCGGATATGCTTTCTCGCGGTCTGTTTCGCGCAGAAACGTATCAATGCGCCCATCTTCCGGCATATCCTCGAAAAGCTTGTCTCGCAACGCCTCCATTGCTTCGCGCAGCGTTTCGCCGTGTGCAAAAACATTGTCCTGCTTGACGATGTAGCACGGCGTGAGCGTCAAATCGCCGTTCAAAATTGCCCCGTGCGCAGTGTTGCCGTGCACGGAACGAATCAGCGTATTGACGCCATCAATTCGATAGACCGTTTCCCGATTGAAACTCTTAATTCCGTCGCCGTAGCCGGAGCCGTCGCCGTAGCCGGAGCCGTCGCCGTAGCCGGAGCCGTCGCCGTAGCCGGAGCTCACAGTCAGAAAGGCTTTGATTTTATCATCAAGCGTCATCTCTTCCACTCCTTTACGCCGCGAAGCGACACCGATGCCGTATCTGTGCACGGGATAATCTGGATCGCGCCCAGCACGGTCATTTCCGGGATCGTCACGGTAAAACGGCAGTTGCCCGGTGCTTTTGTGCCGTCTTGCGCCAGCTGCTCCACGGCGCACGCGCCGTCCCAGCTCCACAACTTGCGCACCTCGGTCATAGTGACCTCGGAGCCGTTGCGTTCTTTGATCTTGCCAAAGAAAACACCTGCGCGGTCGCAGCGAACGATGTAGTCCTGATTGGTGTTCATGATGAAATTCCTCCTGATTATTGTTAAAATTTAAAACTCTCTCTGAGTTTGTATCCATGTGCCTCCGCCTCCGCCGTAAAGTAGCGGTGCGCCTCGTTGATGTAGACGACGCGCCCGTGCGCAGTCGTCTCTTTCGTGGTAACGCTCATAATGCCGGTACTGCCCTCAAAGGCGGCAGGCTTCCAGCTGAATGGTTCTCCGATGTACATCTATCATTCCTCCCTAATGTCTCCGCCCCATTGCTCCGCCATTGCTCTGGCGATGCCGAAGAAGGTCTTGCTTCTTGCTTTTGCTGTACGCGGGTCATTCCATCGCAGAATCTTACCAGTCTCGTCTTTTGCAGAGTCTGCGCTTGCCCCCACACTGTATCCACCTGGCAAAATATCTCCTGCATCTACAATGTTTGTCGGTCGCAAAGCGGGTAAGCCTTTTAGCCATAGGCAAGTCTTTTTTCTTGCGTGGTGCCCAAATTCATACGGCTGGATAATACAATCAGGCTTACGATAGTGTGTAGACATATATCCGACCGGATTTTCTACCGCGATTTTACAAACGTTGGCATTTACAAAGGCCATAAAAAACGCCGCAGCTTCTTCCCGCAACTGCAACCGTCTGACCGCCTTTTCTCCATATCTTTCCGTGTTAAACCAGCGATTCCCGGTAACAGTTAGATAAGTACACGGCGGGTGCGCGATCAGTAAGTCCCACATGCCGACGTCATGCGTCTGCCCGTCCATCGTGGTCACTTGCCCCCCCTCGATGGCCTTGAGCGCATCGCCTAAGATGTGCCACTCCGGATGCCCGCCGGACGGCTCCTGAATGTCGCAAGAATACGCCTCGTGCCCCAGCGCACGGAACGCCTTACACACTTCTTGCGATTCCTCGCAGGCAACTAAAACCTTCATGCTCAATACCTCACTCCGATGTAATCCAGCACCCGGCCATAGCCGAGGCCCTTTTCATTGGGCTTCCATAACCCGTCAGCAGGATCGTAAGCCCCACCGCCGATGCAGAATTCATAATGCTTCGGGTGCGTGTGCTTCATGCGCTCAAAACGATTCTCGCCTTTTTCGAGGTGTGCACCGAACGCGCAGAACATGCACCCCGTGCGCTGGCATCCCGTGCAATGCAGCTTGCAGTCGATCAGCGTTTCCGCATAGTCGTTATCGCCGTCGCTGGCCACGATGTCGCCGTAGACACTTGCGATAGGTAGCTCTCGGTCTACGATGAATCTCAGCACGTCCTGCTCCGTCCAAAAGCTCATGGGCTTGCCTGCTGGGTGTTTCCCTTCAAAGGCATTGCACCCAGTTTTTAACCACACCTTCGTTCTTAACCGACTTTCCTGCGCCATTGTAGCCATAGTAGGGACACGCTGCGTTTTTCTCGCATAGCCGTTCATGGGCTGCTTTTTCATTACCGCGCAGCATCTTGACGATATTGCGAATGGTGCGAATAAAAGATACTCCCACTTTTGACAGTTAAAATCGCTTGGAGTTCCGTTACTCCTCAAGTATTCCCCCCGTAGTCGAGCCGCAGAACGCCCGTCCGGCTTTACCCGCGCTTCTTCGACATACGCGGCCACCTCTTTGCTCACGATGCTGTACCCGTACTTCGTCACCACCTGCCGAATGTTCATTTTTGGGCGCAGCCGAGTAAGGTTGATCGTCACGCGAGGAAACTTCTTCCGCAGCCAGTCCGTATATTCGTTCACGAACCGCTGGATTTCTGGGTATTCCAGCCCCGTGTTCACAAACACCAGATTCAGCGGCCACGGCGGCGCCCTGAAACTCGACAGGTAACGCGCCGCCAAATATGCCAGAACCGTGCTATCCTTTCCGCCTGAAAATGACACATAGCACTTACCGTTCCACGCGGTGTACCACTGGTCGAGCTTTTCGTAGGTTAGAATTTCTTTGTCTTCCAAGTCGAGGGCTAAGAGCTGTTTCGCCGCCTCTTTCGGAATCGGCTGATTGCTATACCCTTCCATCGCGCCCCTCGCATTCTCCGAACATTTCCCTGAACGTCAGCCCCGTCAAGTCTTCCAGCGCCAGTAGCAGCCGCACCGTCACATCGCGGTCGCCGCGCACCTACGCCGACACCGTAAACTGCGACGTGCCGAGGGATTGCGCCAGTTCGGTTTGGTTGCAGTTCGTCTTTTCCAACGCTTCCTTGAGCACCGGATAAGCGCAGAACTCAAACGGCGTTTTCGGTCTCGTGATCTTGCTCATGCGTGCACCTCCCCGAACGCCTCTTCAAATGTCAGCCCCGTCACCGCAAGAATTGCCTTGATAACGCCGATGCTAAATTCGTTCTTCCCCGTTGTCCATCGCCACACGCAGAGCGGGGAGACACCGATCTTTTCGCTCAGCTCCGGCGGCGTGATACCGGATTCCTGCAATGCTTCCCTGAGCTGCGGGTATACGACCGTCTTAAACGGCACGTGCTTCATGTTTTTTTTCAACATCTTTTCGCTCCCTCATTTCATCATTTCAGATTTTTCAGCCGCTTTTGTTTAAAACTGCGCACCGCGCGGAAATCGTCTCCCGCTCGATATGCTTCTTTCCGCGCCTTGCGTCTCTCCTCGCATTTGGCTTTGTCTGCCGCGTAGTAAGGGCAATGGCTTTGACAGCCCGGGTGTCTCACAGGCGGCTCGCAGGCGTGGGAATGCTTAAAA
>ERZ779791.300-NODE-300-length-19289-cov-8.69809_pt1 | contig 19289 bp, 18 predicted proteins | sample MGYA00511351_ERZ779791 | MGnify/ENA primary metagenome ERZ779791 (study PRJEB29588, sample SAMEA2143745) | human gut metagenome | biome: human gut; feature: human-associated habitat; material: faeces | place: Denmark | collected 2008/2010 ...
GTTCACGGCTCCGGTGGAGCGGCCGCCCGGCTCTGCGAATCGTTTCAACAGACGGATGATAAGGACACAAGAGGCCGAAGAGTTTTTGGTCGTGTCAAGAATATTTCTTATTTTTTAGATCATGTTGAAACTGTGCGGATGTGCACGGCTTCAGCGTCATCCCAGACTTGTCGTCCGGTCTTGCAAGGATACGATGTCTTTTTCGGGCCCAAGCTAAACAATCCCCTATATTCATCGGGTGAGCCGATGGAAAGGGTGTAAGGAAGGATTGTTTTAGGAATTCAGGTAAGTCTTTGGTTTTATGTAGAAGAAGGTAGGTGTCATCGTTTGAGAAACATTTCATAAAACGAAATCACAAGGGAAGATACTATTTGCGGAGAATTCATGGTTTTTGTTTGATATGGTCTGTTAGTAGACAATATTAATAGGGTATAACGATACGAGACGGCACATTAGATCCATCCTATGTGCCGTCTCGTGCATTATTTTCTACCTTTAGAAAAAGATAAGGCTGCTGATATAGTTCTAGTCAGGCGTTATTCGGCAGTATATTGCAGATGTTTCATGGCATGGCTTCCCCATTGGTTGGTGCCTGCCTCTTTGAAACCCAGACGCAGATAGAGAAGTTCAGCCTTGGGATTATCGACGTCTACCAGAAGTCCGACAGGTTGTTTGCCGGCTTGTTGCCCGATGACAGAGTGTAGAAGTGCCGAGGCGATACCTTGATGGCGTGCTTCGGCGGCTACCGCAATAGAATCGATGTAGAACTCATCGCCGGCTGCTTCGTCAGCCATGCCGGAGTGATCCATGTCGAAATGTTTTTTCGCTGCATCGATGAAAGCCTTTCGCAGGTGGTGCAGGTCGCTGCCGTTATAACCTACAATTACGCCAACGACATGTTGGTTAAGGTCATTTACGGCAACGATGCTGTTGTGATAGCTGTACTGGCTTTCTTCCTGTTCTATGAGTTCTACCATCATCTTTCGGAAGTCCTCAAGTGTGTGGTGCGGTCCTGCGAAGTATTGGCAGCATTCGTGGTTCATTGCCTCCATAATCAGGGGCGCAATGAAAGGCGCATCGGTTTTGACGGCTTTTCTCAGGGTATATTTCATAAGGGTAACAGAGATTGGTGAATATTGTCTAGTATGAGGCTGTACATGGTATGCCGGCTGCTATCACCCGGTCGCGGATGGCATCCAACTCTTCATGCGAGGCTTTACAGAGTTTCCGATCTGGGGTTTCCCGGTCAATAGTATAGATCATCACGCTTTCTGGCTGTATGTCTTTCAGCACTTCCAGCCAGGGGCCGACATATTTTTCACTCGTATTGTCGGTTCCGTCACCTTTCATGAACATCGTTTGGATGATCAGTTTTCCATTGAATTTCTTGAGATCTTCGATGATATGTCTTACATCGTAGGAGGGCTGCGTAGGGCGGTCGACGCGTCGGATATATTCTTCGTCGACGGTGTCGAGTTTCAGAATGTTGTTGTCCACCTTGAGGAGTGCTTCCCGTATGGCAGGACGATGGATAAAGGTAGAGTTACTGAGTACGGAGATCTTGGCATCCGGACAATAGCGGTCACGCAGTCGGATCGTGTCGTCGATAATTTCGGGAAAATGGGGATGTGATGTCGGTTCTCCGTTGCCTGCGAAGGTGAGGACATCAGGATGCTCTCCGTCGTCATGCATCTTTTGCAGTTGTGCCTCCAGAGCAGTAGCGATTGCTTCCCGGGAAGGATGGTGTGTAGTGGTACGGTGATCGGCGTTAAAGCCACATTCACAATAGAGACAGTCGAAAGTGCAGATCTTTCCGTCGGCCGGCATCAGATTGATGCCCAGGCTCAGCCCCAACCGACGGCTGTGTACTGGGCCGTAGATGGGAGAGGGATATATTATAGTACTCATATCGTTTGGATTATGTGTCGTTAGAGAGCAAAAGTAATGAAATAAAACGTAAAGATCGAAGGAAATGGAGAGAAAAGCGTTAATGGGAGTTAAACATAAGGCGGACCGCCTTTTTTTCATTACTTTTGTAGCAAATTTGCAGCAATATTGCCGATTCGTAAAATGGGAAAGAAACGAAAGACGACTGCACGTCGCACAGGTCTGCAGTCGGTTACATTATGTATCAGCACCGCTCTGGTGCTTATTCTTTTAGGTCTTATAGTGTTTTCGACGCTGACAGGCCGTAATCTCTCGTCGTATGTGAAGGAGAATCTGGTCGTCACCCTCATGCTCGATCAGGACATGAGCGACACGGAGGCACAGTCGATGTGTAAGTCGATCAGTCGTCGGCCTTATATCCGACAGTATCATTTTATCAGCAAGCAGGATGCTTTGAAGGAGGCTACCCTCGCTATGGGAGCGGATCCTTCGGAATTTACCGACGGCATCAACCCCTTTCCGGCTTCTATAGAGCTGACGCTGAGGAGCGATTATGCCAACAGCGATTCACTGCAGTGGATTTCCAAAGAGTTGAAGAAATACCCAAAAGTGAGTGAAATCAATTATCAGAAGGATCTTATCGACACAGTAAACCGTAATCTTGCAAAGATCGGTTTCGGATTGTTGGTATTGGCCATTCTCCTTACTTTCGTATCTTTCTCTCTCATCAACAATACGGTGCGCTTGGGCATTTACGCCGGCCGCTTTTCCATTCACACGATGAAATTGGTAGGAGCCAGCTGGTCGTTCATCCGCCGTCCTTTTGTCAATAGAGCTATTGTGATAGGTGTGATCGCAGCCTTGCTGGCCAATGCAGTATTGGCTGCCGGTGTCTATGCGCTTTGTCGTTATGAGCCGGAGATGCTTACGATCGTCACTTGGAGGGAGATGGCCGTTACAGGCGCGACTGTCTTGCTCCTTGGTGTGGTTATCACGGCTTTGTGTGCCAACATCTCCGTGAACAAGTTCCTGAAGATGAAAGCTGGTGAGCTTTATAAGATTTAAGGTGTTTCGCTGATTGTAAGCGCATCTGTGATATTTTGGATTAAGAATTTATATATAAAACAACAATGAATAATAGAAGAAATTTGGCTTTCGACCATACCAACTTCATTTTGTTGGGTATCGGTTTCGCTATTGTGATAATCGGTTTCATTCTGATGTCAGGCGGTCAGTCCACCGATACGAAGTTTGATCCCTCTGTTTTCAGCACAATGCGTATTAAGGTGGCTCCTGTAATATGTTTTATCGGCTTTCTGTCGATGATTTTCGCCATCATTCATAAACCCAAGGATACGGATAACAAGGAGTTGACAGGGACCGACTCAGATTTGACAAAGTAAGATAGAGGAATTTACAGTATTTAGAAACGATGACTTTTCTTCAGACAATCATTATCTCCATTGTGGAGGGCCTGACAGAGTTTTTGCCCGTGTCGTCGACGGGTCACATGATTATTACACAGAACTTGCTGGGAGTGCCTCAGGGCGATCCTTTCGTGCATGCCTTTACGTTTATCATTCAGTTTGGAGCCATTCTTTCTGTGGTGTGTCTTTATTGGAAGGATTTCTTTCGGCTTGACCATTCTCCGGCTCCTGCGGGCTCGTCAGCGTTGGGGCGTTTCCTTCACACATGGCGGTTTTACTGGTTGTTGTTTGTAGGTGTCCTGCCAGCTGTCGTTGTTGGTCTGGTCGCTAAGAAGAGCGGATTGCTCGACTGGTTGCTCGACTCGGTGACAGTCGTTGCGGTGATGCTGGTTGTGGGTGGTATTTTCATGCTTTTCTGCGACCGAATCTTCAATCGTGGAAGTGAGGCGAATAAGGTGAATGAGAAACGGGCCGTCAAGATCGGATTATTCCAGTGTCTTGCCGTAATCCCCGGTGTCAGCCGCTCTATGGCTACCATTGTGGGAGGCATGCAGCAGGGACTGACACGTAAGCGTGCCGCAGAGTATTCGTTCTTTCTCGCTGTGCCCACAATGGCCGGTGCAACGTTGCTCGATGTGATTGACTTGCTGAAGGGAGACACCACTTGGGCCAATAGCCATAATGTCACGATGCTTATCGTGGGCTGTGTAGTGGCTTTCATAGTAGCTTTTCTGGCTATGAAGTGGTTCGTTAATTTTGTCACCAGATATGGATTCAAGGTCTTTGGGTGGTATCGCATTATCGTAGGTGGTATTATTCTGGCATTGATCTTGTCGGGACAGAGTCTCGTGATGGTCGATTAAGCATTTCAACTATCAAGGTCGGACGCTCCGACCGTCTAGCCCATGCAAAGAATTAGACAGATGAATTTTGTCCAAGGAGAAATATTTGCGATTGATAAGCCGTATGGCATTACGAGTTTTGGCGCGCTTGCCCATGTACGCTATCTTCTTTCCAGAAAGATGCGTCGAAAGGTGAAGATCGGTCATGCCGGAACGCTTGACCCGTTGGCTACAGGAGTACTCGTACTTTGTACGGGTAAATGTACGAAGCAGATAGAGCAGTTACAGCAGCATACCAAGGAATATACGGCAACATTGCAGCTTGGTGCCACGACAGCTAGTTATGACAAGGAGCATCCTGTGAATGCGACATTTCCGACTGAGCATATTACGAAGGAACTGATACTGCAGACTCTTCCACAGTTTATCGGTGATATCGAGCAGGTGCCGCCAACCTACAGTGCCGTGAAGATCGGAGGCGAACGGAGTTATCAGCTCCGTCGCAATGGTGAGGAGGTGAAGCTGGCTGCGAAGAAAGTGCACATTGATGATATAGAGCTGACCGATTGGAATGAGGTAGAGCATCAGCTCTCCATCCGGGTGGTCTGCGGTAAGGGAACATATATCCGTGCGCTGGCCCGCGATTTAGGGCGTGCACTGGGTAGTGGCGCTTATCTCACAGCCTTACGTCGTACACGGGCGGGTGAGTTTTCTGTCGACAATTGTGTCGACTATGAACATGTGAGAGAATGGCTTGACGAGGTGGCCGAGGTGCCAGTCAAGGCATCGGAGGCAGGTAAGTCGGAGACAGCCCCACAATAGGCTGTATCCGGAAAGTATCAGATAAATATTGATTAAGCTATAAGGAAATAGATATATGAAGTTATCACAATTTAATTTTAAACTGCCTGAGGAGCAGATCGCACTCTATCCTCACAGCATTGTTCGCGAGTACACCAATGACGACGGAACAAAAGGATCTTTCCGTGTGACCCGTCGTGATGAAGCGCGTTTGATGGTACTTCATCGCCAGAGCGGCGAAATCGAGATGTACAAGAAGGATGAGAATGGCAATCCCATTGAGGGAGAGTTTCTCGACTTCCGTAACGTGCTCGACTATTTCGATGAGGGCGACACTTTTATCCTCAACGACACAAAAGTGTTTCCGGCACGTCTTTACGGTACAAAGGAGAAAACAGACGCAAAGATAGAAGTATTCATTTTGCGTGAGCTCAATGAGGAGACCCATTTGTGGGATGTGCTGGTGGAGCCGGCTCGCAAGATCCGTATCGGCAACAAGCTTTTCTTCGACGAGGTAGGTACAATGGTGGCCGAGGTGTATGACAATACCACGAGCCGGGGCCGTTCGCTCCGTTTTCTCTATGACTGCTCGCATGAGCAGTTCAAGCATGATCTGTTCTCTCTTGGAGAGGCCCCTCTTCCACGTTATGTCATTGACCGTCGTGAAAATCATCATGCCACACCGGAGGACCTGGAAGATTTCCAGTGCATCTTTGCTAAGTACGAAGGTGCTGTGACGGCTCCGGCCACAGGCTTGCATTTCAGTCGTGAGCTGATGAAGCGTATGGAAATCAAGGGCATTAATACAGCTTTTGTCACGCTTCATTGTGGTCTTGGCAACTTCTCACCGATAGAGGTAGAAGACCTGACGAAGCACAAAATGGATTCTGAGCAGATGTTTGTCAGCAAGGAGGCTTGTGACATTGTCAACAATGCTAAGAAGGCTGGACATCATGTATGTGCAGTAGGAACGAGTGTAGCCAAAGCCACAGAGACAGCTGTAGGTACGGATGGACTGTTGAAAGAGTATGACGGATGGACCAGCAAGTTCATTTTCCCGCCGTATGAGTATGGCCTGGCCGATACGATGATAGCTAACTTCTATCATCCGGAGTCTACATTGCTGATGTCAACGGCTGCGTTCGGTGGCTATGAGAACGTGATGAAATGCTATGAGCTGGCTGTGAAGAACGGTTATATGTTCGGATGCTTTGGTGACAGTCTGCTGATAGTTGACTAATTAGAATAGTAATATATAAGGTATTGACAGGGTAGGGACGGAGATCGTCTTGTCGTGTCAATGCCTTTTTTCATGTATAAAGGTTATGTCTAATTCTCTTCATACGGTATATTTCTCACTCGGTAGCAATATCGGCAACCGAAAGTGGCAAATGAAGGATGCTGTCGGTCTGCTTGGCGAACGGGTAGGAGAAGTCGTAGCACAGTCATCGCTCTTGGAGACAGAGCCGTGGGGATTCTCTTCACCTAACAAGTTTATCAACTGTTGTGTCTGTTGTCTCACACCTTTGGCCCCCCGGCAGGTGTTGGAGGCCACACAGAAGATAGAAAAGGAAATGGGACGGATAGGGAAGTCACACGATGGTATTTACCAGGATCGTATCATCGATATAGATATCTTGCTCTACGATGATCTTCACATTGATGAGCCTGATCTGAAGATACCGCATCCGTTGATGTATGAGCGGGAATTCGTGATGAAGCCATTGAGGGAAATATGGCCAGGCCGGTGACCGAAGAACTGTTACTATCCGTTATTTGGTTGCATTTATCTCCTACGCTTGGAAGTGGCCTCAAGGAGGTATGTGCAGGTTATTGTTGATGTTGGCAAACAGAAAAAAGATCATAAAAAAATACCTGATGAATCATCCCGATTCATCAGGTATTTTTTATTCCCTTAACAGAGGAAAGGTGATTACTTACGCAGACCGAGAGCCTTGATGAGGGCACGATAGCGGCTCACATCCTTCTTGTAGAGGTAGTCGAGCAGAGCGCGACGCTTACCTACCAGTGTGGTCAGTGAACGAGTGGTCACATAGTCCTTGTGGTTAGCCTTTACGTGCTCGGTGAGGTGCTTGATACGATAGGTGAACAGAGCAACCTGGCTCTCTACGCTACCTGTATCCGTAGTTGACTTACCATACTGACCGAAGATCTCCTCTTTCTTTTCCTTGTTTAAATACATGTTTTGAATTTGATTAATGGTTGTTTGCTTATTACATCTTTCATGCGCTAGGATGCCTTAATCACAACAGTCGCAGCGCCTTCAAATGCATCGGACTTTCCGAAAAGCGGTGCAAAGTTACGAAATAATTTGCAAATCAAGCACGTATCTGCCTATTTTTTCGTAATTTTGCAAGCAAATTAAGGTAGTGGCGGGTTTTTGTCGGTTGGTTATAAGATATTTTTTTTATGCAAGACATTCGTAACATCGCAGTAATTGCACACGTTGACCATGGCAAAACGACCTTGGTTGACAAGATGATGCTCGCCGGAAAGCTGTTCCGTGACGGCCAGGACAAGAGCGGTGAAGTGCTCGACTCTAATGATCTGGAGCGCGAACGAGGGATAACGATTCTCAGTAAGAATGTGTCAATCACCTGGAAAGGCACCAAGATCAACATCCTGGATACCCCGGGTCACTCTGACTTCGGCGGTGAGGTGGAGCGTGTGCTCAACATGGCTGATGGCTGCCTGTTGCTCGTCGATGCGTTTGAGGGTCCTATGCCTCAGACCCGCTTCGTATTGCAGAAGGCACTGCAACTGGGCTTGAAGCCTATCGTTGTGGTGAACAAGGTGGATAAGCCCAATTGCCGTCCCGAACAAGTATATGAGATGGTATTCGATCTGATGTGCGATCTTAATGCTACGGAGGAGCAACTTGACTTCCCCGTTGTGTATGGATCGGCTAAGAACGGTTGGATGGGCGCAGACTGGCAGCATCCTACCGACAATATCGACTATCTGTTGGATAAGATCATCGAGATCATTCCCGCACCCAAACATATAGACGGTACTCCTCAGATGCTTATCACGTCGCTTGACTATAGCAGCTATACAGGTCGTATCGCTGTAGGACGTGTTCATCGTGGAGTGCTCAAGGACGGACAGAATATCACGATTTGTCATCGTGATGGTACGCAGGAGAAGACAAAGATTAAGGAACTTCATACTTTCGAGGGTATCGGACACCGTCGCATTGATAGTGTGGAAAGTGGCGATATCTGTGCGGTAATCGGTCTGGAGAATTTTGAGATCGGTGATACGATCGCTGATTTCGAGCATCCTGAGCCCCTGCCTCCCATCGCTGTGGATGAGCCTACCATGAGTATGCTCTTCACTATCAACGATTCGCCTTTCTTCGGTAAGGAGGGTAAGTTCTGCACTTCCCGTCACATTCAGGAGCGCTTGAACAAGGAGTTGGAAAAGAACCTGGCTCTTCGTGTACGTCCTTTCGAGGATTCTACCGATAAGTGGATTGTGAGCGGCCGTGGTGTGCTTCATCTTTCCGTGCTCATCGAGACAATGCGTCGTGAGGGCTTCGAGCTGCAGGTGGGACAGCCGCAGGTAATCTATAAGGAGATCGACGGCAAGAAGTGTGAGCCTATCGAGGAGTTGACGATCAATGTGCCCAATGACTATTCATCAAAGATGATTGATATGGTGACCCGTCGTAAGGGAGACCTGATCGGAATGGATCCTGAGGGTGACCGTGTGAACATCACATTTGAGATTCCTTCCCGTGGAATTATCGGTCTGCGTACCAACGTGCTGACAGCCAGCCAGGGAGAGGCTATCATGGCTCACCGCTTTAAGGACTATCAGCCGTTTAAGGGTGAGATCGTACGTCGTACCAACGGTTCCATGATTGCTATGGAGACCGGTACAGCATACGCATACTCTATCGATAAGCTCCAGGACCGTGGTAAATTCTTCATCGATCCGGGTGAGGAAGTCTATGGAGGCGAGGTCGTAGGCGAGCACGTTCACGATAATGACCTGGTTGTCAATGTGACGAAGGCTAAGCAGCTCACCAATGTGCGTGCCAGCGGTTCGGATGAGAAGGCACGTGTGATTCCTAAGACTGTGATGAGCCTTGAGGAATGCCTTGAGTATATCAAGGAGGACGAGTACGTAGAGGTGACTCCAAAGTCAATGCGTATGCGCAAGGTGATTCTTGATCATCTCGAGCGTAAGCGCGCCAACAAGGAATAATAATATCTTTACAGCCCCGTTCGGGGTTGAAAAAGTACAGGCAGAATCTTTTTTGCTTTATATATAATAAGGTGGAGCTTCGGGAAATCCGTACTCCACCTTTTTATGTTCTGATCTTTTAAACCCAGATCGGTCATTAGAGATTTTCACTAACAAATTGTAAGTGAATGTTTGTTTCTGTAGCTAGTTATATTGTTTAGCGCTTGATTTTTGCTGTAGAAATAGCAGAAATATGACAAAAAGAAAGCATATTTTTCTAATGACCGATTTGGGTTAAAATCAAATGTCCACTGAAGGACATATCCGGCGTGAGTAGGCGACAGGTTCAGATTCTTGCTGTCAGCACTGTAGTTTATAAAGGAAAAGCTGTACGATTATTATAGCTTGTTATCTACTTTTGTAGGAGGGTATTAATTACTTTGGCTTATAAAAGGGAAAACAGTCTGACTGAATCAGGAAAAGTCATTCCATCATTGGGTATTGTTCTTTGAGCTTCTTTATTCCTTTAAGAGTCTTTTCCATGAAGTTCTTGTATTCGGTGGATTCCGGGTGAAACGGTCTATGGGCAAGCGCTTCACGCAAGGGCTTCCATGCTTTCAGAAATTCAACCGTAGCCTTGGTGAAATAGACTTCACCAAGGCGTTCCCAAATATAGTCGACAGCCTGATCGGAGGGATGAAGCATGTCCGGAGCATAGAAACGATAGTCGCGCAGCTCATCATCCATGATCTCGTAGGACGGGAAATAGTCGGCACAGCCTGTCGGTACTCCGTCTGTCTCTTGCGTTCGGTTTATAGTGTCGATCACTTCTTCTACAGCTAATAGGAGTGTTGCCTTGGAGAGACGGCTGCCATGATAGCCATATTTCCGGTAGCGGATGGGTGAGACGGTGAGTAGTACATTCACTTGCGGATAGTGTTTGTGGATGAGCCGGATGGCACGTATGAGATAGTCGGCACACTGGGATACGTTGAGCAGCTGCTCATTGAAAAGGCGTTGGGGCCGTTTCTGGCAGTTGTCTACGATCTCTCTGGTTTCTTTTAATATATATACGTGATTAGTGCCAAGAGTGAAGACAGCAGTGCCGGGCTCGGTCTTGCTGAAGGGCAGGGCATCGGTGGCAGCGAGGCGCTCTACAGTGTGGAGGATGCTGGCCGGATTGTACATCACACCGAAAGGGTTGACCATGGTGCGGAACTTCTCTTCGGAGAAGCGGTGTCCGAGATTGTCGGCGAAGCAGCTGCCTATGAACAACATCCGCTCGCAAGGTGTGATTTGCCAGCGAGCGGATGGTATGTTTACGATAGTTCTAAAGTCCATGAGTGATCTAAAGGTGTCTTACAGATATCAGGGTTGGTAGAGCAGAGTCCTTGCCTTTTCGAGGATCTTTGCATGGTCGAAGGCAAGGGGAGGCAATTGAGAGAGCGAAAACCACTGTGCCCGCTTGGCATCATCGCCGCCTTGAACTTTTACGGGGCTGTCAATAATGGTGTAATAGGCTACTGTGATCACCCGTTCACGGGGATCGCGGTCTACAGAATCGTAGATGTCGATCCTGTGCAGATCGTTCTCTGTAATGTTGATGCCGGTCTCCTCTTTCAACTCGCGGACGGCAGCCTGTGCCGTGGTCTCGTCGATAGACATGAATCCACCGGGGAAGGCCCAACTGCCGGCATAGGGATCGCGTCCACGCTCGATGAGCAGGAGTTGAATATCGTGGCCGTCACGGGCAAAGACAAGTATGTCGGCCGTGACGGCAGGATGAGGATATTTATACGTGTAACTCATTGGTTTTCTTTTTCTTGTATTCCATGCCCAGACCTACCAGCAGCAGGACGATGAGCAGGCCTTCGGCTACATAGGCCAACGTCTCTGTCTTGCTGAGCGAAGAGGGATGGAAGTCGAGAACGATCTCGTGTTTACCCGGTGTCACCTTGAGGGCTCGTAGGATATAGTTCACGCGGCCCAGCTCGGCAGGTTGACCGTCAACTGTTGCCGTCCATTCTGGATAGTAAATTTCGGAGAATACGATGACACCCCCCTTGTTGGAGTTCACCTCGTAGGTGAGGTGATTGGGCTGATAGCTCTTCAGGGTGACGAGTGAGACGGTGTCCTGAGTAGTCGATGCGCCGAGTGTCTGCTCGAATTTCTTATCGGCTACTGCCTGGTGTTGCAGGTTGAGCTTGCCCACCTGTGCAATCTCTTCGTCAGCGTTATCCACATAGTTCACCTTGTCGACCATCCAGGCGTTGCCGTAAGCGTATGGGTTCTGCAGAGGTACGGTCTGTCCATTCTGCAAGGGGATGATGAAATATTTCGTATTCAGCATGTTGAGCACCGGATAGATCGAGTCGCCGTTGACCTTGGTCATGTCACCGCCAGCCTGGGCGATAGCGGGCATCATTTTCTGCATCTCGGGAGAGATATAGTGATCGATCATCTCCTGATAACGGCGCAGCTTGGCAGCGTGGTAACCGCCGATGCTCTTGTGGTAGTAGCTCGTCTCGTTCTCGTTGAACGTGTTGGATGCGAGATTCAGCACACGGTAGTCGAGGGCTTTGTCACGGAGAATCTGCTGGTCGGTGGCTGTCATCTGCTGGGGTGTGTCGCGTACGCTCTTCTCTACAAACATATCGTCGTTGAGATAGCGCTTGTTCACGGTCCACATGTCAATCAGGCAAAGCAGGGTGATGCAGGCTACAGTAAACCGTGCATTGAGCTTCTTCATGCGGAAGAGCAGGAGCAGCACTATGCCGATGGCTACCACGGCGAACGAGCGGAGAGCATCGGCCTGGAAGATGGCGATACGCATCTGAGTAAGGTTCTGTTTGATGGCACCGAGATATTCGGCAGGGATCTGTGCGAGAGCCTGATTCTCTTGTGCGGAGATGTAGTCGGGGAAGAAAAGGGTAGGAGCCAGATAGAACAGCAGTGACAGACCACCTGTGAGCGCGAAGCTCGTCCATACCCATTTCTGCTTCTTCTTGAGGATGTCGGGCTCATCGACGATTCTTTTCATGGCCAGCATAGCCAGCAGGGGAATCGTGAACTCTGCTATTACCAGAATCGAAGCGACCGTACGGAACTTGGAGTACATCGGTACGTGGTCGATGAAGAAATTGGTGAAGGGCATGAAGTTGTGTCCCCATGACAGCAATATCGACAGGATAGTGGCACCGAGCAAAGCCCATTTCATGGGGCCTTTGACAATAAACAGGCCGAGAATGAAGAGCATCAGCACAAAGGCGCCGACATAGACGGGACCACTGGTCATCGGCTGGTCACCCCAGTACTGACCGAGCTGCTGATAGATCTGCATATATTGGGGATCGGCTTTCTCCATGGCCGTCTCGTTCTGTGACAGGGGGACAGAGGCACCACCCTTGGCGTTAGGCACGAGGAGGGTCCATGTCTCATCGATGCCGTAGCTCCAGGCCGTGATATAGTCGCGGTCGAGACCGCTGCTGGTCTGGTTGGCAGAGGCCTTCTTGGTCAGCTCGCTCTTGCCACGCATACTTTCATTGGTGTATTGCCAAGTGTGGTAAAGGTTGGAGGCGTTGATGAGCACACCGATCAGTCCGCCGGCAACAGCCACGGCGGATGCCTTCCAGAACTGTTTCATCTTGTGAGCACGGATGGCCATGAAAAGCCAGCCGATTACCATAAAGAATAGGATGAAGAGGTAGTAGTAGGTCATTTGCACGTGGTTGGCCTTTACCTCGAAGGCAGAGAAGAGAGCCGTGAGGATGAATCCCCAGAAATATTTGCCCCGGTAGGCTAGCGCCACACCGGCTATCATAGGTGGCAGGTAGGCCAACGCCATCACTTTCCATAGGTGGCCGGCTGCAATAATGATGAAGAAATAGCTGGAGAAGGCCCAGACGATAGAGCCTAAGACGGCAAGATATTGCTTGAAGTCGAAGGCACGCAACAGGATGTAGAAGCCCAGCAGGTAGGCAAAGACAAACCAAACGTAGTTGGGCAGCCATAGGTGATAGGCATTCATGAACTGCTGCAGCACATCGGTACTGCCATAGCTTGGCGACATCTGATAGGTAGGCATACCGCCGAACAGAGCATTGGTCCATCGGGTTGTGTTACCGGTTTGCTCATGGTAGACGTCACTCTCATGACCGGCACCGCGACCGGCAGATGCATCTTGCTGATAAAGGATGCGCCCCTCGAGGTCGGCGGGCATGAAGTAGGCGAACGAAAGCACGGCAAAGAGTACGATGGCTACAATGTCGGGCAGACATTTCTTCAAGTTGTTGTTCATTTCTATGTTGTCTCTTTTAAACGTATTATATATGTTGCAAAGGTAGTAAAAAATACGCGTCTGAATAAAAGAGAACTTAAAAAATCATGTCGTTCGCTACGTTTTTTGTAACTTTGCAGTCATGAAGATAGGAATAATTGTTGCGATGGACAAAGAGTTCTCGCAACTTAAGAGTATACTTACAGAAGAGAAGGTGGAGCGTCATGGCTATACCGATTTTGTCGGTGGCCGTATAGGCGGACACGAGATCATCGCGTTACAGTGTGGTATTGGTAAGGTGAACTCAGCAGTAGGCACGGTTGAGTTGATCAATAACTATCATCCCGATTTGGTTGTCTCGACAGGTGTGGCCGGGGGTGCCAGTGTCGAATTGAACGTGATGGATGTGGTGGTAGCCACGGAGTGTGTATATCATGATGCCTATTGTGGCAGTGATGTTGAGTACGGACAAATCATGGGTATGCCGGCTCGTTTCCGAAGCCCGAAGGAGTTGGTCGCTAAGGCTGTCGACAGTGACAAGACGGGTAAGGTGCATAGTGGCCTGACCGTCAGCGGTGAGTGGTTTGTCGATTCCCGTGAGAAGATGCAGCAGATACTCGACCGTTTCCCCGAGGCGATGGCCGTCGACATGGAGAGCTGTTCCATTGCACAGGTTTGCCATATCTATCATACGCCTTTTATTTCTTTCCGTATCATCAGCGATGTGCCGTTGCGCGATGACAAGGCCCAGCAATATTTCGATTTCTGGGCACGTATGGCGGAAGGCAGCTTTAACGTGACACGAGATTTCATTAATAGTTTATAAGGAACGGTATGCCAGAGGTCTTTGACTCTGATGATCTTTTTCTCTTAGTAAATTTAAATTTATTCATACAATGAACAAGATACCCTCTTTTACTATAAATCATGAGAAGCTTCTGCGTGGTATTTATGTGTCACGCAAGGATGAAGTAGGTGGTGAGGTAGTCACCACATTTGATATCCGGATGAAGGAGCCCAACCGGGAACCGGTGATGCACCCCGGTGCACTCCATACCATCGAGCACCTGGCGGCTACCTTCCTTCGCAATGATGCAGAGTGGAAGGATCGCGTTATCTACTGGGGACCGATGGGTTGTCTCACGGGCAACTATCTGTTGCTGCGCGGTGACCTGCAGTCGGAAGATATTGTCGACCTTATGCGTCGCACGTTCAAGTTTGTTGCGGAGTATGAGGGAGAGATACCGGGTGCGGCTCCCCGCGATTGTGGAAATTATCTGCTTCATGATCTGCCTATGGCGAAGTGGGAAGCACGTAAGTTCCTTACAGAAGTGCTTGATGACATAAAGCCTGAAAATCTGACTTACCCACAATAAGCTAAAAGGCCCGCTTTTGCGGGCCTTTTAGCTTATAATTACAGATTAAACTTATAACCTACAGTGAGATGGAACCCACGGTTCTTGTCACCGCTGACCAGCTTGTAGACGTTTGATATGCCGAAATTATACCGGCAATCGATCACGACATTTTCATATTCATAGCTTAGTCCGACAGGGATCGACCAGTCAGTCTTGTTGAGCAGGGCACTGCTCGACTCGTCCTTTTCCTGAAAGTCACCATAAGAGAAGTCGCCTTCCTTTGAGATGGTTACTGTCTGCTGTCTGTATTTTGAACGGCTGCCTAATAGGAAGCCGGGCTGGATTCCGAGTTCGACGGCAAGTCCTTTATAGACATAGACATGGGCCAGGATGGGGATGAGCAGATAGTCGTTGCACAGTCGTTGATTGCTGTAGGCGGTATAACTTCCGGCTGACAGCCCAGTCAGGTCGGAGTCGTCAAACTGGGCACCCTGACGGGCATACATTGCTCCGGCAGAGACAGCGACCATATTGCTGATCTGATATTGGAAGTCGATACCGGCTGTTACACCCGAGAGTGACTTGGAGTCCGTACTGAAAGGTTCTTCCTTATCAGAGGTGAGTATGTTGCTGTAATGTATCTGCATGATAGACACGCCGACTTTCGGGATGATGGAGAAAGTGCCTGCCTGGGGTTGCGCCTGCAGACCTACTGTAGCCATGATGGCTGTGAGAAGTATAAGTACTCGCTTCATAATTTGTAATATATTTATTTTACTATCAAACGGACTTCAGCGCCTAATATTGCAACTTTTAAGGTCAATTAGTTGCCCTTTCGCTCGGAATTGCTTATTTTTGCACCATAAACATTAGTAAACAAAGATGAGAAAATCCTTTGTCCATGTTCTTTGGATCCTTCTCGGTTCGGTAACGGGAATAACGGTGTTGCTGTTTTTCCTTATTTGGTTTGGCGTCATTGGCTATTCGCCTGATGTCGACAATCTGCAGAACCCTATCAATAAATCGGCTTCACAGGTGATCTCTGCCGATGGAAAAGTACTCGGCACTTGGAATGCCGATAAGGCTAATCGTATTCCTATTCCTTACAACCGTCTTTCGCCTTATCTTGTTCAGGCACTTGTTGCTACGGAGGATGTCCGTTTTTACGATCATTCGGGAATTGACTTCTGGGCTCTCGGACGTGCGGTAGTGAAGCGAGGCCTGTTGGGGCAGACTAGTGCGGGTGGTGGCTCAACGATCACGCAGCAGTTGGCCAAACAGCTCTATTCTGCTCCTGCCACTTCTACGACACAACGATTGCTGCAGAAGCCGATAGAGTGGGTGACGGCCATCAAACTGGAACGTAACTTTACAAAGGAGGAGATCATTGCCCTCTATCTTAATTATTTTGATTTCTTGCATGGTGCTGCGGGAATAGAGACAGCGGCAAATACCTATTTTAGTAAGGAGCCACGCAATCTGACGGTGACGGAGTCGGCTTTGCTGATAGGACTTTGCAAGAACCCCTCGCTCTTCAATCCCGTACGCTATCCTGAGCGTTGTCGGGAACGGCGCAATGTGGTACTTGGTCAGATGCTGAAGGCTGGTTATCTCTCACAGGCGGAGTATGAACGCTATTGCGAAGAGCCTATCGTGCTTCGTTTCCATCGTGTCGATCACAAGGAAGGTATGGCCGTCTATTTGCGTGAGTTCCTTCGGCAGTATTTGATGATGGAGCGTCCGGAGCGTAGCGATTATCCGGAATGGAACCAGCGGCAGTATGTCATCGATTCTATCGCGTTTGCCACCGATCCGCTTTGTGGCTGGTGCAAAAAGCATACGAAGAAGGACGGCTCATTCTATAATGTGTATACTGACGGCCTGAAGATCTATACGACCATCGATTCGCGTATGCAGCGATATGCCGAACAGAGTGTTTACGGTCATGTGGCAAAATTCTTGCAGCCCGCCTTTAATAAGGAGAACCGGACAAAGCCGAACGCGCCCTTTACCGACAAGCTGACACAGAAGCAGGTCAATCAGATCATGGAGAGGGCTGTGCTCCAGAGCCCCCGCTATTGGGCCATGAAGCGGGCGGGAGCATCGCAGGAGGAGATCCATAGGGCTTTTCATACACCTACTGACATGTCGATCTTTACCTATCATGGTGATGTGGATACGACGATGACTCCCATTGACTCCATACGCTATTACAAGTCTTTTCTTCGTGCTGGCTTTATGAGTATGGATCCTCATACGGGAGCTGTAAAGGCATACGTCGGCGGCATGGATTTCGAGCATTTCCAGTATGACATGGTGATGATGGGTCGCCGTCAGGTAGGCTCGACAATTAAGCCGTTCCTTTATTCTCTTGCTATGGAGAATGGATGGTCACCTTGTGACAAGGCACCCAATGTGCAACGTACCTATATGGTGGCAGGAGTGCCTTGGACACCACGCAACTCCAATCGTCGCCGTTATGGACAGATGGTGACGCTGAAGTGGGGACTGGCACAGTCGAACAACTGGATCTCGGCTTATCTCATGTCGAAGCTGAACCCTAATCAGTTCGTACAGATGCTTCACAAATTCGGCATTAACAATCCTGACATACATCCTTCCATGTCACTTTGTCTCGGTCCTTGTGAGGTGAGTGTCGGCGAGATGGTGAGCGCATATACAGCCTTTGCCAACAATGGCATTCGTTGCGCTCCGATGTTTGTTACGCGTATAGAAGATAGTGAGGGTAATGTTGTCGCTCAGTTCCAACCCCGTATGGAGGAGGTGATCAGCTCGGAGAGCGCTTATAAGATGCTCGTTGAGCTTATGGCTGTTGTCGATGAGGGTACAGCAGGCAGATTGCGTTATAAGTTCCATATAAACGGGCAGATCGGAGGAAAGACCGGTACGACCAACCGCAACTCGGACGCCTGGTTTATGGGCTTTACTCCTCAGCTCGTCAGTGGCTGCTGGGTAGGAGGCGAGGACCGGGACATCCATTTCGACTCCATGGCAATGGGACAAGGAGCGACGATGGCATTGCCTATCTGGGCTTATTACATGAAGAAGATCTATAGAGATCAGACATTGCCTTATGACTCGACGGCCGTCTTTGACCTTCCACAGGATTTTAATCCCTGTGCGAAGGATGAGGAAGATGTTGGCTATAGTGTAGAGGAGGTTTACGAGTAGTTGACGAAAAGAATATAATGAAAAAAATATTTTTAATGACAGCCATGACGGCGACATTTCTCTCTGCTCTGGCGGGCAATAAGCTCACAATGGTCGTGGGTACTTATACTGATGCCGGAAGCCGTGGCATATATTCATATATGTTTGACCAACTGAAGGGGACGGCTACGCCTCTTGACACGTTGGACCTGCAGAACCCTTCTTTCCTGACGATAGCTCGTGACGGTCATCGTATCTATGCTGTAACGGAGAACCATGACACGACAGCGGCGGTCAATGCCATTGACTTTGATCCCAAAAGTGGCCACATGAAAGTGCTCAATAGCCAGCCTACACATGGGTTGGACCCCTGTTATGTAGATACAGACGGACATTGGGTGCTCACGGCTAATTATAGCAGTGGCTCGATGAGCGTTTTCCCTCTTTCGTCGGATGGCAGGTTGTTGCCGATGACGCAACAATTTAAAGGTAGTGTCACAACTACAAATGTAGCGCAGTTACAGTCGCCCCATATTCATTGCACGCGTTTCCTTCCTGATGGAAAGACGGTGCTGGCAACGGATTTTAGTGGCAACCGGGTCCTCCGTTTCCTTATCGGTGCAAATGGTCTGTTGAAGCCTGACGGGGTGGCTGCCCAGCTCTCACATAATTCTGGCGCTCGTCATTTTGTATGGAGCAACAATCGGAAATATCTCTATGTGATGAGTGAGGTGTCGGGAGCGGTCAGCGTTTTTCGTGATAACCGTATTGAGACGGCAAAAAGGTCTTTAGAGACGAAAAAATCGCTTTCAGACGGGCATGCTGTTACAGAAATGCAGCGTATACAGGAGATACAGTCCGATTCGGTGGGCGGTCATGGCGGAGCGGATATCCACCTCTCTCCCGATGGAAAGTTTTTGTATGCCAGTAATCGTTTGAAAGCGGATGGAATCTCTATATTTAAAGTCAATCAGAAGACAGGACGGTTGACAAAGGTCGGCTATCAGCTTACAGGCATTCATCCCCGTAATTTTCAGATTACGCCCAATGGACGCTATTTGCTTTGTGCCTGCCGCGATAGCAATCACATCCGGGTCTACCGTATTAATCGGAAGACAGGGCTGCTGACGGATACGCATCAGGATATTGTGCTCTCCAAACCTGTTTGCATCCGTTTCTGTCAATTATGATAGAAGTCTTAATTTATTTTACATTTAATGCCAAAGTGTCAACAGCCTGTGACACTTTGGCTTTTTCTTGTATGCTCGGCATGAGCTTATTCTAATGGGTGCAAGTCCCTAACGAACCCTAATAG
>ERZ779791.301-NODE-301-length-19239-cov-8.89528_pt1 | contig 19239 bp, 17 predicted proteins | sample MGYA00511351_ERZ779791 | MGnify/ENA primary metagenome ERZ779791 (study PRJEB29588, sample SAMEA2143745) | human gut metagenome | biome: human gut; feature: human-associated habitat; material: faeces | place: Denmark | collected 2008/2010 ...
CAATCTGAAACGATGATAAAAACCTCTGTTTTTTATTTACAGCCTGTTCTCTCCATGCAACCGGTGACCGTGAGCGTCTCCGCCCTTGTCATCCTATCTGTTCTGAGGGACGGAGAGCAAGATGACCGTTACAGGAAAGTCCGACAAGAACCGTCACAGGCAGTCGGTAGGATTCATGCCGCATGATCCGGGGGTTATTCCCGCATTCATTCCATACGCGCCCCTTGAGCCATTCCTCTGCTTTTTTATCCCCGTACTTCATCTGAGCAGCATATCTCCCCTATATTTATCGGGTGAGCCTAAACAGGTCGGAAGCAACGGTCAAGACGCATAAGAATGATATACTCCGAAAACTCAAGGTGAGCAATATGATCGAAGCGGCACACATAGCCTCAGTATTCGGGATCTTATAGGAAAGACGTATGGACAGGCTCAAAAGGGGCTCATTTAATGACCGCCATAGGTGATACTCTGAAGGATTTTCCTTAATTTTGCAAGCAAAAACAAAGAAATCAATATATGGAGATAATTAAGCCACAATTTGAGATTTGGGAGCAGCAACCCGGAGAACAAGGTATATATGAGCAGATCGAACGTTGCGGAAGGGTCTGCTATAAGAGCGAAGGGCACAAGACTTCCGACAGCGCACGCCCCTTCGTCGAGCGCATGATCAAAAGTCAGCACACCGCCATGCTCGAACACGGCACCGTCTACCTCACGCTGCCGATGACAAAAGCCGACGGCGAGCCCGGATGCGTATATAATAAGGTAGCCATAGATGCCGGCAATGCTTTTTCCCGCAACCCGTTCTCACACGTGAACATGGACGAGAACGCTTACTATGTGACGACCAACCTCCGTGTACTCGTGGAAAACGACTGGATGGCCCTGCTCTCTTACCTGACAGAGCCGACAGCCTTGCACGACCGCCGCGTGACGGTTCACTTCACCACGCAGGTGGCCATCACACGCGAGTTCAACCGCCACCGTGCCAACTCCATAGCCGAACAGAGCACCCGCTACTGCAACTACTCAAAGGATAAGTTTGGCGGACAGATCGGTATCAACCTGCCCTCATGGGTGGCCTCATCGCAGGCCGACGACGCCACTGGCCTACCACATACCGGCTCGGCCGACGACTTCCTGGCCCTTGCCACCAAAGTGGCTGACGGATCGGCCAACGATCTGGAAAACTGGCTCTTCGCCAACATGGCAGCCGAACGTGCCTATATGAACCTTATCGCCGCGGGCCGCAAGCCCCAGGAGGCACGCGTCGTACTGCCTCTCGACACGAATACAGAACTTGTACACACGGCTTTCATCAGCGACTGGAAGCACTTCTTCGACCTGCGTGCACTGGGTACGACGGGAGCGCCCCATCCCGATGCCAAGGCTCTCGCACAACCGCTGTACGAGGCGTTCGTGGAAAAAGGATACATCCGTAAAGCATAAAACGAGACGTGCCCGCAGAGACGCCTCCGACCCATCGGCCGGTACTGTCTCTGCGGGCACATTTTTTTCAATCTGTCTTTAAGGGGGTGACGCGACCTACCGCCACGTCACACCCTTAAAGACTTTTCTTTCTCTTCATTATTCATCACCCTGCTGCTCCTCAGCACTTAGTTGCTTGGGACCACGGACGACATCCCCCTTCTTCAATCCGCTCCGGATCTCGATGTTGATGCCATCGCTCAGACCGGTCGTCACACGACGGCGCTCATACGTCTTGGCATCACCCTGCCCTTTCACGACATATACATACGTCTGCCTGTCCACAAACTCGACAGCACTCTCTGGCACTGCCAGCACCTGACGGGCGGAGGCCAGCGTAATCTCCGCATTGGCACTATAGCCCGAGCGGATCTTCTGGCCGTTCAAACCGTGGATGGCAGCCTTGATCTCAAACTGGTTGGCACCATTGGTCTCTGTAGCCTTCGGAGAGATATACTCCAACGAGGCTTCCAACTTCTCGTCCTGCAGGGCACCGATGGTGATCTTCATCGGCATGCCCTCGACAAGCTGCCCTACATCCGTCTCGTCCACGTTACCACGGAAGATCAGGTCGTTCATATTGGCCACTGTGGCGATCGTCGTACCATCGTTGAAGGTATTGCTGAGGATCACCGTGTTGCCCACCTTCACGGGCACATCGAGGATCAGGCCGCTGATCGTTGAACGGATGAGCGTCGAGCTCTTGTCGGCATTAGAGGCGGAAACACCATCGCGCACCACTTCGAGGTTATCGGCGGCGGCTCTCACTTCCTCCTCACTCTGGTGATAGGTCTGGCGGATCTTCTCAAACTCATCGGCAGAGACAAGTCCCTTGTCGAAGAGTGCCTTCTCACGCAGATAGTCGGTCTTGGCCTGTTTCAGGTTGATATCGGCCAGACGGCAGCGCGCCTGAGCGGACGAGAGCTGTCCCATATCGGGAATCACCTTCACCTTAGCGATGATCTCACCGGCCTGGACCATCTCACCGGCCTCCTTATAGAGCACCGTGATGATACCGCTGATCTGCGGCTTCACCTCTACCTCGTTTCGGGGTTCGATCTTTCCTGTGACGATAGTAGTCTTGCTCAGATCCATCACCTTACACGTGAACTCCGAGTAGACCGTCGGTGAAGGCTGCGAACGCACCCAAAGGAAGACGAACGTGCCTACAAAAATCAGCAGCACCAGAATAGCCGCTCCATACTTGATGTACTTCTTCATATTATAAATTCTTTTTTAATAATCGAAAGGACAGGATATCTCCCTAAAGGAGCATACCTTTTATCTTAATTTCTTTATGACATAGGACTTATTCATCCCTCATGGCATCGACAGGCTTGATGCTCATGGCACGCAGCGCCGGAGCCAGACCGGCGAGAACGCCCAAGACAGACAGCATGGCCAAGGCACCGAGCGCCGTCCAGAAACCTATCTGGAAGTGAGCCGCCACAATGCCATCGCTCGTATTTCCCACCTCCAGCATCTGCAGGATAATGATGGCAAAGAGGATGCCGCTCAGTCCCGCGACGGCCGTGAGCATCAGGCTCTCCGACATGATCTGCGACAGGATCATCCGTGGCGTCGCTCCTATGGCGCGCCGGATACCTATCTCTGTCGTCCGCTCGCGCACCGTCACCATCATGATGTTGCTCACGCCGATGGCTCCGGCCAGCAATGTGCCGATGCCGACCAGCCAGATCAGATAGTGAACACCTTTGAAAAGACTGTCGACCAATCCGAAGAGCACCTCCGTGTTGAACACTGTGATAGCCTTCTCATCCGTCGGATCAACATGATGGGCACGGCCGACCACCTCACGCAACCGCGGTGCCAGCCGCGACAATACCACGCCGGGCTTACCCGTCACAGAGATGATGTCCACCTTATTACCCAAATTATAAGCCCTCTGCATCAGTGTCAGAGGGATGACGACGCTCTCCTCACTGCTGCCGTTGCTGCTCATGTTGCCCGAACTATAATCCACACCTACCACCTGGTAATAGGTAGAATCGACACGGATGAGCTGTCCGCAGGGATCGCCTCCCTGTGGGAAAAGCGTCTTATATACTTTCTTGCCGATAACACATACCTTGCGCGCCTGGGCGATGTCCATCTCGTTGAGATAGCGGCCATAATAGAGGCTGGGCTCTTCCACCTTAACATACTCGGGCATAAGTCCTTTCAGCGGTCCCGACGTCTTCTTGTCTCCAAACACAAAGTTGCTGCCCCAGTGGGAGAGCATCGGTGTGACGACATCAAGCTCCGGCACCTGCGCCTTCAGACGGTCGACGTCCTTGTAATCCATGTTCCACTGACGTCCTTTGCGGAAGCCGTCATAAGGCTTCGTCGTGTTTTGGGCAAAGATGAGGGCTGAGTTGTGGGCAAAACCGGCAAAATTCTTTGCCAGCAGCTCCTCCAGTCCCTGGCCGCCCCCCAACAGCGCCACCAGCATAAACACACCCCAGAAGACGCCGAAGCCCGTAAGCAGGCTACGCGACTTATTGCGCATCAGCGTATCGAGGATCTCTTTATATGAATCTGTATCTATTCGCATCTTATTCTACTCTTAATGCTTCAATGGGACGTATCCGCGCGGCACGGCGGGCAGGAATCAGTCCGGCAAACGTTCCGGCAACGACCATCACCACCGTGGCAGCGACGCAAGTGGAGAAGCCCACCGTAGGATCGACAAACATCGTAGCCTTGAACAGGCCGGAATCAATCTCGTTGTGACCCAAGGTAGCGTCCATATACTGACACGCTCCTATGCCCAACAACATTCCTATATAGCCGAAAACTGTCGTGATAATCACACTCTCGATGATGATCAGGCGCAGGATGCTCGAAGGACGGGCACCGATGGCCTTGCGGATGCCAAACTCGTGGGTGCGTTCCTTCACCGTGATGAGCATGATATTGCTCACGCCCACAATACCGCTGAGCAACGTGAACAGACCGATGATCCACAGTGCGGTACGGATCATGGCCATACCGTTATCCATCTGCATGGCCTGCGTGAAACGGTTCCATATCCAAATGGCATCCTCATCATCGGGAGCAGCCTGGTGATTGCGGTTGATCGCAGCCTTATAGCGGGTCTCAAAAGCCTCATTGTCAGCCATCGTCTTCAAGCCGTGAAACGAGAACATGATATTCTGGATGGTATCGCCCTTATTGTAGATCGTTCGCAGGGTGGTGTAAGGGATGTACGCCTCCTGATTAAAACCATTCTGCGACGACTTCATGATGCCGACAACCATGAAAGAAAAATCGCCCACCTTCACCTGCTGGCCGATAAGCCCTACGGGATCGTGACTCAACTCCTTGGCCATATCCTCATAGATCACGATCGAGCGTCGCTGCTGGTCGTTGTCAATGTCATTGATGAAACGGCCGCTGACCATCTCGCGCTTATTGATATCCGCATAGACCGGATACACTCCGGTAAGCTGTGAGTTGGTGTAATTAGCACCATAGACGATCTGCTTACTGTCTTCCGTGACAACGGCTCCTACCTGGTCCACATTGTCGGAAAACCGTTCCCGCGTAGTCGTCATGTCGCCTGAGCCCAGCGTGATCTCACGGCCTTCCTTCAATCCCTTGTAGGCCTTCGACGTCGCACCGCCATAGACCGACATGGAATTGTCAAGAAAATCCCTTGAGTTCTGCTCTCCCGCATTGATCAGGCCGTTGCCGGCACCGAGCAGGACGATAAGCATGAAGATGCCCCAGGCGACCGAGAAGCCCGTCAGCGTCGTGCGCAGCTTGTTGCGGCGCGTCGTAGCCCATATTTCTTCTAATATATCACGCATCCGATTATTTCATAATTCCGTTGACTCCAAACGGCGAGGCATTGTGGTCGATGTTCTCATCGATCCTGCCGATGACGCCGTCCTTGATATGGATAATTTTATTGGTCTCGTTAGCAACACCACTCTCGTGCGTCACGACAACGATGGTCTTGTGTTCTTCCTCATTGAGCTTCTTGAGCAATTCCATCACCTCTACAGAGGTCTTCGAATCAAGCGCGCCGGTAGGCTCATCGGCGAGGATCACACGGGGATTGGTGACAAGGGCACGGGCAATGGCCACACGCTGCTTCTGTCCGCCCGACATCTCATTGGGATAATGCTCTGCCCAGGGCAACAGTTCCAGACGCTCAAGATACTCCATGGCCATCTGGTGGCGTTTGCGGCGCCCGACACCCTGATAGAACAAGGGCAGCTCCACATTTTCCACGGCGGTCTTGAAACCGATAAGATTGAAACTTTGGAAAACGAATCCGATCATGTGATTACGGTACTCTGCTGCCCGACGCTCACTAAGATCCTTGATCAGTGTGCCGTCAAGGATATACTCGCCACTGTCGTAGTTGTCGAGAATACCAAGAATATTAAGTAAGGTCGACTTGCCTGAGCCCGACGCTCCCATGATCGAGACAAACTCACCCTCCTCAATGTCGAGCGAGATGCCCTTCAGCACGTGCAGCGGCTGTGCGCCCTGATAGGTCTTGTTTATGTCTTTTAGATGTATCATAATGTAGATTTGACGGATAGATAATCAAAATAGTTGCAACCCGGATTAAAAAGTGTATTATTATCTGTTGATTCTCAATGTCTGGTCACAATAGTCGATGACGGCGGGACGGTGGGTGATGAAGAGGATTGTCCCCTTATTCTCTGACAGCAGATTGTGGAGCAACTGGCGTTCGGTGTCGGGATCAAGGGCAGAGGTAGCCTCATCCATCAGCATCACCGGCCGGTCGCGCAACAGGGCACGGGCAATGGCGATGCGCTGTGCCTGGCCTTCTGACAGACCGCTGCCAGCCTCGCCACAGACCGTATCGAGACCGTCAGGCAGCTCGCGCACGAAGTCGGCGCAGCTCTGATGCAACGCCTCATACATAGCCTCATCGTCGGCATCAAGACGTCCCAGCCGGAGATTGTCGCGGATCGTGCCACTCAGCAAGGTGTTGCCCTGAGGGACATAGACAAGATTGCAGCGCAGACGGGGCGAGAGCGTACACGTCCGGTTGCCGTCATACAATTCCACCAATCCCGACTGCGGCCTGAGCAGTGCCAGCACAAGACGCACAAGGGTGGTCTTGCCCGTGCCCGTCTCTCCGAGGATGGCTGTACACGTACCCGGACGGAAATCGAATGACAGATGATCGAGCACCGGCCGGTCGGAATCTTCATAGGCAAAGCTGACGTCCCGGAAACGCACGCCCACGGGCGACCGCAGGGGAATGGGCTCGCCCTGCTCCTCCAAGGGATTCTCCTCCAGCTCCATCAGCCGTTCGGCAGCTGTAAATACGGAGACGAAAGCCGGGATGAGTTGCGCCAGCGAGCGGGCAGGCGACTGGATACGTCCCACAAGCTGCAGAAACGCCGTCATACCGCCAAAAGTTAACGTATGTGATGACAACCGGACAGCTGCCCACAGAAAAGCTATGAGATAACCAAGGGCAAAACCGAAATTGAGCACGAAATTGCTAAAGACAGAAAAACGTGTACGGCGCACCACGCGGCGGCGTAGACGGCTCTGAGTCGTCTCCAACCGGTCCACCATCGTCCCGACGCCCTCAAGCGTCTTGATGAGCATACGGTGCTGGACCGTCTCCTGCAGCACACTCTGCACACGGGAGTCCTGCGCACGCACCTCGCGTGTCAGACGGCGCATCCGCCGGATATATACCTTACTTAATAGAAGAAAGACGGGCAGGATGCCGACTGTGATCAGCGCCAGTACAGCGTCCATCGAAAGAAGATAGCAGAAAGCACCTACAAACAAGCAAAAAACCGACAACACATTGGGTAGGGTCTCTGTCAGGAAGGTGATGACCTGACTCACGTCTGTCTCCAAACGGTTGAGCACATCTCCCGAGTGCATGCTTTCCCTGCCGTGCCACTCTGAACGGAGGATATGGTCAAGCATCCGTTGTTGCATACGGTTCTGTGCCCTTACACCCAAGATATTGCGCACCCATACCGCAGAGATGTTCAAACCGAAATTGCAGAGCATCAGAATACCCATCCAGCCTACGGCGCGATAGATATCACCCGGCCGCGACCCCGATGCCACATCAATGGCCTGCTGCACGGCAGCCACCAGTAACAACGACACGCCCACCTGCGACACGCCAATGAGTACATTGAGAAGCGCCTGCAGGCGGTTGCCGCGCCACGCTTCCCACAACCAGAAGAATATGGCATGGGTGCCATATCTCGCTCCCGGGCGATGGAACCATTCTTTCAAAGTCATCACTGTTGCCTTGTATCAACTCCCCACATCAGTTTCTCACGCAGGGTAGAGAAATAATGCTGTTTCTGCTGCTTCAGTATCCGGACGGAATAGGGCGCCTTGCGTACCGTGACGCGCGTCCCTTCCCGCATCGTCTCCGACCGGCCGTCAATGGCTGCGAGAAAGTTATGCGACCGGCTCTCCACCTCGAGCGTCACCACCGCACTGTCGGGAATGACTATAGGACGGATATTCAAGCTGTGAGGAGCCACTGGCGTGAGTACAAAATCACTGGCTGACGGCACGATGATCGGGCCGCCGTTACTCAGACTGTAGGCTGTCGAGCCCGTCGGTGTGGCGACGATCAGTCCGTCGGCCTCATACGTAACGAGGTATTCGCCATTGACAGAGCAGCGGATAGAGATCATCGAAGCATTGTCGCGTTTCAGCAGAGAGATATCGTTGAGGGCATAAGGCGCGTCATTCAGCGGTTCGCCCGTTGTCTCGATCTGCAGTGCCGTATGCTTCTCTATGTTCATTTTGCCGGCATAGAGCTCATCAAGAGCGGTCTCGATCTCTCCCGGCAATACATCGGCAAGGAAACCCAGACGCCCCATGTTCACGCCCAAGATCGGTGTCTGCCTGCAGATCACCTTGCCGGCCGTTCTCAGGAACGTGCCGTCGCCACCAAGGGAGATGGCATAATCGGCATCGATATCGTACTCGTCAAACACTCCCGAGCACCAAATACCACGCTGTTCCTGCCTTGTCAGGAACTGATAATACGGACGATCTATATAGATTTCAGCATCGCGCGCCCGCAGATAGTCAATGATGCGACAGACAGACATTGACTTTCTCACCTGGTATTCGTTGCCAAAAAGGGCAAAACGTAGTTTGCGTTCACTCATGAGTCATACGTTTTTAGAAATCACAAATATACGTCAATTTATGGGAAATCTACGATTTATTGACCGAAATCAGCACATTTTTACAATTTTGAGCAACCTTCTAATATAAAAGTCGGTATAAATAACGTAAATTATCTACTTTACCGAAGCCTAGTCGCAATACTTTTGCTATCTTTGCGGAAAATCAAATCGTTATTCAATTATGGCAAAAGTATATGAATTTCTGGCCGATGGCTTCGAAGAGGTTGAAGCCATGGCTCCTGTAGACATCCTCCGCCGCGGCGGTGTAGATATCAAAACCGTCAGCGTGACAGGTTCAGAATGGGCCACCTCCTCACACGGCGTTACCATGAAAGCCGACCTGGTGTTCACCCGTCCCGAGGACTTTGCCGACGCCGACATGATCCTGCTGCCCGGTGGCCTGCCCGGCGCCACCAACCTCAATGAGCACGAAGGTGTACGCGCCACACTGCTCGCACAGGCCAAGGCCGGCCGGCGCATCGGCGCCATCTGCGCCGCTCCCATGGTACTCGGCTCACTCGGACTGCTCGAAGGCAAGAAGGCTACCTGCTCACCCGGTTTTGAGCGTTACATGACGGGAGCTGACTACACTGCCGAGCTCTTCCAGGAGGACGGCATGATCCTGACCGGTGAGGGTCCTGCAGCCACGCTGCCCTATGCCTACCACATCCTCGGCTACTTCGTACCTGAGGAGCAGGTGAAGGATCTGCAGGTGAAGATGCAGTATGCTCATCTGATGGGTAAATAAGCTGCCAGATCGTTCTCTTCAGCATCCGCACAGTCTGCAGACACCGCAAGATGCTGATGAACGGCTACCATAACGGACGGAGAGCCTGACGGTCTCTCTGTCCGTTCGCTGTTTCTAACAGACTACTACCGAGATGATAAAAAGTAATTCTATATTAATTTTACAAAACAGACTAGTCTTATAGACCCTGTGCCCCGCATCCCATTGGCCTTAGGCATGTTCCGCTACTGGAAGTAAGCACAAAATAATTTGGAAATCAAGGGAATTTGGATTAACTTTGCACCGTTGAAGAGAAAGGGACAGACCCACCTCTGAAGATTCTTAAAAAGATCTATGCGCATACTTAATAAAATAGCCCGCTTGCTGCTGATGCCCTTGCACCGGCAAGGGGTATTTATTGTCACCATGTACCTTCTTGGCGTGGTGTGTTCTTACCTCACCCTGCCCGACCGGCCCAATGCCCATGTCTATGACAATCTATGGCTGGAGCTGGCACTCGACGTGTATGTGGCAGCAGCAATCCTAACCATCATCCCCCGACGTGTGAGCCGCTGGATACGACGTATTGTCTACGTGGTGCTCTATGCGGTAGCCATTGTCGATGTCTATTGTTTCTGGAAATTCAATTCCACGCTCACACCGACGATGCTCATGCTCGTCAGCGAGACCGACTCACGTGAGGCGGGTGAGTTCCTGCGTTCTTACCTCACGCCCGAGGTGCTCACCTCTCCCCTTGGCTGGATATTCCTGCTTATCGTGCTCCATGCGCTGTGGGCCCTGCGCTCACGTATGTGGACCATGCTTTCCGAGCGTCGCCGGCTGCTGACGAAGATGCGCTGGAACGAACTGAAAGCCGCTTTCTCCCGACCGGCCTACAGCTACGGAGCAGCCATCGCCGTTGCCATAATCCTTATCTGCGGCATCAACGCTTCGTGGAACAATAAGAAAGGAATGACCGAACTGATGACCGCCAACACGATCGGTCAGGTGGAACATATTCTCACGAAAAACAACCACGGAGAGATGTATCTGCCCATCTACCGCCTGGCCTTCAGTCTTTACAGCAACTACCTGGCCGACCAGCAACTGGCCATCTGTAAGGAGTCGGCTCAAAAGACCACTGTAGACTCATGCTCCTACACCTCCCCGACCATCGTCCTGATCATCGGCGAGAGCTATGGCAAGCAGCATGACGCATTGTACGGCTACGACAAGCCGACGACACCTCGACAGATCGAGCGTGAGCATACCGGGCGCCTCACACCCTTCACCGATGTCGTATCGTGTTGGAACCTGACAAGCTTTGTCTTCAAGAATTTCCTCTCTACGCACGTCATCGGCCAGAAAGGTGACTGGTGCGACTACCCGCTCTTCCCACAACTTTTCCGTAAGGCCGGCTACCAGACGACCTTCCTCACCAACCAGTTCCTCTCCAAGTCGTCAGAGGCTGTCTACGACTTCTCCGGCGGCTTCTTCCTCAACGATCCCGAGCTGAGCGAGATGCTCTTCGACTATCGCAACCAGTCCATCCACCGCTACGATGAGGGACTGCTTCAGGACTACGACAGCGTGATGAACCTACAAAAGGAGAAAGCCAAAGGACAGCTCGTCATCTTCCATCTCATAGGCCAGCACGTGCGCTATCACTACCGATGCCCGAACGACCGGCGCGTGTTCAAGGAGAGCGACTATGTGGAGAGCCGGCCCGACCTGGACAAACGGCGACGGATGCTCGTGGCCGACTACGACAATGCCTGCCTCTACAACGACTCCATCGTCGACGCCATCTGCCGAAAGTTCGACAAGCAGAATGCCGTCATCATCTATATGTCCGATCACGGCGAGGAGTGCTATGAGCCCGGCCGCAACATCATTTGCCGTAATCACAGTGCCCAGGTGGACTGGCCGCTGGCACACTATGAGTTTGAAGTGCCCTTCTGGATCTATTGCACCCACAGCTATGCCGTCAGCCATCCCCATATCTTCAAGGCTATCAAGGATGCCCGTGAGCGCCGCTTCATGACCGACGCCCTCCCCCATCTGCTCCTCGGATTGGCCGGCATCCATACAAAGGACTATCATCCCGAATACGACCTCCTGTCGCCACAGTACGACCAGATGCGTCCCCGCATCCTCAAAGGCTCTGCCGACTACGATCAGCTTCGTGACGAATGGAGAAAGACGCATAAAGACAAGAAATAACACGAATGCAACTATCCATCGACAATCACCGCACGGCTCTCGGAGACCTCTCCCGCATGGAGTGCACTGCCCTGCGCGGACTGGCCATCCTGGCCATCATGCTCCATAACTATTGCCACTGGCTCGGCGGCATCGTACAGGAGAATGAATATCAATACATACAGGGCAACGTCAACGGCCTCGACCGCGTGCTGGCCAACCCCGACCTGCTGCTGCCTGTCCATCTGATCTCCTTCTTCGGTCATTATGGTGTTCCCGTATTCCTCTTCCTGAGCGCTTACGGGCTCGAGCTGAAGTATGGAGGAAATGCCGTACAGCCCGTACAGACTATCAGACAGAACGCGCGAAGCGCCTGGCATTTCATCAGTTATCATTTCGCCAAGCTCTGGCGCATGATGATCGCCGGATTCATCATCTTCGTCGTCATCGACAATATCACACCCGGCGCCTTCCACTACAATGTCGTACGCATACTGACCATGCTCGGCATGGTGAACAACTTTCTGCCTAACCCCGACACACAGATCTGGCCCGGGCCCTACTGGTATTTCGGCCTGATGCTGCAGCTCTATGTTGTCTACCGCCTGTTGCTCTACCGCCGCCATTGGGGATGGACGGTCGCACTGATGGCCGTCTGCATAGGCATCCAGTTCTGCTTCGATCCTGAAGGAGAGGCGATGAACTGGTACCGCTATAACTTCATGGGCGGCGTGCTGCCTTTCGGCACCGGCCTGCTCTACGCACGCTTCTGCCGGCAGACCGGTATGAACAAGGCTATCTGGTGGATGGAGCTCATCGTATCGGCATTCTGCATCATGGAGCTCAGCCACAGCGAGGTGGGCTGGACCTTCACACCGATGTTCATCTGCTCGTTCACCATCGCCCTCATCAAGATCCTGCCTACGACGTGGCTGAAACCCCTCACGTGGCTCGGCGCACTGTCAGCCGCGCTGTTCGTCATCCATCCCACGGCGCGTAAGATCATCATCCCCATCTCCCGTCATGGCGATGTGTACACCGGACTGCTTCTCTACATCATCGTCGCTCTCGGTGCCGCCTGGCTCCTGAGACTCGTAATGACGAAAGTCCCCAAACCCACTATGAAATCATAAAACATAAGACATGACAGACGTTCCCCAACAAGATCATCACCCTGCGAGCGAGGACAAGCCGGCAACGGCCTTCCGGCCTCGCATCCCGGACATTGAGTTAGCCAACATCTCGCGTTTCCGCGGTGAGCTGATGGGAGCTGCAATGATCATCATCATTCTCTTCCATATCGACCTGCCACGCGATGATGCCTTCTTTGGACTGCGCCGTATGGGCAATCTCGGCGTCGACATGTTTCTCTTCCTCAGTGGTATCGGTCTCTGGTTCGCATGGAGCAAGCGACCCGACTGGCGTCATTTCCTCCGCCGCCGCTTCGTACGCATCTATCCCTGCTGGCTCATCATTGCCTGTGCCTACTACATACCCCGCTTCCACGGCGGGTCGGCCTGGGCCTGGATCGATCTCTTCGGCGAGATCGGATTCAACTGGGAATTCTGGCTCCGCGATGAACTGACGTTCTGGTATGTGCCTGCCATCATGCTCCTCTATCTCTTCGCACCCCCCTATATGGCACTGATCACCAAGCATCCCATCTACAAATGGCTGCCAGCCGCCATGATCATGTGGTGCATCCTCGTACAATGGGTGACACCGATCCACAATGCCGTGGGACATCTCGAAATATTCTGGAGCCGCGTGCCCATTTTCTTCATCGGCATCAACATGGGTGAGATCGTCCGACAGAAAAAGACTGTCGACGGTGCGGGCATCTGGCTCGTCATCATCCTATTCGTCATGGCCCTGGCCTCAAGCATCTTCCTCGAGCAGGTACGCCACGGCGAGTTCCCCCTCTTCATCGAGCGCATGCTCTACATCCCACTGACGGTCACCTCCATCCTGCTGCTCAACCGCATCTTCCGGCGTCTGCCAGCATGGGTAAACCGCTGTTTCGCCTTTGTCGGCGCACTCTCCTTGGAATGTTATCTCATTCACATACACTTCGTGCTCGACTATCTGCCGCACGGATGGAGCTACTGGCCTACCTTCCTGGCCTGCACCGCCCTCACCCTTCCCGCCGCATGGATACTGAGCCGGATCGTTAAATTCATCAGCCGGCCACTCGAACGGTGGATCCGGTAAAACCATCAAAGAAAATGAAAGATATCATACGCCTGATCCGTCCCACCCAATGGATTAAGAATACGTTCGTCTTCCTCCCGATGTTCTTCGGAGGAAGACTGACCAACGGAGCCGATCTGCTCGACAGCCTTATCGTGTTTGTGAGCTTCTCGTTTGTTGCTTCGTCCATCTATTGTCTTAACGATCTTATCGATCTGGAGGCCGACCGCCGCCATCCCGTAAAGTGCCACCGTCCTATAGCATCGGGTGCCGTATCGGTCGCTACAGCCTATATCCTGATGACGGTGCTGGCCATCGCAGCTCTTGCCGTGCTGTTCCTGCTGCACGAGGAGCGTTGGCCCACCATAGCCGTCATTGCCTTCTACTGGCTGCTGAACGTGGCCTACTGCCTGAAACTCAAGCAATATGCCATTCTCGATGTCTGCATCGTTGCCTTCGGCTTTGTGCTCCGCATCCTGGCCGGCGGCATAGCCACTGATATCCAACTCAGCCAGTGGATCGTACTGATGACCTTCCTTGTCACGCTGTTCATGAGCTTTGCCAAACGACGCGACGACGTGCTGCGTATGGAGAAGACCGGTGAGGCACCGCGGAAAAACACAAGCCGTTACAACCTCACGTTCATCAACCAGGCCATCACCATCACAGCCTCTGTGACACTCGTATGCTACATCATGTACACGGTGTCACCGGAAGTGCTGGCCAATTTCCAGACCGACTATCTCTATCTCACCTCCATCTTCGTCCTCCTCGGACTGCTGCGCTATATCCAGATAGCCGTAGTAGACCAAAAGAGCGGCGATCCGACAAAAATTGCCATCCACGACCATCCCACACAGCTCATTGTCGCAGGTTGGCTACTCACCTTCTTAGTACTCATCTATTTATAATCATAATGACACCAGACAGTTCATCACCCGACCCGGCAGGCGCGAAACAGCGCCTCACCCTTTTCGACTTCGACGGCACGGTCACCCGTCGTGACACATTAATAGAAGTTATCCGCTATATCTGCGGTACTCCCCGTATGATCATCGGTTTCCTGCTCTATAGCCCGTTGCTCGTACTGATGAAGTTACACCTCTACCCCAACTGGAAAGCAAAAGAGCGCATCCTCTGCCATTTCTTTGGCGGGATGAAAGCCGACGACTTTCAGCAGCGTTGCAGACAGTTTGCAGCCGACCGCAGCGACCTTCTGCGTCCCCGCGCACTGGAAGCTATCCGTCGTGCCCTGCACGAAGGCGACCGTGTGATCATCGTCAGCGCAAGCATGATAGAATGGGTTGCCCCATTCTTCTACGACATGATGGAGCAGGCAGCAGCAAAAGGCGCCAAGCTCCAAGTGATCGGCACAGAATTGGAAGAGATCGACGGTGAGCTCACCGGCTGTCTCGCACGCCCCAACTGCTACGGCGAAGAAAAAGTAAAACGCGTCAACGACCAGCTCACGGCACCCCGTGAGGAATATTACATCACGGCCTACGGAGACAGTCGCGGCGACCGTGAAATGCTCGCCATGGCTGACGAAGCACATTATAAGCCTTTCCGCAAATAGCAGTCCCTGCCAGAGAGAAGCTGCAGTACATCTGCCACACCACTTCCGCATACTGGCAGTACAGATCATCACAACAGAATGAATATCCGCAAAATAACTGACCATCTGCCTTTCGCACACAACGAACGGTTCGAAGAGATCGTCCGTTTCGCCATCGTCGGGGCCGCCGCCACACTCATCCAGTACGGTGTGTACTGGATGCTGATGCACTGGAGCCATGGCACCGGGACGGCAGGCACGGCACAGTCGGCATCCCTGCACGCGGGACACGTGTGGCCGACCATTGCCATGACCATCGCCTATCTCGTGAGCTTCGTCTTCAACTTCATCGCTTCCACGCACTACACATTCCACGTGAAGGCTAACATGAAACGGGGCGCGGGATTCGCATTGTCACATGTAGTGAACTATTTCCTCCAGATGGCCACGCTCAATATCTTCCTTGCCATCGGCGTGCCAAAGATGTGGGCGCCCATACCCATGTTCTGCATATGCGTCCCTACCAATTTCCTATTGGTGCGTTTCTTCCTGAAAAGGAAATAGCCAACGCAGCCCGATGACACGACAGCCGAACGATCCCCCATTCCACAACTTATAAATCAATGACACATCCTTTCTCCGTATTTAAGATAAAGCGTGAAGAGCGGTGGCAGGCTCTCGTAGCCTTACTGGTATTCATCGCACTGAATGCCCTGACTATTATCCGCTACAACGATACCTACCACCTATTGCGCAAGAACTATCACAACTTCTTCGTACACACCTTCCACGTTTCCGGCTTCGACCCTCTCACCTATAGCGTCGTTTCGCAGTGGGAGATCGGATACAATCCCTACCGCCATCCGTTGCTGGCCTTTTTCATGTATATTCCCAACCAGATCAACCAGGGTCTGATGCTGCTCACGGAGATGAACTTCGTACAATGGGTCGTCGCCATAGTACTGATCTTTTGTGCCTTCTACAGTTTTATCTTTCTCTATCGCATATTGAGAGAGGACCTCACGCTCAAGCCGCGGTCCTCCACCGACGACTCAGGCAGGACAGCCGACGACTACAAAGGCATGACGACGACCAACCTGCCACCCTTCGATGCGACACTCCTCACCGCTTTGTTCTTCTCCTTTGCCTACATCATGCTGGTGACCATGGTCCCCGACCATTTCTGCCTCTCAATGTGCATCCTACTGCTCACGCTCTATGTGGCAGGTAAGCGTGAGAAGACCGGGCGTCGGCTGAAAGTGTGGCAAACAGTGGTCTTCTTCCTCATCACAGCCGGCATCTCGCTCAACAATGGTCTGAAGACATTCATGACGGCCTGGTGGATCAACCGCCGCCACTTCTTTTCACCTAAATTCTTCCTGCCAGCCGTCATTCTTCCCTGCCTTGTCATCTGGGGCTTCGCACGCTGGGAATACGCACATTTTGTCTGGCCCAACGAACACGCGCGCCATCTTGCCAAGCAGCAGCGCATGAAGAAGGTTGAACAGCAGACCTATACCCGCCTGGCCGAAAAGGCAAAAGCTGAAGGGCACTACGACTCTACAACCGTACAAGCCGAAGTGAACAACATCATGGCACACAAACGGGCTGCACAAGAACAATGGGCCTACCAGCACTCTTCCGAGCGCAAGCAAGGCAAGCCGTTTGCCAAAGGCGAGTTTATGCGCTGGACCGACGAAACGACGCCGCGACTCCAGACCACCATTGAGAATGTCTTCGGCGAGGGTGTACAGCTCCACCGCGACTACCTGCTTCAAGACGTACTCGCTACCAAGAAACCTGTCATCGTCCACTACCGTCACTGGTGGAACTATGCCGCCGAAGGTCTTCTGCTGGTGCTCTTCCTGCTGGGTGCCGCATGCGCCTGGCGCCAACGGTTCTTCTGGCTCGTCATCTCGTATGCCGCCCTCGACTGGCTCCTGCACATTGGCTTGGGATTCGGCATCAACGAGGTGTATATCATGTCGGCACACTGGATCTACCTCCTTCCCATCACCATCGGCTATCTGCTGCTAAGACTACAGCAACAGGGCTCTCACACGCAGCCAGTACTGCTCTCTACAGTACGTATCCTGCTACTTTGTCTCACCCTTTATCTCTGGGCATGGAACGGCACACTTCTTGTAGACTATATGTTATAAACCTGATACAAGAAGAAATACCCTCCTCTACCCCTCTATATCATTCAACAACATTTTGATTAAAATAAGGATAAGCAATTATGAAAATCTTATTAGTCAATGGCAGCCCCCACAAAGAGGGCAACACTTATCTGGCACTGCAAGAAGCTGCCAAGACACTCGAAACGGAAGGCTTTGAGACTGAGATAGAATGGATCGGCAACAAACCCATACGCTATTGCATAGCCTGTGGCGCATGCACCAGACTGTCAGGACGCTGCACCTTCGATGACGATAGCTGTAACCGTATCAGCGAGAAGGCCAACAATGCCGATGGATTTATATTCGGCTCACCTGTCTACTACGGCCAGCCCAACGGCGGTCTACTGGCTCTCGTACAACGTATGCTTTTCAGCAACGGCAGTGCCTTCCGCTACAAGCCCGTGGCCAACGTAGCAGTATGCCGGCGTGGAGGTGCCTCCGCAGCCTACACCACCATGAACCTGCCATTCCAAATGATGTCCATGCCTATCGCCACCAGCCAGTACTGGAACATTGTCTACGGACAGAAAGCCGGTGAAGCTGCACTCGACGCTGAAGGTATGCAGACCATGCGCATCATGGCGCACAACCTCGCCTGGATGGTAAAGCAGGCCAATGGAACAAGACCGGAAGGCGAGACCCAAGCCATAAGGACTAACTTCATCCGATAATTACACAGTCACCGACCTGCCCGCACGACTACACAATTTCTGTTCGTATGGTCGTGCAGATAGCAGACGACAAAAATATCAAGGCCGCAGAGGACAATACAGTCTTCTGCGGCCTTCGTTTTTAGCACAAGCAGGATGATCCTAATCTTCTGTTAACCTCATCGAATGTCCATCGAAAAGCATATCCGGCCTCATTAGACAACAGATCTGAACGCCGGCCTTTCAAGAGTTATAACCTGTGAAGGAAAATACAACTCCGGCTTCATAGTCTACTTCTGTAGGATAACCTTTCGTAAGACAATCCAATGTTTCAGTTTACAATAAGGGGAACCGTCTGTTTATCCCCTAAGGTCATGGCCCTACGGAGAATACGCCAAAATATCTTGACACGAACGCACATCCGTCAATCTCACATTCTCCTACATCGAAGAGGTAAGATAGGGTATGACTCAGGATTTAAAAGCATTATGGCATCATCGTTCTTCAGCACTCAAAGAACTATGCTGGTCCTTGTATTTAAGCGGATTTTGCCCATTTTGAAGTAGCATAATACTACTTGCCCAAGTAGTATTATGCTACTTGGCAAAGTATCATATTATTACTTACCCAAGTAGCCATATACTACTTTTCGAAGGCATATTGGTACCGGATCCTCGCCATACTCTCTTGCGTTGCTTCCACCACGAAATAGAGGTAACTGTCACCTTGAGGGAAGCTACCATAGACAAGAATCGGGTGAGAAAACAGCGTCATATTTCGGCTCACCCGATAAATATAGGGGAGATATGCTGCTCAGATGAAGTACGGGGATAAAAAAGCAGAGGAATGGCTCAAGGGATGCGTATGGAATGAATGCGGAGAATGAAACCCGGATGATGGCGGCATGACTCCTGCCGGCTGCCTGTGACCGTTCTTGCCGGACTTCCTGTAACGGTCATCTTGCTCTCCGTCCCTCAGAACAGATAGGATGACAGGGGCGGAGACGCTCATGGTCACCGGTTGCATGGAGAGAACAGGCTGTAAATAAAAAACAGAGGCTTTTATC
>ERZ779791.388-NODE-388-length-16172-cov-6.09903_pt1 | contig 16172 bp, 23 predicted proteins | sample MGYA00511351_ERZ779791 | MGnify/ENA primary metagenome ERZ779791 (study PRJEB29588, sample SAMEA2143745) | human gut metagenome | biome: human gut; feature: human-associated habitat; material: faeces | place: Denmark | collected 2008/2010 ...
CCCCCGCCGATGTAGCGGTAGAGCGGCAGACCGAAATAGTCGGCGGCAGCGCGGGCTACGGCCAGCGAAACACCCAGGATGGCGTTGGCGCCCAGCTTCGATTTGGTCGGCGTACCGTCCAGCGCGATCATCGTCTTGTCGATGCCCACCTGATCCGTTACGCTCATACCGACGATCGCCGGAGCGATGATGTTATTCACGTTCTCCACCGCCTTCTCGACGCCTTTGCCCGAATAACGGCTCTTGTCGCCGTCACGCAGTTCAAGGGCTTCGTGCTCTCCCGTCGAAGCACCGCTCGGCACGGCTGCACGGCCGAATGCACCCGATACGGTTCTTACTTCGACCTCGATGGTCGGGTTACCTCTCGAATCGAGGATTTCTCTTGCATGGATCTCTACAATCTGCATAGTTGTAAATTTTTGAATTTTATAAAAAACAATTTCGTTTTCAACGGTCGTTTCACAGGTGCGGCATCTGCCTGCAACCTCGGTTGTCTGCCGGATCGCACCCACCGGACGCACGAAAAGTCGCAACGAGGCGGATCCGAATTCCGAACTGCCGCAGCGCAATCTGTCGAACCGTGCAAAGATAACGATTTTTACAGACAAACTGTTATTCGAATAACATTATTTCTCCCTTCGAAGTCGGTTATAAGAAACGGCAAATCCGACGCCAAAAACTTATTTTATCAACGAAAAACCTTTTTTTATCACCGATATTTTCTTATCTTCGGTATAGAAAACTAACCCTAACTTCGATCGTATGAAAAAACTTTTCCTCTGTTTGCTGGCGATAACGGCAGCGATCTCCACCGCATGGGCACAAACGCCCAAAAAGAATATTTTCGGCCTTCGGGTCGGTATGGATATGAGCAAAATCAGCATCCTGGATACCGGTTCCGGAGAGAAATACCTGTCGGAATTACGGACCTCATTCAACATCGGCCTGACGGACCAGATCCGACTGCTGAACGACAAGCCCTTCTATTTCCAGTTCGGCCTGATGCTGCACAACAAGGGAGGAAAAGTCCAAGCTACCGACGGCGGCTCGGACATTGAGCTCTCCCTGAACGCAATGTACCTGGAACTTCCCGTCATGCTCAACTACCACATCCGGCTCGCCCCGAAAGTCGCTGTCATTCCTTTCGCCGGATTCTACGGATCGCTGGGTGTGGACGGCAAACAGTCCTTTGACGACTTGGGACTTGAAATCCAACAGAATTTGTTCGGCAAAAATAAAATGTTTCAACGCGGAGACTTCGGCGGGCGGATAGGCATCGGATTAAGCATCCACTCCGTCTATATCGGCGCCTCTTACGGCGGCGGTTTCCTCAACATCGCCCAGGAAGACGACACCTCCAAATTCCGCAACCGCAGTTGGTCCCTCTCCGTCGGCTACGATTTTTAACCCGTCTGTCTTTTTATTTCATTACCGAAAGTCCGTATCGGGACCTCGCCCCGGTGTTCCGAAACAGACATAAAACGGCCCTGAAGAAAACTTCAGGGCCGTTTCTTATCGTTTCACGGAAAGCGGCAGGTCCGCGCCTCCGGCATAGAACATCGCCAGATCGACCGGCACCGTCCCCCGGTTTTCACCATAGTGGAACGTATTCACCAGTTCGACGATACCGCTGCCCGCCGAAAAAGTCTTCGACAGACCGTTTTCCGCAACAACGGTAAGTTCGCCTTGCAGCACGACACCGGCATTGATTACGGGATGACGGTGCATCGCCAGCCGTTCACCGGGAGCGATCGTAATCCGAAGAATCGTAATACGGGGCGTTCCCGCAGGATAAGACGGCAGCGCCGTGCCGTCCCAACTCTCGGAAGTATCGACGATCGTCGTGGAACCGGTCCGTGCCTCGCGGGAGTCCGCCGACACAACTCCGCCCGATTCTCCGACCGGATCGCCGCACAGCTCCCGCAACGGATTCCGGGACACTATTTCAGATTCTTCTTGCGGATCACCTCCAGCATATCGTCCGTCATGCTCGACAGATCCCACTCGGGCTTCCAACCCCACTCCTCACGGGCGCAGGTATCGTCGAGCGAATTGGGCCAGCTTTCGGCAATGGCTTTCTTCACCGGATCGACGTCGTAATCCATCGTGAAGTCGGGCAGACGCTTCTTGATCTCGGCATAGATGATCTCCGGCGTGAAGCTCATCGACGCGATGTTGAAACTGTTGCGGTGTACGAGCTTCGTCGGATCGGCCTCCATCAGCTCCACGCAGGCACGCAGCGCATCGGGCATGTACATCATGTCCATATAGACATCGCCCGGCACGGGGCAGGTGAAGCGGCCCGAACGGATCGCTTCGTAGTAGATCTCCACCGCGTAGTCGGTCGTACCGCCGCCCGGAAGGGTCACGTTGGAAATCAATCCGGGGAAACGCACCGAACGGGTATCCACACCGAAACGGCTGTGGTAATAGTCGCCAAGCATCTCGCCCGTCACCTTGCATACGCCGTACATCGTCGTCGGACGCATCACGGTATCCTGCGGAGTCTTGTCCTTGGGCGAAGAGGGACCGAACGCGCCGATCGAACTGGGGGTGAACAGCGCGCAGTTATACTGACGGGCCACCTCCAGCGAATTCATCAGCGCACCGATATTGACCTGCCATGCCGTCTGGGGCTTCGCTTCGCCGACAGCCGACAACAGGGCTACCAGGTTAAAAATCGAATCGATCTTCTGACGCGACACCATTTCCGCCATTGCATTGGCATCCAGGGCGTTCATCACCTCGAAAGGTCCCGACTCGGCAAGCTGCTTGCACTCGCGCACGTCCGTTGCGACCACATTGTCGTTTCCGTAAATTTTACGGAGATAAGTTGTTAATTCGGAACCGATCTGGCCACCGGCACCTACGATTAAGATACGTTTCATATATTTTTAGTTATAAACCGGAAGCAAAGATATAAAATGATTATCAATTCCGAACTTTTTCTTCGCACTTTTCAAATCATAGAATCCGGGCCGCTTCCCATCTTATTCATACTCCATCCGTACTATGCAAAACGTTCTCACCGCAGAAAGACATGCCCCCGGCGGGGCAAGCGGCAAAAAATCCCGCCCGGGGAAACCTCGGGCGGGATATCGTTGTTCGTATCAGCCGGTACAACCGGCCGGAAAGCATCGCTACCGGCGACAGGCATCCTCGCGCCCGCTACCGTTGTGACGCAGAAGGACCATTACTGAATCGTCCATGCATTGGCAGGATTCTCTTCGCCGTAGCCCATCACCTCTTTCCAACTGGTCTTCAGTTGATCTCTCTTAGCCTCGGACTCGACGATAATCGTCTGCGAATCGTAGCCGGACCAGTAGAAACCGGACTCGTACGTGCCATAATTTTGAATGCAAGTAGTCAGCAACGGACAGTTAGCGATATTCACTTCAGCCGTGCCGCCGACGTAGAGTAGCGCGAGCTTGCTCAATCCGGATACATTCAGCGACTTCAGCGCTGCGGGTTCTCCGTAGCTATCCATTACGCTCACATATTCCAAGTCGGTATATTGAGTCAGATCCAATGTCGTCGGACCAACCGGTTCATGATTAGCATATTTGATAATCGACTTAAAGCTTTTAATTCCGTCAGGCAGTTGGATCGAAGTATAGCCTGCGGTCGGCGACATAGTCACATCGGTCAGTTTCGTAAAAGCCGACAGGTCAATGTCGCCCAACGAAACTTGCCATGCATTGATCGACAACTTTGTCAGATTGGTACACAAATCCAATCCGTCGAGGGTAAGTCCGGTAGCATCCATAGAAGTCGTTATATTGATCTCCGTCACCTTAGCCAGCATCTCCTCCGTAATCACCGTATTGATATCTCCGACGGGATTGACGGTTTCGTCGTCCAGAATAGCCTTGCGCAGCACGGCATTCATCGACGCAGCAGCCTCCGTACGCTCCTCATCGACGCACCACCAGGTAACGGATACGCCATAGTCGGAATACTGGCTGGCCATCGCAGACTTTTGAGCCAGCGTAGCGATGATCATGGTACCGTCGGCGAACATATTCGTACCGCTGGATGCATAGTCAGCCGATGCGAAAGTGGTAATGGGCATCTCGTGGATGTCCACGGTCGTCATTTTGGGGCAAGACTGCAACCAGAACATTTCGACAGTCGATGCGGAACCGGTCAAATCCAAAGTTTCGAGCGATTTGGCTCCCTCGACAACCACTTTCTTCAATGCCGGACAATTGGAAAGATTGATCTTGGACAAGTTGGCCTGGTCGTTGGAGAACTTGAGCTCAAACGTCGTCAAGTTTTCAAGCCCACTCACATTGAGACTCGACCACAAACCATTGGCCGGAGAGAGCGACACCCTTGTCAGCTTCTTATTGTTCGACAGCGTAATACCATTCAGTTCGTCGCAATTCGAATTGACAACAAGCACCTCCAAGTTGGGGAAACGCTCAATATACATCAAACTCTTTACCTTGCCCCCGAAACCAGTCGAATAAATTTCCGTTACGCTTTCGGCCTCAGCCTGCGAGAGCAGACCGTCTCCATTCGCATCGTATTCACTCAACAGATAAGCACGCAGGTTGGTGTCCATGCCCGAAGAGAGGTCTTCCGCCTTGAACTCCGTCACATTATAGAGTTTATTGGCCGCCGTGGTCAGCGGAGTCGTGAACTTACGGGTCAAAATCTCTTTATTCACATCACCGGCATCCCAACTGTAATAACTGTGAACGATCTTCAGCGAAACACCCTTCGTAAACTCGATCCCGGCAGGTACGACAAAATGCACCTCGGTAGCAACATCCGTCTTGAGCGTTACGTCCGATGCACAAGTCACCGTAATGGATTTACCCTCGCCCGAGAAAGTCATGGCAGGCACTTCACCACTGAAATCCAGCGCATAAGCACCGGCGATAGACTCGTCGTTGTTACCCGTAAGGATCAGTTTGTTGAACGTATCGGTACCCGTCAGTTTGAAACGCAGCACGGCACCCACCGAACGGAACGCCAACGATGTATGATCTTCGCCTACGGCCGCCATCGGGTTGAGCGTCGTAGCGAAAGTTCCCTCGGCGAACGTCTGCACGGCAGGAATCTCCAGACCGGAAACGGTCGTTCCTTCCAGCGTAGCACCTGCAGCATAAGGATAATAGGCGAAAGCCTTCGCAGCCTCCGTACCCTCAGCATCGGTCGCATCGCCCGTGAAAGTCGCGGATGCAGCGTTGTCATCCTTGGTGGTAAATTTCGCGTTCACGAACTTCGTCCCGGAGAAAATACCGAGCGCATCGTTCGCCGACCACCGTACATCAGCACCTTCCAACGAAGTACGGGTACCTTCTACCGAAGCGGTGATTTCATAGCTCCTTGCTTAACTTCCGGCGCAACCGTCGTATCCTTCGTACAGGAAACCGAAGCAGCCAAAACGGCTGCACAACCAAAACAAGCTAAAAATCTTTTCATAATAATTCGGAAGGTTGAGGGGTTATTCATAGGTTTCCTCTTCGAACGAAGCGACAGAATTGCCGAAACCGTTCTCGATTGCAAATTCTGCAATACTTAACTCCGGAGCGACGTATGTCCTCCGTTCCGCAACATTTAATTTTTCCATAAACGATTAAAATAATTAAGGTTAATAATTGATGAATTTTCAGCAATAAAATTATTATTTTTTTACTATCAAAACAATTTCAAAGTAAAAGAAAGCAAGATTTCTTTGACATTCAAAATATTACATCTTGAATATCAGCATCTTAAACACTAATCAATTGTGCTTTTTTTTGTTTATAGAAATAAATTGTTAAATCAGAAAAACCAATACATTTTCCAGCCTGACAGGAAAAGACACAACCTGTATAAAAAACTAATGAATTAATTTTGTGTCACTTACACAAATACGAAGAAAAACGGGAACGCATTCTGCGATAAAAATCCGCCGATTTTTTTGTTATTTCATTTTTGTTATATACTTTTGCACCACTCGAAATCGAGAAAGTTGCTGTTTTAGCTCAGCGGTAGAGCACTTCCTTGGTAAGGAAGAGGTCCCGGGTTCAAGTCCCGGAAACAGCTCCACGAAAAACAAGTCATATACACGCCACAGGGCATTTTTGAGAAAACCACCGTTGAGGTGGTTTTTCTTTTTCTGCATACTTTTGCAAATATTTAAGCAAAAATATGTACGTTTGTTTTACGAAAATTTTACGTACGTACATATTATGCCTACCTACAAAATTGCCGTATTCAAGCATCACCAGCGCCGTGATGGAAAATTTCGCGTGTCGATTCGTCTGACGCATAACCGACAGTCGGTTTATCTGCGTACCGACGTCTATGTTTCGCGCAAGCAAATCACGGCAGACTTCAAAACCATCAAGGACACCGAGGTTGTGCGACTGATCGACCGCGACATCATCGAGTATGAAAATATCCTGCTGCGGAACCTCGGTTCGAACCTCTCGCAATACACGGCCCGCGAGTTGGCGGACTACATCGAAAAGTACACAGCGACGGACGGCGGCGCGGGCATCGACTTTATTGCCTTTTGCAAGAACTATATTAAGACGTTGAGGGATAAAGGGCGTAATGGTACTGCCGATCCCCTGGATGCTGCTATTCGTAACCTAATTGATTATTTCGGTCGTTCTACCGTATTCGTCAAGGAGATCAACGTAAAGAATTTGCAGGGATTCATCGACTACATGGGAAATCCCCGCATACAAACTCGAATAAACCAGCATGGGCAGGCTGTTACTATTAAACGCCCTGGGTGCAAGGCGCAGACAATAAAGGATTATTTGGGGGATATTCGGACGCTATTTAATGCTGCGTGCGATCACTACAACGATGAGGATGCCGAAACGATTCTAATCACCCACCGGCCGTTCGGGAATAAGAAATTACAGGTCGAGGTTAAAGAGGAGCCGGAGAAACGCGATCTTTCCGTGGATGATCTTGTGAAAATACTGAAAGCCGAAGCCGTTCCGGGTAAGCGCATGCAGCTGGCACGGGACGTGCTGGCGCTCTCGTTCTACTTGTTGGCCATGAACACCGCCGACTTGTTCGGTGCCGATGTCGAACTCGAAGACGATCGGATCATCTACCACCGGCAAAAGACGGCTAATCGTCGTAAAGACGAAGCGTTGATGTCCGTGAAGATCGAACCGGAGGCGCTGTCGCTGATCCAAAAGTACCGAGATCCCGATCGGCGGAGGCTTTTCTCGTTCTATAAAATGTACTCCAATTTCCGCGACTTTAACCACAACGTGAATGCGGGCTGCAAACAGCTCGCCGTGCACTTGGGAATCGATGTGCCTTTAAGCACCTATTATATGCGCCACACCTGGGCTACTCTTGCCTCCGAGGAGTGCGGAATTTCGGAAACTGACATTGCGTTGGCGCTTAATCACGTTGGGGTGGCTTCTGGCTTCGAAAGCGGCAAAAGCCTTAAGACCACGCGGGGGTACATTCACCGCCGGTTCACGCGCAACGACACGAACAACCGCATTGTTTTGGACTACGTGAAAAGTAAATACTAATTATCACCTATAAAAGTATAAAATAATATACTATTTATTTGGATAATGATATATTTTGCATTATCTTTGTACTGTCAAACAATAACAAAGGGTAATATGAAATCAAGTGAGTTGCACCGCCTAATCCTAAAAAACGGATGGCGATCTATCCGACAGGCAGGGAGCCACGTAATTTATGAAAAGGATGGCAAAACGGTTTCGGTTCCTTTTCACGGTTCGAAAGAAATGGGTTCAGGAATAGCGCGGCGGGGGTGCCGGGAGATGGGGCTGAAATAAGCCCCCTCCCCGGGCAACCGGAAACGAAATAAATACACACGACTTATGGAAAAGGTAAAGGTTATCATCGAATGGGCATCGGACGGAACGATTTCGGCCATGATGGAAAAGGATATGTTTGCCGGAATGGGCGATACCGTCAAGGCGGCCGTTGCCGACATGAAAGAGGGCGTTGCACTCTATATCAAAACGGCCAAAGAGATGGGTTTTCCCTACAAGGCATATTTGGACGGAGCGTATGAGATCGAACTGGAGTATGACGCGGTTAGCGCATTGAAATATGCACGAGAGTATATCAAGGATACCAAATTGGCGGAATTGACCGGCATTCCGGCCGCCCAGTTAGGACGCTATGCCAATGATAAAAGTAAACCACGCCCGGCACAACGTCGTAAGATTATCGAGGCGTTGCACAAATTCGCGGCGCCGTTCTATTCGATTGTGTTGTGACGAATTGCTGTTACCGGTAGTTATTGTTTGACGACGACCTATTTGGAAACGGCAGCCCCCGGAGTGATCCGGGGGCTTTTTTATTCTTCATCTTCGGTCTGCAATTCCGCCTCGTCCATCTTCTCGATTTGTAATACCTGATGTGCATTCAACGGAGAAACCACCTTGCGGCCGGTTCTTGCTTCGAGTTCCAGCCGGGCATTGCGGGCAATTGTGCCGCCTTGTCGTGCGACCGCTTTGTGTGCTGCAAGCGTCCGAGGGTCGGTTGCTTCGGTTATGTCCTTTGTCGAAGCCTCCGCAAGCATGTTGAGGATGAGTTCTGTGTTAGTCATATTATCCCGCAAGTTTTCTTTCCGCAACCCTTTATATGCCTTGTATTCACGGGTGGTGAAGCCAGACCACGCATTCGTGATTATGTCGGTCAATGTGGCAAATTGCTGGCCCTCCTGCACCCCTCGCTTTTTCCACGCGTCGGTCAGGTCTTTGCGAACCTCGATCGCTTTCAGACGCTGGTTGATCCAATTATCCGAATACCCCAATCGCTTGTAATCGACCATTGCTTGCTGAATCGACAGTTCCGGATCCTGCATCTGATCGAGACGGTCGGCAGCCACCTGCGCCATCCACTGTTTGAACGGCTCCGCTTTCGGCGAGGGGATTGACTGGATGATCCGGAACATACCCTGTGTCGTGGCGCAGTTCACCCGTTGGCGACCTCCGGCAGTCTGCACGGAAAGGGGGGTGACAATTTGTCCCCACCCTTTGGATAGCTCCGGGTCGCGCTTCTTCATCTTTTTGATATAGTCCGTAGGATTCACGCTGTCGGTCAATACGCCGACGACATCCACGATCGAAAAATACCACTCCTCCGTTTGGTCATCCCATACGGTGCGCACCTTGCGCTCTTCAAATAATTGTATGGCTTGTTTCTGCGTCATCTGTATAATATCTGATATTCAGGTTGAGGTTGAAAGGACAACACCGGCAAAGATAAGTAAAACTAATACTCCCGGATCACTCCGGGGCTTTTTTGTTAAAATATGAAAGTATTTTAAGAATTTGCAATAATCTCGAAATATTTACTTGTTTCCGTCCGATTCCGGTCGCTTGAAGCCGATCGGCTGGGGCGACTTGCGGGTCTGCGGTACCTTGATCGACAGCGCTGCGATAGCCTGGTAGATATTATCCAGTTCTTTACGCATATCCTCCGAGAGATCGTTTACCGCTTCGGCATTGTCTTCGTCAGCTCGTTCCAACAATGCCAGCTTTGCCCGTATTTCGGACAGTTCCGCCGTTATCTGCGTCGTCGTGGTGATGTAGTTCCGCATCGCCACGAAAGCCCGCATAATGGCTCGATTTACCCGGATAGCCGTATCGCTACGCAATACACTTGAAAGCATTGCAACACCCATTTCCGTAAAGGCAAAGGGCATATAGCGACGACCACCCCAATTTGAGGACGCATTTTGTGATGTTAGACTTGAGGTCGCAATTTGCGTCCTCAAAATTTCATATTCTTTTTCCGAGAGTACGAACATAAAATCGTCGCCCTCGAAACGCTCAATATTGCGCCTTACGGCCTCTTTCAGTCGCTTTGTCTCTACCTGGTAGAGTTCGGCCAGATCGAAGTCCAGCATTACCCGCTGACCCCGTATCTCGTAAATCTTACTTTGGATAGGTTGTAATTCCATTCTTACGTTGTTATTCAGTTGAGGTCCGGTTACAAAGATAGAGGAAAAACGACACCCCGGATCACTCCGGGGATTTTTTATTATGTTGTTGTGGCTAACAATATAATCAGGAATATAAATCCTAAAATACACCAAAGTACTCGGATGATTTTTTGGAGTTTTTTATTTTGCACTATATTCTTTTGAGTGATGTTAGTCGGTATTTCGGTTATGGTTGTGCTGATCGTTGGGGTGTCAAGAACCGATATTTTCATTAACGATATTTTTTGCCCCTCTTGCCTGTAAGTCTCTATTTTTAGACGCGTATATTTGGATGGTCTTCTTTTATCGCCGACCAAAACACAATTTGTTGATTTTTTTACAAGGGTTTGAAAATTTACACCCATATCTTTCAAAATATTCCTTATTGTCCCGAAAAGGTACATATTGAAAGTTTCAGTCTCTATAACGACATTTTTATCCCTCAATTCCAACTTTTCCAATTTGGAACGCAGATCATTAAGGAGGACTTGGGCATCCGATAAATTCTGGGTATTTGTTGTCTCGCCTATTTCAACGGGGAGTGTATGACTTTTCTTTGTTGAAGAGCGGGATATTTTTGTGCGTTTATAAATCCCTGTGCCCGGCAAACCATTATTTATATATACTCCTCTTTTACCAACACTAACGGATGCGCCTTTTACACCAAACGAGGTGCTAATGCCTCCTTTACTTAAATTCAAATTTACGCCCGGAGCAATTTTAATTCTTTTTCTAAAGCTAACCATAGCATTGGATTATTCTGCGAAAGCGTGAAACAATAATATATCCAGTTTTGTAATCCGTTTTGTCGTGGCGGTTGTGTTGAGGTTGTGAGGTCGGGCCACGTCTTTGATCGGATAATCGGGTGTCAGTATAAATCGTTCGGGTTGTTTTATCCTTGTACCGCCTTGCCAGCAACACCCTGCACATCCACCGCAGCCCCTTTTTGGGCTAATAATTCAATCGTCTTTTGCTGGGAAGCGACAATATCCAATAATTTATCGATTCGTTCCGAATTTTTATCATTTTTCTCTGATGGAGCATCGTTATTTTTGAACATTTGCCCGGTTCCCATAATTACCCAGTCCAATGAGATTTGCGGATATTTGATAAATATTTGCTTCAATTTGTTCGCGCCAACCCCATCCGATATACTTGAATACGAGCCGGAAGGTAGGCCACACTCCTTTTCAAATTGCCTCCCAGATAATCCCAACTCTTTGATTATCAAATCTAACCTATCCTTTAACATATTTATTGAAAAATATTTTTATCAAATTATTTGCATGTAATAAATATTCTTTTCATATTTGCATTGTCATTACAATAGTAATTACAAATATAATCAAATAAACGAGATTATGAGAGAGATTAAATACCGGGGCAAGCGCCTCGACAACGGGGAGTGGGAATATGGCGACCTGTTACAGTACGATGATGGGTCTGTTTGTATCGGAGTACATAGTAAAAATTACACAGATGATGGCTTTAATGTAGGCCAATATCATCACATCGCACCAGTCAATGAAGATACCGTTGGCGAGTACACGGGGCTGAAAGACAGAAAGGGCATTGCCATATACGAGGGGGATGTGATACGCTCTCCATTGTCCGAGGATAAAACTCGCCCTCATAGAATCTTTTACCATACCGGCAACGCAGCTTTTATGGGGGCCTTGGTCGATAGAAAGGAATTATGTTATTTAAGATTGGATCAGGATTGGATTTATAAGTTTGGAAAAGAAGTCATTGGCAACATCCACGATAACCCCGAACTCCTAAAAAACGAATAGCCATGACACCAGTGATTATTATCGCCATTGCTACTGCGATCGTCGGCGCGAGCATCGCCACGATTTTCTACACCACCCGCTTGGACAAAATGACCAGAGAAGAGGCCGACCATTTAGTAAAGCGCGTTGCCATTGAGACGGAAATCGACATGCTGAACGAGCGTATCACGATCATACACAGCCGCATTACCAACCTTGAAAAACGCGTCGAGCCGATCGGGTTTCAAGAGGTTATAACCAAGCATGCCGATCAGATTGCTGCAATCTGCTGCCGGGAGTACTCGAAATTATTTGAAGATGGCCACGATGAGCGCGGCGATGCTGACAATAAGGGCAATGATTGACAACCATTTATTGCGGCTTATTTCTTCGAGTTGTGCGACTGTAAGGGCGCTTTCTTGCTCCTCACGAAATTTGTCGATGAAACTTTTCATAGCACTTAAATTTTAGAGTTGAACGCCTAAAGTTAAGTGTTTTCCCGCGAACCGTCAAGCGGTTACCCGGAGCGATACCGGCGCGGGAGCGAAACATAAACAGATTTTCAATTATGGCCGAATTAGTCCGAACCGTAAACTTTACCGAAACCTTTGCCGCGTTGAGGCTTGGCGAAAGCGTCGAGTTCAGCGTTGCCGAGTTTACCGAATCGAGCGTGCGGGCCAACGCCAGCCGCTACTGCAAGGGTAAAAACATCAAATTGTCGGTCTCCGCATTGAGGGGAACCGGCGTTATCAAAGTAACCCGTAAATCGTAATACCATGAACCACGAACCCCTTGACCGACTGCATTTGCAGCAGATAGCCGCCGCCTACGCTGCCGGGTATCGTATTGCCCGGGCGGAGCTGGCCGACGATACGAAATACTACACCCTCACACAATGCTACCGGAAATTCGGCCGTGGTACGGTCGATCGGTGGGCTGCCGAGGGGCTGATCGAGATAATCAAAGACGGAACCCGCAACAGTAAGTGCCGTGTGCTGGCGGAACGCATAGAGCTGGTCGCCTCGCAAAGCAACCGCGCCAGCTGGTTCGACAATCACGAATAATCCGCAGCGATGGGAAAGATGTACAGACGATGGGACAAATTCGAGGTGCAGGACGTAATCGCCCGCTATCTGTCCGGCGAGGATGTGCAGGCAATCGCCGAGGAGTACGGACGATCGGTTCGCAGCATAGAGATGATGATATATCGGCAAGGGTTGCATCGTCGTGTAAAGTCACCGGTAAATGACCGCGCAAAACTGGACTGTATGCCCGATCCGTTCGAGTGGATGGGCGGAAAGGATCACCTATAAAAACCGTATGAAATGGAACAGACTTTCGAGCAAATGAAGGACGCGGCGAAAGAGGTACATCACCGATTTTACAAGTATTGCACCTCCTCGTTTAATGATATTGTTAATACCGACAATGTGCAAGATTTGCGCCGTGTCGTGATCTGTTATCGCGATTATGTTTCAGACCCTCTGGCTGCCCACTATATCCGCGAGAATTATGCGGATGTATTGGAGGCGCTGGGGCTGCGGATCCAGTTTTACATCGATGGCCGTGTACGGCTGTATTTGGCAAACTAATATCCCCGATTATGGAATGGAACAACCACCCCTTTGAAAAAGACACGCCCGTAAGGACGTTCGGCAGCCGCAGCGAGTTGGCGGCTTGGGACGCCGAGAATTGCGATCGGTGCATCAAGCACGACGAATGCGAGCTGTGCGACGCGATCATGGCGGCGTACATCGGCGACGGGCGGGTACCGCTGTGGGTCGCCAAGCGGATCGGATGTCTATATGACCCGCTCTATTTGTCCGCCAGGCTCGAAAGCACGTGCAGGGAGCGCCGGACGGAGGAGGAACGAGATTTTCCATTTTAACCATAAAAACACGATATAATTATGAATAAGCCTGACACATGCCCCGGGTACTCCGCCGACATCGATACGGAATACAACAGGGTGACGGAGAACGGAACAAGGTGTGCGGATCGTGCAATTGCTTCAAGTATGAAGACGCCAACGGGTATGGTGAATGCGAACACCACGATGTCCCCGAAAGCTATTTCGAAGCTCGTCACTGCTCCGAGTACTGCGGGAACTGGATGCCAAAAACGGTATAGAACCATGCGACGCAAATCATCACCGTGCTGGCGCCGAGGTGCCGAAAAGACCGCCCGCAGACTATCCCGTAGGGAGTTGTTCGCAGCCGTGGCCATACAGGGCATAATGGCCTCGAACGAGAACGGGATCGGACACATCCCACAGAATGCGGCGAAATGGGCTGTCAGCGTTGCGGATGCCCTTTGTAAAGAGTTAGACGCGCCGATCGAATAGGTCGGTCAATATAAGGTTGGAGTATGAAAAACAAAGAGAATGCAGGTAAGGGTACATTTATCTTGCGCTGCGATTTTTACCAGCAAGTACAATTACTATCCCGAGAGCAGCGTGGTGATTTGTTGACGGCACTATTCGCGTACACATCCGGCGAAGATACACCCGAATTGGATGGTATGACGTCCATGTGCTTTGAGTTCATCAGAGCCTCAATAGATGCCTATTCGGAGAAGTACGACGCCAAGTGTCAGCAAAACCGAGAGAATGGAAAGCGAGGCGGCAGGCCGAAAAAAGCGGACGCCGAAATGGAAAACCAATCGGAAACAGCAAAACCAATCGGAAACAACGGAAACCGAACGGAAAGCGAAAAAACCGATCGGTTTAATGAGAATCCGAACGAATCCGAAAAAGTAGGCGAAAACGGCAACCGATTGGCAACCGAAAAAACCGAACGGTTTAACGGGAAACCGAACGAAATCCAAAAAAGCAAATGGGTCAAAAAAAACCATGATTCTGATTCTGATTCTGATTCTGATGGTGATATAATAACACACACAGTAGTTACTGAATGGAAAGGGGGTTTGGGGGGAAACCAAGCCGCCGAGTTCCTCGACTGGCTCGATACGGCCTATCCCGAAATCGCAGCGATGGCCGAGCCGATCACCGAGGAGCAGGCCCGCGACATTCTGGCCAAGTTCAGTGTCGAGGATATAAACCGCATCATCGCGGCAATGGACAACAAAGGGGCGTATAAGAACAAATCCGCATACTCGACGTTTGCCTCGTTCGTGGCTCACGACATCATCATCAAGAGCCGCAAAGCCGCCACGGGCCGCAAATACACGTACAACGAGGTGATCGCCGAGGTGGATGGAGGCCGGGGGGCGTGGGACGATTTCCAGTTCCTCGCAATGCCCGACGGCACGAAGTACTGGATGCGTAAAATCGACATAGCCGCAATACAAGCATGAGACGAAAATCGACCGACAACACCGACACGATGACCGCAAGCGAATTTAGACGGCTTATTTCCGGCGATCTCCCCCGAAATAGTATAACTATCGGCAATCGAAAGGTCTTAAACGCGACGAAAACAGAGGAAAACGGGGTAATCTTCGACAGCCGACTCGAACGCTACATGCACGATCTGCTGAAATCGCACGGAATCGGCTTTCTGTTTCAAAAACGCTACACCCTGCAAGAGCCGTTCACCTACAACGGGGAGAACGTTCGGGCGATCACCTACACGCTGGACTTCTACCTGCCGGATTACGACATGGCGATCGACACCAAGGGCGTGGCCACCCAGCAGGGCAGGCTCCGCATCAAGATGCTGAAACGCCTATTTGCTGACCTTGGCCGCACCACCACGATCGAGTTGCCCCGCACGAAAGACGAGTGCGCTGCGCTGGTGGCTCGGCTGACTTCAAACCGATAAACGAAAGCTATGCAGATCAACACGACCTACAACCTGGATGCGCTCGCGGCGGCGGGCCGTCGCAAAGAGCTGGGGACGTTTGAAAACATTACGCTATGATCCGCTTTCTGTACATAGACCTCTTTTGCGGCGCCGGTGGAACATCTACAGGCGTTGAGGCGGCACGGTTGCACGGCGAGCAGGTCGCCAAGGTGATCGCGTGCGTCAATCACGATGCCAACGCGATCGCTTCGCACGCGGCCAACCATCCCGACGCGCTGCACTTTGTCGAAGACATCCGCACGTTGAACCTCGACCGGATGCTGGCCCATGTCGAAGCCATGCGGAAACAATACCCTGCCGCCCGCGTGGTGTTGTGGGCGTCGCTGGAGTGCACCAACTTCTCGATCGCTAAGGGCGGCCAAAGCCGCGACGCCGACAGCCGCACGCTTGCCGAGCATCTTTTCCGATACATCGACGCACTGCGGCCCGACTACATCCAAATCGAGAACGTCAAGGAGTTCATGACGTGGGGGCCGCTCGTGGTGAAAGTCGTCGAGGCATCGGCCGGTCATGGCGAATACTGTCCACTGGCGATAAAGACCGAGGGCACCGGCAAACACAAGCGCCGCACCATCGCCCCCGTGTGGGTGCCCGATGCCGCCCATCGCGGCGAGCATTACTGCCGGGGGGTGG
>ERZ779791.392-NODE-392-length-16083-cov-8.01154_pt1 | contig 16083 bp, 10 predicted proteins | sample MGYA00511351_ERZ779791 | MGnify/ENA primary metagenome ERZ779791 (study PRJEB29588, sample SAMEA2143745) | human gut metagenome | biome: human gut; feature: human-associated habitat; material: faeces | place: Denmark | collected 2008/2010 ...
GAGAATGCTTTTTAAACAGAATACTATAAATTTGCACTTGCTGCTTGAATTCGCCCAGTCTAGCCAAATTAAGGAAAGTTAACAGACTACCCTCAAAAAGTAGTATATGGCTACTTGGGCAAGTAGCATAATATTCAATGCCCAAGTAGCATAATATTCAATGCCCAAGTAGCATAATATTCAATGCCTAAGTAGCATATGGCTACTTTGCCAAGTAATATATATTCCTCTAAATGGGCATTATTTCGGGGTTTATGGCAGTTATGGGAGGAAATGATTTAAGTTTGTCCAATTTGGCAAAGGATCGAGATCTTTATTAGGATGGTCTTAAGTTGCCGGTAAATGGTCTTGGCCTTCTGCAAGTACACGGCTTTTAATTGTAAATAAAAATACAATTTCGATATTGCAGTTTTTTATTGAATGCCGGTTGTATGATGCACAGCAGAGAAGTAGAATGAGTTAATATAAGGTATAGAGAAATATAACGTATGGATTCAAGGATGAATGCTGTTTTGGACTATGGCTGTCTGCGCTACATGACTGCTGTATCGCTTAAATCGTCGGACTAAACAAAAAGTTGTGATTTATATGTCACAAATGTGATAATGCTGCGTATTACAGATAAATGCTGAACGAAATTAAAACACATATTATGAAAATAAAAGCATTGGTCGTTTTTGCTATGGCATTCTATATGATGTCATGCAGTAGTATCGGTAGGAGTACAACGGATAACTATACGATAACTGTGTCCGGTCAGACGGACAACAGTGAGGTGGAAAAAACACTGAATCTTAGTAATTTCAGTGGAATAGAATCGGATGTGGCAGTGGATATACACTACACGCCGGGTGCGAAATACAATGTGAAGGTGCGGGCAAAACGGGAAGTACTCGACAAAATCAATATATCGGAGAATGGTTCTGTCCTCATGCTGAAAAGAAAAAAAGGTGAGGGCTATGCCAATTCAAATGTCGTGTGCAAGATGGTAAATGGCGTGACCTTTTATTCAGGTAACACCGCACAGAAGAAAGTAACGTTGTATGTTACAGCTCCTGAGATCAACGTGCTGGAGAACAGTGGTGGTGACATGCAGTTTCACACGAAAGTATTCAATAGTGATGGCCTTCGTATAAGCAATAATGGAGCATTTAAACTGAATGCAGAGAGCCTGAAATGCACGGATGGGGACGGGCTGGATATCGTCAACCTTGGAAGTCTGACTTTAGAGGTGCCAACGGTGGATGCTACATGGTTATCATTGGACAATACAGGCTCTATGCTGTTCAATAGCAGCGATATAATTGGTTCGCTGAAAATGAAGAATGCAGGTCAGCTGACGTTCTCAGGTCATGTGAAGGGGACTACTGTCGAGCTAAACAACAGTGGTATGTGTCAAGTCAACAGCACGTTCGACTTGACGGACAGTTACACGTGCAAGACCAGCGGGCTGTCAAACAACGATGGTGATGTGACGGCTCGGACAATCAGCATATTCAACTCTGGACAGGAACAAAGAAAGGGCACACTGAAAGCTGATAGGCTGACAATAGATGTGGATGGAAACAGTCAGTATGCCATGAGTTTTATCGGTGATGATGCAAAGCTTTATTGCAGTGGCGGTGGTAATTTTAATTTTGCGCTCAACTGTCAAAGCATTGACTTGAATTCGGACGGATACATCAATGTGTCACTTTCAGGAACGGCAGACAAGACTTCGTTTGAAGGATCGGGTATATCTCATTTGAATACATCAAAGTTGAACAAGTTCTGACCTTTTTCTTGACAACGTGTGACAGTCTGTAATGAGAGGATATCTTACAGAGTTGGGTAAGATCCCAACCGGCAACAGAGTATCTGGATTTTTACATGATTCCGCCTTGCAAGGGTGGGCATTCGAGTCGGGTGAGTCTGTAGTATGGATGGAGTCGGGTGTGTCAAAACTAAAATGACTGCTCCCATAAATTACAGATTGTAATTATTAATAAAAAGGGTCGTGTCATTACGCAATATAGAGTTTGGCACGACCCTTTCTTTTATCTTTTAGGATGCTTACATTAAAATTATCAGTTTATTTTTTCAGGAAAAGAGTTTTGACACACTCTCTTTGCAATTCATAGAGCGTTTTCATCAAAGATCATAAGAAAGGACAGATTCATCTGTCAGCCTTACGCAGGATATGATTTTTGGTATACAAATAAGACTATAATTTTAAGTGCGTTTGGATGATGGTAAAGGAGTATGTTGACAAGGAGGATACGCAGTAGTGTCGGTTTAAAGAAAACGGCAAATAGGAATTCTCCTAATAGAAACAGCCATGCAGAGTCATACAAGGAGCTTTGTATGGCTGTTTTCATTTTATGGAAATAGATTAAGCTCCGTGCGGTTGCCTGAAAGGAGGCTTGTCAGTCTGCTCCACTTGAATGGCTGGTAGGGCTTTGGATAGGAAAGTTATCGTTGGGTGTATGATTTTTATAAAAAGCTTTGTACTTTTGCATTTGCTATTGCAATACGAAAGGTAAAGTGATGGCATAAGTATAAAATAGGGTTTATAGGACATGGATAAAGAAATGAAGCACAGCTGTACTGATTGTGGTACACAGAACTGTAAATACAAGGACCGTACTTATCCTGATTTCTGCCTGACCACCCATATAAAGGAGGCTGACAGAGAATGGGTATTAGAGCGTTATGAGGAGGGTGACAACAAGCGTGTGATGGTAGCCAGTGCCGAGGTGGAGTATGAGGGCTACTGCCAATGGACGCGCGTACAGGAGATAATGGAGTTTGCGCATAAGATCCGCGCCCACCGTATAGGCATAGCCAATTGCATAGGACTAATTAATGAGGCGCGCATATTTGCGCGTATCTTACGCGCCAACGGCTTTGAGCCTTATTCCGTGATATGCAAGGTGGAAGGACGTCGTAAGACCTCAATGGGGATACCTGCGGAATGTGAGTCCATAGGAGCCGCCATGTGCAATCCGATTATGCAGGCGCGTCTTCTCAATGAGGCAAAAACGGATCTTAATGTGGTGATAGGCTTGTGTGTGGGACATGACAGCTTGTTTTACAAATATTCCGACGCATACGTAACGACTCTGGTCACCAAAGACCGGGTGACAGGCAATAATCCTGCTGCCGCTCTTTATACAGCCAACTCGTATTATAAGAAGAAGTTCTTTAAGGACGAGAAATAGGAATGGTGATGCGGGATGGGATTTGATTCCCCATAGTTGCCAGCGACAGGTTCGTTACATGGAAATGGGGCTGTCTTTGAAAGTCATCGTGCAGGGGGATTGGCATGCCTCTTCGGTCTTGAGTTTACGCACTGAAGATCCGGGTCGTTCTGCTGCCCGGATCATGTTTCGATGAAGAGCTACTTGTCATTTAAGCTCGTAGAACTTTACCCAGTCAATCTCCATCATCACCGGGTAATCCTTGGGATCGGCCTTGCCTACCCAGCTCCCTTCTATCTGCATGTCGATGAGCAGGTAATAAGGAGTGCCGAAAGGATATTGTCCTTTCTTCTCGGTTTGAATCTTTGGATAGGTAAACGTCCGCTTCCCGTTGATGGCAAACACCAGACTGTCGGGTAGGATCTCCACGGAATAGATATTATAGTCATCGGGATCGATCTCGCCCGTGGCGCCATGCTGAGGGTTGTCCTCCTCTTTCAGAACGTATGTATAGTAGGAATGTACTGTCTGATAGGCGATGGTATCATGATTGAGTCTTTCCATGATATCGATCTCACCGCCGTCGGGCCATCTGCCTTCTTCGGGCAGCATCCATATTGCCGGCCATTCACCTTTGGCACCATGCAGTCGTGCTTTCACCTCCACCTTTCCATAGGTGAGTGTTTTCTTGCCTTTGGTGTATATTCCTCCGGTGATATAGCGTGCGGTATCTTCAGGTAGGATGCCTTCGTTCACCCTTCCATAGAGAATCATTTTTCCTTTTTTCGTGTCATATAGGCTCTCGTGATCGGACATGTGTCTGTTCCAGTCGGATGTGCCACGGGGAATCTTGCTCCAAGAGGTGGTATCCATCTTGGAACCCTTGAAGTTTTCTACCCATACCTTGCGGTATTGTTGCGCGTGTATGGTAAGTGAGATAGTCGTGAGGAATAATGCGGAGATAAGTCGTGACAGTTTCATATCTTTAATATTTATACTGGTTGCAAAGTTAATAAAATCATAGGAATGACTAGGGCAAGGAGAACATTTTATATTCATATATCGTTCCGGCATCGACTGGTGTGAAGGATACAAGAACGATATGGACAGAGAAAATAGTGTTGTTTCGTAATATACAAGTCTTGTACTGAAAAACATAAATCCGATTTGTCGGTTTTATCGTAATTTAGCCATTGGAAACACGAAAAATAATCTTTGTTTGACAATCCTTGCTTTAACCCTAAAATAAGAAAAGACATGGTGACATTAATGATACTGGAATTGGCCGTTGTCCTGGCTATGATCTTTATCGGTGCACGCGTGGGAGGCATCGGTCTGGGTATTTATGGTATGCTCGGCGTCTTTATTCTTGTCTATGTGTTTGGTCTTACTCCCGGCAGCGCCCCTATTGATGTGATGATGATCATCGTAGCTGTGATCTGTGCTTCGGCGGCGTTGCAGGCCACGGGTGGCTTGGATTATCTGGTCGGGGTAGCAGCCAAGTTCCTTAAACAACACCCCAGCCATATCACTTATTATGGTCCCCTCTGCACATGGTTTTTCTGTCTGCTGGCCGGAACGGCACACACTTCCTACTCTCTCCTCCCTATCATCAGCGAGATCGCTCAGGCCAACGGCACGCGTCCGGAGCGTCCCATGAGTCTGGCGACGATCTCTGCCTCGTTGGGCATCACGGGCAGTCCGGTGTCGGCGGCTACGGTAGCCATCATCTCAGACGAGTTGCTGGGACCGAAAGGCATAGAGCTGGGTACGGTGCTGCTGATCTGCATCCCTTCCAGTCTGATAGCCATTCTGGTGGCTGCTTTCATTGAGAACTTCGTGGGTCGGGAGCTTAAGGATGATCCTGAATACCAGCGTCGTGTGCGTGAGGGAATCATCAATCCTGAGGAGGATCGCCGGCGTGTAGAGGCGTTCGAGACTCATCCTGATCCCCGTGCACGCCGTTCGGTGTGGGTGTTTCTGCTGGGTGTGGCGCTGGTTGTACTGTTCGGCAGCATGCCGTCGTTACGTCCTGAGGGAGTGACGATGAGCGAGACCATCGAGATGCTGATGATGGCGGACGCTGTCTTTATTCTTCTTGTCGGTCGCGGCGATGTGAACAAAGTCACTTCAGGATCGGTATTTTCTGCCGGTATGAGTGCCGTGGTAGGTATCTTCGGCGTGGCCTGGATGGGGTCCACCTTCTATGTGGGCAACGAGACAATGATCAATAACGCCCTTTCTGGCATGGTGCAGTATGCGCCGTTCCTTTTTGCCATCGCCCTTTTCGTGATGAGCATCATGCTTTTCTCGCAAGCTGCTACGGTAATGACACTTTATCCGGTAGGTATCGCCCTCGGCATCTCTCCGCTGCTGCTGATCGCCATGTTCCCCGCAGTCAACGGCTATTTCTTTTTCCCCAACTATCCCACAGAGGTGGCGGCACTGGAGTTCGACCGCTCGGGCACCACACACGTGGGCAAGTATGTGATCAACCACTCTTTCCAGCTGCCCGGCTTTGTCACCACTATTGTGGCGGTGGCCCTGGCTTATGTCATAACGCTGTTCCTTTAAATCTCCGAAGGGATGCTGCAGAAAGAATGATGACTGATGTTAGCCTTGGGCGGCATCCACGGAGGAGCCGGCGGCCGGTAGCTGGAGATTTTTTCAAATGACTAATATTGTTAACTTATAATCTTTAAACACTATGAACAAGAAACTATTATCCATTCTTTTGCTCTTTGTCTTAGTGGCAAACGTGGTAGCCGCCAAGCCGCGTATCCGTATCATTGCCACCGGTGGCACCATCGCAGGTGTAGCTGCCAGTTCTACTAATTCGGCCTATACTGCCGGGCAGGTGGGTGTACAGACACTGATCGATGCTGTGCCACAGATCAAGGAGCTGGCCGATGTCAGTGGTGAGCAGTTCTGCAATATCGGTTCGCAGGATATGAACGATCAGGTATGGCTCGGGCTGGCCAAGCGCATCAACGCACTTCTCAATAACGAAGGTTATGATGGTGTGCTTGTCACTCACGGAACGGATACCATGGAAGAAACGGCTTATTTCCTCTCGCTGACGGTGCATAGCGATAAGCCGGTGATTCTCGTAGGTTCCATGCGACCTTCTACCGCTATTTCGGCCGACGGCCCTGCCAACTTGTATAATGGTGTGGCAGCTCTCGTCGATCCTGCCAGTAAGGGTCATGGCGTGATGGCATGTATGAACAACCAGCTCTTTGAGGCAAAGGCTCTTATTAAGACGCATACCACAGACTGTGCCACCTTTAAGGGCGGCATGTATGGAGAGGTAGGATATGTCTACAATGGCAAGGCCGTGTATCTCCATAATAGTGTGAGCAAGCAGGGATTGACCTCAGAGTTTAATGTCGACCAGCTTACCGAGTTGCCGAAGGTAGGTATTGTCTACGGATATGCCAATGCATCTCCTCTGCCTATGCAGGCATTTGTCGATGCGAAGTTTGACGGCATCGTCCTCGCAGGTGTGGGCGACGGCAACTTCTATAAGGATATGTTCGATGTGGCTGTAAAGGCACAGCAGCAGGGCATTCAGATCGTACGCTCCAGCCGTGTACCCACCGGTCCGACCAATCTCAATGGTGAGGTGGATGACAATAAATATCACTTTGTGGCGTCGATCAATCTGAATCCACAGAAGGCACGCGTGCTGCTGATGCTCGCTCTCACGAAGACTCGCGACTGGCAGCAGATTCAGAAATACTTTGAGGAATACTAAGAGGCTGTTTCCCGGTCAGGATACGGCAGTGTCCGGGCCAGGATCAACACGAGCCGACAGAACTTGAACCGATAACCATTAAACCTAAACAACTATGAAAAAGATATTGACCGCCACACTGATGGCCACAATGGCTCTTACCGCGTATGCACAAGGCCACAACCGAGGCATGGGCGGCCCTGACGGTGATTATAAGAGTCTGGCCCAACGGGTGTTTAAATTGGAAAAGAAGACAGATGCGATCAACATCTATTTTAATTATGCCAGCAGCTTCCAGGCCGCCGACAATGTCAACGGTGACAAATGGGGGACTTCTTTCAAGAACAAGCAGGCACGTATAGAGATCAAGGGCGACATCGGCAAGCATATCAGCTACCGTTTCCGTCACCGCCTGAATAAGGCTAATAACGCACAGAGTGAGGACAACTTCGCTAAGGCTACCGATATTCTGATGGTGGGCTATCAGTTTAACGACCACTTTGGTATCCAAGGCGGAAAAATGTGTCAGAACTGGGGAGGCTTTGAGTTTGATGAGAATCCGATGTATATCTATCAATACTCTGATTTTGTCGACTATATGGACAACTTCATGGCCGGTGTGAACGTGTCGTACAAGCCTTGCCCGTCGCAGGAGATCGCGTTGAACGTGACGAATGCCTATAACAATAAATTAAAGGATGAATATGGAGTAGGCACGCAGTCGCTCAGCGGTAAGAATCTTCGTACGATCGAGGCAGCCAACAATCCGCTGACCTATATTCTTCTTTGGCAGGGCAATGTGGCTAAAGGCCGTCTGGAATACCGCCTTTCGGCCGGTCTGCAGACGCTGGCAGAGCATGAGTATGGTCGTAAGATCATGACGGGCGTGAAACTTAATCTCCCGAATTATCAGCTGTATTTCGACTATATGGGCTCATGGGAAGGACTCGACCGTCTGGGTATCGCCTCTGAGGATGCGCGTGCAGCCGGGTTCCTTGCCACGGAAGGCAACGCGGCCAGTTATTTTAATGATGTCCACTACAACTCATTTGTAGCCAAGATGAACTGGCAGTTCGCACGGCAATGGAATCTGATGGTGAAGGGTATGTATGAGACGGTGAGCGTACCTTCTGTAGAGCAGTGGAAAGACTACCGCAAGTCGTATGCCTATATGGCGTCGATGGAATATTATCCAGTGAAGTCGGAGGACTTTCGTGTCTTTCTGGCATATGTGGGCCGTCACTACAATTTCAAGAAGACAGTCGGTCTTGATAGTTACAGCACCAACCGCATTGAGCTTGGCTTCATGTATCGTCTGAAGATATTGTAAATCGGGCAAAGCTACGATACACAATAGAATGGGTGTATCCGGAATATGACGGATAAGGGGTTAGTGAGGTGAGTCGCTGTGCGGCCCGACGGTCACTAACCCCTTATCTTATGTTCACTTGTCCGTGACAATTCTTTTCCTACAACCGTTATGCGGTTGTAGGATTATAAAATGTAGTTTATCACTTCTTTTTTGTCGCTTTGATGAAATAAGTGATCAGCAGGATATAGGCCACGAGTGAGCAGATCTCACTCAGAGGATTGGCCCACCATGAGTCGGCGATGGACAGCTCCACACCGGCAAACTTGAGGAGGGCGCTTACGACACCCATCAGTGCACCACCGGCGATGAATCCGCTGGCGATGAGCGTTCCCAGCTCACCACGCTCGGCGTTCTTAGCAGCGTCCTTCGTACGGGTGGTGACATACCACTGGATGGCACCGCCGACCACAAGAGGCACGTTGAGCTCCAAAGGAATGAACATGCCGAGGGCAACGGCTAGGGCTGGAATATGGAAGAGAGTGAGCACGATGGAGATGATGGCACCGATGCCGTAGAGCACCCAAGGTGCGCCCACGCCGCTCATCAGAGGATCGATGACGGCAGCCATGGCATTGGCTTGAGGAGCAGCGAGCTGACCGGAAGCGAAGCCGTAGGTCGAATTGAGCAGCATCATCACGCCACCTACTGTGGCGGCCGACACCAGCGTGCCGAGGAATTTCCAGGTCTCCTGCTTCTTCGGAGTGGTACCGAGCCAGTAACCGATCTTCAGGTCGGTGATGAACGCACCGGCCATTGACAGGGCGGTACATACAACGCCACCCATCATGAGGGCGGCCAGCATGCCCGACGCACCATGAAGACCTACGGCCACCATGACTACAGAGGCGAGGATGAGGGTCATCAGTGTCATGCCGCTCACGGGATTGCTGCCCACAATTGCGATGGCATTGGCGGCAACGGTGGTGAACAGGAAGGCGATGACGCCTACCAGGATGATGGCGACGAGTGTCTGCAGGATGTTGCCGCTGAAGACACCGAAATAGAAGAAGAGGCAGGTGATGATGATCACGGCCACCGTACCGAAGACAATGATCTTCATTGACAGGTCGCGCTGTGTGCGCGATACGTTGGCTTCCGCCTCATTGCCTTTCTTACCCAGTTCCTTGCCGGCGAGTCCTACGGCGCTCTTGATCACGCCCCAGCTGTTGATGATGCCGATGATACCGGCCATGGCGATGCCTCCGATACCGATAGAGCGGGCATAGTTGAGGAAGATGTCCTCAGGCGACATGTCGCCGACAGGAGTGGTGATAGATGGATTCCACATGGCCAGCACCTGGTCGTGGAAGAGCAGCGACATGCCGGGAACGATGAGCCACCATACAGCCAGTGAGCCGAAGGTGATATAGAGTGCGTATTTCAGACCAACAATGTAGCCCAGACCGAGGACGGCGGCGCCGGTGTTGACCTTGAAGACGAGCTTGGCATGGTCGGCCAGACTCTGTCCCAACCCGATGACACGCGATGTGAAGTTCTCGTTCCACCAGCCGAAAGTGGCTACGATGAAGTCGTATAGTCCGCCGACGAGTCCTGCGATAAGCAGTGGCTTGGCCTGATCGCCGCCCTTGGCACCGCTGACGAGCACTTGTGTCGTTGCCGTAGCTTCCGGGAAGGGATACTTACCGTGCATGTCGCTCACGAAATATTTGCGGAAGGGGATGAGGAACAGGATGCCCAGAATACCGCCGAGAGCTGAGGCCATGAAAATCTTCAGGAAAGAGGTGGTCATCTCAGGATACTTGACCTGCAGGATGTAGATGGCCGGCAAGGTGAAGATGGCACCGGCGACAACGGCTCCCGAGCAGGCACCGATCGACTGGATGATGACGTTCTCGCCCAGTGCCTTGGAGCGGTGGGCTGCTGTGCTCACACCGACGGCAATGATGGCGATGGGGATGGCGGCCTCAAACACCTGTCCTACCTTCAGTCCGAGATAGGCTGCCGCAGCCGAAAAGAGGATGGCCATGAGGATACCCCAGGTCACCGACCAGGCGTTCACCTCGGGATAGGCTTTGGTGGGTTGCATGATAGGCGTATACTGTTCGCCCGGTTGCAATTCCCTAAACGCGTTCTCTGGCAGCTGCACCGGTTGCTCGGCTGCCTCGTTGGTTAATTTTTTATCCATTGTCTAAGATTTTTGCGGGACAGAACAAGTTGTCCCATCATTTTTCATATATGTTTGCAAAATTAATAAAAATAAATAAGAGCGAAATCAAAAAGATAGTAAAAATGGGATAACTGGTAAAGATTGACGTCAATCTCTTGTCGTATCTGCTATTCTTTTTGTAATTTTGCAAGCATCGGCAGGTGCTGCGAAAGGATGCGGCAGACCGACAACATAATTACTAAAATAAATCTAAAATGAAACTAAAACAATGGATGAGCACAGTGCTGTTGTTGGCACTGGCTTTTGTCGGAGTCCATGCGACCGACACGTTTACCAACCCGGTTATTTTTTCGGATGTGCCCGACCCGGACGTGATCCGTGTGGGCAACGACTATTACATGGTGAGTACAACCATGCATTTGTCGCCCGGATGCCCGGTGATGAAATCGAAAGATCTTGTGCACTGGAAGATGATCGGCTATGTGTTCGACGAATTGCACGAGAGTGAGAAGAACGACCTGATTGGCGGTGATGTCTATGGCCGCGGGCAGTGGGCCGCTTGCATACGCTATCATAAGGGCGAGTATTATGTGTTCTTCGGTACCGGCGGACGGTCTTATCTTTATTCGGCAAAGGATCCGGCAGGTAAATGGCAGCTCCGTGCCACTCTGCCGCAATACATGCACGATGCCTCTCTGCTGTTCGATGATGACGGGCGGGTCTATCTGGCATCTGGTTCGAGCCATATCCGTATCATGGAGTTTAAGAAAGATTTGTCCGGTCTTGATCCTAATGGGTTGAATGTAGAGGTGATTCCCGGAGAGCCGGCAGGATTGTTGGAGGGAACGCATTTGTATAAGGTCAATGGCAAATATTACCTGTCACTCATCTGGTGGCCGCAGGGAGGCATCCGTACACAGCTTTGCTTCCGTTCCGACAGTATTGCCGGTCCTTACGAACGTAAGGTGATTCTTAGCGACGATCTCGGCTGGGCCGGTCATGGCGTGGCTCAGGGTGGCTTTGTCGATACGCCCGACGGCAAATGGTATGCCATGCTTTTCCAGGATCATGATGCCGTAGGCCGGGTACCTGTGCTGGTGCCTTGTCGCTGGACGGACGGCTGGCCTATGCTGGGCGATGACAATGGTAAGGTGCCGCACGAGATGGCAGTACCGGTGAAAGGTTATGAGAATGAGAAAACGGTCATCACCGTGAGCGATGACTTCAATGAGCCTCGCCTGTCGTTGGAGTGGCAGTGGAATCATAATCCGGACAATAGTCTGTGGTCACTCACTGAGCGTAAGGGATGGATGCGTCTGCGTACAGGTCAGCCGGTCGCCGACATCTTCGCGGCCCGCAATACGTTGTCACAGCGAACTATGGGCCCGAAGTGCAGCGGGGAGATAGCACTTGATCTGACACACATGAAGGAGGGGGATCATGCGGGCCTGTCTGCCTATTGCTCCGATCCTGGATGCCTGGAAGTGGTGAAGGAAAATGGAAAGAAATACCTGCTGATGACCGATCGTAGGGCAGAAAAAGCTCGCGTCGCCCTTAACGGCAACCGCGTCTATTTGCGGATGGATTGCGATTTCACCACTGATACAGCTTTGTTCTATTACAGCACCAATGGCAAGAAGTGGACGGCGCTCGGCACACCGTTCCACATGGTCTATACCTTGAAGCATTTCATGGGTAACCGTTTCGCCATTTTCAACTATGCAACGAAAGAGGCCGGTGGATATGTAGATGTGGATTATTTCCATTTCAGATAAAGGCTGACAGTTGGAAATAAGGCTTGAGAGGAAGCCGGGAAAAAGATTTTTTTCGTATCTTTGCCTTATATATTTTAGGGAGATATGAAAATTAGAAATGTGATATTGCCTTTCCTTCTGTCGTGCTGCGTATTTGTGACGGCTGCAGCACAGAAGGAGCGTACGGACACATTGCGTCCGTCGGTAAGTGTGCATCCCTTGTCCGGAAACGGTCAAGGGATGCAGTCGTTTGCAGTCAAGAAACGACCGCGTGTGGCAGTGGTGCTGTCAGGTGGCGGTGCGAAAGGCATGGCTCATATCGGTGTGTTGAAGGTGATAGAAAGAGCAGGAATTCCTGTTGATATCGTTACAGGAACATCCATGGGATCTATCGTTGGCGGACTCTATGCCTGTGGATGGAATGCCACGGAGCTTGACTCCATTGTCCGCAAACAGGATTGGAAATTCCTGCTTAGCGACCGTGCCGAATATCGTTCGCAGGATTTGGATGAACGGAAACGACAAAATACCTATATCCTCAGTAAGACGTTTACGTTGCAACGGCATTCCACCGAGAAAGGTGGTCTGATCGAAGGTAAGAACCTGATGAAACTCTTTCGTCACCTCACGGCAGGCTACACCGACTCCATGGATTTCAGCCGGCTGCCAATACCCTTTGCCTGTGTGTCGACGGACATTGTGGACAATACAGAGTACGACTGGCATAGCGGGCGATTGCCCGTGGCCATGCGTGCGTCGATGTCGATACCGGCAGTCTTCTCGCCTGTGAGGGTTGGCGATCATGTTCTCGTCGACGGAGGACTGCGCAATAATTATCCTGTGGACCTGGCCCGGCAGATGGGGGCCGACTATGTTATTGGTGCCACGGTGCAGGATCCTCCCCGGACTGCCAGTGACTTGACGACGAGTGGTAATATACTGCTTCAGATCGTTGATGTGAACTGTAAGAACAAATACGATGAGAACATGGCCAATACCGATGTGCTCGTGCGCGTGAATACGAAGGGATATACACCGGCGAGCTTCACTCCGGCCGCTATCGACACGTTGATACGGCGGGGCGAAGAGGGAGCGATGGCACACTGGGGCGAGCTTATGGCTCTGAAGATGCGGCTGGGCCTGCCGGTCGGCTATCGACCGGTACAGCGCCACGCGTCTGCTATGGCGCGCCACCCGGTCAATTATGTGGATTCAGTACAGTTGCAACGGCCTATCACAACGGTGCAAGGTTCTTTAGCAGTAAAGTTCGATACAGAAGAGATGGTGTCGCTGCAGCTCAATGGTATTTTGCGTCCAAAACATTCACCGACTAAAGTAGAGGCTACGTTGAGGCTCGGCAGGCGTGTGAGGGCTGACCTGCAGGTAAGTTGGATACCCCATCATGTCACGACGGTGTCGATGGGATATACATTCCTGCACAACGATGCTTATATCTATTCGGAAGGGGAGAAAGCACAGAGTCTGACCTATAATCAGCATCATGCGCAGTTGTCGTTGCTTGGCATCAATTTGCATAATTTTGCTGCCGATCTATTTGCATCGTGGGATTATTATCATTTCAATCAACTGCTTTCCTATTCCGAAGAGGAAATGGGAGATGACGGACTGCGTAGTGCCCACTTCTACAGCTATCATGCCCGTGTGCGTTATGACTCTCAGGGACCCGGCTTGTTTCCTACAAAAGGTGCGAGGTTCATGGCGGAATATGCGTATTTCACAGATAATCTGGTGGGTTACAACAGCCATGCCGGCTTCAGTGAGCTGACAGCTTATTGGCTTATGTCTTTTCCTCTTTCGCATCGGTTGACGCTGTGTCCTTTATTATACGGACGTATGCTTTTCGGCAAGGAGATTCCAATGATCCGTAGTAACTTTATCGGAGGTATGTGGATGGGCAACTATGTGAGTCAGCAGTTGCCATTCGATGGTTTCTATCATCTGGAGGCTGTCGATCGTCAGATTGTGGCGGCGCAACTGCGTCTGCAGCTGCAGCTGACGACGAACAACTATATCAATTGTTCCTTTACGGCAGGCCAGCAGGCCTATAGTCCGCGTGGACTCCTCAATCACAGGACAATGCTTGGAGGGCAGATGGGATATTTCTACCGTACGATTCTCGGACCGATCGGTGCTGTTGTTGGCTATTCGAATGTGACGAAGCAGGTAGGCGCTTATTTGCAGCTTGGATTCCAATTCTGACCAGGTCGGATGCTGTTATTATATTCTGATAAAAAGCAAGGCTGTCTCAATTTGGGTGATGAGACAGCCTTGCTTTTCTTATATTTCCAAATGATATTCTTATAAAATAAATCAGAACGAATAGGCGAAGCCGAGAGAGGTGTATTCCTTATACTGGAAGTAGCCGTGGCGGTCGTCGCGTACTACGCTGTCGTCGAAACGGGGATAGATATAGAATTTGCAGGATATCCAGCGGTTGAATTGGAAGTTCAACGTATTCTCCCATTCTATCTGCGTACGTTTATAGGTGGTATAGGCGAAAAGACGCGTCTGCCACTGTATGTTGTCCGAGAAGACCCACTTCAAGTCGACCGTCATCTGTGAACCGATGTCGTTCTTGGAGTGATGGCCCACTTTGATACCGTTACGTTCGGCCAGTGAAAGACGGTCGACATACTTGAGGTTGTAGGCGATAGGGGCCAGATGGACACTACCTTTCAGTTTGTGGTTGATCCAGTCGACGTTATAGTCCATACCAAGAGAGAGGTTGAACTCGAAAGGTGACATGAAATCACTGATCACTGGGCGCTGGTTTTGATCGTACATGCGTACGATCTGTGTTGAGGCCACCCCTTGTAGCGTGTAATACCATTTCTTTGAAGCCTGCAGTCCCAGTTTGCTGGTATAGCGTAACAGATCTTCAGAAGTCTTGACATTGTGAATTGTATCACCGTTGGTGGTCTGCAGACCGATTTTCACCTCCAGTTTGTTTTCCCATTTTAGTTTCTTTTTGTTGTTATAGTTGGCTTGCAGGGTGAGTCCGCCCATGAGTGAGTAGTTGCTCTCACCGCCCTGATACCAGTTACCCGACACATAGTTCTGCATGAACTGCAGATAGCCGTCTCCTGCGAAATCCCAAAAGTTGGGCTTCAGCACGATCATGTCGATGGGTAATGCTGTGGGCTCTTCGGGTGCCGGAGCTTCGAGGTTGGTCGGTAGTTGTTCGGTGACAGTTGTCGGTTTGATGACGGTGCCGGTCTTTTCTAATTGGGTTTGTGTACGTACTACCAACTCTGGGTGGGACAGATATACAGTCAGAAACTGTTGGTCGAGGGGCGAGAGGCGGTTACCGATGGTGAAAGCATCGTGTACGACGTCAGTATAGAAGGTGAAAGGCAGGAAAAGCTGTGCAATCTCCTCTTTGGGGATGAGCTGAGGTGCGGCTACGCTGTCGGAATAAAGTGAATCGCGGTAGCGTTGCAGGCGTTCTTCATATTGTCTGATGGTAGCGAGTGACCGTTCGCTGAGCTGTTGCCGTTGCCGGTTGGTCAGTCCACCATAACGGACTTGTGCCTGTAAGGAAATTACACACAGCAGGCTTACTATAATAAGGTATATCCGACGGGTATTCATCTCTTTGTATTTTGTGCTATTGGTTTGAGGGTATATATGGTTGCAAAGTTACACAAAATAATGTTTATTGAGATACAAAAATCTGAAAAACCAACCGCCCGGTCAATGATCCGGTTGATGGCGGCTTTGTGACAGGAATTTAGAAGGAGTGACCCTCCGGCAAAAGGTATAAACAACATTGCCGGGACAAGAAAGGAATAGCTGATAGAGGGATCTGATGAATGATATATATAATAAGGTTGTTTTTTTGATCGGCAGTCCTTATCGAGGTTTGGGGGGTAAAAAGGCTCACCCGATAAATA
>ERZ779791.394-NODE-394-length-16065-cov-8.31686_pt1 | contig 16065 bp, 15 predicted proteins | sample MGYA00511351_ERZ779791 | MGnify/ENA primary metagenome ERZ779791 (study PRJEB29588, sample SAMEA2143745) | human gut metagenome | biome: human gut; feature: human-associated habitat; material: faeces | place: Denmark | collected 2008/2010 ...
GTCATCAAATCCTGCAAATCTGAGCTGAGGTTTGGCATTTTTTTCAGTCATTTTGCACACCTCCCAGTAACTTCTTAAATTCATCGAGTCCAAGCATATCAAACTCATTGCCAACAAGATTATCAATCATAGAAGAAAGCGTCGCTTCTGTATCGGCAATTTGAGTTTCAACCTCGGCAAACGTGGTCTCGTATTTCTTTGCGAGTGCTTCAATATTTGCTACCAAGCCATTTACTATGATATCAGGAAGTTTCATAAGACTTTGGATAAGCGGATTTATCCACTTTTCTTTTAACAGCTCAATTACCTGTTCGTCAGACAGCCCTTGGATTGTACTTTTCGTCTTGCCTTCAAGAAGTCCTGCTTCCTTTTTTAAAGCTGCTTTAAGTTCTTTTTCTTCCGCATTGAGTGCCGCTACCTTGCTGAGCTTCTCTTTCGTTTCAGGCTCTAAGCTATCGGATTTCAAGGCTTTTTTAATCTCGGCATTTACAAATCCATCCTCTCCTGCAAAATCGCATTCCTTTTCTTCCTCAGTAAGTAAGTCAAACAGTTCCTCATATTCAGAAGTGATTTCGCTCAGGCGGTTTTCTTTTGTCTTCAATGTGGCTTTATCCTCTGCAAGAAGCGTGTCCTGAATTAAATCGAACGGAATAATTCGACCAACCCAACCTTCCTGAACTTCCTGCTCTTTTCCGTCCTTTTTCTTGATAACCATATTAGGGTCAATTCGTTTTGTCGCTTCAAAACCTTCTGTTTGGATTATTTCCAAATCAACTGCAATTTTGATCCAATCATCATCAAGGAGCTGATATGCTTCGTATTTGTCAACTAACGGAATGCCCTGTAAACGCTCGAAGATATTCGATGAAAGCGTAGTTTCTTCCTTTGAAATATTTAAGGTAGTCATTTTACCAATTAACTCATCGCTCAAATACTTATCAAAATCGTAGAAAGCCGCACGATAATTTTCCTCGAATGAACGAACATCTTTGTGTTCTTTTATTGCTTTCTTAACATCTTGAACAGTCAATCTGCAATAAGCGGCAGATGTATTTTCAAAGAGAGTTGCTTTTAATTCAGAGAAAGCACTCCAATACTCTTCAAGTTCATCTATCTCGGGAAGAGGAAGCCCGCCGAACATAGACGCATAAATATCCCAAGACTCGGCAGCTTCCGACGAGTCAACATATCTCGGAATATTCAGATTGTACTCATTCTTTCTTATTTCATCTCGGCATACCACCTTTGAGAACTTGTCAACACTTTCTCGCTTAGTTACAACGTCAACAATTCTCTTTATATCGGAAGCACGGAGTTTATTATTCTTTCCGACCTTGATAAACCCCTTTGAAGCGTCAACAATAAGCACATCCGTATTTGAACGCTTCTGTTTTAACACCATAATAATTGTAGGAATACCTGTACCGAAAAAGATATTTGCTGGCAATCCGATAATAGCGTCAATGTGGTTTTGTTCAATAAGGTTTTTGCGGATTTCTCCTTCTTCGCCCCCTCTAAACAGAACTCCGTGAGGAAGTACGATAGTCATAATGCCGTCACTTTTCAGATGGAAAAGGTCGTGTAATAAAAATGCATAATCTGCTTTTCCTTTTGGTGCAAGACCAAAACGAGCATACCGAGGGTCCGTTTCTTTATCGATTGGGTTCCAAGCCTGAGAGTAAGGAGGATTGGAAACAACTGCGTCAACATACAACGGGTCATAAGTTCCAACCGGGTCGTTTTCATCGAAATACGGCCAATCATCCTCCAGTGTGTCTCCGTTACGGGTAACAATATTATCCGGCAAAATACCACGCATAACCAAATTCATTCGAGTGAGGTTATATGTATTTTGCTTTAATTCCTGAGCATAGTATTTAATATTGTTTTCGTTGTCAATAAACTTAGCTACGCTCTTACCTATATTGATTAGTAATGAGCCTGAACCGCTTGTTGGGTCATAAATCTTGATTTCAGCTCTATTTTTCAGATGGTCTGCCACTATTTCCGACATAAGCAAAGACACTTCGTGCGGTGTATAGAACTCTCCAGCTTTTTTTCCGGCGTTTGCTGCAAACATACTGATAAGATATTCATAGATAAAACCAAGGACATCGTAATCTTGCTTTCCATCCATAGGAATATCTTTAATCAAATGAATAAGGTCACTAATTGCCTTTGACTGAGATGCAGAACTATCTCCTAATTTAGACAAACCTGTTTGCAGGGTATCAAATACACCTTCAAATACCTTCTTGTGTGTTGTATTGATTAAACGGCTGAAAGCCGAAAGGGCGTCACGAACATCCTGCACGCTAAAATCTCTACCCTTACTTAACCAAGTGGAAAACAGATTATCATAGGAGATAAAATAACCTAAGTTCTTCTGAACGCTTTCAACTGTTTCAATATCTTCCTCTGTTAAGTCAGGCAAATATTCATCAGTCCAGTCGTTTTCTTTCAGATACTTAACTTCTTTTTCGGACAGAAACTTGTAAAAAATAAATCCCAAAATGTAGTCTTTGTATTCATTTGCTTCTATCTTGGAACGCATTTTATTTGCGGATTCCCAAATCTTTGCTGCTAACTGTTGCTTATTCATAATCTTCCTCCGATTATATTTATATAGTTATCCTAATAATACAAAATATGTTGTACTATAAAACGGACTTAACTTTCTTCATCAGAAAGAAATTCTATAATGTCTTCCACTTTACAACCAAGAGCAGTACACACTTTACCAAGTACATCGGTGGTAACATTCTCGTCTCTGCTCATTTTGTTCATCGTGTAATGGTTGATACCGGCTAAAGCTTCTAAATCTTTTTTCTTCATATTCCTATCAATAAGAATATGCCAGAGTTTTTTATAACTAACTGCCATCTCTATTGTCCCTCTTTCTTTGTTTGAGTGTAAGTGTTATTAGTGTAGCATAAAAATAAGAATTTTTCAATATAAGTTCGATATTTAGAACTTAAGTATGTATATTGGAATTTGCAAGAGATGCTTCCATAACACCTCCATAATACAATCCATAACACAATTTCATTATCTATTTTTAATACTTGGGAACAGCGTAAGTTGGGAGATGTGTATAATTTTCAATATGGGGAGTTTAATAATAATCCCGATAATGGCGGTAAATATCCTATTTATGGCGCAAATGGAATTATTGGTGGATATACGAAATATAACGCTGAGGATTCTGCCATAATAGGACACATGGGTGCCTATGCTGGTTATGTTGTATGGGCATCAGGAAAGCATTTTGTTACTTATAATGGCACTATTGCTAGGCCTTTAGACGATTCATTGGATTCAAAATTTGGTTATTATATATTATCTCAAAAACAGATTTATAGAATCTGTGCTGGTAGTGGGCAGCCTTTTGTCTCATATGCAGATCTAAACGGAATTGATATTGAGATTCCAATAGAAAAGAGTGAACAGAAAAAAATCGCATCTTATTTTGATAATCTCGACCACCTCATCACTCTTCATCAGCGTGAGTTAGAAAAGCTCAAAAATATCAAAAAAGCTTGCCTTGAAAAGATGTTTGTTTGAGTACATAAGGCAAATTTTTGAATTTAGGAGGAAATCAATATGATTTTTAATAAAGAATCGGATTTTGAAGCGGCTTTAATAAAAATTCTGTCCGAAAAAGGATGGGAAAAAGAAGCCCTGAAAAACTACTCTGAACAAGATTTGCTTAAGAACTGGGCAAACATTCTTTTTGAGAACAATAGAGATATTGACCGCTTGAATGATTACCCATTGACAGATGGAGAAATGCAACAAATCTTGGAACAAATAAAAAATTTAAGGACTCCATTAAAGCTCAATGGGTTTATCAATGGAAAAAGTGTTTCGGTAATCAGAGATAATCCTGAAGATAAACTTCATTTTGGTAAAGAAGTTAGTCTGAAAATATATGACCGCCGTGAAATAGCAGCTGGTCAAAGCCGTTATCAAATCGTGCAGCAACCTAAGTTCCCGACCAAGTCAAAAATATTAAATGATCGCCGTGGAGATTTAATGTTGCTTATCAACGGTATGCCGGTAATCCATATTGAATTGAAAAAAAGCGGTGTACCTGTAAGTCAGGCCTATCATCAGATTGAAAAATACTCACAGGAAGGTATTTTTAGCGGTTTGTTTTCATTGGTACAAATTTTTGTGGCAATGGAACCTAATGAAACTGTATATTTTGCTAATCCCGGTCCGGACGGCAAATTTAACCCAGATTATTATTTTCACTGGGCAGATTATAATAACGAACCGATTAACGAATGGGATAAGGTGGCTTCAACGCTTCTTTCCATACCGATGGCACATCAGCTGATTGGGTTTTATACCGTTGCCGATGACTCTGACGGTGTATTAAAGGTTATGCGAAGCTATCAGTATTTTGCGGCAAGTGCTATTTCTGACAAGGTTTCAAAAACAAAATGGGAAGTAGGAAACCAACTTGGTGGATATGTATGGCATACCACAGGTTCGGGTAAAACAATGACCAGTTTTAAGTCTGCACAGTTGATAGCAAGTTCAAAGGACGCTGATAAGGTTATCTTTTTAATGGACAGAATTGAACTTGGAACACAGTCTTTGAAAGAGTACCGTGGCTTTGCTGACGAAAACGAGTCTGTTCAGGCTACCGAGAACACAGGCATACTTATTACAAAACTGAAAAGCACTGACCCTGCTGATACTCTTATTGTTACCTCTATTCAGAAGATGAGCAACATAAAAGATGAAGCCGGCGGATTGAAAGCAAGTGATATTGAGTATATCAACGGAAGAAGAATTGTATTTATTGTCGATGAAGCGCATCGTTCTACTTTTGGAGATATGTTGATCACAATTAAGACAACATTTCCGAAAGCAATTTTTTTTGGCTTTACAGGCACACCGATACAAGACGAAAATCAAAAAAAGAAGAATACTACAACGACTGTGTTTGGAAACGAATTACACAGATACAGTATTGCTGACGGTATTCGTGACAAGAACGTTCTTGGTTTTGACCCTTATAAAGTATTAACATTTAAGGATAAAGATGTTCGCAAAGTTGTAGCTTTGGAAAAAGCAAAAGCACAGACAGAGGAAGAGGCTATTTCTGACCCTGTTAAGAGAAAAGTGTATTATAAGTATATGGACTCCGGTCAGGTTGGAATGGTTGGACATTTTGATGATAAAGGAGATTACATAAAAGGCATTGAAGATTATATCCCCAATGTTCAATATCAAACTGATGAACATACTACCTCAGTCGTAAAGGATATATTGGAGAACTGGGTTACGCTGAGTCATAACAGTAAATTTCATGCCATTTTTGCAACAAGCAGCATTCCGGAAGCAATCAATTATTACCGTATGATAAAAGATATGAAGCCGGATTTGAAGGTAACGGCTTTGTTCGACCCAAATATTGATAATGGTGGAGGTGTTGCATTCAAGGAAGCCGGACTTGTAGAGATAATCAAGGATTATAACGAAAGCTACGGTCAGGACTTTACTATACCTACATTTGCTAAAATGAAAAAGGATATTGCAGCACGATTGGCTCATAAGAAACCGTATGAGCGAATCGTAAACGAGCCTGAAAAGCAAATTGATTTGCTAATAGTCGTTGACCAAATGCTTACCGGATTTGACTCAAAGTGGATTAACACGCTTTATATGGACAAAGTTCTATTGTATGAAAATATTATTCAGGCTTTTTCTCGTACAAACCGATTGTTCGGGCCTGATAAGCCATTTGGAACAATTCGATATTATAGGAAGCCACATACTATGGAGAGAAATATAAATGCGGCAGTTAAGCTGTATTCAGGCGATAAGCCGTTAGGATTGTTTGTTCAGCATCTTGCGGAAAACTTAAAGCAAATGAATGAGCTATTTAAAGATATTTCTGACCTATTTTCAAATGCTGGTGTGAAAAACTTTGAGAAACTGCCGAGCGATGTTTCAGCATGCAGAAAATTCGCAAAAGACTTCAAAGAGTTAAACTCTTATCTGGAAGCGGCAAAAATACAAGGCTTTAAATGGGAAGTAAAAAGCTATCCCGATGGTGATACTGGAAATACTATAGAAATGGCTTTTGATGAAAACACCTACTTAGTGTTAGTTCTCAGATACAAAGAATTAGCCGGAGGTGGTGGAGTAGGAATGGGAGATGATGTTCCGTATGACCTCGTGGGCTATATCACCGAAATAGATACAGGTTTAATAGATGCCGATTATATGAATTCCAGCTTTGAAAAATACTTGAAGTTGTTAAATCTTGAGGGTGCTTCCGCAGAAACAGTTGAACAGGCAGAAGCCGAACTACATAAGACATTTGCCACTCTGACACAAGAAGAACAGAAATACGCAAATATTTTTCTCCACGATATTCAGCGAGGAGATGTATCGGTATCTGAAGGAAAAACTCTGAGGGATTATATTACAGAGTATTTATCAAAGGCGAAGGACGACCAGATTCATAGAGTAGCTTCCGCGCTCGGATTGGACGAAAGCAAACTTAGAAATATTATAAGTTTACAATTGAACTCAACCAACATCAACGAGTTTGGTCGTTATGACGATTTGAAGAAGACCGTAAACAAGGCGAAGGCAAAAGAATACTTTGAAAAGATAGAGGGAACAAAGATAATACCACCCAAAGTTAATGTCAAAGTTGACAATTTGCTTCGTGAATTTATTCTTGGCGGTGGATTTGAGATTGAAATGCCAGAGGAAAGCAAATAAAGAGCAACCTTAAAATTTTTAAAAAATTTATGCTGAAAAAGATGTTTGTATAGACAGGAGGGCCTAAATTTGGGAAAGATAATATTGTATCATGGCAGTCCTTCAAAAATTGTTGTTCCCCAATATGGATTAGGTGAGGAAAAACATGATTATGGAAAAGGATTTTATCTTACGGAAAGTGTAGATCTAGCCAAAGAATGGTCAGTTTGCCGACCGGAAGAAGCCGAAGGCTGGGTTCATAAGTATGAATTAGATGTTACTGATTTAAAAATACTGGATTTCCAGAAATATAATATTTTGGCATGGTTGGCAGAATTGATGAAGCACAGAGACGCAGATGATTCAAAGCGTTATAAGGTTTTATCATCGAAGTTTATAGAAAAATATGGCATTGATTCAGATGAATATGATGTTATAAAAGGCTGGAGGGCTGATGCATCGTATTTTTATATTGCGAAAGAATTTGTACGCGACAACATAGATATTGAAATACTTGAAGAATTACTTACACTTGGTGGATTGGGAATTCAATATTGCGTCAAAACAGAGCTTGCATATTCAAAATTGAAAGAAATAAATGATGGATTATGCAACATCAATTATGAAGAATTTAATAATAAGTATAATGACCGTGATGTGAAAGCAAGAGAAAAAATGCGTGCATTGATTAATTCGGATGCAAATAAGGTAACAAATGTGTTTAGTACACTGATTGGGAGGTAATATATATGCCGGCATATTCAGAATCATATCTTAAAGAAGTTGTTGAAAATCAGGGAAAACTTTTTGATTTTGTGTCACAAAATTATCCGAAAAAAGATACTGCCGATTTTATAGAAAAATATATGACAGGCAGGACAAGAAAGAGTATTGATGAGTCACAGGCTTATGTTAGTACCATGGATGTTGCTGAGTTATGGGAATATTTTTGTAAAAATGATAATTTTAGTTTTAAAGATGGAAGCGCACTTAAAGGTTTTATGCCGAATTGGATAGGCGAATTTTATGCGTATTATCAATGGTATTATGATATCCCAAGCAGTGAAGTGATTAAGAAAGTTCCTTTGGATTTTTTGATAAAAGCATATAACGGTCTCCATGATTTAGAGCTTAATCTGGCAGTAAAAAAAGTTGGAAACGGAAATCCTATTCCTATTTTACAATGATTATTAATAATGCGTCTCACAGTAGATAATAGAAGCATAAAAAACACTAAATTGTAATGAAAATAAATTGGAAAATATTAAGATAATAAGATTGACTTTTTTAGCTGTTTCTGCATATACTATAGGTAGGATAAAGTAATGGAGGTGTTTACTATGCCAATTGCAGCAGATCTTTTACAAAGTCTTGTTCCTATTTCACAATTCAATAAAGGCCAAGCAGCAAAGATATTTGACAGGCTTCATTCGGAAAGAGAATTAATTGTTTTAAAGAACAATCAGCCCTCAGCAATTATATTATCACCAGAGGAATATACCAGATTAACAGAAATTGAGGAGGATTATTATCTTTTGTTGGAGGCAAACAAGCGTATAGAGGAGAACGGAGATAATAAGACCGTTTCATTAGATTCTGTGATGAATCATCTTGGAATCAGTAAAGAAGAACTTTTGGAAGCAGAGGATGTAGATATCGAATGACATGGAATATTGAGTTTTTAGAAGAAGCCCAAAAAGATATGAAAAAGCTTGACCATTCAACTCAAATACAAGTGTTAAAGGGTATTACAAAAGTAAGCGGGAATCCATTACCGGCTGAAGAAGGTGGATATGGAAAGCCTTTAGGTAATAAAAGTGGTACAAACCTTACAAATCTCATGAAGATAAAATTTAGGGATTTGGGTATCCGGGTTGTCTACAAGATTGAGAGGGTTGATGGAGTGATGAAGATTATCGTTGTTTCTGCCAGAACGGATGAACAAGTTTACAAAGAAGCAGCAAAAAGAAGAGAAAAATATGATTTATAGTAGAATGAAAGGAAAAGCTGTTATTAGGAAAGATTCTTAATAGCAGCTTTTTGCTGGAAAAGAGAAATATGGTTTTCAGACTATTTATCCTAGATTTCCCTAGAAAATTTGTGTAATGTTAAATGACTATTTTTGTGCTTTAACTTGGGAACAGCGTAAGCTTGATGAAGTGATTACTAGAATAGGTACAGGCTTAAATCCAAGAGAAAACTTTACACTTAATTCTGGAGGAGAAAACTATTACGTTACAATTAAGAACTTTGTACACGGTCATCTTTCTTTAGATGATAACTGTGATAAAGTTGATGATGAAGCATTGAAAAAAATTCAAGAGCGTAGTGACTTGTGTGTTAATGATATTCTATTCACCTCAATAGGTCGTATCGGTGACTGCTATTTGATAAAAAAGCAGCCTACTAACTGGAATATTAACGAATCAGTATTCACTTTACGCCCTAACCTAATGCTTGTTGAACCTGAATATATTTATCATACCATACATAGTGACATTGTATTGAATCAAATTATCAATGGCATTACTGGTAGTACATTTAAGAGCATTAAAATTGGTGACTTGAAAAAGGTGAATATTCCAGTACCAAGTAAAGCTGAGCAAAAACAAATTGCAGCATTTAGCTCCACCCTCGACCACCTCATCACTCTTCATCGGCGTATGCTTATTTCACTAGAAATATTCACTTACAAAGATATACAACGAAAGAATTAATGAACTCAAAGGATTAATTAATGAGTATGCAAGTGATAATCCTAAGCTTAGCAAGCTGCTGTCTGAAGTTGTTGCGGAAATTGAAAGTGACAAAGAAAAATTTATCGGACAGGATATAGAAGCATTTTTTAATAGAATGCGATATGAACTTATTGATAAAGAAATTGGTGAATTTTCAAAAAAATGGTGTCTGCCTTTTGAAGATGTTAAATATGAAGTATATAACTTTAAAGACGGGAATCTTGCCAATGAGAACAGCCTAAAGAGCAAGATAGACTATGACAGATACAAGGAGATGGTTGAAAAACCTGTGCCTAAGTTTACACTTAGGAGAGAAATGGTTGAGGATTTTAAAAATAATCTTATGGGAGAGGTTTCCTCTTTATTATAACTATAACTGACAAAACAGCACCCGGGTTCACAAGGTGCTGTTTTCGACGTATATGTATATTAATTCAGGTTAGCTAGTGAACGCATAATTATGTCAATGTCCTTACTTTCAAGTTCGTGAATTATGTGAAGATAGGTTTTTTGCGTGGTTGTCATACTGGCATGACCTAATCTTCTGGCAACACTTGCAATTGATACGCCTGCAAACAGTAGTAGTGATGCGTGTGTATGCCTTAGTCCGTGAATGGAAATTATGGGTATGCCTGCATTTTTACAATGCCTTTCCAATATTCCATTTAGTGTTGAATTATATACAATGCTTCTTTTTATAAAAATCGGTTCATCATTTGGCAGACTTTTAGTTAATTCAGCAAATTGCATTACTGTCTGCCAGTCTAATTGTATTTTTCGTACTGAAGATTGATTTTTTGTGGGTAGGAAACCACCTTTCCCTTTATAATCCCATGTTTTGGATATGGATAAGGTCTGATGGGAAAAATCAAAATCTTTTGGTGTGAGAGCCAGAGCCTCCGAAAATCTCATTCCGGTTTTTGAAACCAACAGGATAAACCAGTCCCAAGATACTTTAGGACCAAGGTGTAAATCTTCAATCAGTTTATGTAACTCAAATTGGTTAAGAAATTTTGGCTTTTTTTCTCTTGGCTTTTTCCCTTTTATAATAGCTTTTCTTGTAGGATCTCTTGATATAAGACCCTCATCAACGGCATCAAGTATTGCACATTTTACATGATGGTGGAAATCGAGTGTGGTCTGATGTTCATGTTTTTCGGCATACTCATTCAGCAGCTTCTGGTACGAAATTCTGTCAAGGTCTCTGATTTTTAACTCAGGGACAAGTTTTACCAGCCATTGATATGCCATCTTGTATTTGCTCATTGTTACAGGCCTTATTGCACCTTCCTTATAAACAGAAATCCACTGCTTATAATATTCGCAAAATAGTATTGTGCTGTTATCTTTTAAAGTATTCATCTGTAAAATCTCCTTTTTTGTTACACGTCGAAAACAGTAAATAAATCATAATATTAAAACGCCGATAATCAACCTGCTTTCCACCCTTGAATTTATGCAACCTCTGTGGTAATATTCCTTTGATAAAAAGGCAGGAGGCGTATTTAATGGATTCAAATAAAGATATTTTAAACACTATCAGTGACAGTAACAGACGTTTTGCAAAGAAGAAAAGAGAGGAAGATCTTCTTGGAGTGCCTGAAAAAGTAGCAGCAGAGCTTGAGAAAGCAATGGAACAGGAAGATAACGGATATTTTGATAAGGCAAAAGATATATGTGTACAGATTCTTGCAACAGAAGAAGGCAGGAATGTTGAAAAAGTTATACTTACATTGGCAAGAATATATCCAAAAGTTATTGAAACCGATATTTATGACTGTAATAAAAGATACCAGACGGATGTGGAGGATTATTTTAAATTCCTTGACAGCATTACAATGAATGACCTTATGCAGGAATATGTTGTAGAAACATTGGCTAAGTTTTGTGAGTTAATGGAAAATGAATGGTACAGACCTCTTTTCAGGGAATTTGTCGCAACTGTTGAAAAAAAAGGCTATCTCACAAAAGAAGAGTACAGAAAAACCCTTGACTCAGCATACGCATCTGCCGAATCGGTTGTGTATTTTGATGACAATAAAGTAAGCATAATAATGAAGAATGTTCTTAAATCAGGCTATGAAAGAGCCTATGTTTTGGCCGGAGTTGAGGAAACGGACAAAAGGCAGAAGATGGAAATGGACATATATACCAATATATATTATCTTTGCTGTTATTATGACGACAATACGGATGAAGTCGAATACATTAAGTCAGCATATCCTCACAGCTATGAGACTATAGAAAAAGATGTTGAAGAAATTAAGTCTGATAAACAGGCTAAAATATCAAAAACATTGGATAAACTTGCTCCTTTTGCCGCAAAAAATATAGACAGGGAAGCTCTTAAAACGGCTCTTGACAAAGCATATCAGTATGTTTTGAACAGCCACAAGCAGCCGGAATTAATCCATAGCGGAAAACAGCCTTACTATAGAAAAAATACTAAAATAGGACGCAATGACTTATGTCCATGTGGCTCCGGACGTAAATATAAACAGTGTTGCGGAAGAGATGTAAAATGAAATACTTAAGACAGTTTTTAATAATAATATTGATTTCACTTATCGGGGAAGTAATGCATTATTTTATTCCGTTGCCGGTACCGGCAAGTATTTACGGAATGGCAATTCTTTTTGTGGGTCTTATGACAAAAATTATCCCTCTTGATTACGTTAAAGACGCAGGAAAATTAATGATAGAAATCATGCCTGTGATGTTTATACCGGCAGGAGTGGGGCTTATGGCTAGTTTTGGCGTATTAAAGCCCATGATTATTCCGTTTTGCGTGGTTCTTATTGTAACTGTTGTTACGGTTATAATAATAACAGGCCACGTTTCACAGTTTATTATTAGATCAGGAAAGAAGAAAAATAAAGAAAATGAATGAGTTTTTTCAAATATCGGCATTTGCGGGAGTTACACTGAGCCTTGTGGCATATATGATAGGCGTGTTTCTTAAGAAAAAAACCAAGCTTGCCATATTTAATCCACTTATGATTTCCATTGTGGTTACAATAATTGTCCTCATTGTGTCAAAAACCGATTATGAAGTATATAACGAGGGCGCAAAATATTTAAGCTGGCTTCTTACACCGGCAACGGTATGCCTTGCAATCCCTCTTTATGAACAGATTGATTTATTGAAAAAAAATTACAAAGCTGTATTTGCCGGAATTCTTTCAGGTGTTTTGACAAGCCTTGTTACGGTTTTTGTGCTGGCAAAATTAATGAAATTAAACCATACCGAATACATAACGCTTCTGCCTAAATCAATAACAACGGCAATCGGAATGGGCATATCCGAGGAACTTGGCGGATATGTTACCATAACAGTGGCAATAATCGTACTTACAGGAGTTGTGGGTAATATTTTCGGAGAAATTATATGTAAAATATTCCACATTACCGAACCGATATCAAAAGGTCTTGCACTTGGAACCTCATCACATGCGATAGGAACGGCTAAAGCAATGGAAATGGGAGAAGTGGAAGGAGCAATGAGCAGTCTTTCCATTGCTGTGTCAGGAATTCTGACCGTAATATTTGCATCCGTTTTTTCTCATTTTATTTAATATTATGATAAAAGTATATGGTGAAAAGTCTTGATTTTAAATGATATTTATGTATAATGAATACGAACAATTAATTTAGAAAAGGAGTCAGAGACAAGATGGCAACAATTGATTTAACTAAATATGGCATCACAGGTGCTACTGAAATTGTACACAATCCTTCTTACGAATTATTATTTGAAGAAGAGACTAAGGCAGGCCTTGAAGGTTACGATAAGGGACAGGTTAGTGAACTTGGCGCTGTAAACGTAATGACAGGTGTTTATACAGGACGTTCTCCTAAAGATAAGTACATTGTTATGGATGAGAATTCTAAGAACACAGTATGGTGGACTTCAGATGAATACAAGAATGATAATCATCCACTTTCAGAAGAGAACTGGAAGATTTTAAAGGAAATTGCTAAGAAAGAGCTTTCTAACAAGAAACTTTATGTAGTAGACGCATTCTGCGGTGCTAATAAAGATACACGTATGGCAATTCGTTTTATCGTAGAAGTAGCTTGGCAGGCACACTTTGTTACAAATATGTTCATCAAACCAACAGATGAAGAATTAGCAAATTTTGAACCTGACTTTATTGTATACAACGCTTCTAAGGCAAAAGTTGAGAACTATAAAGAACTTGGCTTAAATTCTGAAACAGCAGTTGCATTTAACATTACAAGCCGTGAACAGGTTATCATCAATACATGGTACGGCGGAGAAATGAAGAAGGGTATGTTCTCTATGATGAACTACTACTTACCTCTTAAGGGTATTGCATCAATGCACTGCTCAGCTAACACAGATAAAGAAGGCAAGAATACAGCAATCTTCTTCGGTTTATCAGGAACAGGTAAGACAACACTTTCAACAGACCCTAACCGTCTCTTAATCGGTGATGATGAACACGGATGGGATGATAACGGCGTATTCAACTTTGAAGGTGGATGCTATGCTAAGGTTATCGACCTTGATAAGGATTCAGAACCGGATATCTACAATGCAATCAGGCGTAATGCTCTCCTTGAGAACGTATCACTTGATGCTAACGGAAAGATTGATTTCACAGATAAGAGTGTAACAGAGAATACAAGAGTATCTTACCCAATTAACCATATCGAAAATATCGTTCGTCCAATTTCTTCAGCTCCAGCAGCTAAGAACGTTATTTTCCTTTCAGCAGATGCTTTCGGAGTTCTTCCTCCTGTATCTATTCTTACACCAGAGCAGACACAGTACTACTTCCTTTCAGGATTTACTGCTAAGCTTGCAGGTACAGAACGTGGAATTACAGAACCAACACCTACATTCTCAGCATGTTTCGGACAGGCATTCCTTGAGTTACATCCAACTAAGTATGCTGAAGAACTTGTTAAGAAGATGAAACAGAGCGGTGCTAAGGCATATCTTGTTAATACAGGTTGGAACGGAACAGGTAAGAGAATTTCTATTAAGGATACAAGAGGAATTATCAATGCTATCTTAAGTGGTGCTATCAACAACGTTCCTACTAAGACAATTCCTCATTTCAATTTTGAAGTTCCTACAGAACTTCCGGGAGTTGACACAGGAATTCTTGATCCACGTGACACATACGCAGATGCTTCTGAATGGGAAGTTAAGGCAAAAGATCTTGCAGGAAGATTTGTTAAGAACTTTGCTAAGTATGAAGGAAATGATGCAGGTAAGGCACTCGTTGCAGCAGGTCCGGAAGCTTAATATTTAAGAATATTATACAAATAATTAAAACGACTATGAATTGTTATGATTCATAGTCGTTTTTGACATATAAAATATTTTATTAAAAATCTGCCTGTACCGGAGTTGTACTTTGTGTTATCGGTAAAATAACACAATTCATCTCATTAATCAGCGTATCAAGAATGCGGGGAAGCGCTTCAACGGTAGCTTCATGACCGCTGCCATCGTGCATAAGTACAACACTTACGTCTTTATTTCTGACCCCGTTTATTACGTTATTATATACCTGTTCACTTGTAATTGACCCATTCCCATCACCGGATGATACATTCCAGTCATAATAAATGAGCCCTTTTGATTTTACATAGGGAATATATTCTGTTTTCATCCTTTCATCGGCAAAACTTGTGGATGAGCCTCCCGGAAATCTTGATACATAAGGCTTAAAGCCTGTTAATTCATATACATAATTATATACGCTGTCAATATCTTCTTTAAAAGCATCAAGGGACTGATATATATTCGCTCTTGAGTGGGTATAGGAATGTATTCCAAGTGTATGGTCTTTTGCAAGAATGGCATTATATTGTTCCTTGGCAAAATCCTTACTAGGGGAATATTCAGCAACAACAAAGAAAGTTGCCTTAACACCATATTTATCAAGTGTATCAAGTACGGCAGGAGTAAGAGTACCCGAGCCGTCATCAAAAGTCAGATATACTATCTTTTGTCCATTCTCCTTTGCATTAATGGCAATCTGATTGTACTTGTTATCTCGAAGCATATCAGGATTTTCGGTGGTTTCTTCCTCCGCTGTGGTTGGAGTTTCAGTAGTAGTCTCTTTTTCATTATCTGTTGTTTTTTCTGTATCCGATGTGGTCTCAGCATCAGACGTAGTTGCAGCATCAGCTGTAGTTTTGACTGTAGGACCGGTATCAGCTTTTTTTTCACTGCCTGATTTGTCCGGTTTCTTAAGCACAAGCAAAGTTATCAGCACAAGTGCTGTCATAAGAGAAACTACTAAAAATATTATGGTAATTTTTTCTTTTTTCTTCATATTTCATATTATAAAACGCGGGTATATACATGTCAAACAGCCAAAAGTTACATATACCGGGATTAATGAAAAAATGAAAATATGAAAAAAACTATTTATAAATATATTGACAGAAAAATAACAATGTGGTATAGTTCTATTTGCGTTGTGAGTGACGCAAGTAATAATGCGCGAGTGGCTCAGTGGTGGAGCGTCTCCTTGCCAAGGAGAAGGTCGCGGGTTCGATCCCCGTCTCGCGCTTATTTTTTTGCAAAAATATAGGTCCTGGTTGCAATTTGTAC